>SXGT01777969.1_pt1 | contig 15784 bp, 13 predicted proteins | sample 3176221 | NCBI WGS metagenome assembly SXGT01 (sample SAMN11356862, study PRJNA531348) | freshwater metagenome | isolation source: freshwater sample F1-120 | place: China: Fuxian Lake, Yuxi | collected 2017-12-25
ATCAGCCAGTGGGGTCACGATTTCCGCCCGGACTACCGCACCATCGGCCAGTATCTGCCTTCCCTGCGCCCGGCGCCGGTGATCGCGCTGACCGCGACCGCCACACCCCTGGTTCAGGACGATATTGCAGGGCAATTGAATCTCGCCGATGCTGCCCGGTTCATTCACGGATTCTGGAGAGAGAACATTGCAATCGAAGTGGTGGACGCGCCGCAAAAGGAGCGCGCCGGCCTGGCGTGTCGGATCTTGGGCGAGGCGGAGCGGAGGCCGGCGATCGTCTACGCGCCGACCCGGCGGGAAACCGAGAGGCTCGCGCGCGAGATGGGACGCGCCTTCGGAGCCGCAGCCTACCACGCGGGCCTGGAAGGGAGCCGCCGGAAGGAGGTGCAGACCAGGTTTCTCAATGGGGATCTGGACGTGATCGTTGCAACCATTGCTTTCGGGATGGGCATCGACAAGCCGGACGTACGAACGGTGATTCACACGGCGCTCCCGGGCAGCGTGGAAGGATACTACCAGGAAATTGGCCGCGCGGGCCGCGATGGCGAACCTTCACGGGCAATTCTGATGCAATCCTACGCGGACCGCCACACCCACGACTATTTCTTCGAACGCGATTATCCCGATGCCAGTGTACTCGGCCGCGTCTTCGATGTCCTCAGAGCCGAAGCGCAGCCGAAGGAATCGGTCCGGGCACGGAGCCGCCTCGGCGAGGAGGAGTTTGATATCGCGCTCGAAAAGCTCTGGATCCACGGCGGCGCAGCCGTCGACTATTCAGAGAACGTCACGCGGGGCGAGATCGAATGGCGCGCGTCGTACCTCGCCCAGCGCGAATACAAGATGGCACAGTTCGAGAAGATGCTGTCCTACTGCGACGCCACGGCGTGCCGCATGGCTGTGCTCGTGAAGTATTTCGGCGGCTTCGAAGAATCTCGTTCGCGTTGCGGAACTTGCGATTTCTGCAACGCGGAGTCCGCCGTCGGGCAGAGCTTCCGCCCGGCTGATGAGCGTGAGACCGGGCAGGTTGCCCGCATCCTTGGAGCGCTTCGAACGGCGGGGCCTGTGGCAGCCGGCAGACTTCACGCCCAGGTATTTGCCGATCAGTCGCTTGACCGGCGCGGGTTCGAGGAGCTATTGGGGGCCATGGCGCGCGCCGGCCTGATTGACACAGTCGCGACTTCGTTTGAGAAGGACGGGAAGCGCATCGATTTCCGGAAAGTTCACATCACCGCGGCCGGACGCGACGTGGGCGGGGCTCCGGAGGTGCTGATCCCCGCTCGAAGGGCGGCGGTGTCGAGGCCCACGAAGCGGCGGAGCGCGGGCAAAGCCAAGAAGGCGGTAAAACCGAAAGCAAAACCCGCGGCTAAGGGTGTATCTGCGTCGCTCGGGGAGGCGCTCCGCGCATGGCGTCTCGCGGAAGCGAAAAAGAAGGGTGTTCCCGCATTCCGTATACTGAGCGATCGCGCGCTCGACGCCATCGCGGAAAAGCGGCCGCAATCCGCCCGGGAGCTGCTGGAACTGCCTGGCGTCGGACTGAGCATCGCGGAAAAATATGGCGCTCAGATATTCCGGATCGTCGACAGGAGTTGAGCCACAAGCGCCACGGGCAGGCCGACCACATTGAAGTAGCATCCCTCTATCCGCGGAATAAACTTCGACCCTAGCCCCTGGATGCCGTAGGCTCCCGCCTTATCCATCGGTTCGCCGGATGAGGCGTATTCTTCAATCTGCGCGTCCGTCAGTCTGGTAAACCACACCCGAGTCACGGCGCACTCTTCAATCGAGCTGCCCGCTGAACGCAGGCAAATGCCCGTCATTACTTTGTGGTCGCGGCCCGAAAGCGCCCGCAACATCCGCACTGCGTCCGTAGGATCGGCAGGCTTTACCAAAAGCAGAGAGTCCACAACGACGGTTGTATCAGCGCCGAGAATGACCTCGTCCACGCCGCATTCGACCGAGTTTGCTTTCTCCCGCGCGAGGCGTCTGACGTAGGTCTCCGGGGCCTCGCCGGGTCGCGGCGTTTCATCCACCTCGCTGCCTCTTCGCGTCACAAAAGGGATTCCCGCATTCGTCAGAATTTCGCGGCGGCGCGAGGATTGAGAAGCCAGTACGAGCATACCTGCATGTTACAATGTGGGCTTCCGGTCAAGATGAAACCAGCGAGCGCACTATTTGGGAAGCTCACGTTTCCGGCTGACTCCGTCACCGTGGAAGAGGTGGCGCGCGCGGCCTGGAAAGGCGCGGTCGGAAAGAAAATCGCCGCGCATGCACGGGCCTTGAAGCTGGTTCGGACGCACCTGATTGTCGAAGTGGACGACGCCGGATGGAAATTCCAGTTGTTCTCGATGTCGAAGATGATTGTCACGCAACTCGAAAAGCGGCTGGGCGTGGGTGTGGTTTCGGATATTGAATTCCGCGTCGCAGCGCCGAAGCGTGAGCCCCAGCGGGCGCGGTCGGCTGAGCCGAACGGCGTTCCCGACGATGCCAACGGCATTGAGGATCCGGTCCTGCGCCGCATTTACAAAGCCGCGCGCCGAAGGGAAACGGCTTGAAAATTACGGAGGAGGAAGTTCGTTACGTGGCGGAATTGGCCAATCTGCATCTTTCCGAGGAAGAGGTCGGAAAGTTTCTGCACGATCTCGACGATATTCTGGTCCACATGGACCGGCTCAACGAGATTGACACGTCTGGTGTGGAACCGATGGCGCAGGTGCTCTATGACGCGGAGGACACGGCCACCTTGCGCGAGGATGTTCCGCGGACTACCGTCAGCAACAGCGATGCCCTGGCGAACGCCCCGCTCTCCGGGGCCGGCTGCTTCAAGGTTCCCGAAGTGGTGAAGCGCTGACCGCCATGGAAATTTCCACGCTCACGATCGATGGGGTCAAGGACGGCCTGCGCGCCCGTCGCTTCAGCGCCGTTGAACTGGCAGGCGAAGCGCTCAGGTTCGCGCGTGCCGAAAACTCGAAAACAAACGCCTACCTCACTTTTTGCGAAGAACGCGCCCTTTCCGCCGCGGCCGCCGTGGACGCGAAACTTGCCCGCGGCGAGGACCCGGGTCCACTCGGCGGCGTGCCGGTCGCGGTCAAGGACGTGATTCTGACGCGCGGCGTGCGTACCACCTGCGGCTCTCGTTTGCTCGAAAACTACGTCCCGCCTTATGACGCGACCGCAGTCGTTCGACTGGAGCAGGCTGGCGGCGTGATTCTCGGCAAAACAAACTGCGACGAGTTCGCCATGGGGTCGTCCAATGAGAACTCGGCGTTCGGGCCCGTGCGTAACCCGGCGGCGCCGGATCGCGTGCCTGGGGGATCGAGCGGCGGTTCGGCGGCGGTGGTCGCGCAGGGCACGGCAGTGGTTTCGCTTGGATCGGATACGGGCGGCTCCATCCGGCAGCCGGCTTCGTTTTGCGGAGTGGTCGGCGTCACACCGACCTATGGGCGTGTGTCCCGTTACGGTCTCACGGCTTTCGCGAGTTCGCTCGATCATATCGGCCCGTTCGGGCGCACCGTCAAGGATTCCGCCACGCTGTTAGGCGTGATCGCCGGACGCGACGAAATGGACTCCACGTCGGCCGCCGCGCCCGTGCCCAGCTACGACGCCTTGCTCGATGGCAACGTGCGCGGCGTGAAAATAGGGCTGCCCCGCGAATATTTCAAGGGACTCGCAAGCGAGACCGGCGACCTGATCGCCTCCGGGATCGAGACGTTGAAGCGGTTGGGATGCGACATTCGGGATATCAGCCTGCCTTCCACGGACTACGCAATCGCCTGCTATTACATCATCTGAACGGCCGAGGCGAGTTCGAATCTGGCGCGGTACGACGGCGTCCGCTATACTTTCCGATCCCCGAATTCCCCGACACTGGGCGCCATGTACCGTAACACCCGGGGTGAAGGATTCGGCGCCGAATGCAAACGCCGCATCATGCTTGGGACCTATGTTCTGAGCGCTGGCTACTACGATGCGTATTATTTGAAAGCGCAAAAGGTGCGGGGTCTAATCGCACGCGACTTCACAAACGCCTTCACCGAAGTCGACGCGATTTTAGCGCCGGTTTCGCCGTTCCCGGCTTTCAAGCTCGGCGAGAAGGTAAACGATCCGATGGAGATGTACCTGTCCGATATTTATACGATAACGGGCGACCTGGCGGGAATACCCTGCATGAGCGTTCCCTGCGGAAAGGCGGCCGGCGGCCTTCCTGTAGGCATGCAGATTCTCGCGAATCACTTTGACGAGGCGCGCATGTTTCGCCTCGCCGCCGCATTTGAAAAGGAGACAAACTGATGGCATTTACACTACCTGGGCTTCCTTACGCGCACAACGCGCTTGAGCCCCACATCGACGCAAGAACGATGGAAATCCATCACGGAAAGCACCACAATGCTTACGTGACTAACTTGAACAAGGCGCTCGAATCGGCGCCGGACCTCGCAGGCGCGAGCATCGAAGAATTGCTGGCAAACGGTTGTGCCGCGGTTCCCGAAGGCATTCGAACCGCCGTCCGCAACAACGGGGGCGGCCACGCGAACCACTCTCTTTTCTGGACGTTGATGGCCCCGAATGCAGGCGGCGAGCCGGTTGGAAATCTTGCGGGAGCGATCGCCTCCACCTTCGGCAGCTTCGCCGCCTTCAAAGAGAAGTTCGCCGCGGCTGCCGCGACGCGCTTCGGCTCCGGCTGGGCCTGGCTCGCGCGGGACGCATCGGGAAAACTCGAGGTCGTCTCTACTCCCAACCAGGACACGCCGCTCATGGAGGGCAAGTTCCCCATCCTCGGTCTCGACGTCTGGGAGCATGCGTACTACCTGAATTATCAGAACCGCAGGCCGGACTACGTTGCCGCGTGGTGGAACGTTGTCGACTGGGCCGAGGCGGAGAAGCGCTTTAATTCCTAAAAATGGGGCAGGCGGATCCGCCTGCCTCGCCGACCCCCAACTGGTTTAGCACGCCACTCCGGTTTCGGGGTAGAATAGAAAGATCAATCGGCTTGCGTCGGCTTCATCCTCAATTTTATGCAACGAACCGGAAGATGGGTACGTCTCCGTAAAGGCGCAGAGTGGAAAGGAACCGGGTTTTCATGAGTTTTAACAGGCGTATCCGCCTGAACAGCGCCTTGGTGTGTCTCTGCTGCTCTTTGGGTCTCGTGACTGCTGCACAGCAGCAGCCGGCACCGCCGGCTCAGCCCCCTGCGCAGCAGCGAAAGCCGTCTCCATTTGAATCGGTGCCGCAGTCCACGGAACCGGCAAAACCGGAAGCGCCTCCACAGGCGGCCCCCTCCAAGCAGCAACCCAAGCCGCTTCTTGAGGTTCCCACCGCCCCTCCAGAGGCCCCGAAGCCGGCGACTACCGATAACGTCATCGAGATCATCGAATTTCGAGGTGCGCGGCGCGTCCCGCAGGAGACTATGCGGGCGCTTATTTTTTCCAAGAAGGGCGATGTACTCAATGAGGAAACGCTGCGGCGAGACTTCATGGCCCTTTGGAATACCAGCCGGTTCGACGACATCCGCCTCGAAACCGAACCTGGGCGCGCGGGTCTGATCGTCCGGTTCGTGGTTTCGGAGCGTCGGGTGATTCGCTCCCTCAAGTACGAGGGGATTAAGTCCGTAACGGTTTCTGAAATCCTCGACAAATTCAAAGAGCGAAAGGTTGGTCTGACGGTCGAATCGCAATACGACCCGAACAAGGTTCAGCACGCTCGCGTCGTTTTGCAGGAGTTTCTTGCCGAACGCGGCCGCCAGTTCGCAAGCGTCGAGCCGGACATCAAGCAGATTCCGCCGTCGTCGCTCGAAGTCGTCTTTAACGTCAAGGAAGGTCCGAAGGTTAAAGTTGGAACTATCGAAGTAACGGGCAATGAGGTTTTCAGCGATCGCGAGGCGATCCGGGCAATGAAGAACCTTCGCCCCATAGGCATCCCGCACTCGATCTTCCTTGAAGGTATCTTCGCCAAGACCTTCGATTCCACCAAGCTTGAGGAAGACAAGGACCGGCTTCGCAGCGCCTATCAGGACAAAGGTTATTTCACGGCGAAGGTTCTCGATCAGAAAGTCGAAATGCGCGAAGTGGGCGGTGGGAAGTTCCGCATCCCGCTGTTCAAGCCCAACAAACCGGGGAAGAAGGCGGATGTCACGGTCCCGGTCGAAGAGGGCCGCAAATATGTCTTGAACAAGATCAACTTTGTCGGAGTCAAGCTGTTCCGCACCCCGGAAACCCTGATGCAGCCGCTGTTTCAGATGCAGGAGGGGACTGTTTTCTCCACGGCCAAGCTGCGCAAGGGTCTGGAGAACATGCGCAAGCTTTACGGCGAATTCGGTTACATCGATTTCGTGCCCGAACCGGACTTCAACGTCATTCCGCAGTCCGACAAAATTGACTTGACGCTGACGGCGGACGAAGGCAAGCAGTTCTTTGTGCGCCGCATCGATTTCACGGGTAACACTACCACGCGTGACCGCGTCATTCGCCGCGAGATCCTGCTCGATGAAGGCGACATGTACAATACACGCCTGTGGGACCTGAGCATCTTGCGCCTGAACCAGCTTGGCTACTTCGAGGTCCTGAAGGAGAACGAAGCGGCCGAAATCAAGCGCATCCCGCAGAGCAACACCATCGACATCACGCTTAAGGTTAAGGAGCGAGGCAAGAACTCCGTCGGCTTGACCGGCGGCGTTTCCGGCATTTCCGGGAGCTTCGTGGGGTTCAATTATTCGACGAACAACTTCCTGGGACTGGGCGAAACGCTCTCGGTCGATTCACAGATCGGCACACGAACAAAGTCTGTCAGCTTCGGTTTCACCGAGCCTTACTTCCTGGATAAGCCGATACAACTCGGTTTCCTCGTTTACCTGAGCCAGTTCAACTTTGACCAGGGCCGTGAATACTCGCTGCTGAGCGGACGCAACCTGCTACCCTACTTCGACGCGCTTGGCAGAGACAACCTGTTGAACTACAGCCAGAACGGGTGGGGTTTCAACGTGTCGTCGAGCTATCAGTTGAAGAGAAGTTTCGCGCGCGTTGGTATCACCTACGGATACGACAATTCGAATATCAAGGTGCTGAGTACAGCTTCGCGCCAGTATTTCGAGTTCATCAATTTTCAAGGTATCAGCGGACCGAATTCCCTGTCTGGAATCAAGACTAGCAAAGTCACTCCATCTTATTCGTACAATACGGTCAATCACCCGATCAATCCTACCGGCGGAAAGCGCCTGTACCTGACGACGGAATTCGCGGGCAGTATCCTGGGCGGCAACGTGAATACGTGGCGCCCTGCGATTGACGCCGCCTATTTCCGTCCGTCCAAGCTGAACAAGAAACACATCATCGGTATGCACCTGCAAGGCTCTTTCCTGACCGGTTATGGCGGAAAAGTGGCCCCGCCATTCTCGCGCCGGTACATCGGCGGCGAGCAGGATATCCGCGGATTCGACATATGGGGCGTCAGCCCGATTGCCTTCGTGGCGAGCGAGGCGACGATCAACGTTTTGAACGATGATGGCAGCGCGCGCCAGCAGAAGATCATCGTCAACGGGGTTGAGCAGTTCTCGCCGACCACGATGAGGATCCCGATCTATCAGTTGGTCTTCCCGGGCGGCGACACGGAGGTGGTCACGAACTTCGAGTATCGAATTCCGATCATCGGGCCTGTGACGCTTGCCCCGTTCTTCGACGCCGGCTTTAACAAGATCACAAAGCCTGGCCAGTTACGGATGAACGTGGACCGGGTTAACGAACTCAATAGCCTCTATCCACAGTCCGGTTTCGACGGGCGCGCCGTTATCGCGCCGGGTACGCAAAAAATACGCATGTCCACCGGCCTTGAACTGCAAGTCATGCTGCCGGTTGTGAACGCGCCGTTCCGCCTCTACTGGGCGTACAATCCCAGCATCGTTCAGTCGTTCCTGCAGCCGCCCATCGTGGCGGACCGGTCGTTCTTTCCTAACAACGCCACTTTCCTGAACTCCATTGCGTCGTTCGGGCAGGCAACACCGTTCTTTGAGCGCCGGAAAATCTTCCGGTTCACCATCAGCCGTACGTTCTGAAAGGAGTTATTTTGTGAAAACATCGTTCCTATGCCTGCCCGCGCTCTGCGTTGGTCTGTCGTTCGCGGCGGACGCGCCGAGCAAGGTGGGGATCATCCATATCCAGAATGCCATCCTGGCCACCAAGGATGGACAGAAGACATTCGGAGATCTCCAGCAGCGTTTCACGCCCAAGAAGAGCGAACTCGACCGTAAGCAGAGCGAGATTGCGGCCCTTCAGGATCAACTCAAGAAGGGAAGCAACACGATGGCCGAGGATGCCCGCACGAAGCTGATGCGCGACATCGACCAAAAGACAAAGGCCTTCAATCGCGACGCCGAGGACGCTCAGGCGGAGTTCGAGCAGCAGCAAAACAAGCTCATGCAGGAAGTTGGCCAGAAGATGATGGCCGTCATCGACAAGTACGCGAAGGACAACGGATACAGCCTGATCCTGGATGTAAGCTCTCCGCAGAACCCGGTGCTCTACGCCGGCAACAACATCGATGTGACGCAGGAAGTTGTCGGACTGTTCGACAAGAACTCTCCGGCTGCTTCGGCGCCTGCCGCCGCAAAACCATCCGTCGGGCCAGCGGGGCCGGCTCCCTCCGCCCCTAGGACTGCCCCGGCGCCTGCGATTCGACGTCCTCCGGGCTCTGTAAAGTAGCGCCCAGGTTGGAGGACTGCCGCTCTGCGACCCGTCGCCATCGCCGGCATAGGGAAAACGGCGTTCGGTGCGTTTCCCGAACGCGATATCCTCAGTCTTGCCCGCGAGGCGGCTGAGGAATGCCTTCGAGACGCCGGCATTGCCGCCGAAGGTGTTGACGCCTTTCATCTGGGCAACTTCGCCGGTCCTTCATTTACAGGGCAGAATCACCTGGCGCCGTACGTTTCGGCTGCCCTTGGGATCATGGGTGTACCCTCGACACGCTTTGAAGCGGCTTGCGCATCGAGCGGAGCCGCGTTCGTTCACGCCGTGGCCTGTGTCGCGGGCGGCGTTCACGATACGGTGCTCGTGGTTGGGGTCGAAAAAATGACGTGCCAGCCGACGCCGAAAGTGACGGAAATTCTCGCCTCGGCCGCGGATTGTTCGGGTGAAGTTCGCGCCGGATCCACGTTTCCATCGCTGTTTGCGATGATCGCGCGCCGGCACATGCACGAATTCGGCACCACTCGCGAACATCTGGCGGCGGTCGCGGTGAAGAATCATGCGAATGGCGCTTTGAATCCATCCGCGCATCTGCGGAAGACGATTACGATGGAACAGGCGCTCGCTGGCAAACCCGTGGCGGACCCTCTCACGGTTTTCGATTGTTCGCTCGTCAGCGATGGCGCAGCAGCGGTGTTGGTGACCACGCTGGAACGCGCGCGCGATCTCTCCGCGAGGCCCATTCGCGTCCTCGGGATCGGCCAGGCCAGCGACCATCTGGCGCTCGATCGCAAGCCGGACATCACCACGTTCCCGGCGGTGAGAGCCGCGGCCGCGCGCGCATACCAGGCGGCAGGCGTTGGCCCGCGGGACATAGATCTCGCGGAGTTGCACGATTGTTTCACAATCGCCGAGATTATCGCGCTCGAAGACCTTGGCTTCGTCGATCGCGGAGCCGGGGGACCCTTCTCGGCAGCCGGCTGCACCGCGATTGGCGGATCTAAGCCAGTCAACACCAGCGGGGGCTTGAAGTCCAAAGGGCATCCCGTGGGAGCGACGGGCACGGCGCAACTCTCGGATCTTGTGCTCCAGATCCGCGGAGAAGCCGGTCCGCGTCAGGTGAATCGCCGCTCGCTCGGCCTCGCTCAGAATCTGGGCGGCTCCGGCGCCACGTGCGTCGTCACAATCCTGGGACCTGCATGACGGGTGTTGTTTACACGGAAACGGTTGTGCACTCGGCCCCCGAAGCGCTCGCGAGCCACGCGCCGTATCAGCTTGCCATCGTTACCCTCGACGGCGGAGGCAGGCTCACGGCGCGCATTGAAGGCGTACGCGTGGTGATCGGCGACGCCGTCCGCGTTGTAAGATCGCAAGACGGTATTTTCTATTTTCGGAGAGAAGAATGAAGCTAGCTTCGCGCATGGACGGGATTCTCGTGGAATCCGCTTTCGAAGTATTGGTAAAGGCCAGGGCGCTTGAAGCGCAGGGCCGCAGCATCGTGCATCTGGAGATCGGCGAGCCGGATTTCCCGACACCGGCCCACATCGTGGAGGCCGCGAAGAAAGCGCTCGACGACGGCTGGACGCATTACGGCCCCACGCAAGGCCTGCCTGAATTGCGTGAAGCGATCGCGGAGCACGTCTCGGCAACGCGCAACATTAACGTCGGTCCGCAGCACGTCTGCGTGGTTCCGGGCGGCAAGCCGATCATCTTTTTCCCGATGATGGCATTGCTCGGACCGGAAGACGAAGCCATCTATCCGAACCCCGGCTTTCCCATCTACGAATCGATGATTAACGTTTGCGGCGCGAAGGCCGTCGCTATGCCGCTCTCGGAGAGCAAGGGGTTTTCGCTCGATCTCGACCTGCTGCGTGACAGCCTGACGCCTCGAACGAAGATGCTAGTGTTGAACTCGCCGCAGAACCCCACCGGCGGGATTATTCCCGAGGACGACATCCGAGCGATCGCCGATCTCGTGCGCGACAGAGATCTCATCGTACTTTCCGACGAAATTTATTGCCGCATTCAGTACGGCGACAAGCCTCCGTTCTCCATTTCGAGCCTCCCCGGGATGATCGAGAAGACGATCATACTCGACGGCTTCTCGAAAACGTTCGCGATGACGGGATGGCGCATGGGGTTCGGCGTTATGCCGGCGTGGCTGGTGGACGCGGTGAACAAGCTGATGGTAAATTCGAATTCGTGCACGGCGAGTTTCACTCAGCGGGCCGGCATCGCGGCGCTACGCGGGCCGCAGGACGACGTACACAAGATGGTTGGTGAATTCCGCCGCCGCCGCGATGCGTTCTGCGAGGGTCTGAATTCAATTCCTGGATTCCGCTGTACGCTGCCGGGCGGCGCGTTCTATGCGTTCGCGAACATCACGGGAACCGGACGAACATCGAAGGAACTGGCGGATTTTCTATTGAATCAGGCGGGTGTGGCCTGCCTGAACGGCGCGGCGTTTGGGGCACATGGCGAGGGATTCCTTCGCTTCAGCTACGCGAATTCGCTGGAGAATCTGATGGAAGCGGTGGATAGGATCAAGCGGGCACTGTAGCGCAGCCTGCCAGGAGTTCGAAATGCTTTTGACGTGGATCAGAGCCTGTAAGGAAATCCGATTGGGACCGGCGTCCCTTCCGGTCAGAGTCCTCGTAAGAACCCTGTTCTCCCGCAAACCTGCGCCTGGCGTATTTGCAGGAGTTTCATACGCCCTGATTTTCACCATCCTTCTTTCCAGCCCGGCGGTTGCAATCGACTGGCCGCAGTGGCGCGGCTTAAACCGCGACGGTATATCGACAGAGGCCGGGCTGCTGAAATCCTGGCCAGCCGGCGGACCGCCGCTCGTCTGGAAGGCCACTGGTCTTGGCGAGGGCTATTCCGCTTTCTCAATCGTCGACGGCCGGCTCTTCACGCAGGGGCAGCGCGGCGAGACGGAGTTCGTGCTGGCTATCGACGTGGCTACAGGCAAGAAGCTCTGGGAAGTCTCGGCGGGGAAGCCATTCCGCGAACGCCGCGGACACGGGCCACGCGGCACGCCTACCGTCGATGGGAACGTCCTTTACGCCGAAGGCGCTGACGGAACCCTGGTATGTCTTGAAACGAAGACGGGAAAGCAGGTCTGGAAGGTCAATCTGGTCGATAAATTCGGCGCGGACGTCATTCATTGGGGCATGAGCGAGTCGCCGCTCGTGGATGGCGAGAGAGTTATCGTCACGCCTGGCGGCAGGGGAGCTTCGCTCGTCGCGCTTAACAAAAGGACCGGCGAATTGATCTGGAAATCGCAGAGCGACCGGGCCGGCTATTCGTCGCCCGTCGCCGCGGATGTTGGAAACATCCGCGTCATTATGACTCTCACGGGCGAAGCTGCTATCGGCGTCGCGGCAAAGAACGGCGAATTGCTCTGGCGTTACGACAAGGTGTCCAACCGCACGGCCAATATCGCCACGCCGATTTTTTCCGACGGTAAGGTGTTCGTTTCGACCGACTATGGCACTGGCGGCGCGCTCCTGAAGCTTGCGGCAGAAGGCGGCGGAGTGAAGATGTCCGAAGTCTATTTTAGCCGCGACATGAAGAATCACTACAGTTCGTCGGTGCTCGTCAACGGATACCTGTACGGATTCAGCAGCACGGTGTTGACCGCGATGAAGTTCGAGAGCGGCGAGGTGGCCTGGAGGGATCGTAGCGTCGGCAAAGGTTCGGTGACGTACGCGGACGGGCATCTTTACACGCTCGGCGAGAACGGCACGATGGGGCTCGTGGAAGCGACTCCCTCGGGCTACAAGGAAAAATCGCGCTTCGAAATCACGCGCGGCGAGTATCCCACGTGGACTCCCCCGGTGATTGCGAACGGGAAACTGTTTCTGCGCGAGCAGGATAGTCTGTATTGCTACGATATTAAGTCAAAGTAGCCTCGTAGGACGACGGATGAACCTCTAAACCGGATCAGTGCCGGCTCCGCAGCGAACAAGCGTCTGCTAGGCATATTATTTCTCAGTTGATAGAAAGAACGGTACCAGAGAATGTGGCCGTTAGGCTCCGTGCAGTAGTCGTGAAGTTGATGCTGCCGCTAACTGCGGCCCCTACCCTTGCGGCGCTAAGGGTAAGCGTCATCGTTCCCGAAACGATCGGCTCCACGTTAAAACCGCGGCTAGGGTTGGCGTAGTTGCTGGCAGATCTGTCTACGCCCGTAGCTATGATGGTGTTGCCGGATGCGGTTGCACTGGCGAAAATCATCCCGATTATGATGTCTGTTGAGCCGAACTGATTGTTTATTACGGTCCCGAGGTAGCTGCTGAAAGCGTTAGCTGGGCGGCTACTGATCCCCACATTCGTGGTGCGCCCCTCCACCGCGAGGGTTCCATCAAGCATGAACGTCCCTGAATCCCACGGCGAAGGTGGATTAACCGTCAAGGTTGCAGTTTGGGACGTCGAACCGAGACTGGCAGTGATGGATCGGCGCTTCAAAAGCCGTGCTGCCGCTCGCGGGTTCGGTGATCGGCTCGGACGCCTTTTTCCCCTTTCCCGACGGGCTTGAAGAAGCTGCGAAGGACGGCGTCACAGCCGCGATTCAACCGGGCGGGTCCATCCGCGATGAAGACGTGATCGCCGCCGCGGACCGACTTGGGCTCGCGATGGTGTTTACCGGTGTGAGGCACTTCAGGCACTGAGTGAGCCGCGTGGGGTATCCTGTCTTGAGTGAGCCTGACCTGGCTTCATATCTCCGACTTCCACATCCGCGGCGGAGACCCGTATGATCGCGATGTCGTCTTACAGGCATTGGTCAAATCCGTCGCCGGGTATGCCCAGCGGGGACGTGCTCCGGATCTGATCTTCGCCACCGGCGACATTGCCAATTCCGGAAAAGCGGATGAATATACACTCGCAGGGCAGTTCTTCGACGACCTGCTCCGCGCCGCAAATCTGAACAAGACGCGCCTGTTCGTAATCCCGGGCAATCACGACGTGGATCGTGACCTTGGCGTGGGCCTTCAGCGGACTCTCGAGTCGCGCGAACAGGCCGACACTTACTTCCGCCCGGATCATCCCAAACCGCATCTCACACAGAAAATGCGGGCATTTCTCGACTGGCACAACCGCTACTTCGACGGCGTTCGCGTTGCCCCGGATAACTCCACCTGCGGTCCCGTGCAATGGGTCGACGTCAACGGTCACCGCCTCGGCATTCTTCCCATCAACAGCGCGTTGTTCTGCCTCGGCCGCGACGATCACAACAACTTGTGGATTGGACGCCGCTGTCTCGATGCGGCCCTTGCGGAACTGAAAACCCTCGAAACCGAACTGAATATCGCGCTGATTCATCACACGCTCGAATGGCTCAGCACGGGCGAAGGCACGAACATTCACGCGGCGCTCGAATCCTCCGTTGATATTCTGCTGCGTGGGCATCTGCATGAAGCGCGAATCGAGTCCATCGCCTCGGCGGAGGGTGAGTTGCTTCGCTGCGCGGCCGGCGCCGCGTACCAAACCCGCAAATGGCCGAATCGTGCGCTCTACGCCACGTTCTCGAATGGATCGTTGACGGTCCACCCAATCCGCTACGAAGATTCTCCCCGCCCAATCTGGACCACCGACCCAAGCGTCTTCCCCCGCGATGACAAACATGAGCGAAGCTTTCCGGTCCCGCGTCTGACCGCGTCCCCCGCGGCACCCGCGCCACCCGATTCGGCTCCCCGCGTCTCCGCGCCGCCTCGATTCCGGCGCAATATCCCATCGCGCGGCAATCGTCCATTCGTAGGCCGCGAGGACCTGATCGCCCGCCTTGCAACCGTGCTGGGCGACCCCGGCGCAGGCGAGAAAGTGGTGGTTTTGCATGGCGAACCCGGCGTTGGCAAGAGCGAACTGGCGCTCGAGTTCGCGAGGCGGCATCGCGACCGTTATCGTGGCGGCGCTTTCTGGGTAGACGCCTCCACGGACTCCATCGCCGTCCACCTTGCCGGCATCGGCAAGACGATTTTGGACCTCGATTTCCCTTCCGGGATGCAACTGGAGGACCAGGGACAAAGAACGTTTCTTAGCCTGGGACCCGAGCCGGTACTTCTGATTTACGACAATGTGGTCTCCTTCGAGAAAACGCAGCCGTGGCTGCCGTTGAGCGGCATGCCGTGTCACGTTCTCATCACAACGCTCGCGAACACCGAAGACGCGGCCTGGCCCCGGATCAGGGTCGATCCGCTATCACACACGCAGTCCCTCGATTTAGTGAAGGAACTGACGGATGCCGCGTTTGCCGCGAGCTACGGGGAGACGATTACCGCGCACGCCGGCGGTCTTCCCGTGCAGATCGTCCCGGAGACCACGACTCTGGCTTATGAACGGCTGCGCGGGCGCAGCCCCTCCCCGGGATCGGGTCTGGCGCGCGAGGCCGGAGACAGTTTTGACCGGGCCTACCAGCGGCTGGATCAGCCTCCCCGGCTTCTTCTGCACACCGCGGCGATCCTCAACCCGCAGCGCATCCCGGCGGCTGAACTCGGGCGGCACCTGCGCGACGGAATCGCTTGGAGCGACGCGGAGGTGACACGAGCTCTCGATGCCTGCCTCGATCTTCACCTCCTCGAGGGTATTCCCGATCCGCGTATGCACCAGTTGTTCGCCGGATTTCTGCGTAAGAGGACGCCTTCCGCCGATGACCAGGCGGCATTGTTCCGGATTACGGCAGCACAAAAAGCGCGTTTCGTGGAACTCGCGGCGGCTCTTTTGGCGGATCCGTCGGACCCGGAGACGGCTGCCACCTTACTCAGCTACCCGGTAGCCCCGGAGCTCTGGGAGGATGCCGGATGTCCGGTTCCGGTCGAGGAGGGGAGCGCGATCGGTCGCGCTCTTTATGAGATCGGCCGATTCGAGGAAGCGCGGCCGTGGTTCGAACGGGCGGTGGCGGAGGCCGCGCAAGGGGACGTGCACGGGCGCATCGACCACGCGAGCCTGGGCAGCAGCCTGCATCAGGTGGGCTACTGCCTGTCGAGCACGGGGCAGTACGAGGAAGCGCGGCCGTGGTTCGAACGGGCGGTGGCGGAGGCCGCGCAAGGGGACGTGCACGTGCGCATCGACCACGCGAGCCTGGGCATCAGCCTGCATCAGGTGGGCGACTGCCTGTC
>SXGT01215176.1_pt1 | contig 15781 bp, 9 predicted proteins | sample 3176221 | NCBI WGS metagenome assembly SXGT01 (sample SAMN11356862, study PRJNA531348) | freshwater metagenome | isolation source: freshwater sample F1-120 | place: China: Fuxian Lake, Yuxi | collected 2017-12-25
ACCCAACGCGCCTCCTGCGGCGCCACCGAGCGCGCCACCCGCGGCGACGCCCCCTCCGGCGGTCAAGTCGGAGCCTCCCGCGGCGCCGCCGCGCATCCCGGGCCGCGAGGAGCTCGTGGAGCTCACGCCCGAGCTGCTCAAGGAGTACACGAAGGACCTGACCGGCACCGGCAAGCTCATTGCGACCATCGAGACCGACTACGGCACGCTCACCTGCGAGCTGTTCGACGACAAGGCGCCGAAGACCGTCACCAACTTCGTCGGACTCGCGCGCGGGCTGCGGGAGTTCACGGACTCGAAGACCGGGCAGAAGGCCAAGCGCGCCTACTTCGACGGCACGGAGTGTCACCGGGTCATCCCGAACTTCATGTCCCAGTGCGGCGATCCCACGGCCACGGGCCGCGGTGGTCCGGGCTATCGCTTCGCCGATGAGTTCCATCCGGACCTCAAGCACGACGCGGGCGGCACGATGAGCATGGCGAACGCGGGACCGAGCACGAACGGCAGTCAGTTCTTCATCACCGAAGGGCCCACGCCGCACCTCGACAATCGCCACGCCGTGTTCGGCCGCTGCGCGCCCGTGGACCTCATCAAGACCATCAACCGCGTGCCGAAGAAGGCCGACGATCCCACGCGGTCGCGACCCGAGAAGCCCGTCATCCTCAAGAAGGTCACGATCACGCGGCGATAGGCCCGCGCTCTACTCGGTCGGCACGCGCTGGAGCAGGAACGCCTTCGCCGAGCCGACGGGATCCATGCCGCCGGTCAGCACGGTCGTGCCGTTGACGCCGACGCGCATCTGAAACGGGCCGCGCTCCCCGACGCGCACGTCACCGAGCGCGCTGCCATCCTTGCGGCGGCGAAGGCGCAGCGTGCCGTCGCGGTCGAGCGTGAGGGCCTCCTCCAGGCCTGTCAGGAGCACCGCGTCGACGAGGTGCTGACCGCGCGCGTGCAGGTGCGGCTGCTTCTTCTTCACGAGCCGGTCGACCTCCCAGAGCGTGACCTTGCCGCTATCGAGGGTCGCGGCAGCCAGGGTGTCGGTGGGATCGATGCGCAGCGACCGCACGACGACCGAGCGCAGCCGCGCGAGCTCGCGCTGCTCCACGAGCGACCAGGTGACGGTCAGTCCGTCGCTGTCGGAGCTCATCAGCCGCGTGCCGTCGGAGGTCAGCGCCAACGCGACGACGCGACCCGTATGCAGCGCGTGCACCGGCGAGCGGCGGCCGCTGCCCAGGTCGAGCGCCACGATCGCGCGATCGTCGCCTGCCACGATCACGCCGGTCGCCGCCACGGCGAGCGCTCGGACCGCGCCGCTCAGGGCCTCGCTCTCGCCGGCGACGCGCGGCTCGACGCCGCTCTCGACGCGCGCCACGCGTCCGGTGCCGCGACCCACGACCAAGGTGTCCGACGTGGTCACAAATCGCAGCGCCGTCACCCCGCCCGCGCCCAGGCTCACCGTCTGATCCGGCGTCCGCGCTCGGTCCTGGAGACTGCCGAGCACCACACGGTCGTTGTCGGCGAGCGCAAACAGCGGCCGCGTCGGGTGCAGGGCGATGGCCCGCACGCTGCCGTTGAAGCCGAAGCGCCCGGGCTCGTCCTGAGACGGCGTCAGGGTCGCCGCGTTCGCCGAGCGGGAGAGCGGCACCAGCGCGCCGTCCTCGGTCAGGACGAGCACCCCGCCCCCGCGCGTGCTGCTCGACACCAGGCGGTCGACGCTCGCGAGCGCCATGGCTCCGCGCGCGGTCCCGACCTCGACGGCCGTCGCCTTGCGCGGGTCCTTGGGCGCTGCGTCCGTCTCGAAGAGCCGCCCGGCGCGGTCGACCACCACGGCGCGACCCTCCGGCAGGAGCGCGACGGCCAGGAGCGGCGCGGTCGAGGCGCGTCGACGGCCCAGCTCCTTCCAGTCGATGGTGTCGATCCACACGACCAGGCCGTGCAGCCCGACCAGGACCAGCGTGCGGTGGTCGCCCGCGAGCCGCAGCGCGACGTTCGGGCCCGGCAAGGGCAGGGGCCGGCCATCGAGCTTGCCCTTGTCCAGGTTCCATCGGCGCACGATGCCATCGGCGCCGGCAGTGAAGACCAACCGCCCGTTGGCCGAGAAGCAGAGGTCATCGATGGCGCCGGCGTGGCCCGAGGCCGTAAAGACGCGCGAACCGTCCGCGCTGCGAAACACCGAGACGTCCCCCTGCGTCGTCCCGACGGCGATGAGCGTCGAGTCCGCCGCCTGTGCAATCGATTGCACCCCCCCGGCGTCGAGCTTCTGGCGCGTGCGGCCCGTCGCAAGCTCCGTGATGACCAGCGCGCCATCGTCGCCGCCCGTGATCAGGGCCTGCCCGTCGCGCGTGAAGCCCACGGCGCGTACCGCACCCCGGTGAGGCGCGAGCCGCCGCTGGTCGCCGAGGCCGCCGCCCTCGCGCAGTGCCGCCACGACCACGGAGCCGTCGCTGCCGCCAATGACGACGTGCTGGCCGTCCGCGGAGACGGCGGGTCGGGAGCTGGGGCGACCCGACGGCATGGGGATGTCGGCGAGCTTCGTCATCACGAGCCGGGTCGGACGCGGCGGCGCCTCGGGAATGCCCTCGGTCGCCTCGGTGGCCTTCTTGCGACAGCCGACCGCGTGGAGGACGAGGCACGCCAGAGCAAGACGGCGGAAGGCGATAGACGAGAGCACGCGCGCATCCTGCGCCGTTCTGTTCAGGACGTCGAGGGACGGCGAAGTCGGCGCGTGCGGTGCCACGGTCGCGTCGTTCTTGACCTGAGCCCCGCCGCTCTCGTACCGTGAGCGCATGAGCGCGTTGCCAGGTCCCCGTCGACTCGCGTGAACGACCACGTTCGCCACCTGCGCGCGGTCACGGCGCTCCCCTCTCGGGGGAGCGCGCTGGAGGCGCTCGACCGCTGCCTCTCGGCCGGTCACGACCTAGCGGCCTTGCTCCGCGAGCTGCCGGAGGTCCTGGCGCCGCTGCTGCCGGTCTCCGACCGCGTCTCCATCGCGTTCGTCGAGCCCGAGCCCGATCAGCTCCGCTTCTATCGGCTGCTGCCGCCGCTCGAAGCCGTGCCAAGTCCCGCGCCGCGCGTGCGCGTGCAGGGCACGGTCGTTGGACAGGTGGCGCGCGATGGCGTCCCGTGCGCGGTCGCCGACGTACGCCAGGATCGCAACATCACCTTTGGCCACGCGTCTCACGACGGCATCCGGTCGACGGCCTCGGTCCCGTTCCGCGTCGCCGGCCGCATCGCGGGCGTGCTGAACGTCGGCTCGTCGACCGTCGGGGCGTGTCAGCCGGCCATGCTCGACGGCCTGCTCGACCTCGCCGCGCGCATCGGGCCGGCGCTCCTCGCCGCCGAGCGACCGGTGCCAGCCTTCGGAGGCACCGAGCTCGTGGGGCGCAGCGCCGTGTTTCGGGCCCTGCTGCGTCAAGCCGAGCGCGCCGCGGCCTCCGAGGCGACCGTGCTCCTCACCGGCGAGACCGGCGTCGGCAAGACAGCGTTAGCGCGCGCGATTCATCGGCACAGCGCGCGCCACACGGCCCCGTTTGTCTCCGTGCACGTCGCGGACCTCCCGGCGTCGCTCATCGAGAGCGAGCTCTTCGGCCACGAGCGCGGGGCGTTCACGGGTGCCTCGCAGCGGCGCAGCGGGCGCTTCGAGCTGGCCCATCGCGGCACGGTATTTCTCGACGAGATTGGCGAAGCGCCGCTGCCCGTCCAGTCCAAGCTGCTGCGCGTGCTCCAGGACGGCGCCTTCGAGCGCGTCGGCGGGACGACCACCATCACGTCCGACGTGCGCGTCATCGCCGCGACCCATCGGGACCTTCACGATGCGGCCGCGTGCGGCGAGTTCCGTCGCGACCTCATGTTTCGCCTCGAGGTCATTCCGCTGCACGTGCCGCCCCTGCGCGAGCGCTTCGAGGACCTCGAGCTGCTCGCTGAGACCGTGCTCCGGCGGCTTTCCGCCAATCGGACGCAGCCGCTCAGCCTGACCGCGGCTGCATGGGCGCGCCTGCGGGCGCACGACTGGCCGGGCAACGTCCGCGAGCTCGAGAGCGTGCTCATGCGTGCGGCCGTGCTCGAGGACGGCCCGGAGCTGTCGCTGTCGCAGTTGGGCGGTCCAGGCCGCCCGAGTCGCGCCGCGGCATCCACCGGGGGTGCCTCCGACGAGTGGCCGACGCTCGACGAGCACGAGCGCCGCTATCTGCGCCGCGTCCTCGACCATACGGGCGGCGTCATCGAGGGTCCCTTGGGCGCAGCGCGCATCGTCGGGCTCCAGCCCTCGACCCTACGCAGTCGAATGCAACGGCTCGGCGTCCGCGCCCGAGCCACGGACGGAGGTGACCATGCGCGCTAGCGTACTGTTCCTGGTGTGCGTCGCGAGCTGCGCCCCACGCAACGAGGCGCCGGCACCCCTGGTCGTCCCCGTCGCCGAGAGCGCGTGGACCGTCGAGCGCTCCGAGCCGGGCGGGGTGCTCTTGAGCGTGTGGGGCTCGAGCCCGACCGACCTCTGGGCCGTCGGTGGTCAGGCGGAGCGCGGACTGGTCCTGCACGGGGACGGCACGCAGTGGACGCCCGTCGAGACCGGCGCACTCGGGCTGCTCTGGTGGGTGTACGGCTTTGGCGCGAACGATGTCTACGCCGCCGGCGAGCGCGGCCTGCTCCTGCACTACGACGGCGTGACCTGGAAGCACGTCGCGACCGGCACGACCAAGACGCTGTTTGGCCTATGGGGTGCCTCGGGTGAGGACGTCTGGGTCGTCGGCGGCGAGGCCACGGGCGCGCCGGGGAGTGCGGTCATCCTGCGCGGCAGCCGTGGGTCGTTCACGCGCGTCGAGGACGTCCCGCACGCGCTGCTGCCCAACGCGCTGTTCAAGGTCTACGGCCACTCGGCCGATCGGCTCGTGGCGGTCGGCCGCGACGGCACCGTGCTGCGCTACGACGGCACGCCCGGGACGTGGCGCCGCGAGGACGTGCCCACTTCGGTTCCGCTCATCTCGCTCTGGGGCCGCGGCGCCAACGACCTCTACGCCGTCGGGGGCCACTCCGAGGCGGTCATGCTGCACTTCGACGGCGTGCAGTGGCGCGAGGTCCCGGACCTCGGCGCCGGGCCCGAGCTTTTTGGTGTGTTCACCGCGCCAGGCCAGCCGGTCATCGCTGTCGGCGCCGGCACGCAGGTGCTCGAGCTCATGCCCGGCAAGGCCGCGGTCGCGCACGAGACTCCGGACATCGGCGTCCCGTTCCTGCTGCACTCCGTCTGGGGCGACGCGAGCGGGGCCGTCTACGCGGTCGGCGGCTCGCTGCTCGACTACCCGGCGCCGATGCGCGGCGTGATTCTCCGCCGGCGGTAGCGGGTCGATTATGCAAGCACGGGGGAACCTGAAGGACGGCTTCGGAAAGAAGGAGTCGAGGGTCGAGTGGTAGCGGGATTCCATCGCCGCCTGGTGTCGTCAGACGGCGCGAATTGATCGTCCATCTCAAGCCGACGGTGCCGGATGACGAGGTGCCACGTCGCCTTTCTCGAAACCGGGACTACCTCGTGATCAGTTGCGAGAACGACACGTACAGACTGTTGAACGATGACATCGATCCCGTCCTGTACGAGGCTCGACTCTTCGAAGCCATTGATAGCACAACGCCTTCCCACTGGGTCTGGGAGGACCACCGGGGAGGCGGTGGGTCGTGGACCCCCAAGGAGCTGATGAAGTTGAGGTACGTTTGGGAGGACTACCACGACCGGATACCCGAGGCCGTCCAGTCGGTGAATGACTACGTGTCGAAGCTGGGACCGACATCGTGGGAGCGGCGGGACGGCTGACGCCGGCTCCGCCGGTCGGACGTCTCCCCGACTCCGACACAGTCCGATCTGCCTTCGGACGGAGAAGACATTGGGGGAGCGTCAACAGGGCATCGCGCCCGTCGACATCTCCTGGATCGTGACTCTCATTCGCCACCCGAAAACGGCGAGGGCGGCTTCGAGCTGGTCGAGCTGAGTCTCGTGCCGGACGTCGAAGAGTCGCATGACTTGGGGCATGTGCCAGCCGAGCCTGCGTCCCAACTCCGCCTTGCTCATCCCGGCGTTGCGCATTGCCCGGTAGATGGACACCTTGATGGTCGTCCTCGGACTCAGGGACACGACCGGCCGTCCCATCGCCGTCGAGGCCGGCGGAACGTCCTGGTTGTCGTGCATCCGGCATGCGACCACCTCGTCCAACAGGTCTTCCGCCTGTGCCAGGGCGTCCGTCTCCGTTTCACCCTGGGTCACACCTTCCTCGAAGTCCACCAAGGTGACCACGTAGCCGCCATCCGGGTCCGGGACGAGGTTGATCGGGTAGTCGAACCGCTCGTTCATAGGTCAGTCTCCGTCAAGCCCAGCTGCTTGCAGATCGCGTGCAGGGTGCCCCTCTTTATGTCCCCGGCGTGCACAGGGACGAACGTCACCCGCCCGCCAATGACGACCTGGACGTGCCCGCCTTTGCCCCGGGGAAGGGTTCACGGTGGCGCCCAGGGCTTTCAGCTTCTTGAGTAGCTCCTTGGCCGTCATCGACCTTCAACCAATGACTTCTGTGTTACTTCCGCAATCGTGGCGATCGAAACATGCAACGTCTGCCGCCACGGCCGAACGCGCCATTGACCCACGATGGCGGCGCACGTAGCCTCCGGCGGGGAGCGAGGTGACGTCCATGCGCATGCGTTGGCTGACTGCCGTGGTGGCTCTGGTCGTGGCGGGGTGCGGGGGAGACACGCCGGCGCCGGCGTCCACACCCGGCGGTGCGGACGGGACGACCGACGTCAAGTCCGCGACGGAGCTGCCGTCGCTGCCGGATCTCGGGAGCCCGCCGGACACGGGGACTCCTGGGCCGGGCGCCGATGGCGTCAGTGGGGACAGCCTGGGCGCGGGCGACGGCCATGGTGGTCCGACCGAGCTCCCCAAGGCCGAGGACGCGGGCGGGCCGTGCGATCAGCCGCTCAAGCCGCTCGGCTGTGCGTGCCTCGACGACGCGCAGTGCGATCAGCCGGCCTACTGCGTGGCGGTCGATGCCGGGCGCGTGTGCGCGACCGCGTGCGTCGAAGGCTGCCCGACGGGCTATGCGTGCATCGGTGTCACCATCGGTCAGTCAGTCGACAAGACGCTCCTGTGTCTGCCCCAGGCGGCCAAGCTCTGCCAGCCATGTGAGAACCATGGCGATTGCCAGGCCAAGAGCGACGCGGAGCTCGCCGCGTGCCTCGACTACGGCGCCGCCGGGCGCTTCTGCGGCGTGGCGTGCTTGAAGGACACCGACTGCCCGACAGACTACGCCTGCGTGGATGCCACGCTCGGCGACGGGAGCAAGACGCGCCAGTGCCAGCGGACGACGGGCGCGTGCGCCTGCAACCCGGTCGGGACGCTGCTCGGTATGAAGACGACTTGCACCGCGACCAACGCCGCCGGCACGTGCTCCGGCGTGCGTGCGTGCGTCGCAGCGGGGCTCGAGCCGTGCAGCGCGAAGTCGCCGGCCGCCGAGGTGTGCAATCAGGAGGACGACGACTGCAACGGCAAGGACGACGACTTGCCGGCTACGGCCACGTGTCTCTATGAGAACGCGGAGGGCAAGTGCCCCGGAGTCGCGACGTGCGCCAATGGCAAAGACGTCTGCCTGCCCGGCGCGAAGGTTGCCGCCAAGGAGGCGTGCAACGGCAAGGACGACGACTGTGACGGCGAGGTCGACGAGGGCTTCCCCGACACCAATGCGAACGGCGTGGCCGACTGCGTGGATCTCGACTGCGATGGCGACGGCCTCTTGAACGACGTCGACAACTGTAAGTGCGTCGTGAACGTGAGCCAAGACGATCTCGACGGAGATGCCCTGGGCGACGCGTGTGACCCCGACATCGACAACGACAGCACCCCGAACGAGGCCGACTGTGACCCCAAGGACCACCAGATTCACCCAGGCGCGACAGAGCTCTGCAACGGCAAAGACGACGACTGCGACACCGAGATCGACGAAGCACTCTGCGACGACGCCAACCCGTGTACCACCGACGCCTGCAACGGGCTGACGGGCAAGTGCGTCGCGGCGTGGCAGCCCAACGAGGCCGACCCGTGCGACGATCTGAACCCGTGCACGACCGACGACACCTGCGTGCTCGGGACCTGCCAGGGCGGGACGCCGCTCACGTGCCCGAGCAGCGACCCGTGTCTGCCGAAGAAGTGCACCCCGACCGGGGCCGACACCACGAGCTGCGAGCCGACCAATGGCAAGCTCGGCGTCGCGTGCGAGGACGGGAATCCGTGCACAAAGAACGACGCCTGCAACGGCCAGGGCGTGTGTCTGCCGGGTGCGCTGCAGCCGGCGTGCGTCTCGTGCAGCTCGCCCGCAGACTGCAACGACCAGAACCCCTGCACACTCGATACGTGCAATCCGGCCACGGGGACCTGCGTGCATCAGAACGCGCCGAACGGCACGCCGTGCGACGCCGATCAGAGCGGGTGCACAAAGGACGACGCCTGCCAGGGCGGCTTCTGCGTCGCAGGCTCCGTGTTCAAGTGCCCGCCCTCGGCGCTGCCGTGTGTGTCGTCGGCCTGTGTCTCGCTCGACAGCGAGAACCACGCGTGCAAGGCCACACCCAAGCTCAAGGGCGCCTTCTGCGACGATGGCGAGGTGTGCACCCTGTCGGACGAGTGCGATGGCCTGGGCTCCTGCGGTGGAACGCCGGTGCCGAAGTGCTGCACCTCGGCGAAGGACTGTGACGATCAGAATGTGTGCACGCTCGATACGTGCAACACCGAGACCGGGAAGTGCGGGCATGGCAACGCCCCCGACACCGTCGCGTGCGACTTCGATCAGAGCGGCTGCACGGTCGCCGATCACTGCGCGTCGGGGAGCTGCGTCGCCGGGACCGCCGCGCCATGCACGGTCTCGGGCGCATGTCACGTGCCCAAATGTGTCTCGAAGAGCGCGACCGAATACACGTGCGAAAGCGCGCCGAAGCCGATGAGCACCGAATGCAACGACAACGTCGCCTGCACCGTGGCGGATGCGTGCGACGACAAGGGCGTGTGCAAGGGGCTCCCGCTGGCCACCTGTTGCGCCACCGACGGGCAGTGCGCCGACAGCAATCCGTGCACGCTCGACAAGTGCGACGTCGGGAGCGGCAAGTGTACCAACGACGCCGCGCCCAATGGCGTGGCGTGCGACGCCGACCAGAACGGCTGCACGCAGAACGACTCCTGCCAGGGCGGCACCTGCACCCCGGGTGCGCCCAAGGCGTGCACGGGCGCGACGGGTGTCTGTCAGATCGAGACCTGTGTCTCGACCGGCGCGAACACCGCGACGTGTCAGCTCGGGCCGGCACCGACGACGCAGGGCTGTAACGACAACGACACCTGCACCACGAGCGATCAGTGCACGGCGCAGGGCACCTGCGTCGGGCTGCCCGTGGCGGACTGCTGCCACGACAGCGGCGACTGTGGCGACGCCAATCCGTGCACGCAGGACCTGTGTCAGAGCGGGAAGTGCCTGCACCCGAATGCAAGCGACGGGTCCCCCTGCGACGCCGACCAGAACGGCTGCACCAAGAACGACGCGTGCAAGAGCGGCGTCTGCCAGGCCGGCACGGCGGTGGCTTGTCCCGGTTCGACCGATCCGTGCAAGGTCGTCGCGTGCGTGAGCGGGGGGGCGGACACCTACACGTGCTCGACAGGCAACGCGCCTTCCAGCACGCCGTGCAGCGACGGGCTGTTCTGTACGACGGGGGAGACCTGTAGCGGCGGTCTCTGTGGGGGGGGCGCGCCGCGCGACTGCGGCAGCTCCGGCAACGCGTGTCAGCCGAGCGTGTGCAACGAGGTCACCGATGCGTGCGGGACCGCGGTCGCGACCGACGGCACGCCGTGCGACGACCAGAACGCCTGCACCGAGAGCGACGCGTGTGTCGCCGGCGCGTGCACGGGCGGTACGAGCACGTGTGTCGAGGAGGTGCTCTCCGTTGGGGTCACGGCCGCTCAGATCCCGGCGGTGGCGGCCATCCCGGGGGCGCGCTACGTGGTCAACTGGGTCAGCAACCTCAACTACACGCAGGCGGGCAGCTCCGCGCTGCGGGTTTCGGACGCGTACGGCAGCCGCGAGAACGAGGAGGTCGTCCTCAACGACGGCAAAGGCGCGCAGCGGCGCAATGCGATCGCGGTGTCGGCCAATGGCGATCACCTGGTGCTTGCGACCAACGGCCTCACCTCGGGGAGCTGTACGCCCGGCCAGACGACCTCGTGTGGCGTGCCGACCGGCCTGCTCAAGGGCTTCAAGTACAGCGCGAGCGGCGTCCTGCTCACCTCGAAGGACATCCTCGCGCACCAAGGCATCTGCCACCCGGTCAACGGCAAGTGCACGCGCTACATGACCTACCAGCGCGATATCCCGATCCCGTTCAGCGACGGCTCGTATGCGCTGCTCGAGACGAGCCGCGACCAGGACCAGTACGGGACCAACGAAGGGGACATCAAGTTCTACCCGCTGGGGGCCGACCTGACGCTTGGCACCAAGAAGATCCTCACGCTTTGGACCGCGATGACCAACTGGGCGGAGTTCGACGCCAAGCTCGTGCCCGATGGCGCCAACAAGTTCATCGTGACCTGGATCAAGAGCAATGGCACCGAGGTGAACTTCCAGCGTTACCTGAAGGACGGCACCGCGGACTACGCGGCGGTCAAGGTCGCCGTGACCGCGGCGGGCGGCTCAGTCAGCACAGTGCGCATTCTCACGCTGCCCAACTCCCGGTTCACGATCTTCTGGGAGATTCCGACGCTCAAGGTCATTCAGGGCCAGCGCTTCTACTCCGATGGCAGCCCGCTCGGTAGCGTGTTCAAGGTGAACCAAATTCAGTCGACGGGCACGCCGCGCATCGGCGAGGTCGCGGCGTTCTCGGACTACGGCTTCGTCGTGGCTTGGGACGAGGATGGAGTGGACGGTGCCGGCAAGGCCGTGCGCGTGCAGCGGTTCAAGGAGGACGCATCGCTGCTCGGCACGCCGATTACCGTCAACGCCGCGACGACGACCGGAGACCAGCAGCTGCCGGGGCTCGCGGTGCTCGACACCGACGAGTTCGTCGTGGCCTTCGCCGACGCGTCGGCCAGCAGCGTCGTGAAGACGCGCCGCTTCCTCCAGGACGGGAGCTTCGTGGGCGGCCAGCGGGAGCTGCGCGGGAACACCACCACGATTGGCGCACAGCTCGACGCGCGCGCCGCCACGAGCGCCATCACGGGGCGCAACGCGCTGGTGTTCGAGTCGCCCTACGGCGGAGACACGAGCGGCGAGATCCTGCTGCGCGTCGTGGATGCGACCGGTGTCGAGACCGCCGCGGAGGCCCGCCTGAACACGACGACGGCGGGAGCGCAGGTCGATCCGCGCGTCGTGGCGGTGGGCAGCGACAGCTGGGGCTTTACCGCAGTCTGGACCTCGGCCGGCCAGGACGGCAACCTCGACGGCATCGTCGGGCGCATCCTCGACAATGACGGCAAGCCCACGGGCGGCGAGTTCGTCGTCAATCAGGAGACGACGGGCAACCAACGGCACCCGGCGCTGGCGCGGCTCGGCAATCAGGTGCTCGCGGCGTGGACCGGGCCGGGGCCCTCGGGCACCGACGTGCGGGGTCGCCTCATCACGGCAGGGGACACGCTCGGAGCCGAGGCCTCGCTCAACGTCACGACCGCGGGCGATCAGGGCCGCGCCGCGCTCGCCGGCCTAGTCTCGGGGCAGGGCTTCGTCGTCGTCTACGAGTCCGCGGCTGCGACCGGCGCCGAGATTCGGATGCGCACCGTCTCGGCAGCGCTCGAGGCAGGCGTCGGCGACTCGCTGGTCGCGAGCAACGCCTTCGACTACACCGATCAGCGCGCACCCGCCGTCACGGTCGCGGCCACTGGGAAGCTACTCGTCTGCTGGGACGCGCTCACGACCGACGTCCAGGGAAGCTGGGACGTCCTATGTCGCGTCTTCAAGGCGGATCTCACGCCCGAGACCAACGACTTCCGGCCGCATGGGCTCATCAAGGGCTTTCAGCGGCACGCGCAGCTCAGCGCGCTCCCGGCGGGGAACTTCCTGATCGTGTGGGACACCGAGAACGTGGACACGACCGGAACGGCCGTCGAGCTCGCCCGCGTCGACGCGACCGGCAAACAGATCGGCCCGCGCGTGACCGTCAACCGCACCTGGACGCAGAACCAGAGCTCGCCGTTCATCACCCGCGCGACAGACACCTCGGTGCTCGTGGGCTGGGAGTCCGAGGGCCAGGACGGCGATCTGTCGGGCATCACCCTGCGTGTCCTACCCATACTTTAAGGAGTCAGATGAGTGTTCACATGACCGGTCAGTCCGTTGGTGCCACCGGGATGCGGCTACGTCACGGGCCCTCTGGCGCCGAGCTCGTCACGGCAGCGCCTGTCGACAACGGCGGCGACGGCTCGAGCTTCTCGCCGACCGACCTCTGCGCCGTCTCGCTGGGCGCCTGCGCATCCACGATCGTTCGCCTCTACGCCGCCCGCGCAGGGATCTCCTTGGCGGGCGTGCGGTTCGAGGTCGACAAGGAGATGTCGGCTGCGCCGCCCCGGCGCATCGCGCGCCTGACGGTGACCTACTGGTTCGACACGACGTGCGACGCGACCGACTTCACGAAGCTCGAGCGGGCGGCTCGCACGTGTCCCGTGCGGCTGACGCTCGGGCCGGACGTCGAGGTCGTCGAGCAGTTTCAGCGGGAGACAGCGGCGTAGCGCGCGGGTCGCTCAGGGCCACGCGCAGCGCACGCCAAGCCAATCGGCGTAGTTGGCGACGGTGCGGTATCGGTTGGCGGCGCGGCTGACCCAGCCGACGTTGTTGGCCGCGCCTCCGCGAAAGACGTAGTCCGCGCTGCTGCCATTCCAGACGATGCCGGTGGTCGGGGCGCCCTCGTAGTTCGAGTGCCACGGATCGGCCACCCACTCGATCGCGTTGCCAATGAGGTCGTAGACCCCCTGCGCGCTCTTGCCCAATGGGAACGACCGGACGGGTGCTGTGCGACCGAAGCCGTCGTGGCAATCGACCTCGGTGCAGTTGGCCTTCGCCGTGATCTCCGTCCAAGCATCGCCGCTGCAGGTCGTGAGCGCCGCGGCGTCGTTGAACTCGGAGGGGCAGTCGTCACCCCAGGGGAACCGGTACGCCTTGGCGCTCCGGGCGGCGTACTCCCACTCCGCCTCCGACGGGAGGCGCCGCCCCGACCACTGGCACGCCCCACGCGCCTCTTCCCAGGTCAGGCCAATCACGGGATGGTTGGCGCAGGAGTTCGTGGCAGTGCCATAGGCCGTGTCCTGGCAGTCCGACGGGATCGTGACCGGGTGACCCAGCGCCTCCTGGTGCGTCTTCCACTCGGCCCACGTGACCTCCGCCGCGTCCAGGTAGAAGGCCGACATCAAGACCTTGTGCTGCGGCCACTCGCTGTCGAAGCCTTCAGGGACCGGCAGCTGCGGGCTCCCCATCATGAAGCTCCCGGCAGGGATTAGCACCATCCCCGGCGGCGCCGATTTGCACTGCCCCGCCGCGTCGCAGGGCAGCGCCGGCGCGCACACGCCACAGACACCGCCACAGCCGTTCGGGCCGCACTTCCGCCCGGCGCATTGCGGCTTGCATCCGCCGAGGTCGGTCGTGACCGGCGGGACGTCCGTGACGTTCGCGACGTCCGCGATGTCGATCAGGACGAGGTCCTTGGGTGGCGTGACCACGTCCTTGGCGTTGCCCGGGGACGCCGAGCCCTTCCGCACGCACTCGCGCTTCACGAGGTCGCAGGCGTAGCCCAGGATGCAATCCTCATCCGTGGCGCACCCGAATCGGTAGTCCGAGACGAGGTCACGGTGACAGCCGCTGGCCCAGAAGAGCACAGCAGCGACTGTTAGTGCGTAGTGGCGGGCTGGGTCGAGGTGGGTCATCGGGGCCGGACTATAGCCTGTGCCACGGCCGGTCAACAGGTCCCGCGACGTGACGATCGGGTTGCCCCGAACGGTGCCTTGCGCCACACTGTGCGACGAACTCTCCGTGCGCCTGACACTCGCAACGAAGGACCGGCTCATGAGAATCGCCGTCGTTGGACTTCTTCTCGCCGCAGTCGCCTGTGGCACGGGCTCGGGAGGTCCCGCCGGGCCCTGCGGGCTTGCCGTCTCAGTCTGCGACCGTCGCGTGACGTGCGGACAGCTCACTGCATCCGAACGCGACGCCTGCGTCAGCGCATTCAGCGACCTCTGTGGCGCCAAGCTTTGCGCCGCTGGGCTCACCCCCACGGCGACTTCGAAGACGGCGTGCGCGACTGAGCTCGAGAAGGCGACCTGCGCGGAGATTGCGGCACGCGCAACGGGCGTGGTGTGTCCCAAGGTCGTCTGCGAGAAGCCTGCGCCAGGCGACGCATCACTGACTTCCAAGTACTACGGGGCCGCGACCGACGATGACCGCAAGGCGTGTACGTCGAACGGCGCCGCGGACACCATCGGAGGGACGGTCGCGACGCGGATCTTCTATGGCACGGGCATTACAGATGCCGACGTGGTCGCCGAGACCCGCGGATTGCAGCGCTACTACGCGCCGCTCGACCTCCGCTTCCATACCTCCACGGCGGCGACGTCGCTGTCGCTCACGACGCTCATGCGCGGCTCGCTCAACGAGTTGATGGCTGCGCTCAAGGCCGCGGGCATCGACACGTCCAAAGAGCCGCAGGGCGCGGAGCTTCAGAAAGCGCGCGAAGTCGTCGGCAATCTCGTATTCAAGGACCTGCGCGCGTTCATGGCCCAGCACGGCGGCGCAGGGACCGGCAAGGTCAACGTCGTGGTCGTTGGCGCGATCGCCGGGCCGGACATCGCGACGATTCTCCCGTCAGTCAAAGGCATCGCGGGTCTCGGCATGTCCCCCACGCTCTTGGACGTCGTCAAAGAGTCCGATCCGTTGGCTGACCTCTACGTGCTCTTTGGCCTGAACTCCACCTTCACGCCCACGTTGTTCGTTGGCCACACGCTCATCACGAGCGAGTTCGACCGCCCCGATGACGTCATCGCTCACGAGATGGGGCACGCGTTGGGTCTTGTGCATGCCCAGGACCCAACGAACTTCATGACGCCGGGCGCTGAGTCCGGGTGCAAGCCCGTCGTCACCGCCAGCCAGGCTCGCGCGATGAAGGACACCAAAGAGGTCGCGCTCGGCAACGACGAGAGCGTGCTGCACACGATTCCGGCCGTGCTGGACGCGCTCATCGCCCGCTGCATTACCGACTAGGCGGTCGTCTCGATGCGGTGGTCCTTCGTCTCGCGGAGCGCCAGGCTCCCGACGACCACCGTGATCAGGCAGACCGCGATGGGGTAGATGAGCCCCGTGTAGATGGCGCCGTCACCAAACGTGTCCTTGGCCCACGACGAGGCCGTCACCGCGGTGGCAATCAATGGGAGGAACCCGCCGAACCAGCCGTTGCCGAGGTGATAGGGCAACGACTTCGACGTGTAGCGAATCTGGGTCGGGAACAGCTCCACCAGGAACGCCGCAATGGGGCCATAGACCATACACACATACACCATCTGGAGCGAGAGCAGCGCGATCATGGCCGGCCAGTTCACCGTGGGCGCACTGAAGTACCGCAGTCCCATGAAGATGGGCACGTACGTGAGCGCGGCGAGCAGGCAGCCGCCGAGCATGAGTCGCTTGCGGCCGACGCGATCGGACCAGGAACCGAAGACGACGAACAGCGGCGTCGTGAGCGCCAGCGCGATCGACACCAGGATGTAGGCGGTCTTCCAGTCGAGCTTGAGCGTGCTCTGCAAGAA
>SXGT01775789.1_pt1 | contig 15779 bp, 12 predicted proteins | sample 3176221 | NCBI WGS metagenome assembly SXGT01 (sample SAMN11356862, study PRJNA531348) | freshwater metagenome | isolation source: freshwater sample F1-120 | place: China: Fuxian Lake, Yuxi | collected 2017-12-25
ATAAGATAATAGGATTCTTTAATTCCTCACATATCGAGTGTAATGTAGATGATGCGTCATATGTGAAATTAGAATTACTGGGCAGAGGTAAGAATATGGAACATAATTATTTCTTAGTATCTATTTCAAAACTAGAGTATATATTAAGACATTCATGGTATCTTGATAAGAATGGATATCCGATGACATACTCCGCACGAAGTAAAACATTACATCGGAATTTACTTGGAAAGCAGCCAAAAGGATATGTTATTGATCATATCAATAGGAATAAATTGGATAATCGATTTGAAAACCTTCGAACTATAACTGCAAAGGAGAACTCATACAATAGAAGCAAAAATATCAGCTCAAATAATAAATACAAGGGTGTTATAAAGAGAGGAAATAAATATGTTGCTTGTATTTCGAAGGATGGTATGCGGAGAAATATAGGTGGATTTGAGACGGAGGAAAAAGCAGCGGAAGCATATGATATGATGGCTGAGGAATTATTTGGAGAATTTGCAGGGAAAAATTTTGAGAATTGAATAAAAATTGAAATTGTGCTTTATTGTGATCATTGTGATTATTATGATTATTATGATTGAATAGTACTATTATAAAAATGTCAATACATGATTATATTCTTTTGATATCTATTGCTATAAGCTTATATCTACTACAGCAATTTATACTTTTTCCAATTATTGATCTTGGTGTAAATTTTGGTGTAAATTTTATTGAATACTATTTTATATAAATATATCATTATTTTTTATTATTTTATTTGATTACTTTTTATATTATGCAACTTAAACTGACAGTTATGCCATTTATATAAAAATTTTATAATTATATATAAATCAATAATATAATGAATGCTGATAAAAACGAACAGTCTAATATATTTAGACATAAATATTTGAAATATAAAAATAAATATTTAGAATTGAGAAAAATATATAGTGGAGGAAAATTTCCTGAGGTAAACATAAATGATTTTATAAATATACAAAAGTTTTTTTTCAAGGAACAATCTTTTCTAAAAGACTTGGGAGATGCCTTACCCCAATCTGCAATTGATCTATTTACCAAGATAGACAATAAGACATTTAAGCAACAATTCGATACTTATATGCTAAATTCTTTGGATGGATATCAAAGGGAATTATTTGATGGTTTTTTAAAAATGGATATAAGAGAAATAAATGATATATTAAATTTTTTTATTAACTCATTTAGCAAGATTGAGGAAATTAAAGAGCCATTACATATTAAATCAGGTGGTGCACCACCTAACACAGATGGCACAGATGGCACAGATAGCACAGATAATAAGGAGCTATATTCCATGGGACGAAGGATAAATATTTTGAAAAGTTTAATTAATAATATATCAAATACTAACAATGAAATTTTATTTTCAGTATATGATACAGATGCCGCAATATTTGTGGCATTAATAAAAACATTTCTGGTATTCCCAATAAACTTCATAAGTGACATTGCGAGAAGCTATGCCAATGCTATTAAATATGAAAAATATCCATTAATCAATGTTATCAAAACGATATTTGGTTTCTTTATGTATGCAATTTTTGCATCAATTATGATGAAAATTATATATATAAGAATGCTACCACAAACTCATTTATTTTATACAAGATTGCAATATTTAGTTGATCCACAGAAATATATAACAAATGAAGACATTACAAGCACAGTGAGCAATCTCTTCATGACAGTTGTGCTTCCAATTATGATCAATTATTTTGAGAATGTTATCCCAACTCTACCCCAGCTGACACTTGGTGCTGCTGCGGCAAAATCAGCGAATCCGGCGAATCAAGATTTGATAAATATAAAGGGAGCCATATTTCCAGTATTTGAAATATCTACTCATTTCTTCCGCAATATACGGAAATTATATAATACGCAGGATGCCCGCTCATATTTCACCAATCCTGAAAAGTTTTTCAGTGATTATCCTAATACAGCTATATTAAAATTAAGGAAAATAGGGGAGAAACAATTCATGGGAAGTCTTAAATTACTAAGGAAAGATTACTTACAAATTTTAGCATCAATAACTAGAACATACTTAAAAACATTAGAAGAAGATGAAAATACAAGATATGTATCAACCATGATATCAAAATTTGAATAATATAAAAAATAATAAATAATTGTAATGATAATGGTCGCCAAATTAAAATAAGCAATCAAGTAAAATAAGCAATCAAGTAAAAATCATATTCTTAGAGCTTGTTTTTGATTATGTAAGTAAAAATTTATTATTATAAATTGTAATAATATTATGCTCCACATTTATATTTATAAATGGTACATAATCATTATATAACCATCTTTTACAAGAATTTATATCATGGATTATCATAACACTATTATTTTCAAATCTATCTCGATGATAAATAAATATAAATAATTTATCATCTGTTAATATTTCTATATTTTTATTTCTATTATCAAAATACCATAATTTATTATAATGTTCTTCAAATTCGGGTATTTGTTTTATATTATATTGATTGTATTTATTTATCTCTATATGATAATATATCCTATAATTATCGTTTGCTGATGTATTACAATATGCTAATATAAATTTATTTTTATATATTTTATCAAAAAAAATAATTAATTCTGGATAAAATGATTCATATAAACTATAACAATGATATTTATTCTCATTTTCATTTGTAGCTTTAACTAATTCATATATCTTTGTATTATAATATAGGTCATAATTGTCAATTTTAATGTAATTGCTCTTAATTATTAAACTAAAACATGATGCTAATAACTTATTAATTAAATTCTTTCTAAATAATTGTTCATTAAAGGACTGTGGGGTGGGTATTGTATGATATAATACATGGTCAATATTGTTATCTTGCATAATCTAATAATATATTATTATATAAAGTATTATTTAAGTGAGGTGAAAATTAGAATGCTTAAAATTTTTTATTATCAATATTCAAATGTTTTATATTTATGCCATATATAATTATTCGATATTTCAGTTAATAAAGTGTAAAGTACCATTTCATGTCCAAATGGTTTTGAAATATCACAATATCGTTTACAATGTTTTTTTCCCAAATTTTTCCACTTATGTATCTCTTTATTTGTTCAAGAAAATATTCTATAAAATCAGAGCTAGCACCATGAGGAGAATTTCCACACAATATACAAAATACGTCTGCTTCTCCTATATTATATTATTATAAAAAAATCACGAAAACATGTATGAAGTATGGTTAAATATTTAATATATATATTTATCTTCATTATCTTCATCCTCATTATCATTATCATCATTTTTTGGATCCTCATCAATTGGAATTTGTATAGAATTAACTGAATATGTCATTTCAATGATGCTTTTAATAAATGGATGTAATTTTTTTAAGGAATTGAATTGAATATTTTTATTTAATTTTTTTATAAAAATATAACCAAGAACTGCTGCATTTTTGATAATATTTATATAAGCATTATCTGATTCATCAGAGTCATCAGAGTCACTTTTAATTAAATTAATTATATCGAATGAAACATTTTCCTTTTTTAATTTATTACTAATATTAGAAAATAATTTTTCCATTTTTAAAATCATGCTCATATCATTTCGATTTATTAATGTATTCATATATACTGAAAAAAGGTAACTTGAATTTCCAAGCATTATATTTATTTGTGGTTCCCCTTCATAATTATAATATTTATTAACATCATCAGGCTGTAACGTTGTGATTAAAAAATCATAATGTTTTATTATTTTAATAATTTTTTCTTTGCTTTGCTGTGTAAATATAAATGTATTAGTCTGTTTTTGTTCCATTTTTGATTCTATATGTTTAGTTATTTTATTGGAATATTTAGCGGCTGACTTTTTAAAATCAGGTTCTATTGGCGCTGGCTTTGGCTGTTCTATTGGTGCTGGCTTTGATTGTTGCTTTATAGCAGGCATATAATATAAAATAATATAATTATTTTAAGTAATAGCTTTTAGACTATATATAATATCAATTTTTATATTATATCTATATATATATAATGGATTGTAAAAAATTAGAATTTCCATTTATTAAAATTCCTCAAACCTCAAAAAATATAATGGATTATCTTGATGCGAAATTTAATTGTATTGCAGGTACAAAATCTAATACTACTATTGATATTAATACTGATAGAATTATTAAATTAAATGATACATATAAAACAACAGGGTTTTTAAATAATATATATGATAATGAAAGACTAAGATCTAATTATTATCCTGTTTATATTTTATATAAAGAGAATGGACAAAAATTTACTAATTTTTTATTAAGTAATAGGGATTTTGTTGATGAATCCTCATGTATTCTATGTAATACGATGCATGCTATTAATTTTAAAAAAATACAGATATCGGAAACAAATATAATTGGACGATATTTGCCAAGCCTCGATGATACAACCATCATTTATAAAAACTATGCTTTTATTTTTAATGAGGATCCTTATATGGAAGATCATTTATTATTAATAACTTTAAATCATGATAATTTATATGTTAAAGGCTCTCAATATGAAATTCTTAATAAAGAAGTATTATCGGATGTTATTAGAATTTTTTCTCAAATCTCAACAAGATATATTATGGGACATAATTATATTTTTTCTGGTTCACAAATACATTTTCATATACATATATTCAAAAAAAACCATCTTGTTAATTATGGGTTAGATAATTGTATAAATCATCTTGCACAACAAATACATACACGTTTTTTAGCATGGAATGCTGATGAAAATAAAGCAAACATATCGGGAACAGATGTTATAAATACTATTTCCTATACATATTATTTTAATAAAAATAATAAATATGTAAAGATAGCGAGTTTTAAGGAGGCATTATATGGTTACATGGGATATTTAATAACAATAGAAAAAAATATATGTTTCCATGAAGGTAATGAGAATAAACAAATATTAGATAATTTTATAAATGTTGTATTTAATTTTTTAAATTGTATTGAAAATTCAATTAAATATACATTTAATTTATATTTCCCATCATCTAATAACCATTTATCTATTTTAATTCTAACTCAATTAAGAAAAAATGTTGATACTGACGATGGCAATAATAGAATTTTTGAAGTACAATCATTTCGAAATATTACTCAATTTATATATGGTAAAAGCCTTAATATTGCAAGATATGATTCGGTGATACAAGGTAATAAAGAATTAATTGAAAGATGTGTAAAAATTAATATTTTTCCAAAAGAAGATATTTATGAATTATTAGAAAATATATCTGCTCAGGTTGGTTCAATTTTTGGAAATAGTAATTTGAGGCATCTTTTAAACATACCAAAAAAATATAGACACAATGACAATGTATTTAATTTATTTGTAAATTTTACTAAAAATCTTATGAATAAACCATCTGTTTCAGAACCTAAAATTATTATTATTAATGGACGTATGGGTGCTGGAAAATCTATATTATATAAAGATTTAAAAAAATACTATCCATTTTATAATGAAGATTCATATGTTTATATTAATATTGATGATTTGATAAGTTATATTCCTGATTATAAAAAACTAACATCTGACATATCTATATTTTTAAAAACTAACTATTTAAATAAACATTTTAATACTTATACCAATGTATCATTGCATAGATTTGGAACAAAAACTATAAATAATTTAAGAGATGATAATTTTATGCATGAATTATCGGTAAATGACTATGAAAATATTTATAATGAAATATTAAATCAAAGAATATATGAACATGGTGAAAGAATATATGAACATGGTGAAACAATTCAACAACTATATTTAAATTATTATAATGAAATTAGTGTTTATCGTGAAAGGTTATTATTTCATATGCTTGCGGTATGTTTTAATAATAATTTTAATATTGTTATTGAAAATGCCAAGGCCTCTTGGAATATATTAAATAGACGAACTGGAGGAAAATTAAATGCAAATTCCCAACACATATATTATTTAGGCATTAATCTAAATGTTAGAGATGGCGATAGCAATAAAAAATTTTTATTACGAAATATTTTATTAAGAAATATAGAGGAAGGTCGTATTTTTTTAAGTCGTGATGCAATTGATGATTATGATGGTATTGAGTTTGATGGGGTAATTGAAAGTTATAAGAATAATATATTACCAAAAAATTTTATTTTAATAAAACTTGGAACCACTATTTCTACTCCACCAATCAGTATAGAAAATATTGCACAATTAAGTTTTACTAAAAATGATAGACTCAATACAACATTTGATTATGATAATTGTGCTAATACAAATTTAGAAAATATAAATAGTGCAACGAGTACTAATACATTTATTGGAACATGTGAAACTGTTAGTAAAAACATAAATGCAATAAGTGCAATAAGTACCACTGATATTTTAAAAAAAATAGTAATAGATATTAATAATAAATATATTATGAATGAGAATACTATATCATTACTTATTTATAATACTTTAAAAAATATAAATGATATAATCCCTATAGTTGTTGAAAAACATAATAGGGGTGGACAAAATAGAATTACTGAAAATGATATTAAAATAGTATTGGGAGGAGAATTAAATATTATATTCTTTATTAAACATTTTTTTGGTATATATGAAAAATATATTAATTTGGAAAATATTAAGGAACTAAAAAACATTATTAAATCATTTAATATAGATACACATTACAATGATATTTTTAGAAATGGAACAGAAAATTCTAGTATAAATTTTACTATTCTTATTAATAAAAGTATAATAAGTGAAGAACAATATAATAGTATTAAAAAGGATTTATGCTTACTCATTACGCGTTATTTATTAGAATTGAGAACTGTTTTGCATGCGAGCAATTTCTTTGGTACTTTACATAATATAGAAAATCTTAATAATAATCCAGAAAAATTAAGAGCCCTATCAAGAGAATTACAAATAAATAAAATATTAATTAATACTAAAAAATGTGTTTTCATAGATAATCCTAAAAATTATAATTTTGCAAATCCAATGACTCATATTCCATCTCCTATAAAACAAGATAATTATAAATATTTATTATATACTAATTCAAAATATTTGAATGATGTAACGAATGCAGCAAATTTCCTACCTGAATTAAATGTTTTTGTATCAACTCAGCACCTAGATATACATTTTCCAAAAAAAGAACTTGATATTTTACAAGTAGGAAATTCTATAAATTTCGTTTTTGCAGATAATACAACACTTGATGCAAATGGAGGAATAATAGACATAGTTTTAAGCGATTATAATTCAGCCAATGCAGATGATTTCAATAAGCTAAAAAAAATAAAATATACAAACAATATGTATAATATTTTATTTAATGTATTTGATGAAACATATTTACTTAAAAAATTATGTCAAGATATATTTACAGCAAATTTATTTCCATGGACTGATCCAGATCACGATAAGAAAATATCACAATATCTATTATTGTCATTAGTTAAATTTGCAAAGGAAAGAGGTCTTAATCGTGGTCAAGAATTTAATTTATATATGGTTATGATATTTAGCAATTTTGAAAGTGTAATGAATAATAATATAACGATAGAAGAAATGATACGTGATTGTAATATTTCTCCTGGACATATGTTTTTTGATTTACTTAGTAATATAGCACAATTAATAGGGGATATTAATTCCTATACCAATGCTAATACTGATTCATCATTACCAGTCTATGCTACTAGGGCATCTTATGATTTATATAAAACTAGATTAAACAATTATAGATATGAATATATAGGAAGTAAATTACAAGAAAGTATAAATAACTTAAAAAATGAACTTAACAAATTTTTACTTATGATATTACATGGCTTTAATAAGATTATTACAGTGTATGATGTATTTGAATATAACACAACGGACAATATTTTTAGAGACTTGTCTTTACCAGAACAACAAATTCAATTAATTCAATGGGGAGGATATAAAAAATTATATTCAATATATAAAAACTATTATATTCAATTAAAGGGAGGAGCATTTTTTAATGACAGTGGGCACATTTCAACTACCATGAATCGAGACACTAGATTATATGCTATAAATAGTTTTGAACCAACCAAAACTAATAATTTTAGTGATAATCAAATACGCTATTTAGAACTTTTTCTTAAAAAAATTTTGATTAATACATCATGGAATGGTTCCTTATTTACTGAAAGAGACATAAATAGTATTATACCATTATCATGTGGATCTTTTGGATGTAGTTTTAAATTAATTAATGGGGGAACTGGAAAAAAATTTATATTAAAAATATGTGGGGGAGGAAATAAGGCAATTGATGCTAAATCAATGCTAAAAGAAATTTATAATGGATATTATACATCTGAAAATAATATGGATATTTTTAATAAAATATATGGCTACTTTATCACATCCTTAAATACAGATGACATATTTTTTAAACCAAATGTAGGTGAATTAACGTATACAAATGCACTTAATGTAGCTGAGAAGTCAATAGTAAAAAATGGAAATTTACTTGCAATACTTATGTCTGCAGGAGAAGCAGATTTAACTAAAATAGCTCAAAATATATCAGAAGCTGTATTTAGAAATGGTCAGCCAAACACAAATAATGAAAATATATTATCAATTTTTGCCACCCTGTATAATATATATAAACAGATTTTTCAAATTGGAACAGTAACAGCATGTAGCAAAATTAGTAAAAGATGTACATATTTAATGCATAGTGATATTAAACCAGCTAATATAATTTTTAATTTAATACCGCAAGCAACAGACACAATAACACTTGTGAATAGTTATAAAATAGAATATATTGATTTTGGGGCACTTGAATTTAGTAGTACATTTTTTACTAAAATTAGTACTAGAACAATTGGTATATTAAGATGTGTATATGGTACAATTTATGGTGATGATGATAGAAAACCACTTTCACCATTATATGATATTGCTTCTGCAATTTATACAATGCTTATTATATTAACAGCGCGTGGTAATGAAATGCGCGAATTTTATAATAATATTATTCGGCCTATTCAGACGGCATATATGTCAGGTAATGCAAATAATATTAATACGGCTTATGATACATTATATAATTTTTTGCTTAATTGTATTATAAGTAATATTTTTGCAAATAATAATATATTTCTAAATCCTGAGAATTATAAAATTTTTAATTCATTTACTGATGTTGTTTATAAATATTTAAATTTTGCAATGTGTATATATAGATATCATTTTATAAATATACCACCACAAGCAGACTATAGCAATATTGAATTTAAAAATTTTGAATTATATGATGCTAAAACTAACTATTTTCACATATTTAATGGGAAGTTAACAAATAATGATTTAGTTAATGCATTAGTGGGCCATATAAATGGTATGGTTTCTTGATAATTTATAATGATCTCATCACAGAATTAAGCAACAAGAATATGATATTTTTAATTTATTATTTTTTATTTATTATTTTTTATTTATTATTTTTATTTATATAAGTACTTTTGTAATATATTTGTGAGCTATTGGACTAATCTAACAAATTCCAAGCAAATTCCAAGCAATTCCAAGCATTAACCATTAAAAATTTGATTAAAAAATATTTAATTATTTGAGCTATTGATAGAGTTATTAATATAGATGATGTATATTATTATTATAAAGGAAAATGATAGTGAATTGGGGAAAACCTTTATATTTCAAATTGATTATGATGATGCAAGAGATTCCATTGATTTCGATTTCGAAACTCTAAGCGAGCTATATTTATTCGATAATATATATAAAGATAAATATAGTTCAATTATAACAGATTTTCATAATTTAGATAGCAATACTGGAATAGCATCATATATATTTTTATATGCAGAAAAGATGAATATACCAATTATAGAAAGAACTAATAAGTTTATTAAAAAACTAGACTATTCGCTTCTTATCGAATGTGATGCAATAAATCGTGGATATACATATGATGAAATGTATGATTATATTAAGTTTTTATCCCAATGGATATCACACCTAAAGCATTTCGATGAGCATAAACATATTAGTTCATATTCCAAAGAAATTTATCGTAAAGAAATAAATGAAAAATTTATTTTAACAAATGCCATAAAAAAATAATATTATATTGATGAGGTTTTTCTTATTACTTTTTTTATGATTTTGCGACATGATCTGGCGGCTATGCTATTTCTTATAAGAAAGCAAATTAATAATCCTGTTAAATATTTTGATATCATCCTTATCATAGAATTTAGATAAATTCTATAACAGCGGACTTCATTACTAAAAAAATTGATAAATATACATATTAATATTATTAACCCCATATATAGATTATATAAATCATATGGGTAAAGGAAATAAAAAAAATCGTAAATGTGCCACAAACATATTTTCAGACGAATATGATTCGCAGAATCACCATGACCATGCTCCTGCAAATCCATACGAACTACTCTGTCAGAATGAGAATATCAACACGAATGATGGCACCTTAGATAATGATAATTTTACACTTATTAAAAAAAAGGGAAAATGTAAAGTCAATAAAAGTGACACAGATGTTGTAGATGAGGAGGAAGTTGGGGAAGTTGAGGAGGAAGCTGGGGAGGAAGTTGTGGATGAGGAGGATGAGGAGGTTGAGGAAGTTGAGGAGGAAGTTGAGGAGGAGGCTGGGGAGGAGGTTGATGAGGAAGTTGAGGAAGTTGAGGATGACACAAGATCATATTTCTCAAGGGGACTCGAATCAAAGAAAAATGAAAATTATGTTGATGCGAAAGATTTTTATAAGAAATCTATTGAACTTGATAATGGTGATCTAAGGATCAAATCAGCGTATAATCTTGCAATATTATACTCTGATATTTTTGATGATAATGTAAATGCGAAGTATTATTATGAAATAGCTTATAAGATGAATCACAGTGGTGCAACTAGTAATTTAGGATTATTATTGATGAGAACTAAGGAATATAAAGAGTCCTTATGTATTTTAAGAAAAGCTGTGCGCTTCGGAAAATTTCATCTGATTCCGAATTTTATTGAGTGTCTTTGCCTACTCGGTCGAAATGATGAAGCATTCGAATTATTAGAAAAATATAAAAAATATATTGATATGGATGACGAAATAAAAAATTTATTTGCATTAAGTGTTAAATTGCCAGATGATTAAAATTAGTGTTTACGTCCTTTCTTTCCCTTTGATCCCTTTTTAGCACCACCTCTATGTGATTTCTTGGATCCCTTAGATCCTTTTGATCCTTTTGATCCTTTTGATCCTTTTGATCCTTTTGATCCTTTTGATCCTTTCCTTTTAGCACCGCCTTCAAGTTGGAAGAGCTTTTCAAGATTTTCAACAGCCATTATTATATTATTTGAGCAGAAAATTAATTTATTTTTTATTTAATTAATTTGATTCTTATATATTATAAAAAAAATATTTTGACGAAGGAGTAAAACGTGAATTACACAGAATTATTCGCCCTACAATTACCGCAACAAATAGAGATAACTTTTCCCGTTTTTTTTATCTCAGTGTTGCCCGATTTACATAATTTGCACAACACATATTCTTTCATATAATTTGTAATCGAGTTCATCACAACGTGCATTTTAAAAGTAGTTAAAAATTTTAGCCCAGTATCATCATCATTTAATGAACTTTCTGAAACAATTGATGCGGTTGTTCCCATATCCTTTTCAAGAAATTTTTTAACCTTCTCAGGCTCCCTATTAATTGATTCACAATATTTGACAAAGTTCGTGATGTATGTTTTTCTATTGTGCGATTTAATTTCAGGCTTAATAAATATTTTTTTTTCATATTTTTGATATATGGTTTTTAGTTGAGCATAAGCTCTATCTATAAGATCAGATATTGTATATTGTTGCATTTTTTGATTGTTGTACTATATATATTTTGATTGTTGTACTATATATATTTTGATTGTTGTACTATATATATTTTGATTGTTGTACTATATATATTTTGATTGTTGTACTATATATATTTTAATATGTTTTTAATTCAATTTTAATTAGCATTATTATATTTTTTAATCTTGTTATAAAAATTGAATTAAAAACATCATATTAGCTTTAGTATATGTATATATTATATAACAAAAATGTCCTTTTATGTCCAACTTGAAAATGGTGAGTATGGGGAAATCACAATCATATCATATATGGTTGCCTTCCTTTTTAGTATGTATATTAGCAACCTGATGTTTAATTATAAATTTAGAGAATATTTCATAATATATGAACCAAATGAAACAGGAGAGTTATGTGAAGATCCAAGCAATGATGATCAGACTGAATCAGTAAATTCAGACAATCTGGCAGAGAGTAATGATTCTGCTAATTCTAATGATTCTGATAATTCTAATGATTCTGATAATTCTAATGATTCTGATAATTCTAATGATTCTGATAATTCTAATGATTCTGATAACTTGGAGAATTATTGTGAATCTTCTCATAAATTTAAATTACCACAATCTCCGATCGAATCACTAAATTCGTCAATTCAAATGCTAAAGGATTTTGATATGTTTCCATCTGATATTGGTGATAAAATTAAATATTATGAAAGATACAGTAATGATTTTGTAACTACAATTGATAATATCACTGAATTTGTAGTTCGTTTGGATGGAAGAAATTTTTCCAATATATTTCATGACTTAAAGGATCATGAATTCTCTCAACTCAAAACACCATACATTAATGATGTTAAGTGGGCAATGGATCTGGTAACTGCTGATCTGGTGAACAATTTTAATGCAGTTACTGGATTTAATAACTCAGATAAAATTTCCCTTATGTTTAAGCAAGAGAATAGCTATAGTGGCAACGTTGTTAAGCTTCTTACATCATTATCGAGCAGCGCATCAGTGCGATTTCAAAAGCATCTTCGGGATCTAGATAAAGAAAAATTTGCAGAGGTTCTTGATAAACTCACATTTGACGCCAAACACATTGTATTCCCAAATCAACTGGAAATCGTGAATTATTTTCAATGGTATTCACAAACTTATTGTTACGAAGCTTTTGTAGATGAAATTTATCATAGATATTTTCCAAATGATTCTCTCGATGAGCTGAGTATGTCGGGGCGTAAGCTTAAGCTTGCTAGCGAGAAGAATATTGATATTGATAGTTTCAATATATTTCTAAGAAACGGCACCTTTATTAAACGCAAGAAGCAGTGCCTTCCATTTACAAAGGCAAATCTCGTGCGATTTGCCCTGCCAGAATTAAAGTGCAATGAAACATATTATGAATTATTGACAGATAGAAATTTTGAATATGAAAGAAGTTATGGTGGCGTTAATTTTGAATTATTATCTGATATATATGCTGTCTAATATTTATATATTGTGTATAAAATTACATATAAATTTGTTTATAATATCTATATGGACATAGCCATTAAATTAATGATGAATAACAATTATGATGAAAAATATATTAGGGTATGCAATAAAAATGGAGAAGAATGCTTCTTGCTGGATGAACATATATCAGAGAAGTATATAGGGCTCGTAAACTTTATTAAAGATAATAATATAAATGATCCAACAAAGATGGATCACTTAATAAGCATAATTATTGATGAATATTCAAGTCCTCCCTTGCATTCAATTGAAATAGAAAATCATATAAAGGAGCTACGCAATACGGAGTTGCTTACCACGCTATATAAATTGCTTCCTCTCGCATATGCCACATATCAAATATTTTTTTCATTAAAGAAGGCATCTGGATCAATAAAATCAAGGTTAAAATACATACCAGTATTATTATTTTATTTATATCTTGGATTTGTAATTTATAAAGCATTTAATATTGACTATATTGAATGTGAAATAAGATATCTTGTGAGCTTGAGAGAGATATTAAAAAATAACAATGACTTTTGCCTAAATTTACCAAATCTATGCAAAAAAAATCTATTCTATGAAATGTTACAATATAGAAAAGCAAATATTATTAATAGGCTAGGTAAATTGGACAGTACAATAGATAAAGCAGATAAAGTAGATAAAGTAGATAAAGTAGAAAAAGTAGATAAAGTAAATAAAATAGATGATAATCTAGATGATAAAGTAGATAAAGTAGATAAAGTAGATAAAGTAGATAAAGTAGATAAAGTAGATAAAGTAGATAAAGTATATAAAGTAGATAAAGTAGATAAAGTAGATGATAAAATAGATGATAAATTATATGATAATCTAGATGATAAATTAAATAAAATAGATGATATGCTTGATAAATTAAATGATAATATTGATAAAATTGATAAGAATAATCGTAAATTTAATGACAACGATTAGCTTGATCATTAAATAGAAAAATAAATATAGTGAGGTAAATACATAAAATTATTAGCTAATTTTCTTATCCTCCGCGACTTGTTGTATTGGTTGTGTTGGTTGTGTTGGTTGTGTTGGTTGTGTTGGTTGTGTTGATTATGTTGATTGTGTTGTGTTGGTTATGTTGGTTGTGTTGGTTGTGTTGGTTCAGCCACCCATGTTTTATAAGTTGAACAAAATAGTCCAGCGTGTGTCGGATTCTTCCATTTAACAAATTAAATTGAACGATTTGAAAATTATAAATTACTATAAATTATTTAACAAAATAAATATATTATGTAATATTAATGGTCACGAACAATTATAATGAAATGAAGGATGAATTATATAATCAGTTATATGATCAGTTATATAATGAACTTTATAATGAGCTATATAATGATCTATATAATGAACTATATAGCAAATTATTCAATGAACTAAACCAAAGAAGAAAATCTATTTTTAGTAAAATTTTGTCATATATTAAGTCCATTTTTAATTTATCTGGGCGATTTGATGAATTAAGTACGCCAGAAGAACCAGAAGAATCTGATGAACCAGGGGAAGAATCTGGAGAAGAACCAGGGAAAGAATCTGGGGAAGAATCAGGGGAAGATTCTGGAGAAGATTCTGGAGAAGATTCTGGAGAAGATTCTGGAGAAGAATCAGGAGAAGATTCTGGGGAACCAGCAGAACCAGTAGAACCAGTGAAACCAGCAGAACCAGCAGAACCAGCAGAACCAGCAGAACCAGTGAAACCAGAAGAACCAGTGAAGCCAGAAGAACCAGTGAAGCCAGTAAAACCAGCGGAACCAGTGAGGCCCGAAGTGATTAGAGCCCGAAATAATTAAGGCCTTTGTACATAATGATCATCTTGCCATTTTTAATTCATTAACAAATATAATAAGAAATATATGATTTATATTTATATAAGAATATTTATATATAAATAAATAAATTGATGCTCAAGCGAAAGAGTGATAATACAAGTATTATAGGCAAGAAGATAAAATATGACCTATGTATAAGTAATCCAATAAGCAAAGTTGATTTGAAACGTTGTAATGATGATGATGATATAAAAAATATAAGTAGAAAAATTATGAAGCTTGATGTGAATAAAACAAAAGCAGAAGTCAACATATGTATAGATATTAAAGAAATTGGGGATATAAAACCATATAAAAAATTACCAGATGATGATTTAATTTATAGATATATTAGTTAATTTATAGATATATTAGTTAATTTATAGATATATTAGTTAATTTATAGATATATTAGTTAATTTATAGATATATTAGTTAATTTATAGATATATTAGTTAAT
>SXGT01144815.1_pt1 | contig 15778 bp, 10 predicted proteins | sample 3176221 | NCBI WGS metagenome assembly SXGT01 (sample SAMN11356862, study PRJNA531348) | freshwater metagenome | isolation source: freshwater sample F1-120 | place: China: Fuxian Lake, Yuxi | collected 2017-12-25
CGAGGCGTCGTGGCCTGACCCGCTTTGCCGGATATCAGCTCGTCGTGCCGCTCCGCGAGCTCCGCGAGCTCCGCGAGCTCCGCGAGCACCGCGAGCTCCGCGAGCTCCGCGAGCTCGGCGAGCTCGGCAGGCGACGCCAAGCCCAGCAGTGAGGTAAGACTAGAGGAGCCCAATGAAGAAGCCGCAGATACCCGCCAACGAGGAGGAGCGCCTTGGCGAGCTCCACCGCTACGGGATACTCGACACGCCCCCCGAGCCGTCGTTCGACGCGCTCACGACCCTCGCCGCCCACATCGCGCAGGTCCCCATCGCGCTCGTGTCGCTGGTGGACGTCGATCGCCAGTGGTTCAAATCCCGCTACGGGCTCGAGGCGCCGCAGACGCCGCGCGATGTGTCGTTCTGCGGGCACGTGGTGGCGAGCGAGGCCACGCTGATCGTCCCGGACGCCTTCCAGGACGACCGGTTCGCCGACAACCCGCTGGTGACGGGCCAGCCCCGCGTGCGCTTCTACGCCGGGATCCCGCTGCGCAACCCGAGCGGCTACGTGCTCGGGACCCTCTGCGCCATCGATCACCACGCCCGGGAGCTCACCCCCACGCAGCAAGAGATGCTCTCCCTGCTCGCCAAGCAGGTCGTCGATCAGCTCGAGCTGCGCCGGAAGACCATCCAGCTCCAGGGCTACGGCCGGTTCTTCGATATCAGCATCTCCCTGCTCTGCACGGCCGACGCCACGATGTATTTTCGAGAGCTGAACCCGGCCTGGGAGCAGACGCTAGGGTGGACGCTCGACGAGCTCAAGGCCAGGCCCTTCACGGACTTGATTCACCCGGACGACGTGGCCCCGACGCTCGCCGTCGCCGGCCAGCTGCTCGAGGGCGCTACCACGGTCAATTTCGAGAACCGATACAGGCACAAGGACGGCCGCTGGATCCCGATGAATTGGCACGCGTCGGCCAGGGACGGCGTGTTCTACGCCGCCGCGCTCGATCTCTCCGAGCTCCGAAGGAAGGAGGCGTCCTTGCTCGATACCGAGGGCCGCTACCGATCCATCATCGAGGCCGCGGTCGACGCGGTCATCACCATCGACGAGCGCGGCTCGATCGATCAGGTAAACCCGGCGGTGGAGCGGCTCTTCGGATTTGCCCCTCATGAGCTCCTCGGCCAGAACGTCAAGCTCCTGATGCCAGCCCCCTACCGCGAGGAGCACGACGGCTACCTGGCCAACTACCTGAGCACGGGGAACCGGAAGATCATCGGGACAGGGCGCGAGATCACGGGAGCCAGGAAGGACGGCTCGACCTTCCCCGCCGAGCTCGCGGTCAGCGAGTTCTACGCCGCGGGCGCGAGGTTCTTCACGGGCATCGTCCGCGACATCAGCGACAGGAAGCGCGTCGAGCGCATGCAGTCCGAGTTCGTCTCCACGGTCAGCCACGAGCTCCGGACTCCGCTCACCTCGATCCGCGGCTCGCTCGGGCTGGTGTCCGCTGGCGTGACGGGCGAGCTCCCCGCCGAGGCAAAGGAGTACGTGGACATCGCGCTGTCCAACAGCGACAGGCTCGTCCGCCTCATCAACGACATCCTCGACATCGAGAAGATGCAGTCCGGGAGCATGGAGTTCCGGCTCCGGGCGACGGATCTGGGAGCGGCCGTGCGGGGAGCCATCTCGGCGAACCAGGCGTTCGCGTCGTCCCATGGCGTCCGGCTGCTCCTCGCGTCCGAGATCCCCTTGGGCGAGGTGTTCGTGGACACCGATCGCCTCGCCCAGGTCCTCGCCAACCTCATCTCCAACGCAGCGAAGTTCTCTCCGCGCGACGGGGTCGTCGAGCTCGCCGTCGAGAGGAGCGAAGACCTGTTCCGGGTGACGATCCGCGATCACGGGCCAGGGATCCCCGAGGAGTTCCGCGGCAGGATCTTCCAGCGCTTCGCGCAGGCCGACGCTTCGAACACGCGCCGGAGGGGCGGCACGGGGCTCGGCCTGTCGATCTCGAAGGCCATCGTCGAGCAGATGCGAGGTCGGATAGGCTTCAAGCCCGCCGAGGGGGGGGGCACGGTCTTCTTCTTCGAGCTCCCTTACCTGCACCCGATCGTCCCGGAGGCCGAGCCGTCGGGCGCGGCCTTGGTGCTCGTGTGCGAGGACGATCCCGACGAGGCCCGCGTGCTCGGGAGGCTCCTGACCTCGGCCGGCTTCGCGGTGCACTACGCGCCCACCCTCGAGCGGGTGCGCCGCCTCCTGACCGCCCACCGCTACAGCGCCATCCTGCTCGATTTGATACTCCCGGACGGCGACGGGACCGCGCTCATCCAGGAGATCCGCTCCAGCAAGGCCACGTCGTGGATCCCGATCATCGCGATCTCCGGCTCGAGCAAGCACCTGCGGCAAGCCGCGCTCATGCTGACGGACGTCATCGTGAAGCCCTTCGACGAGACCGCGCTGCTCGCGGCCGTGCGGAACGCCGTGGCCGCCTGCATGAACGCGATCCCGCGCATCTTGCACGTCGAGGACGACGAGGACATCCGCCTCGTCGTGAAGAGGCTGCTGCCCGACTCGTGGACGGTGATCCCGGCGCCCAGCATCCAGGCCGCGAAGGCGGAGCTCGAGGGGGCCGCCTTCGACGTGGTGCTCCTCGATCTCACCCTGCCCGACGGGGCGGGTGACGAGCTGATCCAGCTCGTCGGCCGCGCCCAGGTCATCATCTTCTCGGCCTCCGACGCGTCCTCGGCTCTGTCCCGACGGGTCTCGTCGGCCCTGGTAAAATCCAGGATGAACCCGGTGGACGTGCGCGACGTCATCGTCTCGCTCGTCGCTCGCGGGACGACGAGCGACGAGGTGCGGCCATGAGGCCGGTCCTCCTCCTCGACGACGACAGCGATCTCCGCGCCCTCCTGAGATCTTCCCTCGCCACCCGCGGGATCGAGGTGCTCGAGGCGGGCAGGGCGAGCGAGGCCGACGAGGTGCTCCGCAGCCGCTCGGTCGCCCTCGTCGTCGTCGACGGGCTCCTCCCCGACGGCCTCGGGATCCAGTTCATCGAGCGCCTCCGCAGCCGGGATCGCGAGATCCGCGTCGTCTTCATGTCGTCGTTCTTCCGGGATCTCGGCTCGTTCATGCGGCTCACGCACGAGCTCGACGTCTCGGTGGTCATCCACAAGCCGGTCGATCCCGAGAGCTTCGCCGGAACGGTCGACGCGCTCGTCCGCGCGGAGCCCGCCGACAGCGGCGCGTCGGAGCCGTCGGACGCTTGCTCGTCCGCCCTGGACCTGGAGCTCGCGGAGCTTCGCACGCAGTTCGGGGTGAGGCTGCCCGGGAAGCTGGACGAGCTGGCGACCGCCATCTCCAGGGCGAAGCTCGACGCCGAGGCGCTCGCCGCCGCCCGGGCGCTCGCGCACCGCCTGCGGGGCTCGTCCGGCTCGTACGGCTACGGCGCCGTCGGCGAGGCGGTCGGAAGAGTCGAGGATCTCCTCGAGGAGGCTCTCCAGGGCGGCGCTGTGCGCTCGCTTCTCTTCGACGCCGTCGACGGCTTCATGGCCGACGCGCGGCGGTCGGCGGCGCACGCCTCCGACCTGACGGGCGGCGCGGAGATCCCGAGCGCCTCGCCAAAGGCCTTGCTGGTCGTGGACGACGACCCGGATTTTCTCGAGATGGTGAAGAGCACGGCCGCGAAGCTGCTCGTCGAGCTCCTCATGGCGCGCACGTTCGACGAGGCGCTCCTGCACGCGCAGAAGCGTGAGCTCTTCGCCGCGATCATCGACGTGCACCTCGAGGGGGAGGACTCGTACCTCCTCGCCGGGAAGATCCGCGAGACCGAGGGCAACAGCGACACGTCGATCGCGTTCATATCGGTGGACAGGCGCCTCGAGACGCGCGTCTCCGCCCTCGAGGCCGGCGGCACGAAGTACTTGGAGAAGCCCATCCCTCCGGAGAGCTTCTGCGGGCTCGTGGAGCGGCTGCTCCGCCTCTCGCAGGCCCAGCAGGGGCGCGTGCTGATCGTGGACCCCGACGGCGACATCTCGGAGCACTACGCGCGCCACCTGCGCTCGGCCGGGTTCCTCGTCGAGCTGCTCGACTCGGCGGACACGCTCATCGACAGGCTCGACGCGACCCGTCCCGACGTGCTGCTGATCGAGGCCGCGCTCCCGCGCGTCGCTGGCATCGACGTGTGCCGAGCGCTGCGCACGTCGGAGCGGTGGGAGCTGCTGCCGATCCTCGTCGTGACGGCGCGGATCGACGCCGAGACGCGGCTGCGCGCCTTCCGCGCGGGCGCCTCCGACGTCATCGCGAAGCCCATCCTGCCGGAGGAGCTCCTGGCTCGCGTCGGCGTGCAGAGCGAGCGAGTGCGGCTCTTGCGCGATCGGGCCGACAAGGACTCGCTGTCCGGGCTCCTGCTCCGCCGGGCGTTCGTGGAGGCCTTCCAGCGCTCGCTCGCGATCTGCTCGCGAGAGGGCAAGCCGCTGTCGCTTGTCCTGCTCGATCTCGACCACTTCAAGAGCCTCAACGACACGTACGGGCACCTCGCCGGGGATCAGGTCATCGCCCGCCTCGGCGATCTGCTGCTGAAGCGCTTCCGCGCCGACGATCTCAGGGGCCGCTGGGGGGGAGAGGAGTTCGTCATCGCCTTCCCGGGGATGGGCGCGGAGTTCGCCGTTCAGGCCATCCGCAGGCTGCTGCGCGAGTTCTCTGCGCTGCGCTTCTCGACGGATGACAAGAGGCTCTTCGGCGCGACGTTCACAGCCGGGATCGCGGCGTACCCCGGCGACGGAGCGTCAATCTCGGCCCTCATACGGCACGCCGATGCGCTACTCTACGCGGGCAAGCGCGAAGGGCGAGCGCAGGTGGCGGGCAACGCTCCATCGAAGGAGCCGGTCGGTTCGGGTGGCGCAGCGGCGGATGGGGCATCATGAAGGTTCTCTTGGTCGACGACGAGGAAGACATCCGGAAGATTGGCCGGATGAGTTTGGCGGCTGTCGGAAAGCTCCAGGTGGTTCTGGCGACCGGCGCCGTCGAGGCCATCGAGCTGGCCCGGCTCGAGCGCCCCGACGTGATCTTGATGGACATGATGATGCCGGGCATGGACGGGCTCGCGGCGCTCGCGGAGCTCAAACGCATCCCCGAGCTACAAGCCATTCCCGTGCTGTTCATGACAGCCAAGGTGCAGCGCAGCGAGGTGGAGCATTACCTCAGCGTCGGCGCCATCGGCGTGATCCAGAAGCCCTTCGATCCCATGACCTTGCCAGGCGAGGTCAAGCGAATCGTGCAGGCTCATCGTCAAGGTAGCGGGTGAGCCGCGAAGAACCGCCAGATTTCGTTGTTCGCTCCCACGGCGTCGGCTGGCCACACATCTGTGGGGCGGTCGTGGCTCAGGCGAGCCGGGATCGGGCGTCGCGGAGGGCGGTGCGCAGGCCCTCCTCGACCACCGGGTGGTAAAAGGGCATACGGAGCATGGCGTCGAGGGTGAGCCCGGACTGGTGCGACCACGCGAGCAGGTGGCCGATGTGCTCCAGCCGGGGCCCGACGCCCTCGGCCCCGAGGAAGCGCCCCGTGGAGCGCTCGGCGTAGACCCGGAGCAGCCCGGCGTTCTTGCGCATCACCCGGGAGCGCCCCTGGTCCACGAAGGACACGGCGCCGATGGCCACGTCCTCCGGGAGGTCGACGAAGCGGGTGCCGACCATGGCCATCTGCGGATCGGTGAACACGACCCCCAGGGGGCTGCTCCGCTCCTCGCGGCGGACGTCCGGGAAGCGCGCGGCGTTCTCGCCCGCGATGCGCCCCTCGCTGGCGGCCTCGTGAAGGATCGGAGCGTCGTCGTTGGCGTCGCCCGCCAGGAAGATCGACGAGCGTCCGCACTGGAGCGTCGACCGGTCGAAGCGAGGCACGCCGCCGGGATCGCGCTCCAGGGTGGTATGCTCCAGGCCAAGACCTTCGACGTTGGGCGCGCGCCCGACCGCGGCGAGGACCCGGGAGAAGCGCTCGCTCTTCTCGGCTGCGCCCTCCCAGAAATCCACCACCACCCCGTCTCCCTCGCGGCGGAAACCCTGGAGCTTCGCGTCGGGATCGATGGAGAACTCCCGGGCGAAGAGGCGGGCGGCGACATCGCGCACCTCGGGATCGGAGAGGGGGCCCACGGAGCCGCCCCGACCCAGGACCCGGACGCGGACTCCGAGTCGGGCGAGGGCCTGGCCGAGCTCCAGGCCGATCACGCCGGGGCCGAAGACGGCGACGGAGGAGGGCAGATCGTCCCAAGAGAAGACGTCGTCGTTCACGGCGAGGAGGTCGCCCAGCGCCTGGAACGCGGGGGGCACCTTCGGGGAGGAACCCGTGGCGATCACGATGGCCTTCGCCCGGATCCGGAGGTCGCCGACAGCGAGCGTACGATCGTCCTCGAAGCGGGCTTCGCCCGTGATGCGGCGCTCGGGCGGGATGGCGAAGACCCCATCGAGCACGAAGCCCACGAAGCGATCGCGCTCGCTCCTCACCCGGGCCATGACCGCGCGGCCGTCGATCCGGATCTGCCCCGCGTGCACTCCGAAGCCCGTGGTCTCCCGGGCGCTCTGGGCGGCCTCGGCGGCGGCGATGAGCAGCTTGCTCGGCATGCAGCCGACGCGCGCACAGGTGGTGCCGTGAGGGCCGCGCTCGATGACCAGGGCGTCCTTGCCCGCGGCGGTGGCGGCCCGGAAGGCGGCCAGGCCCGCGGTCCCCGCGCCCACCACGGCGACGTCCACCTCGCGAGCAAAGGGAGAGGGGGCCGCGGGCAAGGGGGTGGAGGCATTCATGGCGTGCATTTTCACCCGGATGCTCGCGGTGGGCTATCCTGTACCGTGCGTGCGCCCGAAATCGGTATCGACGGTCAAGACCCCGCCACCCATAAGCAAGCAGGCCGCCGAGGCGCTGCCCGAGCTTGGTTATCTTGTGGTCATCTACGGCCCCGACATGGGAAAGCGCGTGCCGATCGGCTCTGATCCCATCGAGATCGGTCGGGCGGACGACTGCGGGCTGACCATCGAGCAGGAGAGCGTGAGCCGGAGGCACTCCCTCGTCACGTTCGTGGACGGGGCTCACTTCATCGAGGATCTGGGATCGACGAACGGTACCATCGTCAACGAGATCACCGTCAAGAAGGTGCCGCTCCGCAGCGGCGATCGCCTGAAGATCGGCAGGACGATCATCAAGTACATGGCCGGCAACGACATCGAGGCTCGCTACCACGAGGAGATCTACCTCCTCATGATGACCGACGCGCTCACCCAGGCGTACAACCACCGCTACTTCGAGGAGGCGGCGGAGCGCGAGGTCGCCAGGTCCCTGCGCTACGGCCGGCCGCTCTCCCTGGTCCTCTTCGACATCGATCACTTCACGGACGTCAACGATCGCTTCGGTCACCTGGCCGGCGACTCCGCGCTAAGGCTGCTCGCTCTCACCATAAAGCCCTGCATCCGTGAGCACGATATCTTCGCGAGGACGGGCGGCGAGGAGTTTGGCCTCATCCTCCCCGAGGTGACGCTCGCCAACGCGCGCGTCGTGGCCGAGAAGCTACGCCTGGTCGTGGGCCAGGGCCGCTTCCTGGTGAACGGAGGCGAAATCACGATGACCATGAGCGCCGGCTGCGCCGAGATCTCCGAGAAGATCCGCTCGCACGAGGCGCTCTACCAGGCCGCGGACAAGGCCCTCTATATGGCAAAGAACGAAGGCCGCAACTGCGTGCGAGGCTAGATCTCAACCTGGTACCACGGCGAGAGTTCGCTCTCGCCGTAGCGCTAGTTGCCGCAGGGGTTCCCGATATCGACGATGTCGAGCTGGATCTGCAGGTAGCCGATGATCTGACCCTTGGAGGTCATCATCTTGAGCTCGTGGTCGCCGTTCTGGTTGCCCGGGCGCCGGAGGAACAGCGAGAGGATGTTGCCGTTGGGTAGCACGCAGGGGGTGTTGTCATTGCCGAACTCGGGGTTGATCGGGGAGTAGGCCACCCCGTCGGCGTCCATCCTCCAGATCTTCTCCTCCCTGTCCTCGTGCTCGATCACGATCGTCCCGTCCTGGGAGTAGGCCGGGTTGTGCAGGTTCTTTAGCCCGGCGGGTCTGCGCAGCACGCGGAAGCCCGTGCCGTCCACCGCGACCTCGCAGATGGCGGTGCCCTCGGCGCCCGTGGGATCCGGGCCGCAGTCGAAGACCGCGCGGCGCGAGTCGGGCGAGAGGTTGGGGCGGTGGTTGGCGTCGAAGGGCGACGACGCGGTGAGGTTGCGAGGATCGCTCCAGCCCCTCGCGGTCTTCACGATGGAGAAGAGATCCGAGGTGTGCTGTCCGGCGCCGGTGCCATAGACGATGAGGCGGCCCTCTCCGCCTATCGCGAGGGTGCTCGCGCCCACCCCGAGCGGGACGCCGCGCACGGTGACGCGCTCGCCGCGCGACAGATCGCCTGCCATGACCCCGACGCAAGAGTCCTCCCCGCACCCGAACCGGGAGGTCTCGATGACGAGCCAGTTCCCGTCCCTCGACATGCCCATCTTGGTGTCCTCGCCCGGCGAGATACGGTCGAGCATGGTATCGAGGATCTCGGGCGTGGCGCCGAGGCGGGCCTCGACCCTGCGGAACTTGCGATCGATGGGGTGGAGGAAGATGGCGTGGCCGTTCCCCACGACCGGCGCCGTGGTGTAAGGCGGCGGCTCCCAGGCGATCGCTTCGGCGTCTCCCGCGCCGCTGTCGGTCGGCTCGCCGATGGGGTCGGGGCCGGCCTCCTCTTCGACTGTGGGACTTTTTCTGCGTGGCCTGGGGGCCCCCGGGATGATGTAGTCCCCGCAGCTCACCAGGGCCGTGAGCACCACCGATCCCCAACACAGCAACGCCCTACGTGCGCCCTGCATGCAGTCAACCCTCGTCTCCCGGAGCTGCGGTCGCGGCGCCGGTAACTATGGATCTTGTTTTTATGGGGCGCCCAGGTCAAGCCTAACCTATCATGTCCAGCCGCTTGCAAGGCGGCCTTCTGCATTGACTCCCCCGCGTGCTCCCCTATCTTCCGCAGGGCGACGCAGCGCGCGACATCGAAGAGCCTCCCATGGATCCGAACTCCTTCCCACCGAGCGCGGCCCTGCGCCTGACGCGGGAGGATTTCGCGGCGACGAGGCCCGACGCGCCTGCCAGACAACGCAAGGCCGTGGAGTCGCGGCTCTTCACCTGGGCCGGCGAGGTGACCTACAGGCTCGCCGCGCGCTTCGGGGCGTTCGAGGTGCACGCCGTGCGGGATCCCGACGGCGAAGGCTCCGGCGTCGTGTTCGTCCGCGCTCTCTTTGCTCGCAAAGCGCTGGAAGAGCTCGCCGAGGAGTCGAGGCCCCTCCGGCCACGCATGGGGGAGGCGCCTTACCTCCCTCACCTGCACGTGGCGCTGGTCGTCTACGAGGAAGCCCTCGAGCTCCGGGTGGACGTGCCTGCCCGCGCCTGGGCCGATATCGAGAACCTCCGGGCGCGCCTCGCCGATCCGGGAGCCCTGCTCGAGCTCATCTCCTCGCTCGAGCTCCTCCCCGAAGCCTTCGAGCTCGCGGAGGTGCCAGGGCCCCCTCCCTGCCCGGCGCACCTCGTGTCGGGCGACGAGCTCCGCGCCCGCGTCGAGAGCGCCAGGGCGAACCAGGCGTCCCTGCGTATCCTGTGGCGCATCCCCAGGGAGGTCGTCCTGGGGTTCACGGAGGATCTCGGCGAGGCGCTCGAGGACGCGCTGTTCGCGCTCCTCTCGGCGGCCAAGCTCATCGCGTGGGCGGACGACAACGACGCGCTGGGGCTCAGGGCGCGCGCCGAGGGGCGCCGTCAGCGGCCCGTCTTTCGCGACGAGTTCAGGGACGAGGGCGGCGCCGGGCGCGCCTTTGCCGTGCCCAGCGAGCGAGCTCCACGGAGGCCTCCCAGGGACGAGGAGGAGCTCAGGCCTCGCCGCGCGCGAGATCAGGAAGAGGCCGCGAGCGAGGCCGCGCCCAGCGTTCCTCCGGGCGAGCTCAAGGCTCGCTCGCTCCGCCCCGTACCGGCCCGCCTGGCGCGCAAGATCCTCCGCCGGGCCTCACGGGCCTTCGACGTCGATCCCTCGCAGCCAGTCGAGAAGGGGACCCACGTGCAGGTGCTCGCCGGACCCTTCGCCGGACGCGCCGGGATCGTGTTCGAGCTCGACGGCAAGGGCGAGGCCCGCGTCATGCTCGGGCTCCTCACCACCCGCGTCGCCGTCCGCTTTCTTGTACCCTGCTCGCCCCGGGGCGCGGGCAGGCCGCAGCTCTCCTCGTCGCACCGCAAGAACCCGGCGCGGTAGCGCTTTTTCCTCCGCTGCGCTCGCCACGCGGCTATGAAGGCCCGGTGCCCGAGAACGAGCCGAGCCAGGTGCTTCACGCCGACGCTGGGAAGTCCCGAGCGGGGGACCCCGCCAGCTTCCCGCGCACCCTGAGGGGGCAGTTCCAGAGGCACCTGCCTGTCTACGTGTACGGGGGCGTCTGCCTGGCGGCGTTCCAGCTCTCGATGAACCGCATCGACTGGCTGTCGAAGGCCGCCATCGACGACGTGTTCGGCAAGAGCCCCGAGACCGTGTGGCTGCCGTCCGTTCTCATCCTGGGCCTGGCGGTCGTCGCGCTGATCACGAGGGTCGCCAGCCGGTGGTTCATCTTCAACGCGGGGCGGGACGTCGAGTACGAGCTCCGCGCCGCGTTCCTCTCTCACCTGCACAAGCTGGGCGCGGCCTTCTACCGGAAGATGTCGGCCGGGGAGATCATGAGCCGCTCCACCGGAGATCTGCTCCAGGTGAGGCTCCTGTTCGGCTTCGGCGTGCTGAACCTCGTCAACGTCGTCTTCGCGTTCGGGAGCGCCCTCCAGGTCATGCTGACCATCTCCTGGCGCCTCACGCTGGTGTCGCTGATCATGCTGCCTCTCATCATCCTGCTGGGCCGCTCGGTGAGCAGGCAGCTCTACACCCGCACCCGGGCCAACCAGGAGACCCTGGGCAAGCTGACCGAGGTGCTCCAGAACAACATGGCGGGCGTCCGCGTGGTGCGGAGCTTCGCGCTGGAGCGGAGGGAGCAGGGGCGCTTCGCCCAGGCCAACGCGGCCTACCTCGAGGCCAGCCTGGGGCTCGCTCGCCTCAGGGGGCTCATGGGGCCGACCATAGGCGCCGCCTCCTCGCTGGGCCTGCTCGCCTTCTTCTGGTACGGGGCGACGCTGCTGCTCCGTGGCCCCGAGGAGGGGGGCCTGTCGCAAGGCTCCTTCTTCGCGTTCTGGCTGGCCTTTGGCCGGATGACCTGGCCCATGATGGCGCTGGGCTTCTCGGTATCCATCCTCCAGCGAGGCCGGGCGGGCTTCTCCCGGTTGGCCGAGGTTTTCGCGGCCCAGCCCGAGGTGGTGGACGGCCCGGCGCCCCCTCCCTCGAGGCCGGAGGGCGCCCTCGAGGTGAGGGGGCTCTCGTTCGCCTACGGGGAGCTGCAGAAGCCCGTGGTGAACCAGGTGGGCTTCGCGCTCCCGGCGGGGGGATCCATCGCCGTCGTGGGCCGCACGGGCTCGGGGAAATCCACGCTGGCCATGCTCCTCGCTCGCCTCCTCCCCACTCCCCGCGGCGCCGTCTTCTTCGACGGCGTGGACCTGTGCGATCTGCCCCTCTCCTTCGTCAGGGAGAGCGTGGGCTACGCCCAGCAGGACGCGTTCCTCTTCTCCACGACCGTGACGCGCAACATCGGCCTCTCCCTGGACGATCCGGAGAGCGAGGAGAGCCTCGGAAGGGTGAGGGAGGCCGCGCGCGACGCCCAGGTCCACGCCGAGGCCATGTCGCTCCCCGAGCAGTTCGACACGGTGGTCGGCGAGCGGGGAGTGCAGCTCTCGGGCGGCCAGAAGCAGCGCATCGCCCTGGCCCGGGCGCTCGCTCGCACCCCCAGGATCCTGGTCCTCGACGATCCGCTCTCCGCCGTGGACGCCAAGACCGAGGAGGCGATCCTGGAGACCATCGAGCGCCACGCGCAAAAATGCACCCTCGTCCTGATCACGCACAGGGTGGCCGCCGCGTCTCGCTGCCAGAGCATCGTGGTGCTGGACGACGGTCGCGTCCTCGAGCGAGGCACCCACGAGGAGCTCGTCTCGCTGGGCGGCCTCTACGCGGCCTTCGCCGAGGAACAGTCGGCGGCGAGGGAGCTGGAGAGGATCGACCTCCCCCCCGTGAGCGGGGCGGCGAGCGGAGGCGCGGCGTGAGCGCGTCCGGCACCACGAGCGCCGCGCCTTCCAAGAGCGGGGTGACCCCCCAGGGGCTCAGGGACTTCCACGAGGAGCAGGATCTGGGGAGCGCCTACGACGTGGCGCTGATGAGGCGCCTCTGGCCCTTCGTGCGGCCTCACTCCCGCTACATCGGCGTCTCGCTGGGCCTGCTCCTGCTCCTGGGAGGGACCCAGCTGGTGCGCCCGCTGCTCATGGGGCGCGTGGTCGAGCACGCCGCGCAGGGGGACCGGCAGAGCCTCGTGGTCGACGGCGCGATGCTGTCCGGCGTGGTCGTGGGCGCCCAGCTGGTCTCCTTCCTCCAGACCTACCTGATGCAGCTCGCCGGGGCCCGGGCGATGGCCGATCTGCGGGCCCACGTCTTCGCCTTCCTCCAGCGCCTCTCCCTGCGCTACTTCGACCGGACGCCCGTGGGCCGTCTGGTCACGAGGGCCACCAACGACGTGGACGCGCTGGGCGAGCTCTTCGCCTCGGGCGTCCTCAACGCGATCGGGGATCTGTTCGCGCTGGTCGGCATCGTCGTGATGATGCTGAGCCTGGACGTCCGGCTCTCGTTCATCGCCTTCGCGGCGCTGCCCGTCGTCGGTCTGGTGGTGGACTTCGTGCGCAAGCGGAGCCGGGAGGCCTTCCGCGACATCCGCACCAAGACCGCGCGCCTCAATGCCTTCCTGAACGAGCAGGTGGCCGGCGTCGCCGTCGTGCAGGCCTACGCCAGGGAGCAGGCCATGCAGGCCGAGTTCAACGGCATCAACGACGCTTACCGGGACGCCAACAAGCGCAGCATCTTCTACGAGGCCATCCTGGACGCGACCATCGAGATGGTGAGCACCGTCTGCATCGCCAGCGTCCTCTGGTGGGCGGGCCTGCACCACCTGGGCGAGCACGCCGTGACCTTCCCGCTGGTCGTCACCTTCACCCAGTACATCCGTCAGTTCTTCGAGCCGGTGAGCCTGCTCGCCCAGCGCTACACGATGCTGCAGAGCGCGATGAGCGGCGCCGAGCGCATCTTCTCGCTGCTGGACGAGGCGCAGGTCGAGCCCCCCCCCATCCCCGAGAGCGAGGCCTCGCCCGACGGCCCGGCCGACGAGGCCATCGCGCTGGAGGACGTCACCTTCGCCTACAAGCCGGGCGTCCCGGTCATCAGCGACGTGACCCTCTCGGTACGGCGAGGCGAGAAGGTGGCCCTGGTCGGGGCGACGGGCGCGGGCAAGACCACGGTGGCCAGCCTTGCGCTCCGGCTCTACGACGTCGAGAAGGGGACCGTGCGCGTCCTGGGCAAGGACGTGCGCGCCCAGGATCGCGTGGCCCTGCGCGAGCAGTTCTCGGTGGTCCCCCAGGACGTGTTCCTCTTCGCCGGCACGGTGCTCACCAACGTCGCCATGTCGGGCGACGCCCCCGATCGGGACCGGGCCAGGCAGGCGCTGGCCAGGGTGGGCGCGCTCGAGCTCTTCGAGCGCCGCGAGGGGGGCCTCGACGCTCGGGTCGACGAGCGGGGCGCCAACTTCAGCGCCGGGGAGCGGCAGCTCATGGCCTTCGCTCGCGCCATCTACCGCGACGCCCCCGTCCTTATCCTGGACGAGGCCACCGCCAGCATCGACTCCAACACCGAGCAGAGGCTCCAGTCGGCGCTCTCGGCGCTCATGGAGGGCCGCACCGCCCTGATCATCGCCCACCGCCTCTCCACGATCCGCGCGGTCGATCGGATCGTGGTGTTCCACAAGGGGTGCATCGTCGAGACCGGCTCGCACGACGAGCTCCTGGCCAGGGACGGGGTCTATGCTCGCCTCTACCGCCTGCAGTTCGCCAGGGAGCGCAGCGAGACCCTGACGGCCAGGGCCGAGGCGGGGTGATCACCCTGCCACGTCCGGGCTGGGCAGCCGTGCCCGGGGCCGATGTAGGACACGTTTGGCCCTGAAATTTCGGGCCTGGCGAGCGATCGTGGCAAGGTCGGAAATGGCTCTTCTTCCGAGAGCGTTCGGTGTAGGCGAATCCATGGTGATGGCGACGAAATTCCCCCAAGGTCAGGCGGAGGTCTTGAAGCCTCCCTCCAGCTCTTCCTCCGAGGTGCGAGTGCTACGTCCCAGGAGAGCGGCGCCGGCCGACGCCGTGCGCCCCACGAGGGCCGAGGTGAACCTCCAGGCTCTACGGCACAACCTCAAGGTCGTGAGGCGCCACGCGAGGGCCGCCCGGGTGTGGCCTGTGCTCAAGGCCGACGGCTACGGCCACGGGGCTCCTGCGGTCGCTCGCACCCTGGAGCGGGCCGGGGCCGACGGCTTCTGCGTCGCGCTCCTCGAGGAGGCGATCGAGCTGCGCGACGCGGGCATCCGCGCGCCGATCCTGGTGATGGGCGGCTACTACGGGACGGCCCACGAGGAGGTCATCGCCCGTGGCCTGGTGCCTGTGATCTTCGACGTGGCGCAGCTCGAGGGCTTTGCCAGGGCGGTCCGGGTCCAGGGCCTCACCGAGCCCTTGCCTGTGCACCTCAAGATCGACACGGGCATGGCTCGCCTGGGCGTCCCTCCGGGCGAGCTCTCCCGCTTCGCCGAGGAGCTCCAGGATTTCCCGGAGGTGAGGGTCGCCGGCCTGATGACGCATCTGGCCTGCGCGGACGCTCCCACCCTCGAAGAGACCGAGGAGCAGCTCCGCCTCTTCGACGAGGCCACGGTCCTGCTCTCTCGCCTGGGGGTCCGCCCCGATCTCCGTCACGCCGCCAACAGCGCGGCCATCCTTCGCGATCCCTCGCCCTCTCGGGGCTCGGCCTGCCTGGACGCGGTCCGCCCTGGCATCGCCATCTTCGGGGTGTCGCCTCGAGCTCCGTCCGTCGCTTCGGGCGTCTCTGCTCCCCTGGTCCAGGATCTACGCCAGGCCCTCAGGGTGCGCACCGAGATCGTCGATCTCCGCGACATCGCTCCAGGCACCCCGGTCGGCTACGGCGCTCTCTTCCGGGCCTCACGGCCCACGCGTATCGCCACGGTCCCCATGGGTTATGCCGACGGCCTGTCGCGCCAGCTCACCAACCGGGGTCATATGCTGGTCCGCGGGCGTCGAGCCCCCATCGTGGGCGCGGTCTCCATGGACATGACCATGCTGGACGTGACCGACGTCCCTGGCGTCGAGCGCCGCGACGAGGCCGTGGTCCTGGGAGCCCAGGAGGGCCCTCTGGGCAAGGACTTCATGGGCGCCGACGAGCTCGCGGGCCACGCGGGCACGATCCCCTGGGAGGTGCTCACCTCCATCTCGAGGCGCGTGCCCCGCTTCTACCGCGAGCCCTGAGGACGCTCCCCATCGGCCCCGGGTTGAAACCCGGGGCAACGACCACCCACCGTGGAAGGCGCGTCAAGCCCGCCAGGCGGGCTCCCCAAGGACGGGCCTCGGACAACCCACATCGCGAAGAGCCCGGGCTTCGTCGGGCTTTAACACTGCCATGAGAATTACCCGAGGGCTGCGGCTTGGATCGGAGGCCCATCGGGAAAGCGGGGAGTGATCGAGACGTCGAAACCGAGGCGTTCGAGTCGACGGACGAGGTTGCCGCTGACCCGGCGTGAGTCAACCACATCGGGCGGCTTCGACGAGCGC
>SXGT01864745.1_pt1 | contig 15778 bp, 7 predicted proteins | sample 3176221 | NCBI WGS metagenome assembly SXGT01 (sample SAMN11356862, study PRJNA531348) | freshwater metagenome | isolation source: freshwater sample F1-120 | place: China: Fuxian Lake, Yuxi | collected 2017-12-25
AACGAATACTCGCGGTGCTTAATTACCAGCGGTACGACCGGCTGCCCGTGGTGCATTTCGGCTTCCTCGGCGACACCCTGAACAAATGGGAGCGCGAGGGCCATATCGATCTGGCGCAATTGCCGCCCATCGGCGACGCCAGCGTCGGCGAGGACGAACTCTCGCGCCTGCTCGGCTTCGACGGCAACTACCACCGCGTCTTTGGCCCAAACAGCCGCCTCGACCCCGCCTTTGAGCGCCGCGTCCTCGAGAACCTGCCTGGGGGCCACCGCAAGGTGCTCACCGGCACCGGCGCCGTCGTCATCGAAAGCGACGACAACCAGAGCATCGCCCCGCACGTGGATCATATCCTAAAAACCAGGCGGGATTGGGAACGCGAGTTTCTGCCGCGCCTGCAATACGCCCCGCAGCGGGTGCATGGGGCGGGGGTAAATGCGGGCGGGCGGATGTGCAGCTTTGCCGAGGGCGGCAGGGACTACCTGCTCCAACCGGAACGGCCCACCCATATCCTGCTACACGCCGGCAGCCTGTACGGGGTTCTGCGCGACTATCTGGGCATCGAGAATTTGTGTTACTTGCTGGCCGACGACGCGGGCCTGGTCGACGAGATGATCCGGGTCAACGCCGAACTGTGTTACCAGTGTACCGAGGCGGCGCTGGCCAGCGGCATCCGCTTCGATCTGGGCCACTTCTGGGAGGATATCGCCTTCAAGAACGGCCCGCTGGTGAACCCGGCGGTGCTGGCTGCCAAGGTTGGGCCGCATTACCGGCGCATCGTGGAGTTGCTGAACCACCACGGCGTGGACCTGGTTTCCCTCGATTGCGACGGCGACATCGACCGTCTGGTGCCGGTGTGGCTGGAGGCCGGGGTCAATGTGATGTTCCCCATCGAGGTGGGCACCTGGCAGGCCAGCTTTGGGCCCTGGCGGGAAAGATACGGCCGCCAGCTGCGCGGGGTGGGTGGCATGGACAAACGGGTCTTCTCCCGCGACTTTGCGGCGGTAGACGCGGAGGTCGAGCGCCTCAAGGGACTGGTGGACCTGGGCGGCTACCTGCCCTGCCCTGCCCGGACCACCGCTTCGCCGGCGACGCGGTGTGGGAGAACGTCCAATACTATTGCGAGCGTATGCGGCAAACCTTTGGGGGCTGAGGGAAGGGGAGGGAGGTTGCAGGCGCGTCGAGGGTGTAGATTTGCGGCAGGCGCTCCCCGGTTCAGGGTGGCCGGGGAGCCTTTTTTTTCTGGAGAGCTGTGACCAAGTTCGCCCCATCCCTGGTGTGGATCGCGCTGCTGGCTGGGGGCATCGCCGCCCAGGGCCAGACCGGGTACCGAATACTGCCCGACCGGGTGCGGGTGCAGGGAGCCGAGGACTGGCAGGCGTGGACAGCCCCCCCCGGGGTGCGGGTGGTGCGCCCGAACGGCTGGGTGGAGCCGCGGTTTCTGCGCCGAGACCTCAACGCGCTCAGCGATGCCGGCAGCTTCGAGTACGTGCTGCCCCTGGCCCAGGAGGACACCCTGGTGGGCGGGGTGCGTTCGGCGGGCACCAACCCCCAGGCCGCCCCGGCACTGGTCGACGGGGACATGGCTACCTATTGGGAACCCCTGGCCGATGCGCCGCTCGAAAATTGGTCGGTGGAACTGGACCTGGGCCGCACCCTGGTGGTCCGCCGCGTGCGTTTGCGTTTCGCCGCCGACGGGGACCCCTTCCGCAGATTCCGGGTGTTGATCTCCGACGGCATCGAGTTGGGACAGGAACACCAGCGGCGCTATTTCCGGGTGGGGCTGGTCAACCAGGCGGGGGAGGGCGAGCGGGATTTTGTCTTCGACGTGGAGCCCCAGCGGCCGGGCGCCCTGGGGCTGGCGGGTGAAATCGCCCAACTGGTGCGCATCGATGTGCTCGACAGCGCCGGGCCCCGCGCCCAAGACTTGAGCCCAGAGGCCTACGCCCAAATTGCCCCCGCCGACCAGGGCGCGGTGGATCACTTTCGCCTCGCCCCCGGGGGCAGGCAGCTGGCGGTGAGCGCCGAGACCTACCAGGGCCTGCCGGCCGCCGAACAGGGGCCGGTGCGGCACTACCGCAGGGAAAGACCCCGCCTGGCAGAGGTGGAGGTGTACGCCCTTGGCGACAACATCGTCGGCCTGACCCAGCGCGAGAAGAAGAGGGACGCCAGCGAGGGCGGTTTCGAGTTTCTGATCTTCCGCACCTTCACCGACGGCCTGTACGCCTCCTGGTTCTCCATGCCCCTGTACAACCCCTTCGACGACAACAGCTGGGTCGAGATCGACCTCGGGGCGCGCTACTGGCTGGACCGCATCTCGCTCCTGTGCCCCGCCAACCCGCCGCTGGCCTACCAGGTGCGGGTCTCGGAGGGGGACCTGGACCCAGGGGGGGAACGTATCTGGAGCGCCTTCGACCCGCGCCGCAACCCCGAGGGGCACCAGCGCCTGGAGGAGGAATTTCCCCTCCAGGAGGTGCGCTACCTCGAGGTGCGCCGCCTGACCTTTAGCGGCACCCAGGCCGAGGAGGGCAACCTCGGGGAGATCCAGGCCTACGGGGAGGGGTATGTCTCCGAGGTGACCCTGACCTCGCCCTTTATCCAGCTGGACCGGCCCCGCCTGTACGCGGCCGTGGACTGGCAGGGCCAGACCCCGCCGGGGACCCGCATCGAGGTGCGCACCCGCAGCGGCGACCAGGTGCTGCGTATCCCCCATTACTTCGCCATCACGGGCCGCGAGATCTCGCGCGCCTTGTGGGAGCGCATCCCCGAGTCCCAGCGGCCCCCGGTGCAGATCGAGGAGGTGCCCGGCCCGGAATGGAGCAACTGGAGCGAGGGGTACAGGCAGCAGGGAGAGGCCTTTAAATCGCCCAGCCCGCGGGCCATGGTCCAGGCCCAGGTGCGGCTGCTCAGCGAGGAGCCGCTGCAGGCTGCCTCGATCCGCAACCTGGAACTCTTCTACGAGCCGCCCCTGGTCGATCAGGTGCTGGGTGAGATCTGGCCGGCCTGGGGGGTGGAACCAGGCGCCGAGCAGGAGTTCACCCTCTACCTGAGGCCGAGGTTCGGCGGGGGCAACCCCGGGTTCGACCGGCTGCGCCTGCGCTCCTCCTCGGTGGCACCCATCGAACTGGTGGAGGTGCGCAGCGGCACGGACGAGGACCTGCGCCGGGGCGCAGGCCGGCAGCTCTGGCCCGGCTCCTGGGGGCTGGAAGCCCTGGCCGGCGAGGCGATCCTGACCCCGCCGCGGCCGGTCGCCGGGGGCGAAACGGTGTACGCCCTGCGGTTCCGCACCCAGGTCTTCCTGCAGAGCACGGTGTTCAGCGCCGTGCTGGAGCGCCAGACCAGGCCCGGGTCTGCCCAGGAGGTCAGCCAGGGAGACGCCTCCCAGTTGGCCTCCAGCCAGTCGCTGGTGGTGGTCTCAGAATTGGGCGACCGCCCGCTGCTCGACGAGGTGGCCGTGGTGCCGCCCCTTTTTACACCCAACGGCGATGGTATCAACGACCAGACCCAGATCCGCTTCTCCATCTTCCACCTGGAAGCGGCGCGCACACTCGGGGTGGGCATCTACGACCTGCAGGGCCGGCTGGTGCGCGACCTTTCGGTGCGGGAGGAACGGCCCAGCGGCGCCCACCGCCTGAACTGGGACGGTCGCGACGGGGCCGGCAGACTGGTCTCGCCGGGCACCTATCTCGTGTACGCCCGTTTCGAGACCGACAGCCGCACACCTCGTACGCAGGCGGTGCGCCTGGTGAGTGTGGTTTACTGATGACTTCGAGTGGGCTTCGAACTGATATGCGGCGCAGCACCCCATGCGGTGGGGGGTTGCGGGTGCAGGTGGGGTACTGATGCGGCGCGCACTCGCGCTACTCGTGCTCCTGGCCGGCACAGCGGGGGCCCAGGTCTTCGACCAGGGCGGGCCGCTGTTGCGCTACACCCCCGACTACGAAGTGCCCCAGATGCACAAATGGTACGGCCTGCGCTTCCTGCCCGAGACCTATGCCCGGCCCTGGTACTATACCGACACCCAATACGCCCAGCAGTACTACAGCCGCTACATCAACCGGCAGTTGGAGGGGCGCGAGTTCTTCGACACCTTTGGCCGTTCGCTGGGCCTGGGCTGGCAGGTCTACACCTGGACCCAGGACCAGCCCGGCTCGCGGGGCAGCCGCATCGACAAGAAGCGGCGCTTTGCCGGCGGCGGGGTGGGCGGCATCGGCTTCAACGTCTATACCGGGTTTTTTGGCAACCTGGTGATCGCCGCAGAGAAGGGGCGGCAGGGGGCCTGGTCGCTGATGGTGGGCGACGAGATCTCCACCTACTTCACCCCGCTCACCTTTGCCAAGCCCCGCTTCAACGGGGTGCGCCTCGACTGGGCGGGGGACTGGCTAACCTCGACCCTGATCCTGTCGCGGCCCAGCCAGCCAGACGACCAGGAGCGCACCAACGCCACCCACCTCTTGGGTGGACACGCCCGGTTCCAGGCCGGGCCGCAGGCGACCTTGGGCCTGACCTACGTCAACGCCCACAACGTCCAGACCCAGGAGGAGTTCAACGAGGGCAATCCGCTGAGCGGGGCGCTGACCTCCAACCAGAATCAACCCCTCGAAAAACTCTGGGTGCGGGTGCGCGACGACTCCCCGGGAAAGGGCCTGGTGGGAGCGCGGGTGGCGGGGTACGAGATTGTGCTGAGCGACACCAACGGCCGCCAGGTGCGGGGGCAGGAGCTGGGCTTCGCCCCCAGGGTGACGGGTGGTTTGGCTCAGGACAGCCGGCTGGTGGCCCAGGACGGGGAGGGTATCCTGATCGAGTACGATCTGGCCGCCCTCCAGGCGCAGGGTTTCGACACCGGCGCCCTCGAAGCGGTGCAGGTGGAACTGGCCCTGGCCAACGACTACCGGGTGGAGGTGGCTTCGAATCTGCAAACGGACGGCGAGCGTTTTAATCCGGAGATCGTCTTCCTGCCGGTGGAGAGGGCCCTGGGCAATGTGCAGGACAACACCAATGCGCGGGTGCTGAGCATCGACTACGGGCTGCCGGTGGCCAATGAACTGCTGGGCCTGGATTGGAACCTGGTCGAATGGCGGGGACTCACAGCGCAGGGCGAGGTGGTGCTGAACCGCCGCCACCGCCGCTACCCGAACCCGCTGCGCTCCAGCCACCACCAGCGCGTGGACCAGGAAGGGGCGGCGTACCTGCAGGTCGCCTACCAGTGGCAGCCGCTGAGCTTCTACGGCGAGGGGTTTGCCCTCGGCCAGGGGTACAGCACCGCCTACTGGCTGGCCGACGCCGACGGCCGCCTCAGCTACAAGAACCCCATCCCCCAGATTTTCGAGTTTGTCGACGACGACGACGACCAGGACCGGCGGCCCGAGTGGCAGCGGCCTTTCTCGCCGGCCTGGAAGGAGGTGGCCTGGCCCGGGTACGACGAGAACCAGGACTTCCGCAACGACTACGACCAGAACGCCAACCTGTTGCCAGACTACGAGGAACCTTTCCTGCGCTGGGCAGCCGACCGGCCCGAGTTCCTCTTTGGTATGGACCTGAACCACAACGGCTGGAGCGACCGCTTCGAGAACGACGACCTGCCCGACTATCCGTACCGGGCCGACCACCGCGGGTTCAACGCCTACCTGCAGGCGAGGCTGAGCCCCGAGTTCCGCCTCCTGGTCGGCCGCCAGGAGTTTGGGCTGCGCACCGGGGACGGCCACACCTCCTCCTGGTACAGCCTGGCGGCCTTCGACGGACCGGTGCGCAGCCTGGGGCGGCTGCGGCTCTTCGCCCACGGGGCGCGGGTGAGGGACGATATCCCCGATCCGCTCATCCAGTGGTTCCAGCCCCTCAACGCGCCCGGGGTGATGCGCCAGGTGCGCGACCTGCTGCCGGGGCGGGACGCCTGGAAGCTCCTGGGCTACGCCGACCTGGACCAGCGCCTTGGGGGCGGCCTGCGCCTGCAGCACCGGGCCAAGATCGAGCAGTGGCGCCCGCAGGCCCGCGATCCGGACCTGCGCGCCAACGCCGGGTTCGCCGGGCTGATGGACAAACTCTCCTGGCAACTGCCCCTGGGCATGTCCTTCCTGGAGCCGCGCTGGAAAAGTGAGTGCCGGCGCGAGCGGCCCTTCAACAGCCGCCTGCCGGCCTCCACCAGCCTGGAGCAGACGGCCATCGTGCTCTTTACCCAGCCGCTGTTGGCCGAACACACCCAGGTCGGGTACTTTCCCGGCCGGGGCCGGCAGCTCTTTTCCACCGAGCTGCAACTGGGAGTGGAGCGCAGCTGGTTCTGGCTCTTGGACGGCACGCGCGAGGAGGTGGTCAGCGATTATTCGAGTTGGACCTGGGTGGCGCAGGTGAGCAACCGCACCGCGTACCAGGGGTATATGCTGGTGACCCGCCTGGGTATGGAGGTGCAGACCCGCCAGGCGGCCGACCAGCCGGCCCCGCGCAACAGCCAGGTTTTTCTCAGCGTCAACGCGGGGCTCAGATGACCGCGCTGCTGGGCAGCCTGCTCCTCTGCTGGCTGGTGCCGGCCCTGGCCCAGCCCGCCAGGGTCCTGGTGCTGGGGGAGGGGAGCCGCACCTGGCAGAGCGGCGGGCAAGGCCTGGACCCGATCTTATTGATCGACCCCTTCGCCGGGGTCACCGACACCACCAATACCCCGGGGGAGAGCATCGATTTTTCCCATGCCCCAGGCTGGATCAGTCCCCTGCTCTTCGACGAGGGCCAGAACATCGCCCGGCGGGTGCTGATGCCGGGAGGGGCGATCAGCGCGCCCAACGCCGGTGTGGGTTTCGACAAACAGCTGCAGGGCACGGTGAACGGCGACCATGAGGTGGCCTTCGAGCGCAAACCCACCCTCTTCGAGCCGCGGGTATTGGTGCGCGGCATCGAGGTGATCATGGGGTTTTCGCCGCCAGTGGGCATCAACCGGCTGCGCTTCTACCCGCGCAACACGGTGGTGCCGGCGCCGGGGGCGCCTTTTCAGAGCGACTTTATGCGCGGGTACGAGGTGTGGCTGAATGCGGTCGAATCCGGCCCCAACACCCCCGATGCCCTGGTGGGGCGCAGCCTGGACAACCAGGAGCCCGTGGTGGACCTGCCCATCCCGGCCCAGTACGTGCGTTATCTGCGTCTCAAGTCCATCGCCGAGGTGCCCTTCGAGCTGGACGAGATCGAGGTCTACGGCACCGGGTACCTGGCCAGCGCCATCTATGTGTCCGACCTGCTGGATCTGGGGGACCGGGCCACCATCGGGCCGCTCTCGTGGGTGGAGCGGCCCGTGGGGGATTCGGCGCGCTCCTCAGTGGCCCTGAGGGTGCGCACCGGCAGCGACGACACCCCCCTGGTGTACCTGAAAAACATCTACGCCCTGGAGAACAACCAGCGGGTGAAGACCGGGGAGGAGGAGGTCACCCGCGAGCAGTATTACGCGCTCGAACGGGTGGACCGGGCCCCGCTGATGGAGGACGTGGCCCACTGGAGCCCGTGGACCGCGGTGGCGCAGGGCGAGCTGATTAACGCCCCCAATCCGCGGCGCTATATCCAGATAAGGGCCGAATTCGCGGGCGAACTCTACGACACCCGCCAGCTCGACCGCATCGAGTTTTCCTACCTGCAGCCGCCCATCGCCGACGGCCTGGTGGCCGAGGTGTATCCACGCCTGGCCCGCGCGGACGAGCCGGCCACCTTCCGCTACGCGGTGCGCCTCGGCGCCCAGGGGCAGACCCGGGGCTACGACCGCCTAGAGGTGGACACCAACGCTCCGGTGCAGCAGGTCCGCGAGGCGAGGATAAACGGCGAGCCCTTCGAGGTGCAGTTGGACTTTGTTCGGCCAGAGGGTTTTGGGCTCAGTTTCGCGCCTATCCTGGCCGACGGGGCGCTGCTGGAGTTCACCTTCGACCTGCCCATCTTTCGTTTTGGCACCACCTTCACCGGTAGGGCGTACCGGAGCGGTTCCGGGCCGGTGCCCCAGGCCCTGCAGGCGGGCGATGCCACCCTTTTCGGGCCGGGGGACCTGGCCGAGTTGTCCGGCCTGTCGGTGGAGATCCCGCGCCCCCAGATCGGCAAGCTGGTGGGCCAGATCTCCGTCGGCTCGGCGCTCTGCACCCCCAACGGGGACGGGGCGAACGACGCCTTTGCCCTCGACTTCAACCTGCTGCAACTCACCCGTTCGGCCCCGGTGCGCTTCGAGGTCTACGACCTGGGAGGTAGGTTGGTGTACCAAAGGGCCGAGGAGCGCGGCATCGGCCCGGCCCGCTACACCTGGGATGGGCGCTTCCCCCAGGGCGAGCTGGCCCCACCGGGTATCTATCTGTGGCTGCTGCGCGTGCAGGCCGACGCCTTCGAGGAACGCCACTACGGCAGTCTGGGGGTGGTGTATTGAGATGAACGGGACCCGCATGAGATCGATGTTCTGCATATTGCTGCTGGCGCTGCCCCTGGGGGCCCAGGAATACGGCACCCGCCTGGGCGAGGTCAAACGCGGGGGGCGGGTGAGTTTCGAGCCCACCGGTCCAGGGGTGCTCTTCGACGCGCTCGATCCAGTGGTGCGCAAATGGTACGTGCCGCAGGAGCTGTACAACGAGTATCGTTGGCGGCAGGGGGAATACTCGAACTACGCCCGCCAGAACTACCAGCGCTATGTCTCCACCTCCCTCGAAGGCAATTATTTCTACGACGTGTACGGCAACTTCCTCACCAGGGGCTGGCTGATCTTCGACTGGCGGCAGCAGAACCCCCAGCCCTTTGGCAGCTCGCTGTACAAAGACGGCCGCCTGGGCTCGTGGTTCAACAACGTGGTGATCGCCGCCGACCACAAGGGGCAGTACCACTACGCACTCACCATCGCCGACCAGCTGCGCACCACCCTAACCCCGATGAGTTTCTCGAAGACGGTGTTCAACGGGGCGCAGCTGGATCTGGTCTCCGACAAGTACTCGGGCACCCTGCTGCTCTCGCGCATCAGCGAGCCCAACTTCAGCAGCGGCGGCACTGCCGAGATCGCCGGCCGGCGCACGCACAACACGAATCTCTTGGGCGCCCGGATCGAGGCCCAGGTGGGGGACTTCGTCAAGGTGGGCGGCACCTTCGTCAATGCCCATCACGCCCAGACCCAGGCCGAGGCTTTTGGCGGCAGCCTCTTCAGAGGCACCCTGACCGGGGTGCAGAACCTCTATCCGGTCTCCTCGCTGCAGGTGCTGATCAAGGACGACTCGCCCGAAGACGGGGAGGCGGGCGGGGCCCTCTTCGCCGCCGACATCCTGATCTGGGACGTGGAGGGCGTGCAGGTGCGGGGCAGTGAGATCGGGTTCCGGCCCCTGGTCGAGGGCGGTTTTCAGCGGCGCGGGTACCTGGCGGCCGAGGGCAACGAGGTGATCAGCCTGACCTACGACTTCTTCGCCCGCACCTACACCGGCCCGGACCCCACGCGTATCACCCGGGTGCAACTGGAACTGGTGCTGGCCGACGACTACCGGGTGGAGATCGTCTCCGACCGCCAGGTGGATGCCCAGGGCAACGAGATCCCCCTGGTGGTGGCCAGGGCCAGCGGCAATGTCAGAGATAGTTCGAATCAGCGGGTGCTGGCCATCGACTACGGATTGCCCACCGCCAACCAGGTGGCCGGTTTCACCCTCGAACTGGCCGACCTCTACGGGTTCGAAGGGTACCTGGAACTGGACCTCAATCACCGCTTTGTCCAGTACCCCAATCCGGGCACGGCCACCCACCACACGGCCTCGACCGAGGCCCAGGCCTGGATGTTTAACCTCGCCAAAACCTCCTACCCCTTCTTCGCCTACCTCGAAGCCTTTGACCTGGACCCGGACTACGACTCTGGTTTTTCCACCGTCGACGAGCGGGGGGTGGTGGACTACGACGCCGAGTTCCAGCGCTACGAGTTCGTCGAGGACAACGACGACCAGGACCGCCTGCCCGACTGGCGGCGCAAGGGCTGGACCTCGGGAGACCGCGAGGTCTTCCCCGGCTGGGACGAGAACAACGACTTCCTCTCCGACTTCAACCAGAACGACAACGAGGCCAGCCCTAACCTAGTCCCCGACTACGAGGAGCCCTTCCTGCGCTTCCACACCGACCGCCCCGAATACCTCTACGGGGTGGACATGAACCACAACGGCACCGTCGACCGTTTTGAGAACGACCAGGAGGCGGATTATCCCTATCCGCGCGACCGGCGGGGGTACAACCTGTACGGCGGGGCCTTCCTTGGGCCGGCGATGCGGCTGATGGTTGGCCGGCAGCGCCTCGAGCAGATCGCCGACGATCGCCGGAGCCGGGCCGACTATCTGCTGCTCACCGCGGACCGCAACCTCGACCGGGGGCGGGTGCGGCTCTTTCAGGACCTGCGGCAGGTGCGCGACGACATCCGCGAGGACCTGCTGCAGTGGGTGCAGACCCCCAATACCCGGGGCGAGTTGGTGCCGACCCAGGATCTGCTGCCGGCGCCGCACACCTGGGTAAATACCACCTACTTGGGCGGCGAATACCGGCCCATGGAGCGGCTGGTGCTGCACCACACCCTCAAGTGGCAGTGGTACCATCAGCGCGACGGGCGCGCGGAACTGGACCAGCGCCGGCAGCGCCGCGACTCTTCCTTTCTGGGTTTGATCGAGAAGGCCGAGTACCAGTTGGACCTGGGGCGCCTCGCCCTGGTACCCGCCTGGAAGCTCGAGTTCAGCCGGCAGATCCCCCTGCAGCAGCGCCAGGCAAAACGGCGCGAGTTGAGCCAGCTCTTCCTGCTCAGCGGCCGGCTGCCGCTGATGCAGCGCAGCGCCCTGGAGGCCGGTGTTGAGTACCACCTCTTCAAACAGCTGGAAAAGCCCACCCCGCCGGGCGCCGAGGACGATCTGCGGGAGTTGAGCGGGGTGTTCCAGTTGGCCAACCTGTCCTCGTACCAGGGGTATCAGCTGACCACCATCCTGGGTTTCGACATCACCCGCCAGAACTTCGAGGTCGAGGCCACCCGCACCCGCACCCGGGGTTTCCTCACCATCTACGCGGGGGTAGAGCGATGAGCGCCCGGTGGTTGCTCCTGCTGCTGGTATTGGGCTGTGGGGATCGCCACCTCCCGGCAGTGGTGAATCCCGGAAATGGCGAAACGCCCGTGGGCCTGGAGGCGGCGATCCGCGCGGCGGTGGGGGCTGATTCGGTCAGCGGGGAGCAGTTGCTGTCGCTGGAGCAGTTGGACGCGGCGGGCCGGCAGATCTCTTCGCTGGCGGGCATCGAGCGTTTGCCCAACTTGCGCCAGCTCTATCTGGCGCGCAATCAGGTGGCAGACCTTTCCTCCCTGGCGGGCCTGGCCCATCTCCAGGTGCTCGATCTCTCTGAGAACCATGTGCGCGACCTCTCCCCCCTAGCTCGCCTCGGGCAGTTGACCCACCTCAATCTGGACGACAACCAGATCAGCGAGCTGTCGGCACTGCGCGGCCTGGTCCGTTTACAGGTTTTGAATCTGGAGAACAACCAGGTGGCCGATCTGGGCCCCTTGCGCCTGTTGCGGCAGTTGCGCAGCGTCGAGGCCTCGGGCAACCCGCTCAGCGAGGAAGCGGTCAGCAGCCTGCGCGCCCAGGGGGTGAAGGTGAGTTATTTCCGACCCGGTTTCCGCTTTGTCGACGCCCGGTTGGAAGGCCAGGTGCGCGGGGCGCTCAGAAAACCCACGGGGGATCTGAGCGAGGAAGACCTGCTGAACGTCACCACGCTGGTGGTGCCGGCGGGGGTGCGCAATCTAGAGGGTCTGGAACGGCTGAAAAACCTCGAAAAGTTATCCGTCTTCGCCACCCAGGTCGAGGATCTCGGCAGTTTGAGTGGCCTGTCCAGACTGGTCGACCTGCAGGTGAACAACACCCAGGTAGAGGACCTTGGGCCATTGGCGCTGCTGGTCGGCCTCCAGAGTCTGACCCTGATCAACAACCGCATCTGGGACCTGAGCCCGCTGACCGGGCTGCGCCTGCTGGGGCGCCTGGATTTTGGGGACAACCAGGTGGTGGAGCTGGGTCCCTTGGCGGGTCTGAACCGGATCTCCTACCTGAGTTTTGCCGACAATCAGGTCGCCGACCTGGGACCCCTGGTCCGGCTGCGCCGGCTCGAGGCGCTGCACTTCTCGGGCAACCAGGTGCATGACTTGAGCCCGCTGCAGTCCATGGGCGGGATGTCGGACCTGGATTTCTCCGGCAATGCGGTGGTCGACCTGAGCCCCCTGGCAGCGTTGGGCGCCATGGAGGTGCTCTATTTCAGCGGCAACCAGGTGGTGGACCTGGGTCCGCTGGCCGGGCTCGGCAACCTGTTGCGGCTGCGCTGCGACGGCAACCTGGTGGAGGACCTTGCGCCGCTGCAGGGACTGCTCAAGCTCAAGTCGGTGGACCTGCGCAACAATCCGCTCGGCGGCGCGGCGGTGGCGGAGCAGGTGGCGCTGCTCGAAGGCCGCAAGGTGCGGGTGCAGCGATGAGGCTGCTGCTGCTCCTGCTGGTATTGCTGGTCCTGCCTGCGGCGGGGGAGAAATTGGTGGTGGGCCGGGGTGGATTGCCCTGGACCGAGGTGCAGGAGACCAGCCAGTTTGTGTTGCTGGCCGAGGATTCGCTGTGGATCTGGCCGGCGCCGGCGGGGGAGAACCTAGCCCTGGGGACGTTGGCGCGGGCGGGCAGCGTGCGTGCAGTGGTGGTGGAGGAGGGAGTGCCACGGGTGGTGGATTCCCCCTCGCTGGCGCGGCTGCTGGATGGGGACGAGGGCACGGCCTTCGACCCGGACGAGGAGGGCCTGCTGCGGCAGCTCGAGGTGTACGTAGATCTGGGTGGGGTCTTTCGCATCAACCGGGTAAGGTTCTTTCCGCGCCTCGACAACAGCCATCGCCAGCGTTTCCCGCAGGCATTCAGCCTGGGTCTGGAGCCAGGTGCCGACCCGTACTTCGCCCAGCTCTTCCGGCTGGTGTTTTTCCGCGAAGGCCCGCCCATGACCGAACCCGCCACCGCCCTGAGCGCGTACAACTACGCGCCGTTGATCACCTTCACCTCCTCCAGACCCAACGAAAAAAGTGTGGTGGATTGGCCAGGCACCCAGCAGGTGACCGGGCTGCGGCAGGCCCGCTTTCTGCGGCTGCAGACGGCGCTCAACCAGCCCTGGGAGCTGGCCGAGCTGGAACTCTACAGCGACGGCACGGCCCCGGAGGGGGAATTCGTCTCCAAGCCGCTGCTGGCCACCGGGGAGCCGGTCTGGGGCCAGGTGCAGTACGAGGGGGGCCAGCTGAGCCGGCTGCCGGTGGTGCTGCAGGCCCGCACGGGCCCGGACGAGGACCCCTTTCACTATTTCATTCTCGTAGGGGAACGCGAGGTGCAGGTGAGCCGCGAGGCCTGGGAGGTCATCGAAACCATCGAGGGGGCGGCGGTGCAGGGGCCGGTGCGGCCCAATCCGGGCTGGAGCACCTGGCAGACGGTGGAGGAGGGGATCGTGCGCAGCAAGGGCCCGAATGCCTATCTGCAGTTCCGCTTGCGCCTGCTGCAGCCGGGGATCAAGATCGAAAGATTGATATTTGAATACGATACCCGGCCCCTGGTCCGGGCCCTGCGCGCCGAGGTCAGCCCGCTGGTGGTGGCAGTGGGGGCCGAGACCGCCTTCACCCTCTCGACAGTGCTCGACATCCGCAGCGGCGACACGGGCGTGCGCTACTTGCAGATTCTCACCCCGGCCCAGTTGGCGGCGGTGGACAGCGTGAGAGTAGACGGCCGGCCGGTGGTTTATACCTCCGGGGTGGAACCGGGCCGGGGTTTCACCATCAACCTGTGGGAGCGCCCGCAGCAGGACGGCAGTTTGGTGCAGGTCTTTTTCAGGGCGCGGGTCTTTGCCGACGGCACCCCCTTTGTGCTGCGCGGCCTGGACCGGCGGCTCAGCGCCGGTGCCATCGATTCGGCCTACCAGTACGCCGGCGAGGAAGACGTGGACCCCGCCACGCTGGGAGCGGGATTGGTGGTGCGCCTGGGCACGGTGGAGAACCCGGTGTTGGCGCCCCTGCGCCCGCAGGCGGCCTTCTTCAGTCCCAACGGGGACGGGCACCGCGACCACTTCAACCTCGAGTACGATCTGCTCAAGCTGACCCGGCCGGCACCAGTGCTCTTCCGGGTGTACGACCTGTCCGGGCGGCTATTGCACCTGGGGCAGGGGCTGGAGCAGAGCGGGGGTTATGTGCGCCTGTGGGACGGCCGCGACACCGCCGGGCAGTTGGTGGCGCCGGGCTTGTACTTGTACCAACTGGAGGTGCAGGCCGACCAGGGCGCCGAGCGCCGGCAGGGGGCGGTGGGGGTGGGGTACTGAGGGCTCAGTGGCGGAAGCTGGGAAAGTAGGAATACCCCTCCAGATCGATCTCTCTCCCCGGCTGTGCCCAGGATATCCCGAGTTCTGAAAACAGCGCCCGCTTCTCGCAGGCCCGCCGCACCACCTCGCCGAGGCCCTCGACGGTGACTGCCTGGTTTTTGGGATCTACCCGCCGCAGGCCGGCAGGCAGTTCGCGGATGGGTGAGGACTCGAAGCTGCCGCAGACACAGAGGGTCTGGGTGCGGGTAACGATGAGGGGGCAGGCCAACTGGTCGCGGTGGCCGGCCACCACCTCGGCCAAGTCGTGCAGCACCAGGGGCTCGCCCTGGTGGGTATACTGCTCGCGGCGGCCATCGGCCCACTGCACCCGGATTCCTCCGTGGTAGTCCAGCGCTGCCTGCCCCAACGCCCCGCCCAGGGTGAACACCGGGTCGAAGCGCTCTTCAGTGCAATGGCTGACGGCAAAAAACACCTCGACCCCCTCGGCCGACTGCATACGAAACACCGCGGTGTCGGCGGACTCGATGGCGTTGGCCCGGTAGAGTTCGGCCTGCAGCGCCAGGGGGGTCAGCGCCTTGCCCGGCTGGTCGGAACCGAGGAAACACAGGGTGTTGACCGCGTGGGCCAGGGCGTTGTTATGCGGGCTGTCCAGGGCCCAGGCGTCGCCCACGGCGAGGCGGCCCGCCCAGTTGTTGCGGGCGTAATAGGCCGGGTCGCGGGGCCAGCCCCCGCAGGCTTTGATCCATTGGATTTTCCCCAACCTCCCCGCGCAGATCCACGCTTTGAGCAGCCGCACGTCGGGCCGGTAGAGGTGTTGGTAACCCACGGCGCAGAGGCGGCCTGCCTGCCGGCGGGCCGCCTCCATGGCGTCGAAATCCTGGATGGAGCCGGCGGCCGGTTTTTCGACCAAGACGTGGCAGCCGGCCTCCAGCGCCATAATGGTCATCGGGCGGTGCAGGGGGATGCCGGTGGGGATACAGACGATCTCCAGTTGACCGCGCAGGTGAGCCAGCATCTGGCGCAGCGAGGTGAAAACCTCCACCCCGCGCGCCCTGAGGACCGCCAGGTCGGCGGCGTAGAGTTCCTGATCGGTGGGACTGGCCACCTGGGCGACCTGGCGGCCCAGGCCGGCTTCCTCCACCTTGGCTACATACTGGCGGTGGCTCTGGGCAAAACCACCCATGCCGACGATGCCGATCCGGGGTGTTTGCATGGCGGGCTCCTGGAATGAGGGGTATCCCAGAGTAATAAGGGGCAGCGGCCAGAGCAAGCCGCGCCCTGCCTTGCCGGGGAAGGGGTGTTTGCGTACCCTGAGCAGAAAGACCCCGGGGAGGACGCCATGAGTGCCGCACTGCGTGTTGCCGCCATCACCACCATCTACCACGCCTGGTCCCACGCCGACGCCATCCTCACCAAGTTTATGAAGGGCATGAGCACCGACGAGGGCTGTTTCCCGCCCGAGGTCGAACTG
>SXGT01464284.1_pt1 | contig 15776 bp, 9 predicted proteins | sample 3176221 | NCBI WGS metagenome assembly SXGT01 (sample SAMN11356862, study PRJNA531348) | freshwater metagenome | isolation source: freshwater sample F1-120 | place: China: Fuxian Lake, Yuxi | collected 2017-12-25
CGTACCCGCTCTTCAAGCCGATCACGGTCCAGTGCCACATCGAGAAGTACACGACGAACTTTCGGAGCCGAGTCCACTACAGCGCCACGGCTGACCATGACTTGCTCTTTCGGGTCGCCGACGACTGGTCTCGGCTCCGGCTCTTCCGTCCGGGAGATGACCCGGCTCCGATTCACGAGCTGCCCGGCAACGGCAAGTCGCCAAAGGCAGCGGCTGGCAAGGTCCGTAAGCAGTCGCCGGTCGAACGCAACCGCCGTCTCCTTCAGCACCTCGCCACCTACGGAGAGCTGACGGACCGCGACCTCGAGGACCTCGGGCTCGGCGACGCCGCTCTGTCGGAATGGCTCGATGCGCTGCTGGTCCGGCGCCCCGGCGCCTACGTCGCCACGCCGCTCTTCTTCCAGTTGGTGGAGGGCGACGCCACCCCAGCCGTCTTCACGACGAGGCTCGCCGCTCGCTTCATGGGCGAGCACCTGCGGCGTCACGCGAGCGACCCCATTCCCGAGCTCGAGGAGCACGTCTGGTCACGCTTCGGCTCCTGGCACCTGACCCAGCCGAACGCGGGTGACATCAAGACGCATGCGTACCTGAGCGTGCCGCTGCTGGAAGCACGCGACGTGGCCGCGTCGGAGCGCCTTGATCTCTTTGCGCAGCTGCCCTCGAAGGTGATCGGGGAGCTGATCCGCGAGCCGGACTTCCTGTCGGAGCAGCAGTCGTGGAGTGCTGACGCCGCCGACAAGACCGCCGAGGGACCCTTGAGTCGCCAGCTGCGCCGAAGCTGGAGGCGCCCCCTGTTCCTGAGCGCGGCCGAAGTGCCTCTCGGCGATGACGGGCAGGTGCTGGTTGGCGAGATGGACCGCTCCGAGGTCACGACCCGCAGCCATGTCGTCAGCGGACAGCCGCTGCTCGCGACCGACGAGTGGGAGCCCGGGCTCACGCTTGCGCGCGACGAAGCCGCGGATCGACTTCTTCGCCATCCACTGGCGACGGCGATCGTGCAGTTCGAGGTGCACCGCCTTTTCGCGGGGCTGTCCGGTGAACCCGCGGCGCTCCTCACCACCGAAGGAACCGAAGTCTGCCTCGAGCTTGACGCGGTCTCGCGCGGCACACTCTGGCAGCACCTCCGCGCGCTGCTCGAGCAGGTTGGCTACTGGTCGGTCGGAGCGACCACGCGCGACAGCTCCTGGACGTCCGCGGTGGGCGCCACCGTCAGGAACCTCGAACAGCTCGGAGTGCTCGAGCGTCACGGCGCCGTCCTCCGGCTCAACGAGGCCTACCAATCGCTCATCAAGGCGCATCCAGGACACCCGCAGAATCGCGGCGAGAAGCCGTACCGCGTTCGCCTGGCTCAGTTCCTCTCAGGCATCCGTGGAGGGAAGGAATGACGACGGCATCGGTACGCGTCGCGCTTCCGAAGTTGTTCCTCTGGAGCGAGCCGGGGCGCATCCAAGAGTATCCCGAGGCCGCGTCGCGGGCCGAGGCGGGGCGCATCTACTCGCGCACCGAGCTCGAGCGCGACGTGTTCGACATCGCCGCGACGATGGAGTTCAAGGGCGGCGCGCCCCGCGGAAAGGGAACCGACGGTGTCGTCAACAGCTACGGCCTCGAGCGCAGCGGCGCGCGCTATCGCATCAACGGCATCAACCTCTTTGAGCAACTGCCGAAGGGCGCGCAAGCGACCAGCGAGTGCCTCGAGCTGGGCCGCGCCTACCGCGACGCCGACACGGACAAGGACTGGGCACGCCGCCTCGCGCAGCAGCTTCTCCGACGAGAGCCCAGGACTCGCCTCCTCATCGGGCTCGGGCTGCGAGGTTGGCGGCTCGGCGTGGAGGCGCAGGGGGGCATCCCCAGCGGAGCGCTCTCGCTCACGTCGCCAGCGGGCGAGTCACTGGCGATCGCGCAGCGAAACTGCGAGGGATTCAACGCGCTGCTCGGAGACCATGCAGAACTCGCGCTCGGCCCTGCATGGCGGGCGGACCTGACCGCGCTCGGGGCAGCCGGTCCCATCGCATGGGAAGGCGTGCAAGGCGGCACGCCTTCTACGAACGACCTGCCGACCGCGCTGAAGAAGGCTCTCGCCGTCTTCTTTCATATCGGCGCCTTCGAGGGCGGGCCGACGTCGTGGGAGCTCGACGGAGCAGCCTTCGCGGAAGCGATGGGCCTCGAGGACCTCGCACAGCTCGGCTTCGAGGACGTAGCATCGCCTGCCGCGCTGACGGACGATGAGGCATTCACGCGCGCGGTGCGCGACTGCACTGGCGCCGACGGCTTCGTCATCGTGAGTCAGCTCGCCGATCGCTTTGGGGAGCTGCTCCATGTTCCCGCGCAAGACCGCGCAGCAGTACTCGACAGCTTTGCGCGCACCGCGATGTACCACGACCACCTCCGAGTGCTGGACCGCCACCCGGGACAGCCTCGAATGGGGCGAGGGCTCTTCGGAGAGGCTGGAAGCCGGCGCGTTCGCCTCGACTTCACGCCGCTCGCGACGGCCAACCACAAACCTCGGTCCGCGGCCCAGACGCCCGCGGTGATGACTTCCAGCGAGAAACAGGGAGACGAACGATGACCATTTCCAAGCCGTGGGCCGCCAAGGGCGTCGCTCTCTACCCGCCGTCCTTTTCCATGGTGGGCCAGAACCAGGTGTTCAATGCGCTCCACCAGTTCCGTCGTTCCTTCTGGGACGGCGCGACGAACGACATCGCTGGTTTCTTCGTCGCGTTCGGCGACTGGGGTCTCGGCAAGACGCGGTTGGGGTACGAGCTGATCGCGGAGGCAACCGGGCGGGTCGACCAATGGCTGCTCAACAAGAACGAGTACGTCATTCCGCCGTTCCATCAGGCGGACAAGAAGCCCCGCGTGCTCGAACCTGCACTGCAGGACGGGGTGCTGCCGCTCTACATTCGGTACAGCACGGTCTGCGACGACGACCTCGACGCTGCCACTTGGGTAGCTCGGCTGTCGGTCGAGGCGCTCCGGCACACGCTCCTCGCTGACCCGGCCGCCGGAGGTCCCCGCGACCTCTACGAAGACCTGAAGGCCGCGATGACCGCGAAGGGCGTCAATCTCAAGGCGCTTTCGGTTGTGCACGACGAGGCGCGTTCGTTCCCCGATCGCCTCACCGCCGCGAAGAAGGTACTTCGCGACGCCGGCGTCAACCACCTCTGGATCATCGTCGACGAGGTCGAGACGCCCGGGGACCTCAAGCGCGGCCTCCGCGAGGACGCGCAGACCAAGGTGGATGACGAGTATCTGCTGATGGTCTCGGAGGTCATCAAGCACGAGAACTGGCGAAGCCAGCACCCCGACGTGAACTTCCTCTTGCTCTGCAGCATGGGCATGAGGGACCAGATTCACATCGGTCCAAACCTCCGTCGCGCCAGCTCGGTGACGATCGAGCCGAACCAACTGACCGACGTGCAGAGCTACGTCGACCACATCAAGGGGAGCCTCGAGGATCCGAACGGCGTGAACTACCCGGTGGGGACTCTCGAGGGCGCATTCCTCTCTGCCAATCGGAACTTCGGCTGGCTCAACGTGCTCATGGCGTCCATCCACGAGACACACACGCGCCATCTCGAGCGTGGCGAACAGGTGCAGGCGTGGCAGCTGCTCAAGGACTTCGCCAAGACCGACGCCCGGGCGACGCACATCTTCAGCGACGGAGCCGTCCTTCCGCTCCTCGGGAGCGTCACTGGGGTCTCGAAGTCCGAGGTCGAACGCCTCGTCTACGGTCAGTTGCCGGCTCCGGTGGGTGGCGCGGCCACGTCAGCTCTTACGGAGAGCATGGCCAACGCGTTGCTCGCCCATGAGATGGCCGGGCGCGGGCGTGCGTTTGCGGAGCTGTTCCAGGTTCACATCGATGAGCGTGCCCTCGCCAACGAGCTGACCCGACCTGAGTTCGGCTTCAAGGCCAAGGAGGGCCGAGCCGACACCTACTTCACGCCAAAGTGCGAAGTCTCCGTGGTCGGCCTGCTCGAGGCGCTGCGCGCCTTCTCGGTCGCCGTCGGCGGTGCACCGGGGACGGCCGGCGACTTCGTGGTGTACGGCGACCTTGAGCAATGGGGAGAGCAGCTCGCTGCGCTCTATCCTCGCGAGGGGATCGAGTTCGCCGCGGAGTCGCTGCATCGAATCTTCTCCAAAGCGGAGTACCGAGTCGACGGGACTCGCTTCGTCGGAATGTCGTTCCGCCTTTGGCGCGAGTTCAACAAGCTCCTGGTGTCGGCGGCCGAGAGCGTCCGCTTCTTCAAGGACGGCAAGTACGAGGCCGCGCTCGACCAGTACGTGCGAGACGTCAGCCAAACCAAGGCGAAGCGAGGAGCAGCGGTCTGTCTCGGCCTGGCCAAGCTTCTCGACGAGCGGCTGGAGGATGCGGCAGCGAAGCCCGTGTCCGGTCTCAAGGACGTTCCGCACAAGGCGTTCACGTCGGCGTTCGTATCGCCGTCCCTCGACGGTCTTCGGGTGACGCCTGATGGGCGCTGCACGGTGCTCTACTGTCTCGACGTGCAGGAGACCCTCGACAGGCTCCGCGCGTACATCGGCCTGGAGAGGGTGCACCCGATCCTCGTCCTCTTTCCCGCGACCGCAGACGTCGTCTCGTTTGAACAGCAGTTGGATGCGCTTCCCGCCCTGCGGCGCTGCATCATCACGCGCCGGCTCGTCTCGCAGGAGGAGGAGTTCCTCCTCAAGTACTCGGGGCGAGGGGTCGCATACAACCCGCTCGAGGCGCGACTGAGCAAGGTCGCCAAGGGGCTGGAGGGTTCCTACCGCGACGAGTGGCAGTCGAAGACTCGCGAATGGGCCAACCTGTTGCGCAAGGGGGGCTACCTCATCGCCCCGATCTGGACCCGCAAGATGGGCTCGATCGCGGACTTCGCGAAGGGCTACCGCTACATGCTCGCGAAGGACTGCTCTCTCGACGCGGCCGACGAGAATTCGGGTGGGCCGCTCAACAACGTCGAGTTCGAGAACTGCAGACAGGCCGCGAAGAAGAACATCGATACGCCCGCGACGTGGAAGTGCGGCGACCTCCTCGGCCTGCTCACGACCGATGGAACGACTCGCCCGAGGGTGCCGCGGTGCTTCTTCGCGTTGCTGCAGGAGCTGCGGACGCAGTCGGCCGTGACGAAGCTGACCAACAACTTCTTCTTCGCGGTGCCCGACGGCGAGATGAAGGCAAGCCAGCAGCTCGAGCAGATCCTCGAGGTGCTCATCGGCATCGGCTTGGTTCGCAAGAAGGGAGACCTCTACAAAGCCGTCGACCGGACGCTGCTCGAAGCACGGCGGCAGTCCGCATCGACGTGGCTGGAAGGAGAGTGCAAGGACTCCATCAAGAAGCTGACGGACCTCTTCCCGACCCAGGCGGGGATCCTGCTGAACAACAACTACCCGGCCGCGAAACAGCAGCTCGGTTCCGCAGAGAAGAGCATTCAGCAGGTCGGGTTCGACCACCTCACTGCGGACATCGAGAGCCTCACGGACGACGCCCTTCGGCTGACGGTCGGGCAGATCCTCGACATCGAGAAGCTCATCGTCGACGTCTGCCCACTCGACATCGGTGAAAGCAATCTCGGGTTCGACTGCTCGGCGGCACGGATCCTCTCGTACGAAACGCGGTACGCAAGCCTCTCGCTCTGGGAGCGCGTGGCTTTCCTCGCGTGGCTGACGAAGACCTTCGTCGGTACCCGCGACGAGATGATCGACGAGATCGACCAGCTGCTCACGGAGGCTGGCAAGCTGGATGTCGCGGAGGGGCAGCCGTTCCCGGTGGTCCCCGTGACGTTGCCGCTCAAGGCCATCAAGTCGGAGCTCGAGAACGCGGTGAAGGGACCCGCTCCTGCGGGGTCTCAGACGCGCATGGCGACGATCCCCGTCGCCAACTACGTGCTCCTGATCGATCAGTATCTGGTCAACTCCCAGTACGAACACGCGTGGAAGCGGATGGACGCGCTGAAGGACCTGATCAGCAAGGAGCGTCCCGGTAGCTTCTTCGCCAGGTTCAAGAAGCTGCACGAGCAGTGGACGAACGCTGTGAAGGACTACCAGCAGGCCGCCGCTGCGTGGAGCGGACTCTCCACCTTCGCCGCCGACGCACCCAACCAGGTGCAGTCTGCGCTGAACCCGCTGAAGCTCGAGGTCCAGAAGTACAAGAGCCTCGTCGAGGGCGGGCTCAAGCAGCAGGTCCAGGCGCAGAGCGACCAGGTGGCAGAGGCCGAGCTACTGAAGGTCCTCGAGACTGAGGTCGTCGCCACGGCTCAGGTCGTTCAGGGACTGCCGTCGCAGGTGAGCGAGAAGTTCGAAGATCTCAAGCGCGACCTGCGAAACGTGATCCAGCAGCGAGAACTTCGAGCGTTGAACCGTGTGCTGAAGGTGCAGGGCAAGCCGGCAAAGACCGAGCCCACCGCCGCCGACACCTACGGGGCAACGAAGGGTCGGTATGAGGCCTTCAACGGTCAGATCACCCACGACGGCGCGGGCTGCTTCGAGAACGCGGGCAAGCAGGTCCACTTCGGACTGTGGGTCGACATCGCGGGTGAGCTCGAGGCCAACACCTACGACGAGGACAAGCACCCTGACCACGCCGAAGCCATCCGGGAACTCAAGCTCATGAAGCTGCTCCGCTCGAAGCTGGAGCTGCGATGAAGGCGCGAGTTCTTCAGGAGCAGGCGGACCTCTTCGAAGTCGGGGTCCTGTCGCAAACGGCGGACGTGACCGCGCTGTCGATGGCGGACCTCCTCACCGCACCGGCGGGGCCGCCGGTTGTCATTGTCGGACGGCTCCTGGCGGCTGCTCGACTCACGGAGCTTCGTCGCTTCTCGGTGGCCGCCGCACGCGCGCAGGTTGCCATCGTCCTCGTTCCGCCGTTCAACGATCTGGAGCTTGGCCGCTACTTCGAAACGCCCGTTGAGCTTCGGGCCCAGCGGCGAACGTCGTCGGAGGTGGCTCGCATCGTCGACCAGTCGGCCGTGGCGGTGCTTGGTGGGGCTGCGAAGGTACGCTCGGACCACTACTTCGAAACCGCCTTGGGAGCGGGCGTGCTGGCCGTTGACGAACAGGGGAAGCCGGTCCTCATCCGCTTCCATGCGACGAACACATCTGGGCCCGTGTTCTTCTCCGCGCTTCAGCTACTCACATACACGGCTCTGACGGACGAGGGGCAGCGTCAAGCCGCACTCGCCTATCTGCTGTCGTGGGTACCCGAGGCGCAGGCGAAGCCAACGGCTTCGCGTGGCGCCGCGCTGCCACCGCAGGAACACGAGGTGAGCGCTGACGCGGTCGTACCCGTGGCGCTCCTGCTCGCCGCCGGTGGCGCGCAGGCTAGCGAGGTGCTCGTCCGTCGCGCGAGCGAGCTTCTGGGTACGGACGTCAGCGTCTCGCTGGTGAACGAAGCGCTTGTTGCGCTCGGCGCCCAGGGGCTCCTGCAGGGCTCGCCTGGGGACTGGACGCCTACGCCGAATCTCCTCCGCGAGTACTTGGAACGACTCGGGCTTCACGCCTACCTGCGGGAGCTGAAGACAATGCTCGCCATCGAGGAGAGGCACGCATGAAGAGCATCGAACTATCCCGAGCGCTGGCAGCAGCGATGAGCCTCCGACTTCCCGGCACCGTCGGGAAGATCGCGAACAAGATGCGGTACATCGATGCGAAGGCCCCGCAGTTCATCCGCGGCGGGATCATTCGCACCGTCGACGCGCAGCGGTTCGAGCGTGTTCACGCAGTAGGAATCTCGTCGAAGAGCCGAAGCATGCCCGCCCTGGGCGGCGTCCTCTACGGCGCCGCGGCGCTTCGCCATGATGTCATCGTCTCGGGCAACCAGGTCACCGAGGGCTTCCAGGACAGCCGTGTCGACATCAACGACATGAACTTCCTCGACGCCTCGGAGCGTCTCGCGTGGAAGGAGTACATCCTCGTCTATCGGCTTCTGACGGACCTCATGGAGGCGGATGCTCGGCCGGACGTGATCTTCGTCGACATCCCGTTGCTCGTGCCTCGGGCGGAGCAGAGCGTGAGCTTGGGCGAGCCGGAGGTCGCAGCAGAATGGGACGAGCTCCTCGAGGTGATGGAGGGCTTCTGGCAGCGATACCTTCCGTCTGTCTTTCCGAACGATCCGAAGGGTCCGTTCCTCGTGTCTCTTCAGTCCCGACGAGACCTGAACGCGGCGGTGCTGAACGCGCTCAGAGAGAAGGGAGCGGAGGGATCTCCTGAAGCGATCAGCTCTGAAGCCCTCGACCTGGTGCAGAACGAGTGGCTGCAGCTCCGGCAGGTCGGTGTCCTTCGCTTCCTGCGCGGAGCTCTCCGCGCCGGTCACCGCACGGCGGCCTACTACTACGAGGCACTGGGGCGGCAGATGAAGCGGTTCGAACCGAAGACGGTCGCGAACCATGGCCTCATCGGCTTCCACATTCAGGTCGGCATTCGCACCCCCATCTGGAAGATCGAAACGGTCGGCGCCGCGGGACAGTGGGACTCCGCGTCGCTCGACAAGCTAGCCAGCATGACCGCGTACCTGACGCTGAATGACAACCCCCACATGACGCCGTTGCCGCTTTGGTACGCCGAGCAACTCGTGAAGATGCCGCGTGAGGTTCTTTCCAACTACCTTCGTTCGACCCTGGGCATGCTCAAAGATCGTGCCGTGGACCGGGCCTGGCTCGAGGGTGTCGACACCATGGATGAGGAGTGAGCATGTTCCGAGACGACGACAACTACATTGGCAAGCTCGTAGGAAACACCGGTCAGCCCGACAAGCTCACCGTCGCCCTCCGCACGAGCTTCTCTGCGCGGCGTGGCGAGTTCGTGCGTGTCGCGCACCAAGAACGCGAGTCGGACTCCTCGCTCGACGTGCTCGGGCGGATCGTGGGGCTCTCACGGTCCAACATCCTGTTCAGCCCGGCTCTCGGTGAGGGGATCAGTGAGGTCGAGCTCCTGCCGCAGTCTCGCCTCTCGGGCGAGACCGTCTACGCGACCCTTGAGCTGGTCGGCTACAAGGACCCGTTCACGGGGGAGATTCGTATCCCTCGACGCCCCTTGACGCCGGGCACGAAGGTCTACGGGGTCGACTACGGCTTCCTCACCAGCTTCTACGAGTTCTCAGAGGACACGAGCATCCACCTCGGAAATCTCGTCGGCTACGAGAAGGGCGAGAACATCGTTCCGGTCTTCCTCGAAGCGAACACGCTGGTCACAGAGCATCTCGCTGTGCTGGCGATGACCGGCTCCGGCAAGAGCTACACCGTGGGGCGGATCATCGAGCGCCTCGTTTCGCAGCTCAACGCCTCCGTCGTCGTGTTCGACCCACACGGGGAATACGGCAAGGCCTTTCGTGGCGGGAAGCTCAACTTCAACGAGCGCCTCGACAAAGTGGAGGACCCTCGGGACCGGCAGAAGCTCGACGAGATCCAGGTTGCTCTCCAGAAGCTGCAAGACCGCGGTGGAGGCATCAAGGTCTACACGCCCCAGCTCCGAACGTTCGACGAGAAGTATGCCGGGAAGAACAAGCGTCTCGCCCTTCAGCTGGACCACTTCGACGTTGACGAGTTCTCGGGCGTCCTTCCTGGTCTGACCGAGCCGCAGCAGCGCGTGCTGGATGTGGCCCTCCGGTACTGGAAGGAGAACGTCGACGAGCCCCGCGACATCCAGGAGCTGTTCAAGATCCTCGACGACCTCGACCGCCTGAAAGAGTGGGTGGGCGAGTCGGGCAGCCAGGGCGAAGCGAACGCGCTGAAGGGAGGAAGCGCCAACATCGCCGCGATGCGCTTGCGACGGATGATCAACGAGGCTCAGAGTTTCTACTCCCGCGCGGCTGGCGAGCCATTCGATGTCTACGAGATGGTGGGCGATGACAGCACCACCACGGGTCGCCTCTGCATCGTCGACTTGCAGGGCCTGTCGAACACGGCCCGCCAGGTGATCGTCGCGCTCATCTCGAGCGAGCTCATGAAGGCCGCCGGCGACACGCAGCGGCCGACGAGGCCCGTGTTCATCGTCTACGAGGAGGGACACAACTTCGCGCCCGCTGGCGAAGCCGCGATCTCCAAGAACATCATCAAGCGGATTGCGGCGGAGGGACGGAAGTTCGGCGTGGGGTTCGCGATCGTGAGCCAGCGCCCGAGCAAGCTCGATTCCGATGTCACGAGCCAGTGCAACACGATCGTCGCCATGCGGATCAAGAACCCGGATGACCAACGATTCATCCAGAAGACCTCCGACTACTTCTCGGCCGCGGACCTCGCAGAGCTGCCTACGCTGTCCACGGGCGAGGCACTCATTTGTGGGCGGGCGATCATCGCACCGCTCGTGGTCAAGGTCGGCACCAAGGCGTTGATCCACGGCGGCGAGTCGCCGCGTGTCTGCGAACGCTGGGGGAAGTCGGGGGAATGATGCCTGGTGGCCGACATTCTCTCGCCGACGAGGTCTTCACTGCGCTCATCGACCAGCGCGTGATGGCGGAGCATTTTCCGATGCTTCTGGCGGGCGGCATTCCTGATGTCGGCCTGACGGTTCACTCCCACTTTCTCACCGTGCTCGCGGGTGTCGGACAGTCGATGCACTACGCGGCGATTGCGGAGTGCCCGATCTGGTGGGCGCGCGAAGACGGAGTCGGAGACGTTCGCGCCGACTCGGTGTGGTTCGACAAGACGCCTCTTCGCCCCCGGCTTGCGTTCGAGTTCGAGCGCTTCGAGCGTGGGGACGAAAGCAAGCTGCGCGGGAAGCTCGAGAATCTCTCTATCGCGTCCAACAACACGGAGGACCTGCGCCTCTGTGTCCTCGTGTACTGGGTGCGAAGCGGCTCGGCTCCGCGAAGCATGGACGCGATCGTCGCTTCGTATCGCGATGGCTTTCGGCGCAATGGCAAACCGGTCGCGCCGGCGCGCACGCCTCTGATGCTCGTCAAGTGCGTGATGCGCGAGGTGGCCGGGACTGACCGCCTCGTGTTCGGTGAGTTCCTGCGCGACGAGCGCAACGAGCGGCTGGCGCTCGGGAGGGCGTAGACATGGCCCTGATCGTCTTCCGCGGCAGACCTGGCGAGGAACTTGGGGATCGCTTCCGCTTGCTAGCCGAGCTGGGCAAAGGGAGCTTCGGCGAGGTGTGGCAGGCGCGTCGCTTGAAGGACGGTGTCACGGTAGCGATCAAGATTCCGAAGGACCAGGAGAAGGGCGAGGAGGTCCTGCGCAAGGAGTCGGACATCATCAAGGACATCCACCATCCCAACATCGTGCAGGTGCACGGCTTCCACAACATCAGCGAGCTCTTCGTCATCGAGATGGAGTTCGTTGATGGGTACGACCTTGCCAAGGTTCTCGACAACGTCAGCACCCAGGCGCCGCTCACCTTCGAGCGAATGCTCGAGTGGACGTTGCAGATCCTGGACGGCCTCGCGGCAGTCCATGCTGCGGACATTTCGCACAACGACCTCAAGCCGCAGAACATCCTCGTCGACAAGGTAACCGGCACGGCCAAGCTCACCGACTTCGGGTCCAGTCGGAGGCTTGAGGACGTCTGGGTGTGGACGAAGCGCCACGGGACCGAGGCGTACATGGCGCCCGAGGTCGCGCTCGAGGGCAAGCGCGCGAAGGACGTCAGCGACCTCTACTCGATCGGCGTGCTGCTCTACGAGATGGCGACGGGACGCCTGCCCTACTCGAGTCCGCACCAGCTTCTGACAGGTGTCCAGATCGCGAAGCCGCGAGAGGTCAACCGAGACATTCCGGCCGACCTCGAAGCGGTCATCCTCCGCGCGATGGCGCGCCGGCCTGAGAGCCGGTTTCCCAACTGCGCGTCGATGAGAGTGGCTGTTGAGGCGTGCCTGGACTCGCTGCGCTCGGCGAACGCGACAGCAGCGATGCCCTCACGTTCGGAGCCGAGCCAACTCGGCTTCCGGCCGCCCACGTCGAGCCCGCTCTACTACCTCGAGTTGGCCAAGGAGCGCCTCGCTGCAGACGATGCTCAGGGCGCGTTGGAGGCGGCCGAGACGGCCGTCGACCGGAGCGACGGACACCCACAGTACCTGCGGATGCTCGGCGGCATCTGCCTGCGCCTTGGCTACCAGCGCAAGGCGGCCGAGGCGTACGAACAGCTGCTGGCGACGTTCGAGCGTGGCTACCCCGTCGAGGGCCACCAGCGCAGAGAGGTCCTCGAGCGCCTCGGGCAGCTGTACGTCGGCCTTCAGCGATACGCGGAAGCCGTGGCGATCTACGAGCGCCTGCTCGAACACGTCGACCGGCCCTACACGCGCTTCCGCCCCGCTGTCGCGGTGGGGCTCGATGGCAACTACAAGAGGTCCATCCAGCTTCTCGAGAGCGTGCGGGCTGAGCGCCCCGATGCCGTTGTCGTGTACTTGAAGCTCGGCTGGGCGCACGCGCTGGACGGGAACGACCGCCAGGCGCTGAGCTTCTACAACCAGGCCTTGGCGCTCGACGCGTACGACCTGTTCAGCCTCTTCGAACTCGGGAAGTACTACTTCATGATGGGCGACCGCCGGCGCGCTCGGGAGTTCTTCCAGCGGGTCCTCGATGGTGACAAGCAGGGCAACTACGCCGACCGCGTCCGCGAGATCGCGGGGCCTGCCGCATGAGCGGGCCCCCTCGCGCCCTGCTTCGCGGACGGCGCGCACGGGTGCCCTTTGTCCGCGATCTGCTCCCAAGGCCCGGGGCGGCGCTTCCGGCGCGACACGGGCGAACGTGGGCGCCCTGGCGGCGGCCGTCGGCGGGCTCCCCAAGCCGCGCTCGGGCGCTCGGAGGGGTTTCTTGGGATCTGGCTGAAGGGGCCGCCGCCCGCTCTCGCCCCGTTCACCGGCCCGCCACCCCGCCCGATGCCCGCGCGCCCCGCGCAGCCCGTCTCGGGGCTCTCCGGGAACCATCATTCCGGCCTCGCGAAGACTCCGGCGCGCTCTCGGCCGGTGAAGCTGATCGGTTTGGTGGAGGCGACGCCATGCGGAGCCATTTTTCTCTCGTCGCCAACCAACGGCGAGGGTCGGTAAACAGAAGCCCCCAAGGAGCGATCCGAGGGGGCTTCGCCGTTTCTCCCCGAAAGTCCGAGCGTTTCGCGCGCTGCGCGTGCGGAGGCGGTGCTCTCGCGACGGCTCGCAGAGAGCGCTGAGCGAGCGCGATGAGCGCCGCGTGGGACAGCTCTCCCGCTCTCTCTCCTGTCCCGTGGGGAGAGAGAAGCCGAGAGGCGTTTAACTGCGTACCCGGCGATCAACAGTCGGCCCCGTTGGTCAACAGCTTCGCCGGGCGCGACGGGGCCGAGCCTGTTGATCATCGGGGCGAAGGCTCGCGACGCGCGACGAACGGTGCCCGCCTTCGCGCGTGGAGAGCTGGTCGCGCGAGCGCTGTTGATCGCCGGGGCGCAGTCCCAAGCGGGCGCGACCCGCTCGGGCCCGATCACCTTCGCCGCGCGAATCGCGCTGGACCACGTCGGCGGCAGCGGCGAGAACTGGAGCGTGATGGTCCCGATGGTTTCCTTCGCCGCGAACCCGAGGTCGAGATGATCGTCGGCGTCGACTTCGGTGCGCCGCAGCGGGCGCGCGACCAGCGGCGGAAGATCATCGCGATCGCCGCGCACTCGACGGGCTGGCACTCCTACCGCATCGACGCGACCGGGATGAACACACGGCTCCTCGCGAACGACCCTCCGGGCTGGACCGCGAAAGAGCTCGTCGACGAGCTCACGGCCCGACCGGCCCGCGTCGTCGGCTTCGACTTCCCGTTCTGCGTCCCGCACGCGCTCCTGCGCGACCCGAAGTTCGCCGCGGACATCGGCTACAACGACGGCGCGTTCCTCGGCTGGCGCTCCTTCAACTGGTGGATCGCGCAGCGCCACCCGCTCGGCGACCCGCTCGACTTCGCGCCCTTCGCCCCGTGGCGAGACCGCGCCGCGCGCGCGCGGCTCTGGACGAGACGCGCGACGGACATCGCCGCCGGTGGACAGCCACCGCTCAAGGACAAGTTCCAGGCGACGTTCCAGATGACGCTCGTCGGGAACGCGCTGCTCTCAAAGCTCTGGGAGTCGCACCAGTACCGCGTGCTGCCGTTTCCTGGCGGTCATGGTGCGGGCGAGATCATCGAGGTCTACCCGGGCGCGACGCTGCGCACGATGGGGCTCGCGAGCTACAAGTCGAGGCCCGACGAAGCGGTGCGTCTCGGCATCGCCGCGTGCGCCGCCGCCGGCATCAAGCTCGACGTCGACCTACGGCTCGTCGCCCTCGCGTGCCGCTACAGCTCAGGCACCGCGAAGACGCCCGACTACGACGTGGCCGACGCCTTCGTCGCACTCTGCACGGCCATCCTCCACGCGGAGAACGGCTGTTGCCCGGTCCTCGCGCCCGACCCGACGTGGCAAGAGCGGCTCGTGAAGGAATGGGAAGGCGCGATCTGGGTCCCGACCACCACGCGGAGCGCGCCGGCGTAGGCGGCTGCTACGGTCCATCGCGATGAACAAGCGGCTCCGCAAGAAAAGCGCGCCGGCGAGTTCAAGGAACTCGGCTTCGAATTGCTCGCCGATCTGCATCTCAGACACGAAATCCGAAGGAGGTCGCGGTGACTCGTGACGACGCTGCCGTCGTCCGGCAGCGACTCATTCAGGACCTGCGTGCGGCGCTCGTTCCCGCCCTGAGCACCGGGAGCTGGAACACGATCGAGGACGACCACCGCAAGGTTGGCCTGGCGTGGCGCGCAGACCTTGAGCCTGGCTGGGGGAAAACCCGCTACGTGGAACGCGTGCTCAACGACCTCCCCGACGACGAGGTCGTCGGCCTCGGGCATCGGGTCCTGGAGCGACTTGCGGACCGTCCCCTCCTGGCAGTTGAAGACGCCCTCCTCTGGATCGGAGCTAACGGCGTCGCCCAGGTCAGCGAGATCACGCGCCTCGCTCTTGCCAGCGCGCTCGACGGGCAACGCCTTCACCCCGTCGAGGACCCAAACGTCCTCCTTGGTCGGTTCGCGCGCGCGACTGGAACCACCTCCCCGAGGTTCGAGTACGCGCAGGATGCGGAGCTTGTCGAAGTCGAGATGGACGTGTTCGGCATCTTCGCCGGTGGAGGCTCGACGCCAACCATCACGCGGGCGAACCACCTCGCGCTCTTTGACGCCTTCGGTTTCCGCAACTGGCCTGACGTTCGCCTCTTCCAGTTCCTCGAGTTCCTCGTCAACCCAACGGTGCGGCGAGGTGAGGAGCAATCATCGCTCGTCCAGATCCTGAACTCTGTTCTCGCCGCCGATCGCGTCGAGTTGGTTGCCGGCGAGCAGCTCTCTGGTCACCCCGTGTTCAAGGTCCGACCTGCGACGGCGGGCGTCGCGGGCAGGCCGAAGAACTTGATCTTCGCGTCGACCGGTCCGAAGCCGGAACTCGGCTTCGCAGACGCCGTGAACAACGACATCGTGATCCTTCGGCACGCCGAGCACTGCCTCGTCTACGACGAGTCGATCGGCGATGAGGGACTGCGCTGGACCAGGCTCGTCGAGTGGTGGGCGGCCCGCAACAAGGCCGATCCGAAAGACGCGGCGACGAGAATCCAACTCGGTGAGCGGCTCGGGAAGTCCCTCGCGTCGGAGCCGGAGCGTCGCCTCTTCACGGCGTACTTCAAGAGCCTGCGCCCACTACTCGGGGATGCGCTGCCGGCGCTGATACCGCAGGTCTACCACTGACCAAGCCTCCGGATCCTGTCTGGAGAGTGCGAGGGCCGCCGGACGAGGTGTTCCCGCCGGATGTCGATGAAGCTGGGCTGCCTGTAGAGCTCGATGCCGTCGACGAGGACCCCGGCGAGCCGTTCTTTGACGAGC
>SXGT01556360.1_pt1 | contig 15771 bp, 12 predicted proteins | sample 3176221 | NCBI WGS metagenome assembly SXGT01 (sample SAMN11356862, study PRJNA531348) | freshwater metagenome | isolation source: freshwater sample F1-120 | place: China: Fuxian Lake, Yuxi | collected 2017-12-25
ATATTGTCACAGGCTGTTAGTCATGAGTTATGAGTCGTGGGTCATGAGGCCTCGAATTCCTGCCTTCCCTCATGACTCATGCCTCAAGACTCATGACTGCTGGCTCCTGTTTGTGCTAAACTCTCCCCGAACACGAGATTCAACCGAGGACTCCCATGACGTACATCGCCCGCCTGCATCAGGCTATGAAAACACAAAAGACAGCCGCTCTTGTGGGGCTGGACCCCCGTTATGAGAACCTGCCCGAGGAAATCAAAGAAGCCGCCAAGGATCGTGGCGGCGATCGCCTTGAGATGTACGCGTATGCCTTCGAGCGGTTCTGCTGTGAAGTGATCGACGTCGTCACCGACCTCGTCCCCGCCGTCAAGCCGCAGGCAGCGTTCTTCGAAGAGCTGGGACCGGAAGGCTGCCTGGCGCTGGCTCGCGTGATGAGGTATGCCCGCAAGAAAGGGTTGCTCGTGATCTGCGATGCCAAGCGTGGCGATATCGGGACGACGGCCCAGGCGTACGCCTCGGCCTACCTCGCCGGCGAAGATGCCAAAGCCGCTCCCTGGGCCGCTGATGCGCTCACCATCAATCCGTATCTCGGGACCGACACCCTGCAGCCGTTTGTTGATCTGGCTGTCAAACGTGAAGCAGGCTTGTATGTCCTCGTCCGCACCAGCAACCCCGGAGCCGCGACGTTTCAGGATCGCACGCAAGACGGCGTGAAGCTCTTCGAAGCCGTCGCAGACGCGGTCGAAGCGCTCAACGTGCAGACGATGGAAGCAGGCGAGACCTACGGCAGCATCGGCGCCGTCGTCGGCGCGACTTACCCGGAAGAGCTCGCCCAACTCCGCAAACGCATGCCCCACACCCCCCTGCTGATCCCGGGCTTCGGCTCCCAGGGTGGAACCGCCGACGATGTGAAATCCGCATTCGACGCCGATGGCTTCGGTGCCCTCATCAACAACTCCCGCGGCATCAACTTCGCTTACGAGAAAGAGCCCTATAAATCCCAGTTCGGCCAATCCAATTGGCAAGCCGCCGTCGAAGCCGCAACGAAAGACATGATCAAGTCACTCGCAGGCGTCTGCCCGTTGTAAGTGCCATCAGAACCCCCGGGAGGGCGAGGCTCCGCCCGAGCCGCTGTCCCGCGTCGCAACGCTGCATCAACGAATCGACGCCGAACACGGCCCTCTTCGTCTGAGGCCTGAAGGGACGGAGAGGTGAGGTGCTTTTGGCGTATTCGATGCGTTGATAAACAGTATGCGGTTCAGACAGGGGGTTCACACCCCCCGCTCGCCTGGGGAGACGCCCCTTGACTATTTCTCGTTCAACAGGTAGGCCTGCATGAACATGATCGTCGCATAAAACTGGAAGTCCGCATTGGGCTTTTTGCGGAAGCCGTGGCCCTCGTCTTTTGCCATCAGATACCAGACCGGCGTGCCCTGCGTCTTCACCTTGTCTCGCATCTGTTCGGCTTCGGACAGTGGGACGCGAGGATCGTTCTGACCCTGAATGATAAAGAGCGGATTCTTAATCTTCGCGGCATTGTTAAGGGGCGAAATCTTCTCAAAGAACTCTGCCACTTCCGGGTCGCGCTCGTCGCCGTATTCCACGCGTCTCAGGTCGCGTCGATAGTCTTCCGTGTTCTTGAGGAAGGTCCCGAAATGCGAGATCCCGACGATATCGACCGAACATCGAAACTTCTCCGGATAGTTCGTCGAGACAGCCAGCGTCATGTAGCCACCATAAGAGCCACCCATCACCATGATCCGCTGGGAATCCAGATCTGGCTGCTCAGCGATCCAGTCAAACAAAGCCCCGATATCCTTGACCGAGTCTTCTCTCAACAGAACATTATCAAGTTTGACAAACGACTTCCCGTAACCTGCAGACCCACGAACATTCGGCTGGATGATCGCGATCCCCAACTCGTTGAGGTAGTAGTTATAACGCCCCATAAACCCCGGACGAGCCTGTGACTCTGGGCCGCCGTGGATCAGGATCATGACGGGCCGCTTCCCCGTAAACTTGGGAGCAGGACGATTCAGGAACCCCGAGATCTCCAGTCCATCGAATGACTTCCACTTGATCAGCTCCGCGTTCTGAAGACTGTCAGGATTCATCCCGCCCAATTCACTCTCCGTCCAGCGAGTGAACTGCAGCGAGTTGGTATCGTACGAGTAGACATCCGAAGACGATTTCGCCGAGGTGTAAGTCAGCCCCAGATCGACGTTATTGTTATGCCATGATAATCCGCCAATCACTCCAGGGGGCAGACCTTCTGCCTTGTAGAAGGAACTGTCAGCCGTATTCATGATGTACAGCGTCGACATCCCTGCTTCGTTGGTCACGAAGGCCAGCTTGGAGCCATCTTCGGTGATCGTGAAGGACTCGACGTCCCAGGGAATAATGTCCGTAAGAACGGTCAGCTTTTCCCCTTCGAGTTCGAGAATCCCGAGCCGCTGAAATTCACTCCCTTTGTCGGTCGTGACGTACAGCTTCGTCGGGTCCTTGGGATGAAATTTCGCTTCTCCCCAGGCAATGTCTTCGCCGTCGGTCGTGATCAGCGTTCTGGTTTTCTTTTTCACATCGAGCATCCACAGCTTGCTCGACGTGATCGACTTGTACTCGGACAGAACGATCTTCGAATCATCACCCGACCAGGACGAAGCCCCCCAGCCGCCACCGGGCAGTTCAATCACCAACTCCTGCTTGGACGGGTCCTTCGGGTCCATGATCCACAAATCGCGATCCGCACCATTGCGTCGTGTCGACGAATACACGGCCTGCGTCTTGGCCTTATTCCACAACAACCCGCCATTCTGCGTACGCCCCCCATCGGTCAGCAGCGTGACATCGCGCGACTGCAGGTCAAAACGAAACAGCTGACCAAATTCATTTCCGCCAAGGTCCTTGGAGAAGATGAAGTAGTCTCCCGTGTTCGGCTCGAAGCTCGCGCTGCCGACGGGTTCATTAAAGAACGTCAGCTGCGTGCGGGCACCCAGAGGCTGTTTGACAATGTGAATCTGATTCGTATTACCGAAGCGTGTCGAAACGAGCATCTGCTTTTCTGTCGGATGCCAGTCAACAAACGACGCCGCACGTGCTTCGGTATACCGATTGACCGAATCCGGCAGTGTCATGGGAATCGGCGGGATCCCCTCCGTGACCAGATTTTCTGGCGGCGTCAATGTCTGAGCAACGACAACAGCGGGCATCATTAGAAGACTCATCAAAAAGGACAGTCGCTGCATAGGGCGCGTTCCTGTTCATTAGCGGCGGGAAGGGAGGCAGGTCTTTACCAAACGATAGTAACCGATGAGCGTCAGCGTTTGTAGCAGAACAACCTGAGAAGCTCTCGCCTCAGTCTCAACGCGATCGCATAACAACTATCGCGAGTTCATCGTCATCATCGGCTGGTTCAGCGATTTGGCCAGGTGCGCGATCAGGCGCAGGCGATAATCGGGCATGCGTGAGGCAAGGTGGGCCTCGAAGGAGCCAGGGTTCTTGCCGCGCTGGAGGTCGTGCAGGTATTCCAGCAGGATGGCTTTTGAGACCGTCGATTCGTGCATGAGCATGTGAATCCAGGCCCAGCTTTCCTGGTAATCGAGCTGCTGCATCTGATGGACCTGCGTCAGGGTTTCAAGTCGCCCCAGGTTCGGACTCCAGTCATTCTCAAGAGCCGTCAGCAGTGACTGCACCGAGTCACGATTCACGCCTCCCGGCACAGGTCCTTGTACTTCGAAGTATTCCGCGAGCGCTTCATCCAGCCACAGCGGGACATCTTTCATCGCCGCGTGCAACAAACCATGAGTGAATTCGTGACGCATGTCTTCCTGAATGCGATCGCCCCAGAAGGTATAGACCGCCAGTTCAGATGATGTCCCAATGAAATAAGCCCGACGATTCGGCAGGCCTGGATACGCCGACTGTAAATACTCTTGATACTCCGCTTCGTCCGTAAACAGATACACGACGACTTCGCGATCCTGAAGAGGAATCTCGATCTCTTCGCTGACCTGCCGACGAAGCTTCTTGAGCTCGAGCATCAGCTCATGATTGGCGGACAGCTTCTTATCGCTGTGCACCCGAAGTTGCTCGGCACGAACCGTGTAGTTATCAGGCAGCTTAGCGGCTTTGTTGCCGCGGGCCCACATGCAGCCCGTGCAAGTCAACAACATTGCGAAGAGCATCGCCGATCTCAGCAATAGCCGGGAGGGCGAGGCCCCGTCCGAGCCGCCAGTCATGCGTTCCGTCGCATGCATTGCAACGGGGTGCATTGCGAAATCACAGCTTTGCGCAGAGTGACGATGATCACGACGATTCCCAGAACCCTGCACACCCTTCGAGCTCGATTCACTGTTCGACCTGTGCAACGAGAAAAATCGGCTCGGACGGAGCCTCGCCCTCCCATAAATTCGCGCAGCCGTTTTCATGCAGCATCTCAGTCGAATACTGATGCTGATGGAACTCTGCGTAATGGAAGGTCTACTGCTCACGCGGCTTTTCTATGGGTGGGCATTGTAACGACTGATGGCGATTCTGTTGTGAGTCGTGGTGCTTTGAACTTGCGAGACTGATAGTCATCCACGAGTTTGGCCGTCTCACGCCACTGTGATTTCCAACCAGTATCGTCTCGCCCGCTCTCGATTTCAGCAAGGGCAAGTCGACGTGTCATGCGTCGGTACGCAACCAGCCCACGCAACGCATCGCTTGGCGACACGGTCGAAACTTCCATCAGACTGGAAACGATCCTCGCAAGATTCTTATTCCGCAAGACCGTCGGCAACACATTCCACCGACGCACAGCATCAAGATCGAGGATGGTGTAGGAGGTTTGATGAACATTGTCCGCGACGAGAATGTTCATCGCCTTCAAATCGCGATGATCAAAGCGGGCGTGATGAAACTTCGCCAACTCACGTCCCAGAAGTTTCGCATAACGCCGGCGCCAGTCACGCTGAACCTCGGGCGATTGCGCGGACAGCACATGTTTCACAAACGGTGCCAGTGGCACTAGCCCTGTCGCCTCCTGCGTGACGAGCGTTTCTTCGACAGGCGAAAACAACGACTTCGAGACCGGACGCTCCACAAACATCAGCGGCTTCGGCGTCGAGATCCCGCGACGCAGCATCGCGTGCCCGAATTCCCATGTCCGTCGTGTTTTGGTAAAGATCCCCGAGAGGATGCAGCCCCAATGACGCAGGCGTGGACTTTGGATCCGTTTGACAAAGATGGGGCTTGAGTCGCGCGATGGCCAGGTCGTCTTCACCACGAATCGCGAAGTCGATCGCTTGCGATAATCGGCATCGGTCACTTTCGTCAGGAGTCGATTGGGCTCTTTCAACAATTCGACGAGCCCCTGTGACTTAAGCGCAGCCAGCCCTCGCGCATTGAAGGCTCCCTGTCGTCGAATGACCAGGCGACGATTGCCACGTTCCCACTTGCGATCGGCTTTTTGATACGCGACCTCCTGGTGTCGAATGACGACACCGTTCGCGTCACGGACCAGACCACGTAGCTCAACGCTCGAAGCGGTGGCTTCCCCCAGATCGGAGAGAGCAGCTTGATAGTCACGCCAGAACCGCGCCGCATCAACCGGGCGGACGAGTTGCGAGAACGTATGAAACAACACAGCGATATTCTGCAACCGCTGCTTCGTCGTCAATTGGCTGATCGATTTGATCGGAGCCAGATCGATCAGGAAGAGTTCAACGTCCTCAACCGACGCTTCGTTCCAGACCGCCAGCAGATTCCCCGCGTGATAGTCCGTGTGCAACAGCCCCGCATGATGCAGACGAGCCGTTAAGGTCGCCAGTTTCGCAATCAGGACGCTTCGCAGTAGTGACGATTCGCCAATCGCTTTCGTCAACGGATGGTCAGCGTCCGTCGTGAGCACATCCAGCGGAATCGCATCACATAATTCCGACGTCAGCAGGTACGACGTGACACGCTTCGACGATCGCTGCTCCCCCCACGCCATCGGCAGCGGCGTCGGAATGCCCAGCATTCGCAATCGCTGATAGGCAATAAACTCGCGCTCACAACTCGATCGTCGTACGAGCAGTTGAAGACGTTTGATGATCGAGGCTGCGGGCTGTTGTTTCAAAAAAACGACTTGCCCATCGAGCACCATGCGTAAGACACGTCGATGCGGTCCCTGCTTGACGATCGAGATGTCTGCATTCGTCGGTTCGCCGTTTCGCGTCCATTCAGCCAGACGCCGCGCGACCTCGTCACACGTCGCGCCAAACGACGGAGCGGTCGACCACCGGATCGGATTGTCTGCCTCGTGCATCATCGCCGAAACTACCAGCATCGCAGCGCATTCATCACTCATCCTTGAGCAACAAAATCGAACTGCTTCCATTAAGAGGAGAATAGTGACACAACTCCCCCACCCGCCACAAGCCCGTTTTGCGTTTTTATCCGGGCATCAGACCTTACCCGATACCCAGCAGCTGGCATGTATCTTCATAACTCCCTTCGAGATCAAGCGTCACCGCCCGATCAGGAGCATACCAGAGGGGAAGCGCAGGCAGCGGTTGCCCCAAAGCCACCGGATAAGCCCAGGCATCAAAGCGGCTGCGGTGATTGTTAGTCCGTGTCCGACAACTGGCGGCATACAACGATTGAACGTCAACGCCGAGCGTTGGATCAGTGACACCCAGTTCTGCCAGTAACTCCGCGTACAGATTGCCACTGCGACCCGTGACAATATCCACAATCGCGACACTGACGCTCTGCTGCAGGAGCGCAGAGCATTTTGCGACGAATGCCTGCCTGTGCTCGGCTCGGTCTTTATTTCCAGGACTGACAAATTCCACAGCCGCCACCAGCGTTTTCTCACGCTCCACATTGTAAATCAACACTTCGTACTCATGCTGATCGCCGATATCGATGTCGGCTGAGATAGTCGGCTCAGCAATCATCTGAGACATCGTGGCGGCTGACTCTCCCCCGGTACTATCAGACGACGTTGTTTCATGCTCAAAAGTGCCAATATCCAGTTCAAAGTACTGTCCCATCCGAGCCCGCGGTTCGGCAATGTAGCCTGGCGGTAGCAGGTGACGAACTCGCCCCACCAGCATCGCCGGCCAGCTCCCATGAAATCCTTCCCATCCGAAAGTTCGAGAGATCGGCGGATGAAAATGATCTGGCAACGGCATCATGAACCCTTTTCGACAGTTATCTCTCGTGTTTATTCTCAGCTTACTCTCGCAGAACTGCCGACGCAAATCTGCTTCCATTCTCCTCTTCCCCTCATGACTCACGACTCACACCTCATGACTCCAAAACTGCCCTTTACCCAATTTTCGTCCGATTGCTAAGATGCCACGTTCCGACGAGTTGTCGGGCGACCCGCGTCGACTGGTAGGAGCCAGTCGGCACGTTTCGATCTCGAGCGTTTGTTCCAGGCAGGAGGCCGACATGAGCACCATTCTCATCATGGGAATCGATTCAACGCTGGGCGCCAATATCGCGACCCGCTTCGCCGAAGAGTATCACGTCGTCGGACTTGCCAGTCAGACCAAGGTCGAGCCGTCAGGCGTCGAAACCATCCTCTCCGCTCAACGCGACTTCGCGTCCCTGTCCAAAATCGTCGATGATGTCCACCCCGAGTGGATCATCTGTGCCGAGCCCGTTGGGTCGTACTGCTGGCTCGAACCGGGCCAACATCAGATCACTCCGGCTCGCCAGCTTGATGCCGCCCGTGCCCTCGGACGCCTCACGGCCGATCGCGAGATCTCGCTGACCTGGCTGTCCTGCGATGCGATCTTCACCGGCCCCTGGATGTTTCACGAAGAAGAAGGCATCCATTACTGCCAGACCAACACGGCAGAACTGTACCGCCAGCTCGAGTCAGAAGTCCTCGGCTGGAATCCGAATGCCCACGTCGTCCGCTCGAACACCTTCGGCTGGTCCCCGGAAGGGATCGCCGCACAAGGCGTGTCACGACTGGCTCGACACTTCGACTCAGCTGCCCGCATGGACCTCGACTGCCTGCGACACGCAACCCCGATCCACGCCGTCCAGCTGGCTGATATTCTCCTCGCTAGCTTCGAACACGACCTCTCGGGCCTGTATCACATCGCAGGCGCAGAACGTGTCAATCCCTGGCAGTTCATGCACCAGATGATGCTTTATCTGGAAGGCCCGCGCGCCCGCGTCCCCATCACACTCGCGAACGAAATCGCCAGCGAAGAACACCATCTCCGCTACGGCTACGGCGAAACCTCCCTGCAAACCAAAAAGATCAAAGCCGCCCTGGGTCGCCCGATGCCCATGCTCAGTGAAGGCCTGGAACTCCTCCGCCAACAACGCGACAACGGCTTCCAAGACCGCCTCAACGGCGTCGCGATCCGCCAAGGCCAAGCCGCGTAACCATTTCGCGCCAGCAATCAACAAGCTTCGCCCGTATACTCTCTTAGGCGAGCGGGGGGTGTGAACCCCCTGTCTTCTAACGAGATGCTATGGACGACCATCGATGACGACAGAAAGTCCCCGCGACAACGAAAATTTCCCCAAGCGCCGTCGCGCCATCAGCATCTCGTTGATTTTTGCACTACTCCTCGGTTGCTCTCCGCTGGTTCTCGGTCCGCTAATTGGCATTTGGAGTTATTCACCGATTCCAGCAGTCTCACAACGAGCAACTTTTCTCTCAACGATTATTCTACTTGGCTGCTTATCTCCGATGTTTTTTCAGATCATCACCTTGAGTGCTGCGATCGGCAATCAAGGACATCGCATGGTCATATTGGGCAACATTGCCTGCTTTTTGTTCCTCATCTGTTCGTTGCTGATGTTTCGAACAATGCGTCTAGGACCTTTCGGCGAGCGTGACATCGCTATCACCAGGATCGCGAATAGCAGCTTGCCTCTCATTCACGCGATCGAGCGGTTTGAAATCGACCACAAAGGTGAACCTCCCTCGACACTTGAAGAGCTAATGCCAACCTATCTCGACGCAATTCCGTCGACAGGAGTCGCACGATATAACGACTATCGCTATGCCGTGGATTCCGATCCTCAATCGGCCCCCGGACCGGTCTCTCGATGGCTCCTAAGGGTCTCAACGATCGAATTTGGAGCGTGGGATTCCATGTATTACCTGCCGGATCAGAATTACGCAGAAGCTCAGAGTAGGCATTCACTTGATTCGATCCCAATGTCCGACGGCAGGAATTGGGTGTATTTCAATGAATGAAGCCAGCACGAACGTTGAACCAGCCGGCAAGTCCTTTAGTCATCTCTTAGCATTGGCCATCGTTCTGCTGCTCGGGCTCTCTCCGCTCCCGCTCTCGTTCCTTTACGCAACCTATGCCTACGGCGAACGAAGCGTCGTGGGAATAATCCCCGCTATCCTGCTCTTCGGCTGCTTCTCATTCTTCCTCTGGATTCCTTTCGCAATCGTCACGATCTTTAAGCCATCGCTGGAGCGTCTCGCCATGCTCTGGCTGCCGACCAGTCTGCTGTTTATCGTGGCGACGTTTTTATCATTCGGAATCACAATTCCGATCCATCTTCGAGAACGTGATAAGGCGATGCACGTCATCGCGAAGAACGGCAAACCGCTCGTCGACGCAATTGAAGCTTACCGACTTGACCATGATGGGAAAGTACCGCTTACCCTTGAACACCTTGTGCCAACCTATCTAACCGCGATCCCATCAACCAGCGTTGGCTGTTATCCTGACTATTCCTTGATTCACGAGAACGGAATTCCAAGCTGGTATCCCAAATCAGAATGGATTGTTGAAGTGAATATTCCCCTTGGTTTTATGGACTGGGACACCCTCTACTTCCTCCCCGCCCAAAACTACGACGACACCCCGCTGCGAGAATCCGTCACGCTGATCCCCATGGGCGATGGCCGGGTCTGGGGGTATTTCAATGAGTAAAAAGAACTAGCCACTCCCCCATGCTTCGCGCCCGCTTCTCCATCCATTACCCTCCGTAATTCTCCCCTCGGTGCTCCCTGTGACCTCTGTGGCTACTTCATGAAACGCGAACAACCCGCCATCACCGCCCGTCAGATCGCGTTTCGACTGCTGCAGGAGCACGACCGCTCCGGCGAATTCTTGTCTCAGCTGATTACTGCTCCAGAATACAGCGGTATTCCACCACAAGAAAAACGTCTCGCCGTCGACATGGCCGAGACGACGCTGCGTCGCGTTTACACGGTCGATCGCCTGCTGCGACAAGTCATGACGCGCAAGCAGTCTGAAACCCACCCCGCCCTCTGGCAGATCCTGCGCCTTGGCGTCACGCAGCTGTTCTTCATGGAGAACATTCCCGAACACGCAGCCATCCACGAGACCGTCGAACTCGCCCGCTTCATCGACAAGCCTCATATCACAAAGCTCATCAATGGCGTCCTGCGAAATCTCCAGCGGATGCAAGCCGGGCGGATCAGTTATCAGGCCAACATCAGCAACACAGCTGGTTTCGCGCTCGTGAACCCTGAGCAACCCGAGACGACACTGGAGCCAATGCGTCTCTTGCCAGTCAACGAGACACAAGCCTGGCTGCTCAATCAGGATCTTTTCCCGCGTCCCGATCTGGCTGCCTCGCGCGTCTCGACCATGGCGACTTACCTCGCAGAGACCCTCAGTCTCCCCGACTGGCTGGTCAAAGACTGGATGACGGAACCCTCCATCGACCCGCTCGACAGCTTCGCGCGAGCCCGCCGACGTGGCCTCGTCTTTCTTGACGACCCGCGCCTTACCCTCCGCGTCAATCCTCTCAAGTCAACGCGTGACGACTACCTCACCACCCTGCAGCAAGCCACCATCGAAGCGATCGCAGGCGACGAACCCCAGGCGATTCGCTTGATCAAGAACGTCTCGCTGGCTGACCTCCCAGGCTACAAAGACGGCGTCTTCTCCGTCCAGGACGAGACCGCTCAGAAGGTCGCTCGACTCTGCGATCCCAAGCCTCACATGCACGTCCTCGATCTGTGTGCCGCCCCCGGCAGCAAGACGACGCACATCGCAGAACTCATGAAAGACACCGGCGTCATCGTCGCCTGTGACATCAAGCCCGCGCGTCTGGTCCGCGTACGAGAAAACGCCACGCGTCAGGGCTTCAAGTCGATCCAGACCCAGCTCATCGACCGCACTTCCAGCCAGCTCGCCGGCCGCAAGTTCGACCGCATTCTCATCGATGCCCCCTGCTCCAACACCGGCGTCCTTCACAAACGCCCCGAAGTCCGCGGACGGCTGACCCCCGAAGACATCCGCGAACTCTCCGATCTCCAGGCCGACCTCTTGCACCGGATGCTGTCTCATCTGAAGCCCGGCGGGAAATTGATTTACTCCACCTGCAGCCTCGAACGTGACGAAAACGACCAGCTCATCTCGTCGCTTCTTTCCTCGTCATCAAACTATCATCTCGAACACCGCGAACAAACCGAGCCGACATCCCACAACGACGGTGGTTTCGTGGCAGTCATCAGCGAACGGTGATGTGACTCTTTCGATCACGGCTTGCCACCTGCGATAGAATTCCGATGTGGGGAATTCGCCTGTAAGACTTTCCCCTCTGCCGCGACACCACTGTGTCCCTGTTCTCGCGAATTCATTTGCATCTGGAGAAACGCCGATGTCTGCTCTCATGACTTCTTATGACCTTCATGGCCTCAAGCTTCCTAACCGCGTCGTGATGGCTCCACTCACCCGAGGTCGTGCCGGTATCACCCGTATTCCCAACAATCTGATGGCCGAGTATTACACACAGCGAGCTTCTGCAGGTCTGATCATCTCGGAAGCCACTGCCATTTCGCCTCAAGGCTATGGCTGGCCAAACGCGCCTGGGGTTTATACCCCGGAGATGGTCGAAGGCTGGAAGCAGGTCACCAGATCGGTCCATGACGCCGGCGGTCACATTTTCCTGCAACTGTGGCATATGGGACGTCAAAGTCACTCGTCTTTCCACAATGGCGATCTGCCAGTTTCCGCCTCTGCAATCGCTGTCAACGATGATGGCGCCCATACACTGGAAGGCAAGAAGCCGCGAGAAGTCCCTCGCGCACTCGAAACCCATGAGATCCCTGGCGTCGTCAATGATTACAAGACAGCCGCTCAACACGCCAAAGACGCGGGCTTCGATGGTGTTGAAATTCACGGCGCCAACGGCTATTTGATCGACCAGTTCATGCAGTCGAAATCGAATCACCGCACCGATGACTACGGCGGGTCGATCGAGAAACGTGCCCGCTTCCTGCTCGAAGTGACCGACGCGGTCACCAGCGTCTGGGATTCCACCCGCGTCGGCGTTCGTCTCTCGCCCAACGGCGTCTACGGCGACATGGGCTCTCCCGACTTCCACGAGCAATTCACCTATGCCGCGAGCGAACTCAACAAACGCAACCTCGCTTACCTGCACGTCATGGATGGCCTCGCCTTTGGATTCCACAAAAGCGGCAGCCCGATGACTCTCGAAGACTTCCGCAAGGTCTTCTCAGGCCCTTTGATGGCCAACTGTGGCTACACAAAAGAAGCTGGTGAGAAAGCGATCGCAGAAGGCCACGCCGACCTCGTTGCCTACGGTCGCCCCTTCATCAGCAACCCGGATCTGGTCGCCCGCTTCCAGAACAACTGGCCCCTCGCCCCAGTCGCTTCGATGAAGCTCTGGTATTCCTCCGAAGCCGAAGGTTATACGAGCTTCCCGACCTACACGGCCTAAATTAGTCTCTCCTTTGACTGATTATGCGATAAGCCCCTTCTCGCTCATGGGAGAAGGGGGCAGCGCTTCGTTGACCGATTTTGGCAGTCACCCCTTACGGCCCGTTCGCGATCGCAGCCTGCAGGATCTCGCCAGTCCTCGCATTCTGAATCAGCGCAATGACTTTCATCGGCCCTGGCGTCGTCGATTTCTCCGGGAACGACAACCCGTGCTTCTTTTCGATTCCCGACACATAACTCGCCAAAGACGCTTCCAGAGAGGCTCGATCGATCGTGACTTCGCCCGCCCAATTGATGTTATCTACTGGCAACCCCTCGATCGGCGTCGCGGCTCCTCGAACCAGCATCTCGTGCTCCTGAATTCCATTGCGGGAAGGAGCCCACAGCAGCGTCTCGGCCAGGATGACGTGAGCCCGCAGGTCAGCCAGCTGTGCCTCCGGGAGACCTGTTGCTTTGACGGCAAACTTTGTGTTCTCGAAGGTGACTGGCTCCAGCTTCAACGTGACATCCGTCGTCAGCATGAGCAGGTCGTCGACGATGGACTTCAAGACGCCCAGCCTCGCTTGCGTATCGCCAACACGTCCACCCAGCGGCGGAGTCACGCGACCGTTCAGAACAACCGTCGGCGTTCCGACCTGCTCTTGCGGGTTGGAACGCCTGGTCGCGTAATACTCAAATCGCTCTTCACTGTACTCATTGACGAGGGGATCGAGACCAGCTGTGTGTTCGTGATAGCGCAACGTGATCAGGGCCGGCGCCGGATAGATCGTTTCGAGGTTCGTCAGCGCCAGATCCACCGACAGACACGGAATGCATCCGCCTCCGGTAAACAGCTCACAGACGACGGCTCGTCGACGCGGTTCCTCCTTGAGTGGCTTCGCAGGAAACAAGGGGACCAGGGATTTCGTTGCAGCCTGATATCGCTCGCGAAGATAGGGAGCCAAACCTTCGCTCGTCCCCTTGATCTCTTTCCACAACTCGACCACCTCGTTCCCCAGAGACTGCACCTCGCCATCGGCTTTGCTGCGCATCTCCCGTACTGTCTGTTCCATCTGAGGTAAGAGGGCCAGTTCCGCAAACCGGTTCATCGCCAGTTCCAGCTGTTCATTGGCCAGCGCATACTCAGCCAGCGCCAGTCGCGAGGTCGGGTCATAAGGATGTTTGGCCTGATAAGCTTCGAGCATGGTGGCTCCCTTCTCTTTCTCGGCTTTCTCGTTGGCAACAATGAATGTCACACCCTGAGTCAGCAGGAAGACTTCATCCAGTTCAGGAGACTTCCCTTCCGGAAACTGCTCGCGAGCTTTTCGAATCAGATCGTTGAGAAGACGCTGATCGAGCCCCGCCATCGCGACGGTCATCGCGGCCTGTCGATAAAACTTTTCCAGCAGCGCAGGTCCCCAGGCCTGATGAATTTCGATCGACTGATCGAGAAATGCCTTCACCTCCTGCTCGCTGATCGATTGACTGGGGAGCATCTGCAGCATCTTCTCGATGGCATACAGATCGAGAGGGTCATGAAGCTCTGCCTTGAGAAACGTCAGCAGCGAGCCGATCGGCTGACTGGTCGACAAGATAGATTTCAACTGCTCGGCGCGAGGGTAGCTTTTCTCGACATCACTTTCGCTGACGGCGCTCAATGTTGTCAGCGTCATTCGAGCCGGGACGATGGGACCGTCGTTGATCTGGAAAGCTCCCAAGACACTGCGATGCGCCAGATTGCCATCAAAAACATACGACGTCCCCGCTTCATCAAACGTCAACGAGACGTGCTTGGCATCCACAGATTGCTGGACCAGTTTCCAATCCGTCGCTGCGGCTGAAGGCTGCACAGAGGCAGACAGCTTCTCCCCCGACTTGGTGATAACGACAATCCCAGCCGTCAGTTCGCCATCCTCCTGGCAGACATTCATCAGCCAGCGACCCTCGACCGAAGTCAACGCCGGCAAGGCGCTCGACGACGAATGCGTCGCAGAGGGGCAACCGGTCAGCAGGACCGCGAGGATCAAAATCATCAAGCCAGAGCAGACACGTTTCACGGCACTCTTCCCGCTGCAACATCATGGGGATCAATCATTTTCACACCGTCAGCATAGGCGATGCTGTCAGCCTGCTCAACGTCGAACATCCCGCGACGACAGCTGCGGAATTAATAGACGCGCCATTTGAGAGTTTGGTGTCACTTTCCTCTTGGCTTCGAATTTTCAGACAGGAATGATGGTGCAGACGTCGCTGATCGAGACCGATTGAATGCTCGCAACGACGAAAAACATCACACCATTTCACGATCATCAGCGGGGATCTCAGCATGTCAACCATAGGGCAGGACGGACTGAAAACAGTCTTAGAACGACACGGCATCGATCAGATGTGGGACGTCATCCGGGAGCACTATATCCAGGGCAAGCCCCGGCGGGCCCGGCTCATCGCTATGTTGTCTCTACGCGAAGTCGCAGGCTGGTCGTTCGAGATGCTCGCGGATGCGTTCGGGAATGACCGGGCGCATATCGTCAGGTCACTCTCCAGCCTGCGACGCGAACTCCAGGAGATGTTCGAACTACCCGAAGATTTCTGGACCGGCCGACGCTGCGGGAGATGAGGAGGTTGTGTGAAAGACTCCATGCCGCATCAACGGGAGGGCGAGGCTCCGTCCGAGCCGCTGTCCCGCGTTGCACCGGCTGACCAGTTGATCGATGCCAGATGGTGTGCTTTTTGCAGTGTGCCATTGCCCACAGGAGATCGAGGCCATCGAAGTCCAGCGCACAGTTTAAGTTTCGCAACGCAAAGAAGCGGCTCACACGGAGGTTCGCCCTCCCGACTCACAGTCGATGAATGACAAGTTGAGGAATCAAAATGAAGATTGAAACGAAACAAGTCAGCGAGTTAATGTCCGCGTCGTACAATCCACGAAAGAAATTGAAGCGTGGGGAAAAGCGGTTCAACGCGCTGGCGAAGTCACTCGAGGAATTCGGACTGGTGCAGCCGCTGGTCTGGAACGCATTAACGGGGAGACTGGTGGGTGGGCATCAGCGACTGGAAGTCCTCAAGTCTCGCGGCGTCGAACAGGTCGAAGTGGTGGTCGTCGAACTGGATGAGGCCA
>SXGT01631866.1_pt1 | contig 15771 bp, 12 predicted proteins | sample 3176221 | NCBI WGS metagenome assembly SXGT01 (sample SAMN11356862, study PRJNA531348) | freshwater metagenome | isolation source: freshwater sample F1-120 | place: China: Fuxian Lake, Yuxi | collected 2017-12-25
GGACATATTGCCCGTGGCCTTCCCGCCAGCGACCCCCACCGGAAGTCGAATCAAACTCGGGAGCCGGTGCACCAGCAGACCCCACAACCTCGAAACAGTCCCTTGGGAGTGCACACCCTACGCGGCGACCGCCCTGAGTTATCCGCGCTTTTGCAGCGACTTAGCGAACCACTGCCTGGTCGGACCGGGGGCGGACGGGTGCCGGTGAGCGGCCAAGTACCTATAGTTCGGAGCTTTTGCGGTCGGACCGGCGACGGACAACTTCGTTCTTCCGACTCCGAGTGGGCTCGGCTATAATGCCCGGGCGAAACCCCCACCAGCCCGCTGCAAAGTGGGTTGGACATGTCAGAACTGACCAAGATCTCGGTAAAGCTTCGGCCGCACGAGATCGCTGCTCTCGACAAGCTTGCGAAGGCTCGCGCATGGTCGCGCTCCGAAGCATTGCGCGCCGCCTTCGCCACCGGCCTCCCGCTGGTCGCACAGGGCTTTAAGTTCAACCTCGAGCGGATCCTCTTCATCCTCGAGCATGTCGGCGCCTCGGTCGACGTGATCATGGCCCGCGAACATGGCGATGTTTACGAGCACCTCGTCGCCCTCGCGAGCGAGCGCATGGACCAGTTCCATGCGTAAGGACGACATCCGGTTCAACGGCCGGAACGTCACCCTCAAGCACCATTCCGCAAGGGGGCGGGTGACCCGCAACGCGGGCGACTTCACGCGCGGCTCACAGCTCGTCACCCACGAGTTCCTGATGACCTTCGCCGGCATCAGGATACCGCTGGTCGCCTGGCTCCTGGTGTTTGTGGTCGTCTTCAACGTCACCCTCTGGATCATGCTGGTGGAGCATGAGCTGCAAATGGTGCTGATGCGGCTCTACGCGAGCCTGTGGCTGGCCATGGATTTCAGCCCAGGCAAGTTCATCAACGTGACGCTGCAGGACGGAGCGCTTCGCTCCATGCCGATGATGAGCGTAGCGGGCCATCCCGAAGTCGCCCACGCCTGGTCGAAGGCGACACGCTGCTTCTTCGGTTCAGCGGTCATGTCAGCCTTCATCGCGGCGCCCTTAACTGTCTGGTTTGTCGACTTCTCCAGAAAGCGCGGACGCGCCATCCTTGAAGAGCGCCACGAGCGCGGCGCCATGCTTGTCACGCGTGACGTCCTGGCCGGCGAGATCCTTCAGCACAACTCGGCTGAGCTGGCCCGCGAGTGCCGGCAGCTGCAGCCCCCGCGAACAGTCGACCAGATCAGGCGCATGACCTCCAGTCAGCGCCGCAAGATTGGGGTGCATCGGCCCTACCTTCTCGCAGGCATTCCCTACCCGTGGAGGCTCGAGCAGAGTCACACCATGCTGATCGGCACTACCGGTGCCGGCAAGACCACTCAGCTCCGCTCACTGGTGGCCCAGATGCGCGCCCGCGGGCAGCGGGCGGTAGTCTTCGATCTGACCGGCGCCTTCGTCGAGGCCTTCTACAACGAAGAGACCGACACGATCCTCAACCCGATGGACGAGCGCTGCCCGTCCTGGACCATCTTCAACGACTGCGAGAACTACGCCGACTTCGTGGCCGCGGCCGCCGCCCTGATCCCGAGCGACGGCAACAACGCCGAGCCGTTCTGGGCGATGGCCGCGCGGACGCTCTTTGTCGAGATGTGCATCAAGCTCAAGGAACGGGGCGACACCTCCAACGCGGCCATCGCCCACAACCTCATGACCGCCGACCTGAAGCGGGTCCATGCCCTGCTGCAGAATACGATTGCCGACCCGCTGACCGCCACGCAGGCCGCCCGCATGGCGGAGTCGATCCGGGCCGTGTTCAACACCAACGCGCAGGTCCTCCGCTTCCTGCCCGACGCCGGGAAGCCCTTCTCGATCGTCAAGTGGATAACCGGCAATTTTGAGCCGGGCTCCATCCTCTTCATCACGTCCAACCACACGGACCTGACCCTCAACCGGGCCCTGCTCACGCTGTGGATGGACATGGCGGTCAACAGCCTCATGCGGATGCCCCGCACGCGGGACCTGCGGACCTGGTTCCTGTTTGACGAGGTCCACGCGCTCCACAAGCTTCCGGCGATCGAGCATGGCCTCCAGACCGCTCGCGGCTTCGGCGGTGCCTTCGTCCTCGGGATGCACTCGTTCGACAAGCTGTCCGAGACCTACGGCGAGCAGGGGGCGATCAACCTCGCTTCCCTCGCCCGGACCAAGCTGATGCTCGCGACGGCGGACATCGAGACCGCGCAGAGGTGCGCCGACTTCATCGGCAATCGTGAGGTCCGCCAGATGGATGAGGCCTACAGCTACGGCTACAACAACACCCGGGACGCCTCGACCCTGACGCCGCGCAAGGTGGTCGAGCCGCTCGTCATCCCCGACGACATCACCAATCTGCCTGCGATGCACGGCTTCGTGAAGTTCCCCGACGGCTTTCCGGCGGCACGAATCAAGCTTGAATGGCAGAGCTATCCGGAGGTCGCTCCCGGCTTCCTTCGCAAGACGGACATGACCCCGGCGGAATACCGCCCGCCCGAGGGACAGGGCGCGGAAGGGGAGGATGAATCCGGGCGGGAGCACGTGCCCTCCGCAGGTCCGGGCGATCAGTCAACGGTGGTGGAGCCCAGCGAGGCAGAGAAGGCGGCGGAGGCGCTGTTCGGTGAGGACCCGGAGCGCGACCTGCCGAGCCGCGAGCGGGAAGCCCAGACAGCCGATCGGCCCACCAACGACGATGAAGGAAAAGCTCGCGCCAAGGAGCCGTATCAGACCAGCGGCAAGGCGGCGAACGCCCTTGAGCGACTGCAGCAGATGAGTTCCGCCAAAGCGGCCGTTCGGGACATCGATGGGCCTCGCGCGGGGGCCCGCGACGAAGCGTCAAGGCAGGGTTCCTCGCAACCCTTCGAAGAACAGATCACCCGCGAGACCCGGGAGGGCGCGGGCGTCGACGAGGACCGCTATCATCATCGCCATAACGACATCGCTCTCGGCGACGACGATGGAATGGAGATCTAGGCCATGCTGTCGATGGCTCCCGTCAGCTCATCAAGCGGCGCCGCCGACTACTTCGCCAAGGACAACTACTATTCCGGGGAGCAGAACTCCGAGGCGAGCGCCTGGGGCGGAGTGGGCGCCGAGCAGCTCGACCTCAAGGGAGAGGTCACCAAGGAGGCGTTCGAGGCGATCTTGAACGGGGTGCAGCCCGACGGGACGAAGGTCGGCCAGGTCGAGGGACGCAGGTTAGGGGTCGACCTCACCTTTTCCATGCCCAAGTCGGCCAGCGTCATGGCCTATGTCGCCGGCGACCAGCGGATCCCCGCCGCCCACATGCGGGCGGTGCAGGGCACCATGTTGTGGGTGGAGAAGAACTTCGCCGAAGGCCGAAGCTATGAGCGCAGCAAGGACGGTGCTCCGGTCCGGACCGGCAACCTCGTCTATGCCCTGTTCCAGCACGACACGAGCCGTGCGCTCGATCCTCAGGGCCATATCCATGTCATCGTCGCCAACATGACGCGGATGGCCAACGGCGTCTGGCAGGCCCTCCACAACGGCGAGCTGTGGAAGAACAACTCCACCATCGGCGCGGCATACCACGCGCAGTTTCGGGCCGAGCTGCAGAAGCTCGGCTATCAGACCGAGGTCACCGGCAAGCACGGCCAGTTCGAGATCAAGGGCGTGCCGGGGGCTGTGCTGAAGGAGTTCAGCCAGCGGCGAGAGGCGATCCTGGCCAAGGCGGAGGAGCTTGGCATCAAGTCGCCGGCGGGGCGGGACAGCGTCACCACCAACACCCGCGATCCCAAGCTCAATGTCGAGGACCGGGACAGCATGCGGGCGGGCTGGCGGGAGCGCGCCGAGGCGCTTGGCTTCGACGGCAAGCAACTGATGGCGGAGGCTTCCGCTCGCGCTCGGCAAACTGGCTTGGACGAGCGCCCCGGCACCGTCGACCGGATCAGGGCGACCCTCGCCGACGCCGGCGAGAGGCTCGGCGGCATGTTCTCGGCCTCAGACCCGCTGGTCGATCGCGGCCTCAAGCGTCTGCGACTATCTCTCGTCGACGTCCGCACCCAGGCTGCGGTCGCCTCGGCCGTGCGGATCCTTGAGCAGCGTGAAGCCGCCTTCTCGCTCCCGCAGGTGAGCCATGCCGCGCTCAGCCTCGGACTTGACGGCGTGACAGCCGACAAGATCGACGCGCGCGTCTCCGATCTCCTGAAGACCGGGCGACTGGTGCCCGGGGTGTCGAACCGGATCGACAATGTCGTGACCTACGTCACGACGCCGGGCGCGCTCGCAACCGAAACCAAGATCTTGGGCGAGATCGATCGCGGCAGGGGGACGGTCGCGCCCATCATCCCGGCGGAAGGCGTCGTGGAACGCCTGCAGGCGGCCGCCGGCGACAAACAGCTCAACGCCGGGCAGCTGGCCGCTGCAACGTTGGCGCTGACGTCGGAGGACCGAATCGTCGCCGTTCAGGGCGTGGCAGGCGCCGGCAAGTCCACCCTGCTTTCCGCCATCGCCCGGGTCGCTGAAGCGGAAGGTAAGGGCCTCCTGGGGCTCGCCTTCCAAAACAAGGTCGCCGGCGCGCTTCGCGAGGAGACCGGAATTGAGTCGACCACCGTGTCGTCCTTCGTCAACACTTATGCCCGCCATGCGCTGGCAGGGAAGGGCGACGGCTACGACGCCGCCCGAGCGAGCCTCAACGGCAAGGTCCTGGTCCTCGACGAAGCCTCCATGGTCGCCAACGAGCCGATGCGCCATGTCGTCGGCATCGCCAATGTCCTTGGCGTCGAGAAACTCCTCCTGGTCGGAGACCGGCAGCAGATCCAGCCGATCGACGCCGGCAAGGCCTTCAGCCTGATCCAGTCGAGCGACGTCGCGCTCGCGCGCATGGACGAGAACCTCCGCCAACGCACGGACACGCTGTGCACTGTTGCCGCGCTCACCAACGTCGGAGAAGCCCGCAAGGCGCTGGAGGTCTTGGGCCAGAACATTCGCGAGGAGCCGGCGAAAGGGGGCGAGAAACGCCACGTGCTGGCCGCGGCCGAGCATTGGCTCGGCCTCTCGGCCGAGGAGCGCGAGCGCACCGCCATTTTCACCTCCGGGCGCGAGGCGCGAGCGACCATCAACGCGGAGGTGCAGGCCGGGCTCAAGCGGGAAGGCACGCTGGTAGGTGAGGGTAGAGATCTCACTGTTCTCGAGCGGGTGAACGTCACCCGTGAAGAGCTGCGCTATCCCCAGAGCTACGAGACGGGCCAAGTCCTCGAGGTCGCGCGGGCCATGCCGGACATCGGCCTGCGCCGCGGGCGCTACGATGTGGTCGGAGTCGACGCGAAGGGGCGCGTCGAGGTCCAGGTCGGCACCCGCACCAAGAAGTTCGACCCGCAGAAGATCGATCCCAAAGACAAGAGGGATGCCCTGGGCCTGTCCCGCCCTGAGCAGCTGCGCCTCCATGCGGGAGACCGCATCAAGTGGACCATGAACGACAAGGACCGTGGGCTCCTGAACTCTGACATCGCCCGGGTGCTCTCGGTCGGCAAGGATGGGATCGCCGTGGAGACCGCCGGCAAGAACGTGGTCGAGCTGAAGTCGGGCGACCCGATGCTCGAGAAGCTCGGCCTCGCTTACGCCCTCAACATGCACATGGCGCAGGGCATGACGGCTGACAACGGCATCGGCGTCATGGGAGCGGGCGAGCGCAACCTCTCCAACCAGCGCCTCTTCAACGTAATGGTGACCCGCACTCGCGACGAGCTCACCCTCTACACTGACGACAAAGACAAGCTCGCACGTCAGCTGGAAAGCAATCCCGGCAACAAGACCTCGGCGCTCGAGACCGTCGGCAAGGTCGAGATTGATCGGGCGCGTGCGCCTTCGAGCGCCAGCAGCAAGGGCAAGCCTGACTTCAACCCGGCGCCGACGCGCGATCTGGAGCGCGCCTCAGGCCCGAATAACCGCACCATGAAGACGGGTCTCGGACCCGAGCCGCAGCTAAACCTTCCCGCAAAAGGACTGGAGCTCGGGCTATGAGACCTCCGGTTTCACTGAAGTGCCGCGGCGGCGATCGGACCAAGAGGTCCGCAGATAGCCTCGCAGCTGTTTTCGTTCGAGGGCAGCGGCCGATGCCTCTTGTCCAACACGTCTGGCGCGCAGCGAAGCGTCCGGGTCTGCGGAGGTAACCAGCGCTCCGTAGGAGGCAAACACAGCATAGCACAGGGAGGTTCAAGATGAGCGACTGGGAATTCGATGACATGGGCGAGTTCGGTTCGGAGAGCGCCGCTCACCGATGGGCGGACCGGAATGGGCTGGACCCGAGTGACGTACACGTGCGCCGGTGCAGGGGCGGCGTCCAGCTCAAGGTGCGCCGGTCGGCGCTTGGTGACGGCAGTCGCAACCACAACGACCTGCGAGATGGGCGCCGCTCCGGATGGTGATTAGTGGGTCGACAGGAGGCACGACCATCACGACGGTCTCAGCGAGGGCACGGCCCCTTCTCGCAACGAGCGGCGCCGCGGACTCAGTTGCCGCTAGCTCAGCGCGCGTCGAGCGCAGGCGGGTGCTCGGCCGGCTGCAGCTCACGACGCGAGGTCTTGCGCTGCGCGACGCGGGTGGGCTGATCTGGTTCCTGGACGCCGATAGCAGGCCGACGGAGCTGCTCGGAACCCTCGTGCTGCTCGGAACCCTCGTGCTGGTTGAAGGCAAGCGCACCGGGCTGACACGCCTCAAGGTTGATTACTTCGGGCCCAGCCAAAGCCGAGGCTGGCCCCAGGTACCTCAGTTGCAGGAGTCCGGCAGATGACTGAGGTGGTGCTCGGCAGCTACTGGCGCACGGTACTGCGAAGCTCGGAGTGCGAACACGCAACGAACGCATTTGTCGAGGCGCTCCGGAAGCGCGCGGTATTGCTCTACTGGAGCTTGTTCGTCCTGAACACTGTCCTTCTCTGGACTGCCGCCGGATGTCTGGCGGCCGGAATATCGGTCGGAAGCGGTCAGCTATCGGGCGAGGTGGCGCTGCCTTTATTACTAGCCTTCTGCCTGACCCTCCTTTGGCCGGTGCTGCAATACCAGCCGCGGTTGGCACAGCTGCTCACCATTGGATTGCCGGCGAAGACCGCTGCAACTCACGACATGCTGGAGAGGCTAAAAGCCGGACATCTGATTGCCCGTGCGTCCAACGGGATCGTCATTGATCCGGATACCTTTGCGAGCGTGTTGGCGCCCCTTCTGCTCTCGTCCGCGCCTGCTTGTCGCGCATTGGTCCGAACGCGAGCCAATGCTCGGATCAAGGGACCCATCCTCATCACAGCCGAGGAAGCAGTGGTTCTGGGTTCACTCCCGCCCCCGGCGGTCGTGGCGGAACCCGTAAAAGAGGCTGCCACCAAGAACGCAGCCGCCCAGAGTTCGTCCCTGCTCGGAGCAGTCGGGCAGGCGCTGCCATTGCCAAGAGCAAGAGGTGTTTCCGACTGGATCCGCGACTGGGATCTCAGTCGCAGTGAAGTCGTCCACAGGATCGATCTCATCGAAGTGCCGAATTGCGACAGCAGAGATGCCCGTCGCAAGAAGTTGGCCTTGAAGGTCGCGCTAGGCGAACTGATCGACGATCCACAGCTGAAAGCGTCGGCCGCCGTGGCCTTGGCGGGCCAGGCAGTTGCGGCCGAGTTCGGGAGTTGCGGCAAGAGGCAGCCGCACTCGGTGGACTGGATTCGCAGATATCTTGAGAAGCCGCCGGGCTGGCTGATCGAAGGCCTGCAGCGCTCACCCGACCAGGGCGAGCTCGGCCTTGAACCAATTTCCGTATTTTCGGGCGCCCATTGATCCACGGAAAATCGGAAGTCTGTGGATGAAATGATCTGTTCGCGCATGATGCTCCTCAAAGGAGACCCCCCTGATGCGTCGATCATCAGCGAACCGGCAAGTCGCATCCGAAGCCACCATCCCTCAGCTCAGCTTCGACTTCGACCGACACGCTGATGTCTTGGTGCAGGAGCCGGTGAGTGCTCGCAAGTTCGCGCCGCCAATGCAGGTTCAGACGCGAGTGAAATCTCCCACCAGGGCCGCAAGGGTGCCCCAGTTCCCTGAACAGGCTCCACAATCTGCGTCCGTGCCAATAGAGCCGCCCAGGCGCCTGCTGTACAACATCAAAGAGGCGGCACAGTGCCTCGGGGTGAAGCGAGCCACGATGTACAAATACATCGATCGAGGTGACCTCGAGCGCGTCAAGATTGGCGCGAGAGCCCTGATCTCGGTCGAGAGCATCGAGCGGTTCATCGTATTGGCTCGGGAACGGCAGCTCACCCCCTGATCTCGCACCGCCTTTCACTACCGGTCGCCCGATGGCGCACAGCAAGCGGCTCGCTTCATTAGTGTGCGCTTGGCAGGTAGCAGGGTTACTTACCGTCTGCTTAGCGCCCATGTGCGACGCAGCAGAGGGCTCTCGAACGCTCCTTTAAGCCGACGCTACCGAGGCGCGGCTTGAGGACGCCTGAAACCCGTAGCCACTCCAGCTTCGTTCGGGTGCTGGAGGATCTGACATGAACTTCGATCTCGTAATCATCGGCTCGGGGACTGCTGCCATGGTCGCCGCCTTTCGTGTCCGCGCTGCGGGGTGGAGCGTCGCGATCGTCGATGAGAAGCCATTCGGCGGTACCTGCGCCTTACGAGGCTGTGACCCGAAGAAGATGCTCGTTGCCGGTGTCGAGGTGGTCGACGCGCAGCGGCGGGTGCAGGGACACGGCGTCGCCGGGAATATACACATCGATTGGGCGGAGCTGATCCGCTTCAAACGGACGTTCACCGACCCGATCCCGGAGAAGCATCAGCAGCGGTACGACGATAAGGGTATCGCCACCTTTCGTAGCCGCGCGCGGTTCGTCGGTCCTAACACCCTCGCGATCAACGACACCGAGGTTCAAGCTCGCCACGTCGTGATCGCCTCGGGTGCAAAGCCAATGCATCTCGGAATATCAGGCGAAGAACATCTTATCGACAACGAGGGCTTCCTCCAGCTGGAGCGGCTGCCGGACCGTATCGTCCTCGTGGGCGGCGGCTACATTGCCGCCGAATTCTCCCACATCGCTGCTCGAGCAGGCGCCGCCGTCACCATCCTGCAGCGCGGTCCGCGTCTCCTGCCACAGTTCGAGCCGGAACTCGTCGGCTGGCTGATGGAAGCGTTCGAAACCATCGGCGTGGATGTGCGCACCAACACCGAAGTCATAGCTATCGAGGAGAACGGAGGATCGTTCATCGTACACACCCGGGTCGGAGACGAGAGCGGCGCCGTGCACGCTGACCTGGTGGTGCACGCGGCCGGCCGCACGCCTGCTTTGGAGCAGTTGGACCTCCCGGCCGGTGGAGTGGCGGCAGAGAGCGGCCGTCTCCTTTTGAACGAGTATCTGCAGAGCGTCAGCAATCCATCGGTGTACGCCGCCGGCGACGCCGCTCAGTGGGGCCCGCCGCTAACCCCCGTCTCGAGTCACGATGCGAAGGTGGTCGCGGCGAACCTCCTGGACGGCAACCACAGCACGCCCAACTACGCTGGCGTTCCGAGCGTCGCATTCACCCTGCCGCCGATCGCCTCGGTCGGCGTCACCGAAGCGCAAGCGCGTGAGGCGGGCCTGCGCTTCCAGCTGAAGACAGAGAGGACTTCGGATTGGTACACCGCGAGGCGTGTTGCGGAGCAAGTCTATGGCTACAAGGCGCTTGTCGAGGAAGGAACGGGGCGGATCTTGGGTGCACATTTGGTGGGGCCCCATGCCGATGAGGTAATCAACCTGTTCGGCCTCGCTATCCGACATGGGCTTACTGCCGACGACCTGAAGTCGACGATGTTCGCCTACCCCACTGGGGCCTCAGACATCGGCTACATGCTCTGACGCCCCAAGGGGAATGGACGTGACCGCGTCGCGCTACGTCCTGTGGATCAACCCGCCGGCTCTTGCTCGATCATATCGATGACGGCGCAGTGGGGCACGTGATCGCCAGAGCAGCGGTCTATGGCCGAGGCGAGCAGCTCCTCCAAGCGCGCGAGATCCACCATTTTGCGGCGCACAATCGCAAGATGTTGCGAGGCGATCTCCCGCACCTCGTCGCAACATGCGTCAGTCGGGCCCCCAAGGGCGAGGATCCCGCGCACCTCGTCCGGAGTAAAACCAAGTTCGCGGGCTCGCCGGATGAACCCCAGCGCCCGCAGATGGTCGTCACCATAGATCCGGTGACCGCCCTCGGTGCGGGGCGGGGACGCCACCAGTCCCACCTTTTCGAAGTAGCGTATCGTCTCGATGTTCACGCCCGTCCTGCGGGAGAGCTGGCCGATCGTGAAACTCGCCATCAGATGTCGCTTGATCCTGTAGTGACTACAGGATGCATATAGCAGGGAATCGGCTTGGAGAAGAAACCTTGAGTACGGAACACACGATGCGCCCGGGGGTCGATGACGGCTCGGCCATTAGGACGAACGCGGATCGGGGCGTGGCAGCGCTGGGGACCATGGCGAGCCTTGCAGCCCTGTTCTCAGCGGCTGCCTGTTGCATCCTGCCGCTCGGGCTTGCGGCAATCGGCGTCGGTTCGGCCGGCCTTTCGTCCTTCGTGCCATTCCACTGGCCTCTGACGATCGCCGCGATTGTCGCGGTCGCCGCAGGATGGATCGTGCATCTCCGCAAGCGCCAAGCGTGCGCGCGGGATGCCACCTGCATGACACCGCCGCCGGCGAAGAGCACCTTCATTCTCCTCTCCGTGGCGACCGTTTTCGTGACGATCTCGGCGTGCTGGGGTTTCATAGAGGCGCCGCTCATGCGGATGCTCGGAGGCGCGTGATGCAGCTGAGCTCGACCCTCACCTGTCCGAAGTGCGGCGGAGTTTCCACGGAGACGATGCCCACAGACGCATGCCAATTTTTCTATGACTGCAAGCATTGTGGCGAGGTGCTCCGCCCGCTCAAAGGGGACTGTTGCGTCTTCTGTTCCTATGCAGACGTGCCTTGTCCCCCGATCCAGGAAGCTCGGGAGACGGGCGCCAGTTCTTCCTGCTGTTCAGGCTGAGCCTCGGCAGGCGATTCTGACCGTGCGTAGCGACCTGATCAGCTGCGGATGAACAGGTTCTTCAGCCAGAGCGGGCCGGCGCGGCCGGCGCGCCGACCGGCCTCCTCCTCGGCGGCCCTCCCCGTGTAGCCGCGAGGATCGAACAGCTTTATGCGCGCGCCTTCGCAGGCGGCCAGATCGCGGGGACGAGGGTCAGTCCTCACCTGAACAGGCTGTGCGCTGCGCGAAGGTGGTAGCGTGTCTCAAAGGCGCGGAAGGCAAGGTCCGCTTTCGACTGCGCTCGCCCAGCGGAAGGACCGCTGACGGCCACTCTCAGACGTTCACAATTCCATCCACATGCACCCACCGTGCGTAAGCTTAGTGGGACGCCGCGCAGCGTTTCCCATCTGCCACAACGGTTTTTGGGATGGCGACTCGCTGCGCGCACCGATCACGATCGCATTCGTACGAGAAACCAGATGGGATCTCCGGCGGCTGAAAACCTGCGCATTGCTCGAGGACGATCGGTGGGTTGGTCGGGTTAGTTGTCCGCCATTGTCCGCTGAAATCTGCCCGTGCTTATTTGACGAATATTGGACAAAATCGACTTAGCTAAGACTAAGTGCTTGATTTCGCTGGTGACCCCTACGGGCCTCGAACCCGTGTTTTCGCCGTGAGAGGGCGACGTCCTAGACCGCTAGACGAAGGGGCCGGTGCGGCTGGTGAGCGGACGCGCATATGGGCGGCAGGGTGCGGCTGTCAAGGATCGGCGGGGCAGGGGAGCGGCACCGCCGGGCGCCGCTCGGCGGGCGGACGGGCGAGGAATTGCTCGATCAGAGCGGCGATGCGCGGACCGGCGTCGCCGCGGCCATAGGGGTAAGCGGGCTCCGCCATGCGGGCATAGGCGGCAGGATCGGCGTGGAGGCGCGAAACCGCCGCTACGATGCGGTCGGGATCGGTGCCGACCAGGGCGGCGGCGCCGGCCTCGATCACCTCCGGGCGTTCGGTGAGCTCCCGCAACAACAGCAGCGGGCGCCCGAGCGCGGGCGCTTCCTCCTGCAGCCCGCCGCTGTCGCTCAGCACCAGCCAGCTCGCCTCCATGGCCGCCACCATCGCCTCGTGCCGGAGTGGTTCGACCAGACGGATGTGCGGCACGCCGCCGAGCAGTTCGGTCTGCGCGGCCCGCATCGGAGGGCTGGGATGGAGCGGCACCGTGATCCGCACGGGCAGGGTCTCGACCAGCCGTCGCGCGGCGGCGGCGACCCGGCGGAGCGGATCGCCCCGATTCTCGCGACGGTGGCAGGTGAGCAGAATCAGCCGGCGTCCGTTCTTCACGCGAATCGGCGGGGGCAGGGTGCCGCGCGCCGCCATGACGGCATCGATGCCGGTGTTGCCGGTCATGTGAATGGCGCCACGTACGCCATGTTCGCGGCGCAGGTTGGCGGCGGCGGCTTCGCTGGGCGCGAACAGGAGATCGGCCAGGCCATCGATGGCGACGCGGTAGCTTTCCTCAGGCCAGGGCTGCAGTGGATCGAAGCTACGCAGGCCCGCCTCGACATGGCCGAGCGGGACTCCGCGGTCATGCGCTGCCAGCGCGCCGCCATAGGCACTGGCCGTGTCGCCCTGAACGAGGACGAGATCGTGGCGGCGGCGGTCGAGCTTCGGACACAAAGCGAGGTGGACCGCATCGCGCAGTTCGCCGGCGCTTTGCTCGGCCGGATCGAGCGAAAGGCGGGCGATGCTGCCGGGCGGCAGGAAGCCGAAAAAGCGCGCGAGGCCGCGATGCTGGCCGGTCAGGATGATGCTCTGATCGATCGCGCCAATTTCGTGGATCGCGGCCGCGATCGGGCGCATCTTGATCGCTTCCGGCCGGGTTCCGACCACCGAAACCAGCCTCGGGCGACGGCGATCAGCCACTCGGCACGCCAAGTTCCTGGGCGGCCTGGGTGAGGCGGCCCTGGACCGCGGCATCGCCGGGGAAGGCGGCGCGGCCGGACTTCAGCGCCTGGGTCGCGGCACCCGTCTCGCCCAGCACCATGCGGGCGCGCATCAGCCGGATCCAGCCGTCCGCATCTTTGGGATTGGCTTTCAGGCGATCGGCCAGGCGGCTCACCATTTCCTGCACCATCTCGTCCTGCTGGCCGGGCGGGATCGAGGAGGCCTGCGCCATCTGCTCGGGCGTCGGGCCGGGACTTGCCGCGGTCGCGACCGACTGGCCGACTGCGGCGGTCTGGGCCGGCGCAGGCACGCGGCCCTTGATGTCGATCTTCTGCTTGTCGGCCACCTGGGCGATGGTGCGGCGCAGGTCCGCTTCCCAGGGGGCTCCGGGCGGCGTGTCCTTCAGAAGCGCGATCCAGTCGTCCACCGCCTCGGCGTGTCGCCCGGACAGATCCTTCTGGACGCCCAGGAAATAGCGGGACCGGGCATCCTTGGCGTCGATCTGCAGCGCCCGCTCAAAAGCGCTCTTGGCTTTGGGCGACACATCGGTGCTGGCCACCTGCAGCGCTTCGCCGAGCGAGGACCAGTTCTCGGCATTGCCGGGCTCGATCTGCGCGGCGCGCCGATAGGCCTGGGCGGCCTGCATCAGATTGCCGGTCTCGAACTGGCTCCAGCCGAGCATGCGCCAGCCGGCGGCGTCGTTCGGGTTCTGCTTGAGCTTGGCTTCCAGGCTGGCGATCATGCTGCCGACCTCACCGACCGGCTGGTCGGGCTTGGTGGCGCCGTGCGGGCCGGCCGCCTGCTCGACCTTGTCGTCGTCGCGGGTGAGCGCGACCGCGGCCGACGCGATGGCGAGGATTCCCGCCGCGCCGAGGATGATCGTCGCGGTCGAAGGGCGCCCGGCGCCGCGGTTCTGAGTGTCTGTCATGGCGTGCGGATTCTTCCCCCAAATTTTTCAAGGTCAAGTCTGGCGTGTGCCCGACAAAGTGATAGAGTGCGATCGGCTGTACATGTGCCGGGTCTGCATGCGTCTATTGGGTGGGGACGCGACTTGCCGCGCTGACAGGGGGGTCAAAAGGGGTGTCTGCAACTTACCGCATCGCTATTGTGGGATCGGGTCCTGCCGGCATGAGCGCTGCCGGGCGCGCCGCGCAACTTGGGCTCAGCCACGTTCTCCTGGAAAAGACAGATCACCTTTCGGATACGATCTATAAGTATCAGAAAGGCAAGCATGTTATGGCGACCCCGAACCAGCTGGTGCTGCGTTCGGACTTCGATTTCGACGCCGGCAAGCGGGAAAAAATTCTCGGCACTTGGGACGAGCAGGTCGCGGCCAACAAGGTCAACGTGAAGCTCAACGCCGAGGTCAAGAAGATCGAGGGCGCGCCGGGCAATTACGCCATCACTCTGACCAACGGCGAGATGATCACCGCCGAGAACGTGATTCTCGCGATTGGCACGCAGGGCAATCCCAACAAGATGCGCTGCCCGGGTGGCGACCTGCCGCACATCCAGTACCAGCTCGACGATCCCGGCGAATATGTGGACGAGCATATCGTCGTGATCGGATCGGGCGATGCCGGCATCGAGAATGCGCTGGGCCTGGCCGCCGATCCCGAACAGAACAACACGGTCTACATTCTCAACCGCAGCGCCGACTTCGCCCGCGCCAAGGGGGCCAACGTCAAGCTGCTGATGGAAGCGCGCGACAATGGCCGCGTCAACGTGCTCACCGAAACCAGCCCCAAGCTGGTCGAGAAGGGTCACATGTCGCTGGACACGCGCGACGGCGAGCAGAAGATCCGGTGCGATCGCGTCATCGCCCGTATGGGCTCGGCTGCGCCGCGCGCATTCGTTGAAAGCTGCGGGATCAAGTTTTCGAGCGAGGATCGCGAATCCTTCCCGGTCCTGTCGCCGCAATTCGAATCGACGGCACCCGGCATTTTCGTGATCGGCGCGCTGGCGGGATATCCGCTGATCAAGCATTGCATGAACCAGGGCTATGACGTCGTCGAGTTCATCAACGGCAACTTGGATCTGAAGCCCGCCGACGAGCCGATCCTGGAGGCCAAGTTCAAGCATCTGTCGCAGCGCCGCAGCGTCGACGAGTGGCTGAACTTCCTGCGCGAGCGGGTTGCCATCCTCAACGAAATGTCGATGCTCCAGATGCGCGAGTTCATGCTCGACTCGGAGGTCATCAGCTACAATCCGGGCGAGGTCGTCTTCCAGCGCAACGATCCGGGCTCGTCGCTGTTCGGCATCGCGGAGGGATCGCTCAAGGTCGAGATCAGCCAGGCCAATCCGGACCTGACCGTGCCGATCGAGCAGGGCTCGATTATCGGCGAGGTCGGCCTCATCTCCGGGCGTCGCCGCGGCGCCACCGTGCGCGCGGCCGAGCCGGCGATCCTGGTCGAAATCCCGCGCAACGCCGCCCTGAAGCTGATGGCGACGGTGCCGGCCGCCAAGCGCGCCATCACCCGTATCTCGACTGAGCGCATGCTGCTGCAGATGTTCGGCTCGGGCCTGCAGCCGGCCGACCTAGTCGAGGTGCTGGAGACCGCGGAGATCAAGCAGCTCTCGGCCGGCGACTCGATCATCAAGGAAGGCGAGGAAGGCTACGACGTCTTCGTCATCCGCCAGGGCTCGATGGTGGTGGAAAAGAATATCGGCGGCAAGCCGGTTTTCCTCTCCTACCTACCGGCCGGCTCCTATCTGTCGAAGCTGCTCGTCGCCCCCGACACGCGTGTCGCGCGCGGCCAGGTGATTGGCCTGATGGGCTCGACCGGCCGTTCGACCGGCAGCCACCTCCATTACGAAGTCCGCATGGACGGCGCC
>SXGT01257157.1_pt1 | contig 15770 bp, 14 predicted proteins | sample 3176221 | NCBI WGS metagenome assembly SXGT01 (sample SAMN11356862, study PRJNA531348) | freshwater metagenome | isolation source: freshwater sample F1-120 | place: China: Fuxian Lake, Yuxi | collected 2017-12-25
GACTTCGGCCTTGAGCTCGTAAGAGCGGTCAGTCAATCCTTGAGTCGTTACAACTAACTTGAACATAATTTGGTTCGGTGCTGATTAGTATGTTCGCACGCAATGCGAAGTCAAACCGTTTTCAATATCCGGAGAAGTCTGCGAATTGGTGAAGAGGTTATTCAAAGGAGAACTCTAGCCTAATTCCTCTCAACCATGGTGCGAAATTCGTCAAACAAAGGAGTGGAATCGTGAGGGCCGGGAGACGCCTCCGGATGGTATTGCACACAAAAAATTGGTTTCGTTTTGTGTCGTAAGCCTTCGACGGTTTGGTCGTTCAAATTAATGCGGTTCACAGCCACTTCGCTCGGTAGCGATTGGGGATCCACCGCGAAACCGTGGTTTTGAGCAGTGATCTCAACCTTCCCGGTTTCCAGATCCTTCACCGGTTGATTCCCACCTCGATGACCAAATTTCAGTTTGAAGGTTTTGCCCCCAAGTGCTTGGCCCAAGATTTGGTGTCCTAAGCAGATACCAAAAATGGGAATGCCGGTCTGTGTAAGTTCTTGAACAGTGCGGACGGCGTAACCTAAAGCGGAAGGATCACCCGGTCCATTGGACAGAAAAATACCTGCAGGTTTATAAGCCAAGGCTTCCTTTGCCGTGGCAGTGGCAGGAAGAACCTGCACCGCAAACCCCTGCTGTCGGAGGCGTCGAAGGATGTTATATTTCATCCCAAAATCGAATGCGACGATGGGGATGTCCGCAGGTCGAAGCGGGAGGCGGACGTTACGGGCATCCGCGACATTCTTACCTCGCACTAGGTCGAATTCTGCGCTCTGTGTATCCTTCTCATCCCATAGAAACGGCTGACTGTGGGTGACTTCCTTGGCGTAATCAACCCCTTCCAGCCCAGCCCATCCACAGGCTCGCGCGATCGCGTCGGCATCCGAGATTGGTTGCGTCGAGATGAAACCTTTCATTGCTCCGCGAACCCGGAGTTTCTTGGTCAATGCGCGGGTGTCCACGCCTTGAATTCCTGGGATCCCACTCTGTTCAAGATATTGGGGCAAGGATAGATCCGCTCGCCAATTGCTCACGATCGGGGAAACTTCCCGGACTACAAACCCGGCGGCGTGGGCTCTCCAAGATTCCATGTCTTGGTGATTGATTCCGTAATTCCCGATGAGCGGGTAAGTCATCGTGACTATTTGACCTTTGTAGGAGGGGTCGGTGAGGATTTCTTGGTAACCCGTCATGGAAGTATTGAAACAAACTTCTCCACAGGACTCGGTTTGCGCACCGAAACCCGTTCCTCGGAATATGCTTCCATCCTCCAATGCTAAAATCGCGTTCATTCTAATGATAGATCACCGACCGCCGGGGATGCTAGGTCGAAGGGTCGTGCGGTCAAGCGTTTACCAAAAAGCGCGGTCGATATCCAACCGCGCCCCCCATCAATCTCTCACCGGTTCTCGTCCTCCGGACAATTCAACTTTTTTTGAAAGACTTCAGTTTCGCAATGAATGGGCCAGGACCGCCAGGTTGGTAACCCATGCTCCCGACTTGTTTCCCTTCACCATCCAGAATGATGATCGTAGGGTAACCCTCAATATTGTATTTTTTCTGCAGAGCCTCATTGGCTTTTTTAAGAGCCTTGTCTTGGGGTTTGTTTTGCGGGAAATCCACTTCGAGCAAAACTAGGTTTTCCTTGGCGTAAGCGAGGAAATCTTTTTGAGAAAATACCTCCTTATGGAGTTTGATGCACCAACTGCACCAATCCGACCCTGTGAAATCAATCAAGAGTAGCTTTTTCTCCTTTTTGGCCTGCTCCTGAGCCGCCTTTTGATCTGTCAACCAACCGGATTCTTTACCCTCAGCCAAAACCGCCGAAGCGGTGAGGCAGATTGCCACCAAAAATGACCAGATTTGTTTCATAGTTAATTTCACAGTTCCCGACACTCTATATCCTAACCATCAATTCGACAACTTTCCTCAATCGACTCTCGCCGCTATAATTAAGACAACTGGGAGTCAAAAACCGTTCGACCATTCACTATCGTCAGTATCGCTTTTCCACGCATTGGCCATCCATAAAACGGATTATTAAACGACTTGCTCTGCGTCTCGCTCCGTTCGAAAAACCACTTTGCATCAGGATCAAAAACAGTCACATCCCCATCACTTCCGGCGCGAAGCGTGCCTTTGTCCAGACGCAGCAATCTCGCAGGTCCCGTGGTGAACTTCTCAACAATCTTGGGTAACGTCATCCGTCCCGAGTGGTAGAGTTGCATGAGGCAGAGGGCTAATTCATTTTCTAAACCAGTAATCCCAAACGGGGCGTAATCAAACTCGACAGCCTTCTGGAAATCGCAATGCGGTGCGTGGTCGCTCCCAAGGATCTCCAACGTCCCATCTGCAAGCCCTGCGATGATTGCCTCGCGGTCTGACGCTGATCGCAGCGGTGGATTCATCTTAAAATTCGTGTCGAACGGTGGCCATGTCGGCAAAGGATGATCCTTGGGAAAGTGTTGCCTCAATGACTCTCCATCAACGTTCCAGAATTCCGTACTGCCTGCGATTGTGGCATCAGTTAAAGTGAAGTGGTGCGGGCAAGCTTCTCCCGAAATTGGCACGCCACGACCCTTGGCTTCTCGCAACATTCGCACGCTGCCCGCAGAACTCAGGTGCTGACAATGCACCTGTGCACCCGTCAGCTCGGCCAACAAAATATTCCGAGCGACGATTGCTTCTTCCCCTGCCGCTGGCCATCCTCGAAGCCCCAACAGCGCACTCCAATAGCCCTCATGCATCACCCCGTCCGACACCAAGGTGTAATCCTGACAGTGATCTAATACCGGGAGATCAAACATACGCGCATATTCGAGCGCGCGGCGCATCAGTTCGTTATTCTGAACACAATGCCCATCGTCAGTAATAGCGACGACTCCTGCTTTTTTTAACGAACCAATCTGGGCGAGTTCCTCGCCTGCAATCCCCTTGGTGATTGCTCCTGTGACATAGACATTCACCACTCCTTCGCGAGAAGCCTTTTCATGGATCAACGCGACGGTGCCCGCGTTGTCGATTGATGGAGAAGTGTTCGGCATGCACAGGATCGAACTAAAACCCCCTCGCGCTGCTGCCCGAGTCCCCATGGCGATCGTTTCTTTTGCGGATTGACCGGGTTCTCGCAAGTGGACGTGGGAATCGATTAATCCCGGGCAAACGACAAACCCACTGACATCACGGCGAATAATAGTGGTGCCGGCCTTGGCGGTCGCCTCGGATCCAATCGCCACGATCTTCCCATCGAGGATCAAAAGATCGGCGGTGCGATCTACCCCGCTGCTTGGGTCGATTACTCGCCCGTTTTGCAGTAAAATTGATTTCACGATGTATTTTCCAACTCACCCTAAACCACATTGGGTTCCATGGCAGACTAGACACTCACCCTAAACCTGAGTCCCATCCCGAATTACTCTGCAATCTACCCAAACCACGATTGACAAGGCAAGTGTGGAGGGTAATATCTGCACCGTTAATGCGGGTGTAGCTCAATGGTAGAGTTCCAGTCTTCCAAACTGGCCACGCGGGTTCGATTCCCGTCACCCGCTCCATTTATTCCTCCGCAACTTTCCGTTACCACTTGCCAGCCTGCAGGCACCTGTGCAAGGTGTCTCCACATTACCCCAAGGATATTTGTATTTTCCAAGGATCGAGGCCGAGACAATCGAAACTGAACGAATAATCATGAGTCTATTACCCAGAAAATCCTCTTCAATCGCTCCGGAATGGTGGGATTACACGACCCTTGATGCAGATCTCGTGCGCGATGCGGCCGCGTTAACTCCCCAAAGCATGGCTCGCCTTTCTCGACCCGGGTTCCGTGTCGTTTTTTATGATACCTTGGAGGATTTCTATCTAGCCGAAGCGTTGGAGTATCTAGAAGCATGGAAACAAAGTACTCCGGACAACCCCGTAGGAATCTGCGGTCCCATCGGGCCGACCGAGCAACTCCCCCTCGTGGCGAGGATGGTGAACGCGTTACAATTAGACGTTCGAGAAGGCCATTTTTGGGGGATGGATGAATGGGTGGTCGATGGGTGCGAAGTCCCAGCTAGTCATCCCCTTTCTTTCGAAAAAGCAGATCGTAAACTTTGTTTCGAACGCATCAATCCTCGGTTGCGGATGGGCGATGGGAACCTGCATTTTCCGAAGGCTGAAACAAAAGCCTTTAGAGCGACGTGGGACGCTGGAATCCGATGTGCGGTGATGCAAGGTGGGCAAGGGGACGTGAAACATTGGGCTTTTAACGATCCTGTTCGTCGCAAAGGAATTCACAAAAACGCGCCACCCACTGCAGCGGAATACTTAAAGCTGGCCACCCGTGTAGTGGATTTGCACCCTCTCACCATCGCGCAAAACGCTCGGACCAGCGGCGGTGGGAATATTGCACTAGTCCCGACTCAAGCTGTGAGTGTCGGCCCAGTGGAAACTTGGAAAGCGGATAAAGTTTCGATCTGGCACGCGGGGAATCATGACAATCCGTTTGGTCAGCGTTTGACTTGCCTGATGATCGCCAAAAGAATCGTCGATACTTCCGTTCCAATGTCTCTCTTAGGGTTGCATCCAAACGTCCAGTTCAATTACTTCCGGCCCGGAGTCGGTAGCTGCCAAGTGAAGATGCGGTGACCCGACATCCGGAGGAATCCGGTTGTAACTATTTCGACGGGCCAAGCCTGAGGGTTGCTATAACTGGATGGTGATCACTAGGGAATTGTCCATCGCGAGAATAAATCACGGTCTCCGCTTGGTCGCATTCCCAGTTCCCTCGGGTTAAGATCCAATCAATGCGAAACGTTCCTTCAGTTTTTCCTTTGAAATTGTGGAAGGTGTTGAATCCCGCGTTCTTTCGCACCTTAGCGTATTCCCACGCATCGTTGAAGTAGCGGCCTTCAGTGAGAGTTTCGTATGTTTTTTCCGCACCTGGAATGGTGTTGAAATCACCAAGTAAAATCATGGGCAAACCTTGGGACGCGAGTTCCCCGGATCGTTCTCGAATCAAACTAGCCGCTTTTTCACGGGCCAATACTATTTCATGATCCAGATGGGTGTTCATCACGATGAACTGAGTGCCATTCGAGTGCTGCCTGAACTTCACCCACGTGACCATCCGCCGATTGCTGTTCCCCCAATGAGTTGATCCAATCACATTTGGGGTGTCAGATAACCAAAAGTGATCGAACTCTATTGGTTCAAAGAGTGCTTTCTTATAGAAAATCGCCATGAATTCTCCCCGACTTCCCCCGTCCCGACCGAGCCCGATCCACTCGTAATCCGGCTGATCCATCGCGAGATCCTTTAACTGGTGATAGAGCCCCTCCTGAGTTCCGATAATGTCCGGAGCCGAGTCGGTGATACAAGCACGCATGACAGGTCGGCGTTCAGTCCATGAGTTTGGGGGTTTGAGACCCGCGTAGCGCAGGTTGAACGTCATGACCCTCAATTCGAGTGGACTTTGGGCGAAGGAAGTGGGTTGCCCTTTCCAGACGAAAACACTCATCAAAATGAGGACAGAAAAGGCACAACACCTGTGCCAAGGGGTAGTCGAAGAGTTCATCCGCCCAGAGTGGTTGTGGATCAGATTTTTTGCAACTCGATCTTTGGAAAAAAGTTTTTGCATTCCCCCGTTACTTCCGCAAACTTTGGCCATGTTAAACCATCAGTTGATCCATCCCCGCATTAATGAAATCCTAGGCAGGGGAGGTCATCATTCTCAGATTTTGATCGCTGATGGGAACTACCCTGCTTCCGCCAAAAAAGGACCTAATGCGGAGGTTGTTTGTTTAAATCTTTCTCCGGGTTGCGTCACCGTAAAACAGGTCTTGCGGGCGATCTTAAGCGCGGTTCCCATCCACCTCGTCAACACAATGGGGATTCCGGTTGATGATGATTATTCACAGGCAACCGAACCTCCAGTATGGAATGAATTTCGACAGGTTTTGAAGGAAGCGAATATGAATGTTGAGTTGGTCCCGATCTCGAAGTGGGATTTCTACAAGCAGGTCCAGTCTCCCGACCATATCCTGACGGTTCAGACTGGGGATCAAGCTCTCTGGGCTAACATTTTGTTAACGATGGGATGCCGCATTTCCTAATTTACTAGATCAATTCCTTCTCGGTAACCCCTATTGAATATGGCGAAACATAAAGAGAGGCTCGAGCTTGAACGCTTTTCATTTGGCATTGGCGATCGGTTCGCGCACCAAGCAAAAGCTCAATTAAAGGCATTTCAACAACTCGCGTTGGATGGCGTGGATGTGGTGCCGGTGTGGAATAAATCCAACCGTGAACATACACTGATCGGATCCAACCCTGAGAGCGTGCATCATTTCGCCTCGGAGGCCGTCACCGCGTTGGGCTGGCGTAATAATTGGCATGTCGATGCCGACCACATTCGCCTCGAAACGGTCGATCGTTTCATCGGGTGCTCAGATTTTTTCACCATTGATGTCGCCGAATCTATCGGCAAACCGGCTTCGTCAGAGAAAGTGGAAACTTTTGTCGAGAGACATTCAGAATTGATTGGCGATATCCGAATCCAAGGAATCGCTCATCCCTTCCCTCTGAGTGAAGGGGATTTAGTCGCCATTGTCGGGAAGTATTTGTTAGCCGTCGAAGAGGCGGGGAGGATCTACCGCCATATCCTAGTCAAAAAAGGTCCCACACCGAAGTTCATTACCGAAGTCTCAATGGATGAAACGGATTCCCCCCAAACCCCTCCGGAACTGTTGATCATTCTCGCAATGCTCAGCGACGAAGGAATCCGTGTCCAAACGATCGCTCCTAAATTCACAGGCCGATTCAATAAGGGTGTTGATTACGTTGGGGATATTTCAAAATTCGAAAAGGAATTTAATGATGATATCGCCGTCATCGCCCACGCGGTGGATGCGTATGATCTCCCTAGGAATCTTAAATTGAGTGTCCACAGTGGAAGCGATAAATTTTCTCTTTACCCTGTCATTCATCGCGCATTAGTTCGCTCTCACGCGGGCATTCACATCAAGACTGCTGGAACTACTTGGTTAGAAGAGTTGATCGGCCTTGCGGAGTCTGGAGATGAAGGTGCGAAATTTGTTAAAGAGATTTACGCCCAAGCCCTCGAACATGCAGAGGAACTTTGTGCGCCTTACGCTTCTGTCATTGATATCGATCGATCGAAACTCCCCTCTAGCGATCGTTTTGCCGCATTGAATGGATCTCAAATCGCTAGTGCAATCCGGCATATTCAACAGAATCCGCAATTCAACGCCAACATTAGGCAGCTTTTACACGTGGCTTTCAAATTAGCCGCGAAGACGGGTTCCCGGTTTACAAACCTGCTCGTGAAAAACGAAGAAATCGTTGCTCAACAGGTGACCGAGAATCTGTATCAACGTCACCTTCGGCCTCTCTTTATCGGATAACTGATTTGAAACTCGGACTATGAAAACCAGAGTTCTTGGCCGCACCGGACTTCATGTGCCGATCCTTAGTTTTGGGGCCTCTTCCCTAGGGCAGGAGTTTCGGAAGGTGACACTCGAGGATGCGATAAGTTCTGTTCGCGTTGCATTGGATCACGGGATGAATCTAATCGACACTTCTCCTTTTTACGGCAGAGGGATGAGTGAAGTCCTATTGGGCCTAGCATTGAGAGACGTCCCTCGAGATCAGTATTTGTTGTGCTCAAAACTGGGACGATATGATCTCCAGCACTTTGATTTCTCAGCCCGACGTGTTCAAGAAAGTGTCGATGTCACTCTCCATCGACTCGGGACGGATCACGTCGATATCATGCTGTGCCACGATATTGAATTTGTTGAAATGCAGCAAATCGTTGACGAAACGCTGCCAGCACTCCGTCAGCAGGTGCAAGCGGGTAAGGTGAGATTTGTTGGTTTTAGCGGATATCCCCAAAAAATCTTCCAATTCATTACTGAACAGACCGACGTCGATTGCGTATTGAGTTACAACCAATACACCCTCCAGAATACTCGTTTTGCTGACGAAACAGTCCCGTATCTCCAAGCAAAAGGCGTAGGTGTCATGAATGCGGGTCCTTTCAGTGCGAGGCTCCTAACGAATGCCCCGTTACCTCCGTGGTTGAAAGAACCTGAGAACGTCAAAAAAGCTGCTCGCGCCGCTGCGGCACTCTGCGCTGCTCGAGGGATCGACATTGCCAAACTCGCGTTGCAATTCAGCCTAGCCTATGAAGGTATTGCTACCACCATCGCTGGCAGTGCCAATCCACAGAATATCAGAAACTGGGCGCGATGGGCTTCCGAGCAAATCGATGAAACGCTATTAGCTGAGGTTCAATCCATTTTTGAACCTGTGAAGAATTTAGGACATCAAGAGGGATTAGCAAAAAACAATTAAGCTATCCTTTCGGCTCCCGATGTTTCTCGAGTATTGAGCAGAATCCATGAAAGCCATCCAATTAGAAAAGCCTCAGTCTTTCCGAATCATAGATATTCCCGACTCTCCATTTCCCAAGCAGGGGGAGGTTCTTGTTCGTGTCCATCGTGTAGGGATTTGTGGCACGGATATCGGTGGATTCCTCGGGAAAATGCCGTTTTTCAGCTATCCAAGAATCCCCGGTCACGAGTTGGGGGTTGAGGTTCTGCAAGTGGGGCAGGGGGTGACAAACGTCGCAAAGGGAGATCGCTGTGCGGTAGAGCCCTACATTAATTGTCAAAATTGTTCCTCCTGCGTTCGCGGCCACACCAACTGCTGTGAGAATCACCAAACGCTCGGCGTACATTGTGACGGCGGGTTGCGATCCACATTCCTCGTGCCAGCAAGAAAGCTGCATCGATCCACACAGTTGAGCTTTGATCAACTTGCCTTGGTTGAAACTCTCGCGATTGGTTGTCATGCCATCAATCGAGCCAATCTCAGAGCTAATCAGAGCGTGCTGGTTATCGGTGCAGGTCCGATCGGACTCTCAGTGATCGAATTTGCAAAACTTGCCGGCGCAAACACCATCGTGATGGATATCAATCCTTCCCGCCTAGAATTCTGCCGTCATTCGATGGGAATTAAACACACGGTCGCGCTCACTCAGGATGGTCTCGAAGCAGATCGACTTCGTGCCTGCACTTCCGACGGTGCATTTCCAGCAGTGGTCGTGGATGCCACAGGCAACCACAAAAGCATGGGAAACGCGCTGAATTATTGTGGTTTTGCTGGGCGTCTGGTATTTGTCGGTATCACACAACAAGAGGTAATCTTTCCTCACGCACCCATCATGCATCGGCGGGAATTGACACTATTGGCGAGTCGCAATGCGTTATCCGAAGATTTCTCGCGCATCATCCGTTTGATCGAGCAGGGATCCATAGACACTCGCCCGTGGATTACTCATCGAACCCAATTCAATGAACTACCTGACGTGTTTCCTACTTACACGGATCCAAAATCAGGAGTGATCAAAGCAATGGTCGAAATTCCCTAAAAAGCTTTTGGTTTCTATTTGAGTTTTTTAGAAGCATTCTTTCCGGAGTGAGCCCCATTTTGTTAGTCGTCAGAATCGGACGCCTAGGCTGGGAAATATTCCTAATCGCAGGACTTCTCCTCATTCTACAAACCATTCCTGCGTCTGCTGCAGAACGGCTGCGTCTCATTATCGAAACCGACGCAGGCGGTGATCCGGACGACGAGCAATCCCTCGTCCGATTCCTCCTTTACGCCAATGAATGGGACATCGAGGGGTTGATCGCAAACCGTCCTACCGCGCGCGATGGTGAAAATTTAAACCCCGAACGCACCGGCTTCGGCATTGTGTGCCGACTAGTGGACGCTTACGGCCAGTGCTGGACGAATCTTGTGCAACATGACGCACGCTATCCTACGCATTCAAACCTTCGTCAACGCACGGTCGCCGGCCACGGCGATTCGGATTCCGCAGTCCAACTCATCATCGCGGCAGTGGATAAACCTGACCCTCGTCCAGTTTGGTATGCTGACTGGGGGACAGACCAAGGTGCGGCAACCAACAACCTTAACCGAGCACTCGATCGCGTGCTTCAGGAACGGGGTCAAGCTGGTTACGCCCTATTCAAAAGCCGACTTCGCCTCAGTTCAGCAGACAAATTCGGAAAACATACCGCAGAATTGGAACCTCCATTTGCTTTTTGGGTGGATACATTCCGTCCAGAGTTGAACGGTCGACGGTGGTATCATCGGTTCTCCGCGATCACAGCCCGCGCGGGTGGGTTTGATCTCGTTCGTGATTGCCTCACCGGTCACGGGGCTCTCGGTGCCCTCTACCCAACGAACACGACTCATCACCAAAAAGAAGGAGACACCGGAACGTTTTTGTATCTTGTCCCCACCGGAATGAACGACCCATTGGAGCCGACTTGGGGCAGTTGGGCAGGTCGCTATGGGCCCAATACCAATTTCCCCGGCCGGTTCTACTATTGGGCCTCTCAAACCGACGAGTGGAACAGTGCCACAAACCGCGATAACACACTTGCACGTTGGGCCACTTCCCTCCAAAACGATTTTAAAGCCAGACTCGACTGGTGTGTCACCAAGTTTTCCGAGGCGAATCATCCCCCTTCAGTTCGAATTCGAGGTGGAGTCAAACGGTCGGTGCGGAGCGGTGACAGGGTGATTCTCTCCGCAGATGAATCGAACGATCCCGACGGTCAATCACTTCGGTTTGGGTGGTTTGTTTACCCAGAACCTAGCAGTTTCAGGGGACCGCACCCCGTCCTTACGAACGCCGATCAGCCGTCCGTATCACTGATCGCCCCTAGCGTAACCGGCCCAGAGACTCTTCACGTCATCGTTTCAGCCACCGACAGCGGCGATCCCGCCCTAACTCGCTACCAGCGGATCGTGCTGACAGTTCTGCCAGCGGGCACCGCGATCCCTCCATCCAACCGGTAACGCGGCTACTGTAATCAGTTATTTTATTTGTCACTCGGCTGTCCTGTAGTATCTTGACCCGGTTGATAGGCGGGATGCCGATATTAACGTGAGAGACAAATCGTAGCAGCAGTTAATGTCCTAGAATTCGACTCGCCACAAAGGTTTTGATTACGCGGCAGGCTTTTTGAGCCTCCCGCCTTTGTTATTTTTTGGAAAGATGAACGTAAACACCAACGACGCCACCACAGCAGCACCTGTTGATTTGAAAAGGCAGAACGCATCCTTGCGCACCCGCCAACTGCAACTCGCCCGACAGGAAGAGGCTCTAGCCTTCGTCGCCCAATACATTTTGACAACGCAGGAAGCGGGGAGAACTCCCGAATTTCTGGCGAAATTGGTAGCCCGTCTTGGCGAGGATTCGACCGAGTTCCCCACACTCACTTCCTCAGCCTACTCAAACACGATCCCCCCGGAAGAACAGCCTCCTTATCCGGGTGATCGAGCCATCGAACGCCGGTTGAAATCTTATCTCCGTTGGAACGCGAGGGCGATGGTCGTCACCGCCAACCGTGAGGATAAAGGCCTTGGAGGGCATATCTCGACGTTCGCCTCTTCTGCCACGCTTTACGAAGTAGGATACAATCACTTTTTTCGTGCTCAAAACGACACCCAACAGGGCGATCTGATTTATTTTCAAGGTCATGCAACACCGGGTAACTACTCCCGAGCTTTCTTGGAAGGCCGATTAGAAACGCATCATCTCTCCCATTTCCGTCAGGAATTGGCAGAAGGGGGTGGGTTGTCTTCGTATCCGCATCCTTATCTGATGCCTGACTTCTGGCAGTTTCCAACTGTCTCGATGGGGCTTGGTCCCATCATGTCGATTTATCAGGCTCGGTTCATGCGTTACCTCAAGTCCCGGAACCTCCTGCCCCTAGGAGAGTCCAAAGTCTGGGCTTTTATGGGTGATGGTGAGTCCGATGAGCCCGAGTCCCTCGGTTGCCTGACGCTCCCGGTGCGTGAAGGTTTGGACAATCTTGTCTGGGTGATCAATTGCAACCTGCAACGGCTCGATGGCCCCGTCCGTGGTAATGGAAAAATAATTCAAGAGCTTGAATCTCTCTTTTTGGGTGCAGGTTGGAACGTCATCAAAGTCATTTGGGGAAGCGACTGGGATGAGTTGTTCAAAGCAGACAGCAAAGGTCTCCTCGCGAAACGAATGGCAGAAGTCGTGGACGGAGATTTTCAGAAATACTCCGTCGAACACGGGAGCTACATTCGGAAACATTTTTTTGGCAAATACGCGGAACTCAAAGAGATGGTCAACCATCTGACCGATTTCGAGTTAACCAAACTCCTCAGAGGCGGTCACGATGTGCGTAAGGTTTACACTGCCTACAAGGCTGCCACCGAACACAGGGGACAGCCCACAGTGATCCTTGCCAAAACCGTGAAGGGCTACGGATTGGGCGAAGCGGGCGAAGGCAAAAACATCTCGCATCAGCAGAAAAAAATGAACGAGAAGGAACTTCGTGAGTTCCGGACTCGATTCCAAGTCCCCATCAGTGACGAGGCGGTGGGAGAGACACCGTTCTACCGGCCTGCTTCGGATAGTCCAGAAATCAAGTACATGCTGGAGCGCCGTCAGGAATTGGGCGGATTCCTACCCGCTCGCAAGGTGCGTGCAAAGCCCTCCAACACTCCCGGATTGGATTATTTCAAAGAACTCCTCCAAGGCGGCCGCGAAGCGTCTACCACGATGAGTTTTGTCCGCATCCTCACGCTGCTCGTGAGGCACAAGGAAGTGGGTCGATTAATCGTGCCCATCGTGCCTGACGAAGCTCGGACATTTGGTATAGATGCATTGTTCAGTCAGATCGGCATTTATTCCCCCAAAGGCCAGTTGTATGAACCGGTCGATATCGGCAACCCTGCCTATTATCACGAAGCTAAGGATGGCCAAATCCTTGAAGAGGGAATTACCGAAGCGGGCTCTATTTCCTCCTTCGTCGCTGCAGGCACTGCTTACGCCAATTATGGCGTGAACATGATGCCATTCCACATCTACTCTTCGATGGTCGGGTTCCAGCGCATTGGCGACCAAATCTGGCTGGCTGGCGATATCCGTGCCAAAGGTTTTCTGCTGGGTGCTACCTCTGGACGCACCAGTCTGAATGGCGAAGGGTTGCAGCATCAAGACGGCCACAGCCTTCTCATGGCGTCCACAGTCCCGTCGATGCTTGCCTATGATCCAGCATTCGCATTCGAAGTTGCCATCATCGTGGCAGATGGAATGAAGCGCATGTATCACGACATGGAAGACGTGTTCTATTACATGACCCTTTACAACGAAAACTACCTCATGCCGACCATGCCCACAGGCGTCGAGCCGGGAGTTCTCAAAGGGCTTTATAAATTCCAAGCGGGCGATACCACGAAAAAACACAAGGCGCACATTCTGGGAAGCGGCTCGATCATGCGGTCCGCTCTCAAGGCTCAGGAGATTTTGGCTCGCGATTACGATGTATGCGCCGATGTGTGGAGTGCCACAAGTTACAAAGCACTTCGCAACGATGCCCTCAATGCTCAGCGTTGGAACATGCTCCATCCAACAGAAACCCCAAAGAAATCTTATCTTGAGCAGACGTTAGCCAGCGAGAAGGGTGTATTCGTGTCAGTCTCCGACAACATGAAAATCGTTGCCGACCAGATTTCTGCATGGGTGCCGGGTGGTCTTTTCTCCCTTGGAACCGATGGTTTCGGCCGCAGCGATACCCGGGAACGCCTGCGTCGTTTCTTCGAGATTGACGTTGAATCCACGGTGATCGGGACCCTCTACGCCCTCAGCCAAAAAGGGATCATCCCTAAAACTACCGTGGCAAAAGCGATCAAGGATCTCAAAGTCGATCCAGAGAAAATCCACTCCCTGCTGGCGGTTTAGCACAGTCTGGATCCGTTGCGAACTTTTCCAACGATAGGTTCGGTCGCTGATCGCTAAACACTGGTCGCTCGACAAGAGTCGAGATGCTTTGTTAAACCTTCTTAACCAAGCAGATGGCACATGAGTAAAATACTATCAGTCGTGGCCGGTCTGGTCATGATGGTCGCGTTCTTCGCCCTGACCGGGTGGCTATTTTTTAGGAGCCTCAAAAAGACCGACGACCCGGGCCGATTGATTTTTAAATGGGTTCTCACCGTTTTCTTTGCTGGAACCGCGATCTTGGTTGCCGCCAAGTCACCAAGCGGCGATATGGCCTCGGCGTTCATTGTGCCGATCGCGGGTGCGGTTTGCGGTTTGTGTATGGGGATCATCTGGGCCCCAAACATCGGTGCCATTTTCGCAGCACCCATCACGAGTCTTTATGACGGAGGTGGTTCTGAAGTCGAAGCCAGAGCCTTTTACTCGATCGCTCGAGCGAAGCGTCAACAAGGCCAATACGATGCCGCACTCACGGAAGTGGAAAACCAACTGCTGGAATTTCCAACCGACTACGAAGGGTGGATGCTCAAAGGGGATATTCTCGCGCATGACCTTCACCGGCTTCCCGAAGCACTTGCAGCTGTGGAAGCGATTATTGCGCATGGAACTCATCTCCCACAAAACATCGCTTACGCGCTGAACCAAACGGCAGATTGGCACCTCAAGTATGCTAAAAATGTGGATGCAGCTCGCCAGTCATTAGAACAAATCATCGAATTATTGCCGGACTCGCAGCAATCTCACCTTGCTGCACAACGAATCGCTCATCTCGCGACGCCAGAGTTTTTAGCCTCTCGATCAGGGGTTGTTACAGTGGGGTTGAAACCACCCTTGGAAAACTTCGGACTCATGGGTAAATCGATCCCTGCGCCTGAGGTTGCGAATCCCGAGGATACCGCCCGCCAATTGGTGAATCATTTAACTAACCATCCGCGAGACAACGAAGCCCGTGAAAACCTCGCCAAAATCTATGCTGACCATTACCAGCGTCTCGACATAGCTCGTGATCAACTAGAGGAATTAATTGCTGGACCTCATCAGAGTGATAGGGACAGAGTCCGTTGGCTGAACCAAATCGCAGACCTGCACATCAAACTCGCCGACGACCTTCCGGCAGCAAGGGGAGTGTTAAACCGTATCATCGCCCAGTTCCCAAAAAGCTCCCACGCAACAATTGCTGAAATGCGTCTTGCACGTCTCCAGCACGAATTGAAGGCAAAAGATAAGAGCCGAGTGGTTAAACTCGGCTCTTACGAACAGAATATCGGGTTGAAGACCGGCAGACCAGGTCCACCGTCCTGATCACTTCAATTTGAGAGCGATCTGCTTGTCGATTTCACTCGCAAGATCAATATCGGATCCACGGCTCTTATTCCGAGCTTGGACGACTACCCGGCTGATTTTTGTCTCAACCTCATCCACCCGCACCCAGACCGTCCGAGTATCCACTTTAGCCTCGATCATCTTGGTGATCGTATTTTCACTGGTCAACGTCCCGTTAAAGCTCAGCACCTGTTTCGCTGCATCAAAAATCTGTTGCACTGGCCGTTCATAGCGACTCTCGATTGTGTCTTTTGCGAATGGAATCCCAGCCCGCGAACGGCCATCCACTGCACGAAAACAACCCGTTGTGGAAATCAGCAAAGCACCACCCACCATCAGTCCGAACAAGTTCTTAATCATGCGTCCTATAGCAATCTGATTTCAATTTTGCGTCAAGCTTTTCTCGGCAAAGGATTCTCAAAGGTGGTGTAAGAATAAGTGTGTAAAAGAGAAAGCGGGTGTATCCCAGTGTTTAATCAGCAATGAAACAAACACCAAAGAAAGAAGATACACCCATGAGAACAAACAATGTCCTCGTCATAGAACCTGCCCAATCCTGGAA
>SXGT01786169.1_pt1 | contig 15768 bp, 21 predicted proteins | sample 3176221 | NCBI WGS metagenome assembly SXGT01 (sample SAMN11356862, study PRJNA531348) | freshwater metagenome | isolation source: freshwater sample F1-120 | place: China: Fuxian Lake, Yuxi | collected 2017-12-25
CGACCTCGGCGGCCGGTTCACCTTCGGTCGCAACGGCGTCATCTCGATCCCGGCCCGCTCCGCGACGCCGTCGATCGCCGGCTCGTTCGTCGGTCAGGGTGCGCCCATCCCGGTCCGGCAGGGCGCGTTCAGCGCGTCCACGCCCGGCACGGTGGCGCTCGTCGACGCGGCGGACTTCTTCACCGCCACGGGTGATGAGCCGCGCTTCGACGTCAGCGACCAGGCCACCCTCCACATGGAGGACACGGCGCCGCAGGCAATCGGCACCGTGGGTACGCCCAACGTCGTCGCCGCCCCGGTGCGCTCGCTGTTCCAGACGGACAGCCTTGGTCTCCGCATGATCCTCGATCTCAACTGGACCATGCGTCGGGCCGGAATGGTCGCCTTCGTCGCCGGCGTGACCTGGTGATGACCTGCCCGCCACCTCCCCTGGTGGCGGGCTAACCCCCGCTCGAAGGAGAGCAGACATGAGCGATACCGACACGAAGCAGGATGCCGGCAAGGCCAAGGTCGCGGACGAGGACGACGAGGACGTTCGCGCCCGTTCGGTCACCGCGATGGAGGAGGTCGAGGCGATCGAGCCGACCCCGTCGCAGGCGGAGCTGGATCGCATGAAGACCGGCGAGGCCCACATCGAGGCCGGCAAGGCGGGCGGCTATCGCACCCGCCAGTCGAAGGCGGGCTGACGCCCGAATGACCGTGTACGCTCTCTCCGCGCGCGCCGCGGCTGCGGAAGCGCGCTACAGCGCAACCCGCGTCGCGAAGGCGGCGGAGGGAGAGTATCGTCCTGGTCCCTACGGTCTGCCCATCACCGGCGGTTGGCTTTCAGAGAGCGCCGGCCGCTACGCTAACTGGTGGCAGATGGGGCATAGCGTCGAGCGCCCCGGCGGCTCCGCGATGGTCGAAGCGTGCATCTCCGCCTACGCGCAAACGACCGCCATGTGTCCCGGCAACCACTGGCGGCGTAGCGATGCCGAGGGGCGCATCCGAGTCACCAACTCGGCACTGGTGCGCGTGCTGAAGAAGCCGAACGCCTACCAGTCCATTTCCGACTTCCTCCTGAACCTCGTGCGGCAGCTGATGCAGGGCAATGCCTATGCGTTGGCGCTACGCAACGACCGGTTCGAGATTTCCGAGCTTCACCTGATGCTGCGCGGCGCTCCGCGGATCGCACAAACGGGCGAGGTCTTCTATGAGTTGTCGGGCAACCCGGTGGTCGAGCAGCAGCTCGGCGCCGACATCATCGTGCCCGCGCGCGACGTCCTGCACGTCCGCCTGCAGACGCCCCGGCATCCGCTGATCGGCGAGTCGCCGCTCGCCGCGGCAGCGATGCAGCTGGCGGCCGGCAATGCGGCGCTCAGCCAGCAGATTTCGTTCTTCCTCAACCAGTCGCGGCCGTCGTTCGTGCTGCGCACCGACAACAACTACAACGCCGAGCAGGTCGCCGAGCTTCGTGCGCGGTGGGAGGAGCAGTCCGCGGGCTTCGCGCAGGGCCGCACCGCCATCCTCACCGGCGGCCTTCAAGCGGACAAGATCGGCGTCACCGCCCAGGACGCTCAGCTGATCGAGATGCTGAAGCTCTCCGACAAGGCAATCTCGAACGTCTACCGGGTGCCTTCAGCGATCGTCGGGGACGGCGGCGACAAGACCTTCGCCTCCACCGAGGCGCTGATGCAATTCTGGCTCGCGAGCGGTCTCGGCTTCGTCCTCAACCACGTCGAGGAGGCGCTTGGCCTCTTCTTCAAGCTGGGCGGGCAGCCCGACGAGTATCTCGAGTTCGACACCAGCGTGCTTCAGCGTTCCGCTTTGAAGGAGCGGATGGAGGCCGCCGAGATCGGCGTTCGGTCCGGCATCCTTGCCCGCAACGACGCGCGGCGCGACTTCGAGCTTGCCCCTGTCGACGGTGGTGAAGAGCCCTGGGTCCAACAGCAGGACGTTCCGCTCAGCGTTGCCGCAAAGCTCGCCAAGGAACCGCCCGCTCCGCCCCCGCCGGTCCCGCCTGCGCCCGTTATTCCGCCCGAGGAGAGTGGCGCGGCAAAAGCCGCAGCTGAGGCGGACTATCTAAAGCAGCTGAGGGAGATAGTGAATGCTTGATCCCAAGGCGCTCGCGGAGATCACGGGGCAGGTCGTCCGCGAACACGTGGCGAAGAGCATCGCCCCTCTGGTCGAGGAGAACGGCCGGCTCCGCGAGCGTATCGCGGTTCTGGAAGCGCGCGAGACCCCGCGCATCGATGTCGATCTGATCCGGGGGCTGATCGTCGACGCGGTCGCCGCTTTCCACTCGAATGCCGCGTCCGAGAGCGCGCTCGATTTCGCCAAGCTTGCCGGGCCTGTCGTCGAGGAACACGTCCGCATCCGCGAGCGCCTTGCGACGCTGGAAGCCCGTGAACCGCCGGCGGTGGACATCGAGCAGGTTCGCGGCCTTGTTTCCGAGGCGGTCGCCGCGCTACCGCCCCCTCAGCCCGGCAAGGATGGGCAGGACTTCGAGCCCGACATGGCCGAGGTCGAGCGCATCCTGAACTCCGCGGTCGAGCGCCGCTTCGCCGAGATGGCCCCGCCCAAGGATGGCACCAGCGTCACCACGGAGGACGTGCGCCCGCTGATCGACGAGGCGGTTGCCGCGGCTGTGTCCGCTCTGCCTACAGCCAAGGATGGCATCGGGCTGGCAGGCGCGCTGATCGATCGCGAAGGCGATCTGGTGGTCACGTTGACCGACGGCACGATGCGGACACTTGGCCGGGTGGTCGGTCGCGACTTTGATGCCGAGATCCTTGAGCGTGCGGTCGCCGATGCCGTGGCTCTGATCCCGACTCCAAAGGACGGTGAGCCTGGCGCTGATGCGGACCCGGCCGTGATCCAGCGCATGGTCGACGAAGCCGTAGCCATGATCCCCAAGCCAAAGGACGGCGAGCCTGGGAAGGACGCCTACGCGGGGACGGCGCGCGGCCTATGGGACGTCGGCGCCGAGTATCGGGCGATGGACGTCGTGAGCTTCAACGGTTCCGAGTGGCGGGCGAAGCGAGACGATCCCGGCGAATTGCCCGGTGATGGCTGGATGCTCTCGGCCGCGCGCGGGAAGCGTGGCGCGCCCGGGGACCCCGGCAAGTCCGGTTCGCCCGGACAGTCGATCGTCGCGGGCTACGTCGACACCAAGAACATGGCGATCATCCTGACCCGCGAGGACGGCGAAGAGATCAACATCGATTTCTACGACCTCGCCCAGGTCATCAAGAACGCCTGACCCCCTTCGGCGCCGGCCACGCCCCCTCGGCCGGCGTCGAAACCCCCTCCCACATACCGAGGTGAAGCATGACGGCATCTCCCCTGCCGGCGGGCACTGACGTCGGCGACTCGCCCGGCGGCAAGTTCCAGAGCCGGACCGGCATCTACGACGCCGCGGGCAACGAGATCGGAGCGCTGCTTGCCTCCCGGCTCGCTGCCCTCGTCGCCGGGCTTACGGCGAACCAGCCGATCAGCGCAGCGTCGCTGCCGCTACCGGCTGGTGCCGCGACGGACGCCAAGGTCGAGGCCGTCCGCGCGCTGCTCGCCAGCACGCTCGCCATCTCGGCTGCTGCGCTGCCGCTGCCCGCCGGGGCGGCGACCGAGACGAAGCTAGAGGCTGTGCGCGCGCTCCTGGCGGGGACGCTCGCGATCTCGGCCGCCTCGCTTCCGCTCCCCACGGGCGCCGCGACCTCGGCGAAGCAGGATGCTGCAGCGATCTTCTTCGCCGCGATCCAGGCGGCAACGGAGGCCGCGCAGCCGGCGCGCCAGTCGTTCACGATCACGCCGAACGACACCACCGCGATCACGCCGCTCCCGCGAGCGGTGAGGGTCAACACCGCGGGCACGGTCGCCTACCGTGCCGTCGACAGCGCGGCCGACGTGACGGTCACCGTCTCGGCCGGAGAGACCATCCCGGCGCGCATCCAGTACATTCGCGCGACGGGCACGTCCGCGACCGGCTTTGTCGGGCACGCCTGATCGATGTTCGTCACGCTTCTCCTCGCTGGCGCCGTGGCGGCCGATGAGGCCGTTAGCGTGCGTCACGGGCCGGTCTCCGTCCCGGCCGAACGGGTGGCGGCGGTCGCGCGCGTGCAGGCCTCCAGCACCGCGGCGGCGGGCATCCCCTATGGCGCAGTGGAGTGGCGGCAGCCCTACGACCCCGCCGATCACGCGCCCTATGCCTTCGACTTCTCCGCCCTGTTCGACGACGGCGAGAAGATCGCGGACATCCTGTCGCTCCGGCTGTCCTCTGCCGCGGCGGCGCTCGGGATCACGGTCGACACGGCGGCGCAGTTCAGCCCCATGATCGACGACGGGGCCGGGGTGCTGGCGCAGGTCTGGTTCCTCGTGTCGGAGCCTCAGCAAGACAACGCTTCGTTCTCCGCCGCGGGCGTGAAGATGCCGGTTACGATGCAAGTCGAGACCGACGCCAACCCGCCGAAAATCTACGAGCGCACCGCGGTCCTGCCCGTGAGGCAGCTGTGAAGATCGACAACGGCTATCGCGCCCCGCTGTCGATCGACGGCGTGTTCGAGGGGCTGGCGGGCGTGCAGGGCGGCTTCGTGTCGTTCGTGCCCAACCGATCCTCGCGCCGGCCCGACGAGGCGAAAGGCGGCATCCTCAACGGTCAGGCGGTGCGGATCGCGCCAAAGAAGGACCCGGAAGGCCCATTCTGGACCTCGGCATGGGAGCGGCTCGCGTGAGCGTCCAAGAGATGCGCGACCTTCTCGGGCTGGGCGACGGGTTTACCGATGCCCAGGTCGCCGAGGCGTACGCCGCTTATCTCTCCGGCGGGCAGGTGGCGGGCGACGGCGCGCCAGTGGTGACGCTCGAAGAGGTGAAGGAGCATCTGCGTGTCCGGCACGATCGCGAGGATGGCAACCTCACGATCTACCTCGCGGCGGCCATCGCCGACCTCGACGGTGCCGAGGGGTGGCTCGGCCGCGCGCTGGTCGAGCGGACGTACGTGAAGACCTTCGACGATGCGACCGCCGATCTTCGGCTGCCCTATCCGCCGATCGTCTCGATCACTTCGGTCGAGGCGCGCGCGCCCGATGGCACTTGGTCGCCGCTGGCTGCGGAGAGCTGGGCGCTGGATGGGCGCAACGTCACCCCGGCGTTCGGCACGGCATGGCCGGGCAACTCCGGCCTGCGGGTCACCTATCGTGCCGGGTACGATCCGAGCGCCGGCCGCCCGCTGCCGTTCAACATTCGGGCCGCGATCCTCCTCATGGTTGGCGACCTTTACGAGAACCGCGCGACAACCGAGGCGCCGCGGTCCTCCACCGCCGAACGGCTGCTCCGGCCCGCGCAGGTGTTCGCATGACGAAGGCGACCGCGGGCAAGCGCCGCACTTTCGTCCGCCTTGAGCGCCCGGTCTCGGGTGGCTTCATCCGCGGTGAGGCGTCGTGGGAGCTTCACGAGGAGGCTTGGGTCGAGGTGCAGGACAGTCTGCCCAGCCGGGGCGAGCGGCTCGACAACGGCGGCGTCGTCGCGACGTGGCGCGCGCGTGTCCGTACCGAGGACATTCCCGGCGTCACCTCGCGGATGCGAATGGTCGACGTCGATCGCGAGCGCATCATGCAGATCGTCGCCGGCCCGGCCGCGCTCGACGACGGCGGGCTGGAGTTCATGGTCGAAGAGTACCGACCGGCAGGGAACGCCGCGTGATGGCGACGGTCACCGGGCGATCGAGCGTCAGCCGCTACCTCGCCGCGGCACCGGAGCGGCTGGCGCGCTCGGTCCTGCGCGGAGCTGGCAAGGCGGCGGTCGAGGTCATCGCGGACGAAGCAAAGCTGCGCTGTGTCGACAAGGAGGTGGCGGCGGCAATCAAGACCAGCGCCAAGGTCGGCGACGGCGTCGTGACGGCGAAGGTGCTGGTGAAAGGTCCGAACGCCTATCGGGCGCCGTGGATCGAGTATGGCACCGCGGCCCACTACATCAGCGTCGACGATACCCAGCGCCAGGGCATGAGCGTCGGGCGGATCAACAAGCTGGCGAAGTCGGGCACGCTGGTCATCAACGGCAAGCCGGTCGGTAAGACGGTCTTCCACCCCGGCGCGCGACCCTTCCCGTTTCTCCGGCCCGCCCTCGACGTGAAGCGCGACGAGGCCATCGCGGCGGCGCAGAGCTACGTCACGGCCCGCACCTCGGGCCGAAAGGCGGGCGCGAAATGAGCGGCGTGGATATCGTCGGCGCTCTGCTGCTCGGCAGCGACGAGGCTACCGCGTACAACAACGCGCCGGTCAACATCTACCGGCGCTCGACGTCGCAGCCGGCGCTTCCATCGGCCCCGGTCACCTACACCTTCTCGACCGGCGCGGCGGACGGTCTCAACAACGGCTGGACCACCTACATCCCCGCCGGCACCGATCCCGTGTGGGTCGCGGTCGCGACGGCCAGCGCGCAGGCCACTACCGACACGATGGCTCCCAACGAATGGGCGGGACCGGTGCAGGCCTTCGCGAACGGCGCGGCAGGCAGCAGCGGCGTCAACTCCAAGCCGCTCTTCGCCTACCAGCGCGCGGCGTCGGCTCCTCCGGCGCCGAGCCAGAACGCTACGTACACATTCAGCACGCAAGTGCTCGCGGGCCTCAACAACGGGTGGAGTGCTACCATCCCCGACGGCTCGGGCATCGTGTGGGTCACCACCGCCTCAGCGCTGTCCCCTACCGACGTCGACAACATCAACCCCGGCGAGTGGGCGGCCGTGGCCAAGCTGGTGCAGGATGGAACCGCGGGCACCGACGGCTTCACCATCAAGGCGTCGCCGGCCACCTTCGTGATCCCCGCGGCCTCGAAAGGGGCGGCCCGCCCGCCCTGGGCCGGGGGCTCGTGCCGAGTGACCCTCATTAAGGGCGGGGCCGAGGTTACCGCCGACAGCTACAGCGTGGTGAGCGCTGTCAACATGGCGTCGATCGCGATCAGCGGACAGGACATCACCTTTGCGGACACCACCGCTGATGAAGGCTCCTTCGTGGCGCGCGCCACCCGTGGGGGCGTGAATTACGATATGAAGGTCAACGTGTCGAAGGTGCGCGACGGCTCTGCCGCTTTCCGGAGTGGCAATAGCGGCAGCGGCACGGTGGGCGGAACCGTCGAAGGAAACACCACCGTTCCCGGCGGGCGCACGCTGCGTATTTCCGCTTCGGCGGGATACAACACGACGACCAATGGCCTTCCTCCCGGCCAGTACAGAACGTCGTACGGCCATCTCGACCTTTACTGGAGGAACATCACCGACAACGGGCCTTGGAACCTGATCGGCTCTTTCGATGGGTCGGAAGCGAGGACGACCAACAATGGCTACAACGAGTTCGAGCCCGAGTACGACATCGTTTTTGGGAGCGTGAGCGGTCAAGCCCAGTTTGCCGGACCCGCAGATAAAAAGCAGCTCGGGTACAGAGCAACGTTCGGAGTGAAACCGGGAACAGGGAACATGGGCAACTATAACCTCAGCGTCCTCTTGGAGGCTGTTTAACATGGGGCTGGTGACGTCCGACATTGCCGTTTTCGTCAAATCGACGGGACAGCTTTCGCACCTCGCGCCCTCTTCTATAAAGCCGGATGACCCATTGCTGGGGTGGGTTGCTCTCCCCGCGGGGTTCTCCGACGAGACCTTTACGTGGAATGCCACCACCCGAACGATGGTGGAGGTGCCGGCTAAGGTCGAGGCGCAGCTGCTCGCCGCGGTGAAGGCGGAGGCCGAGCGTCGGAAGATGGCGGTGCTGTCGCCGGGCGGGGCGAAGAAGACCGAATATGCGGACAAGGCCGGCGAGGTCCGCCAGATGAAGACCCTCGGCGGGACCGTCACCGCTGCGCTCGCCGCGGTCGCGGTCCTCTCCGCGAGCCGACAGGCAAGCCTCTTCCCCTATGCGGCGGCTGATGCCGCGGCGTTCGGCGACACCGTGGTCAACGCCTTCAACCGCTTCATGGGCGGCATGACCTCCTCGGCGACCGTGCCGACGATCGCGGCGGCGGAAGCGAAGACCTGCGCCGCCATCAAGGCCGCGGCGACGGCGGCGGCGAAGCGGGCGGCGGTGGCGGCCGTCGCCTGGCCCTAACCTCAACCCCGGAGACATCGATGGACAATGCGTCGCTCGCCGCCATGGCGGTCGCGAACAGCCCGACCGCAGCCGCGCCGGCCGCGTTCAACGGGCAGGAGTGGCTGATCTGGCTCAACCTGTGGGCGCAGACCATGGGCTTCCTCGCCGGCATGATCGTCATCGGCACACTGGTCTCCGACGGGCTCAAGCATCGGCACCGGGACGTGCCCGGCTTCTCGCCCGCCCGCCTGTGGCGCGGCATGGGCCTGCTCTTCTCTACCGGCATCACGCTTCGCTGCGGCGCGGGCGCGCTGGTCTTGTGGGGCTGGAACACCGACGAGCCGGGCAAGACGGCCGGGTTCCTATTCATCCAGCGCGTCATTGATCCCCTCGCCATCAGCTGCGGTGTCGCCGGGCTGGTCCTCTTCGTTCTCTCGCTCCCCGGAATGCTTCACCAGCTGCGGCGCGAGCCTCTGCCGATCGATATGTGGCAGTCGTGGCCGATCGTTCGGCGGATGATCGCGGTCGCGATCCTCGCCGCCATCGCCGCGGCCGGCGTGACGGTGACGCGGTGATCCGGCTGGGGGCAGCCTTCCTCGTCGCTGCGGCGGCGCCTGTGGTCGCAACGGCGACGGAGATCGCCAAGGGGGGTCGCGTGAACGGACCTGTAGTGTGGCACCTGCTCGGCTATCCGTTCGAGGCGGGGAGCATGATCGCGGCGCTCTGCGCGTGCCTCGCCGTACGCTTCTACGTCGTGCAGCATAGCGCCGGCGCAAACCGCTGGCTCCTGGACATTCCGGTGAGCGCGATCTCGCTCATGTTCACCGCCGGCATCATCGTCACCGCGCGGCCCCAGCCGCTCACCGCGCTGCTGTTCGGCACCGGGCTCGGCGCGATCGGCGCGGGCCTGATCCGCATCGCCAAGAAGCACGTCGACCGCTTCCTGGGCGAGACCACGGGCGGCTGAAACGAAAAGCGCCGCCAGCCTTGTAGCTGACGGCGCCGTTTCTCGCTTTCGAACAGGGAATGTTACGCGAAGCGAACCTTTGCAGCGACCGAGTGGCGGCGACGCATCGCGCCGCCGACGGCGCCGAAGCCGAGGATCATCAGCGCCCAGGTCGCGGGCTCGGGGACGCCGCCGCCGGCCAAAGCCACGGTCCATTGGCCTGGGTTGGTGAAGTTCCCCGAAACATCAAACAGAAAGTCATGCTGAGTGCTGTAGAAAGTGGCATCGCCGAAAACGATATCACCGACCGAAGAACCAAAAATGTCCGTGTTCGAAGAAGCGTAGCTGGTTCCGTAGAACTGAGACGTGATCACGTTCCCGGCATCATCGGTCTGGAAGTTTGAAGTTTCCGGAAATTCGAAAACCTTGCTGTAGGTTGCGGTGTACCCTCCTACAACTACGGAAAAACCTTGAAGATCGGCTAGGTTCCAAGTTTGGCTGCTAAGCGAATTGCCACCATTATCGGCGGTAAGCTCAAGCTTTAAGGTATCGCCCACGTTCACAAATGGAGTGTCGGTCGCGCCGATCGTGCCGGTGAAAGTGAATACGACCGGAGCGGCAGCCGCAACCGGTACGTAGGCGGCGGAAGCGAGCAGCGCAGCAGAAGCCGCAAAAAGACGATCTTTCATCGGTAACCCCCTCAATCACCGACCCGCTAGCCGGCCGCCAAACCTTTCGCGCAGATTAACGACGCTGCGAAGGCCACATTCCTTACAGTTTCTGGCGGCGTCCCGTTTTGGATCAGCCGCTAAATGATCGAGGCCACGGCCGGCTGACGCCGCTCTTCACACGAGAGGTAGCTCGATGGACGTAGCGACGCTGCAGCGGCGCCTGATGGCGCTTGGCCTCGACACAAGCGGCGAAGACGGCATCTTCGGCCCGCGCACGCGCGCCGCGGTGCTGAAGGCGCTGACGGACGGTCCCGACTGGAAGCTCGAGCAATCGGACGTGGAGGCCGCCGCGGCCGAGCTGCGGCTGCCGCCCGCGCTGGTGTGGGCGGTCTATGACGTCGAAAGCACCGGCGCCTCCTTCATCGAGGGCCGCCCGACGATCCTCTTCGAGCCGCATCGCTTCAGCCGTGCGACCGATCACCGCTACGACGCGACTCATCCGCGGATCAGCTCGCTGCGCTGGAACCGCCGCCTCTATCCCGGCAGCCAGTCGGGGCGTTGGGAGCAGCTGCTCGATGCCGTGGCGCTCGATGTCGACGCCGGCTTCGCGAGCGCCAGCTACGGCGGCTTCCAGATCCTTGGCGAGAACCACCTCGTCTGTGGCGCGGCGACGCCCTGGTCGTTCGCGTGGCAGCAGGCGCAGACCGAGAGCGACCAGCTGAACGCCTTCCTGTTCTTCATCAGCAGCAAGCGGGTGGACGATCGGAAGCTCGTCGACTGGCTCCGCGGGGGCCGCTTCGACCGCTTCGCCGAGGGCTACAACGGCACCGCCTACCGCGAGAACCAATACGACCTGCGGCTCGCGCGCGCTGCCCAGCGCCGCGGCGTGACCGATCCCAGCAAGGAGAGACGCGCATGAAGATCAAGCTCCCCCTCGGCCGCCTGCTTGGCGGCGCCGGCCGTGCCGTCGTCACGATCGCGCTCACCGCCGCGGCCCAGGCGCTCGCCGACGCCGCCGCAAAGCGCGTCTCGCGGACCGATCCCCCGAAGCTCTGACCCTCGACAGGAGAACGACCTATGCGCCTTGGCTTCGGTCTGGGAGTGACCGCGCTCGCGCGTCCCGTTGTTGCGGCTGTTGCCCCCGTGCTGTCGGCTATCAACGCCGACGGCTGGTCGGGTCCGTGGAATGCCGCCTACGGCGCGCTCCCGGCCTATTCGACCGGGGACTCCGAGTTCGCGCCGAACACCTCGCCGATCTACGTCCCGCTGGTGCGGAAGGGCTACGACGCCACCGGGGCACTGCGAACCGACATTCAAGAAGCGGTCGTGGTGACCCGGCGCGTGCGCCAGCCCTGGTCGAACGGGACGAGCAACCACCTTCTCGGTGATGCCTCCGGACGCGTGGCGCTGTCCGGCTATGTTCTCTCGACCGACACCCCGGTTGGGGTGGGCTCGAACAACTCGCAGGAGACCAGCCCGCGCCCGGTGGCGCAGCAGTGCGATCGTAACCGTCGCGTCATCGGCGACAGCGCTCTCTGCCAGATGCGCGCCTATCATTGGGCAGCGCGCAACGGGAAGCCGGTCGCCGCTGCCTACGCGTGGTTCCGCTCGACCGACGGCACCAAGGAAACGGTTCGGGTGCTGATGAGCGGCCCCAAGGTGTTGTCGCACGGGGGCAACGATCGCTTCGCGGTGATCGGCTATGACGCGACAGTGCCGACCAACCAATGGTCGGATGGAACGCCCATCCCCGACGGCACCACGCTCGTCCGCGAGATGGACGTGCGCCCATGGATCGGGGACGCCGCATCGATCCGCACGACGGTGGGCGATACCGTAGACGGCCGCGGGTTCACGCCGCAGAGCTTTTACAAGCACACAGCGCGAGCAGGGGCGCCGCTCTACGTCCACGTCAACCAGAGCAGCGGCGTTGACGAGACGGTCTCGATCGCGGGCGTCGGTTCAACGTCGGGCGCGCAGAAGGTCTCGACGACCGCGGCTGGGGCCAAGGCGCAGCCCTTCGCGACGATCGCGAAGGCCATCGAGGCTCTCAAGGCCGCGACGACGCTCACCAGCGGCTTTACCGACGGCTGCTTCGTCCACCTCGCGGCCGGAACCTACACGTCGCCCGCGACCACGCAGGCCGGCACCTATCAGAGCGGCGGCGAGCTTATCATCGAGACGGACCCGACCGCCGCGCCCTATAGCGCGATCCTGACCGGATCGGCGTCCACCTTCCGCCAGTCTTACATCACCTACCGGAAGGTCCACTTCCAGCGCAGCGTCAGCACGGTCGCATGGTCCTCTCTCAATCGCGTCGCGATTTACGACTGCACCATCGACCACGGGACGCAAACGACCGTCCCCTTCGGCGGAACCACCTACATCAACGGCCTGACGGTGACGGGCGGCAGCGCGCCGTTCCAGAGCGGCATCGGCGCCGCGACCTTGAACCTCTGCCGCGGTCTCCAAGGCGGCACGTCGAAGGGCACCGCGTTTTCCGTCGACGCCTTCAATCTGACCGGCTGCCTCCTCTACAATGCCGTCTGGAACAACGCCGGCCGAAGCAACTCCGGCACGATCTGCGACAGCTTCGCCAACCTCGGTATCACCGGCACATTCGCGGCCCCGTTCAACGCGAGCGAGAACGTCGATGGCTACGTGCTCGCGAACTACATCATCGAGTACGCCAGCACCGTATCGAACCCCGCTCTGCGTCCGTCGGGAGACGGCGCGACCGCCAATGTCACCCACTTCATCAACTGGTACGGCAGCTACGGCGGCGCGAGCCTCTATGGCCGATGGAACATCGGCTACGACGAGACCACCGGCACGCTGCGGACGCACAAGCATTGGTCGCAGATCGGGATGATCCCGGTCAGCCACTATACCAAGCACGACTGGTTTCTGGGCTCGACCGCGGCAGCCGGAACCACCGGCGACGCCACTCGCGCGGAGGCGCCCCAGCACACCGGCGCCTGGTCGGTCATGTATCAGGTCAACAGCCGCGGAAACTGGATACAGTTTCCGACGGACAGTGGAGCTGGCCCGGCCTACGGGCCGAACGGCGACCGAGTGCCGGCCTTCTATGGCCTGAAGGCCAAGTACCTAGTCGGGACGGCGAGCCAATTCGTCCGCAACGATCCAAAATTCGCCGGCGGAACGAAGAAGGCGACCGACTACGACGGAACCACCGTCTCCGGCGCCAACGGCGGCGTGGCGGCTGATTACATGCCCGCCGCCGATAGCGGCCTCATCGGCGTGCTGACGGCAGCCGAGGAGGCTCTCCCCCTCGATATCACCGGAGCCGCGCGCAACCGCGGCACTCTAGGAGCCTACGCATGATCCGCATCCTCGCCGCCGCCGCGCTCGCGCTCGTCTGCGCCGCGCCCGCCTCCGCCGCCTCGCAGGCCGCCACCTGCGCGACGCTCCCCGCCGCCGTCGCCACCGCGCCGGCCGGCTCCACGATCAACCTCGCGAAGGGCAGCACCTGCGAGAACCTGGTGCTGAAGCGCACGATCGCGGGGCAGGTCATCATCAACGCCGGGCGCTCGGTCGCGCGCGGGGTGACGTTCGGGGGCTCGGGCATCACCTGGCGCTCCGGCGCGATCGTCGCGCCCAAGGGCGTCACCGGCAAGGCCGGGGAGGTCTACGGCGTCCTGATCCGGGGCTATGTCGGGAAGCCGACCAGCAAGATCAGGATCGAGGGCGTCGCGTTCGGCCTCAGCCGAAAGGCGGTGGTGATCGATACCGCCTCCGACATCACGATCACGAAGAACCGCTTCGACGGGGTCGGCGAGGATGGGGTGATCGCGTCGGCGGTGACGAGGCTGACGGTGACCGGCAACACCTTCCGCAACGTCGTCGGCAAGCCGACCAGCTGCACCACGGCCGGCGGGGTCATCCCCGGCCTCTCAAGCCGCGATTGCGTCGCGCGGGGCGGGGCTTGGACGGACGGCTATCATGCCGACGCGGTGCAGATGCGAAACGGGGTCACCGACGCGCGGATCGCCGACAACGTCATCAACGCCGACACCCAAGGCATCACGCAGATGGACACGACCGGCGACGCCCCGCTCGTCCGGGTGAGGGTTGAGCGCAACAGCGTCACCGCGACGATCCACCACATCACGCTGGGCGCCAACTGCGTCGACTGCCTGATCCGCGGCAACACGATCCGGCGCTACAAGCCGACGAGCTACAAGGCGGTGATCCGGCCGGGCGCGGCCCGCCGCTGCGCGAACGACACGGTCGACGAGCCGCGCGACGTCGCCTGCTAGGCCATCGGTAGCCTTCAGCCGTCCATATCCGCAGGAGCCCGGCGCTTCTTCGGAAGGAACCCGGCGCCAACCTGCCCAGCGACCTGCAAACACACACGGCCGATGGCGGCGGCATACTCGGACGAAACGGCCTCAGCACCTACACCGGCGGGCACAAAGTCAACGTGGCCGGTCTCGGAATACGTATAGGGTACGTGACCAAAGACCAGGGACCCGGCCTGTCCGGCCGCTTGAGCCGCCAACGCGTCTAAGAAGAAGTGCTTGCTCGCCGAGATACCGTCTTGACGCCGAAGCGCGGCACGAGCCGCCTCTGCCAAAAAGGCCGAGCGGTTGGGCGCCGCCGCGTCGATCGCGCGCAGAAGGTTGGCGTCGATTGACACCAAGACCCGCTCTACCTTCGCGGGCACCTCCACGCGAACCATGACGCGCGCCACGTCATCAGCACCCTCGACATCTTCGATTGCGTCGAGATCTGAGGGGGCGGGGATCGCGTCCTTGTCCTTCACCATCGCCTCGACATGCAGCGCGAGCGCCTGCTCCGCTTGGAGGCAAGCCTCGCCGACAGTGGTGCCGTTCGCGACGCAACCGGGGAAGTCAGGAAAGGTGACGCCGAAGCCGCTGGCGCTGCGATCGATGATGGCGGGGTAATAGGTGGCAGGCATTGTCAGCTTCCTTGCTATACGGCGTATATAGACGACCCTAAGCCGCCAGTCGAGCCTCTCGCATCCGGCGCTTACGATCCGCCGCAGCGGCGTCGTATGCATCCGCGCAGCGGCGGCACATGCGATCCTCCAGCAGGTCTGCCTGATCGAGCGGCACGTCGCCGCCGCAATAGTGGCAGCCCAGGGGGGAGACGGTCGCGGGCGGCAGCTGGCTGAGCAGCGACTCCATGGCCCGCGCGACTTCCTCGTGACCGGCAGCGCGAATGAAGCGTGCCGCGCAGGCGAGGTCGCCCCTGCCGAAGGCGAGGTCCTGCGCAGGCGTGCGATCCACCCGGTCAAAAAGAGGCATGTTGAGCGGGAAATGCGGCTTGTTCATCGTTGGGCTCCTTCCGGTTCGGCCCGGCCCTTCAGGGCCGGAGCCTGATCCCGGTCGCTTTCTCGATGCTGATGATGTTGCGGAGGGAGAGGTCCTTCACCGGGTGCTGGACGGTGACCTTGATCCCCTTGCCGCCCTTCTTGAAGTTGTGGTGGTCTCCGCGGATATCGACCAAATCCCACCCGTTCGCCTTGAGAACCTTCATCACTTCGCGGCTGCTGATCACTGCGTGTCTCCATCCCGTCTGATATACTCCGTATATGGGACTACGGTAAATGACTCAAGCAGTTTTATATATCGCGTATATATTTTCCCGATTTCTTTCGGGCATCCGGCGCGTTGAAAGTCCCTGATATCCGCGGCTGAGAGCCTGATTTCCTCGCACCGGCGAGGTATCGAACACGTCCGCAGGCCGCATGATGGCCGAGCGGGGGTGCCGTGCGCAAACACGGCAACCGACGGGGGTTGAGGCCCGTCACGGGCGGCTGGCCTAGCCGCTTACGCCCCGCGCCCGTGCACCGGGCGGGGCTCCTGTGAGAACGAACAGCCATGGAGTCGAGTCTTTCCGGCGTGTCGCCGGTCAATCCTGTTGCCCCGTACCTGGGCGGCAAGCGCAACCTCGCGCGGCGCCTCTGCGCCATCATCGCTGTCAATCGGCGTCCAAAAAGGACCCCCTATCGGCGTGCAAAAGGGACCCCCTTCGTCAAGCAGCGTGACGGGTATGGGGGTCGCACCGTTCGCGCTGGTTGCGGCGTAGGGCGGGCGTAGCCCGACCGGAGGCGCAA
>SXGT01319836.1_pt1 | contig 15766 bp, 7 predicted proteins | sample 3176221 | NCBI WGS metagenome assembly SXGT01 (sample SAMN11356862, study PRJNA531348) | freshwater metagenome | isolation source: freshwater sample F1-120 | place: China: Fuxian Lake, Yuxi | collected 2017-12-25
GTGAACAAGGTTGGCCAGAACCATGAGCTGGTTGACCCAATTGTCCCGATCAGGCCAAACAAAGCGTGAAGCCAGCCCCAACAGCAAAGCCAAAACACACAAACCCGACAGGTTATAAACAGCATCCAGTAACCAAAGAGAGTCCTTGGTGGCCACGTACACCATCAGGGAAATCACAGCCACCAAAAACCCGATACCGGCAAAAGCACCGCCCACCATTTGCAGGCGAGAATCGAAGGTGGCACTGTCAGTTTCAGACACCACTCGAGCATAGATCGGCGTGGTTGGTGTTACCACCCTGATGTAGACCACAGTGCTATCTGTAGTACTCGGCTGATAAAGCACAGACGGTGCCAATGCATCCACTTCCCGCTCAGAAAACGAATGCTTTGAACCAGTTGTTTTTTGAATCCAGGCACCTTGTGTGTCGGGCAAATAAACATCCACTTGGTGGGTGTAATTGGGTTGTACCATCACCACCCAATTTGGCTGGCTGGAAGGTGCCAGTGTCAGCTTTAGCCACACGGGGTTTGAATTGTTGCCACGAAATAGCGGCCCCATGAACGGCGTAAAAGTTTGCTTTTGTATCGTATCAATGGTCGCCGTGCCGCTGGTGTCTTCAACATAAGCTCGCGTTTGAACCAAATCCTGATACGGCGTATTAACTGGAAAACTGAACAGCCAACCCAAGACCACAAACAGCAGCGCACTGACCAACAACAGTGATAAAGCGGGCGGGTTGGCGGGTTGGGTCATGACTGGTGGCGGGCTCTTTAATTAGGTTGGCACTTAAGTTTGTAATGTAACATTGCGTTGAAATGAAACATTACAAAAGATTACAGTGATCCCAGCAGTGTACAAACAGCCCTTGTAAGAAAACGTAATATTCAAAAATTAGTTGTTGTTAGTCTTCTTTGGCATTCCTGACGGGAGACTACAATGCATATTTTTTCCTTATTGTCTAAAACGCAGTACACAATCCGAGGCAATGCAGTTCAAAGCCTTATTCCAACTCTACTCACAAAAACAGCAATTGCTGCTGGTTTTCTAGCCCTGGCTGCTTGCGGCGGTGGCGGAGACGGCACTTCCTCAACCCCAGCACCTACGCCTGTGTTGGGTGCGGGTGCACAGCCAGGTATGCACCTGGCTGCCTTGGGCCCACTGGCCGGCGCAACCGTGACTGTTGCACCCTTGTTGCAACCTGAAAACGTGCTTGTTTCAAGTATTACTTCGGCAACTGGTGCATTCGCCTTGAACACTTCGAACCTGCCGGCTGAATTCGATTCTCAGCTCTTGAAAGTTTCGGTTTTCGGCGGTAACGACACCGATGTGAACGACGATGGAGTACCCGAAGCAACCCCAACACCCAACTCTGGCACCATCAATGCACTGGTGAGGGGCAGTGACCTGAAAACGCGTTCAATTGCCGTCACATTGCTGAGCGAAGCAATTTACCGTGCTGTTGAAGGACAAATGGACACGGTGCCCCAAGAGGCTATTGAACGTTCCATGGAAGAAATTGCCTATCAGCTTTTTGATCAAGACCTCGATGGTGACGGCTTCATTTCCTATGGTGATGTGCTCTCCTTCAACCCAACGCGTACACGCGACAAAACACTGCTTTCTTTTGCTTATGCCGATTTCCTGAAACCTCAGGATGATGGAACCTCTGTGGTCACCAAGTTTCACACCAACAACATGGAAGCCATACCCATGGGAATTAGCACTGTGCTGGGTGTCCGGACGTTATCGCGCCTCCCTGATCAACTCGACACTGGCCTTGTAATTGTCAACATCAGCTCAGGCAATGGGGGTGTGGTGGTTAGCCCAGACATTCCAACGCTTGACCTTGGCTCGGGTAACCGAAGCTTTACTCATAAAGTTGCCAGAAAAACTGCCACGAACAATGGCGGAAAGGTCACATTCCGCGCCACTGCGGATGAGGGTTTCACTTTCGCACGTTGGGTAGGTTGCGATGCGCCCGCTATTTCGATGGGTGATACTTGCGTGGTGCAAAACGCGGAGGACAATTTTGCGGTGTCGGCACAATTCATGCTCAACGAGAACAAACTGATTGCGGGCCTGACCAATCAGGTTTTGCTAGGCGATGCGCCAGGCAAGCTGGGTGTGGTGCTCTCGGGCAACAATACACTCACCCTGACCGCCCTGATGAACGATGCAGTGAGCAAGGCAAAAATTGACAGTGTAGTGGCAGGATCTTTGATTCACACTGGCTTGATTACTTTTCCTCAAGTGAAAGTGCTGCAAGACCTGGGTGAAGCACCGGTAGTGAGTTCAGGCAATACCCCAGAGTTTTATCGCAAACAGTTCCGCTATGAATCAATTGAGTTGTTTAACGCATTTGATCAGGCAACCTATCTTGAAGACGACCGCCCTATTGAACTGGACGATCTCACCGCAGTGCGCTACGCACCCGAGGTGAACGAGGAACAGAAAACAATCGTACTGCCCACTCGAGCCAACCGTAGTTTTATTGAAGGCCCCACACCATCGGGACAAAGCGGCGCACAAGGAAGCTGTGACGCAGCCACAGACGAAGAAATTTACGCTACCGTAAGAAATGGAAATGGCGATGAAGAAGTAGTGATCGCCTGTATTCAGGAAGGTGCGGAACCTGATGAATCAGCCGCCTCTTGCCAGGCCCCTCAGGAAGATGTGCTGACCACTGTCGATGGCCGTGTGTACTGTATTCCCGCCAACAATCGGTTGGCTGCCAGTTCAAAAGGTACTGGAGACGAGAAACCATTGCGCGTTTTGGCCAAAGAACAAACTGGTAACAAGAATGGCATGGTGAAAGCCCGGGAAATTATTTTGGCAGGTTACGGACGCGCCTTTGACCTGGGCGACAATGTTTACCTGACCAGCAACCCCAATAAACCCGGTTTGCTGATGATTGAAGCCGAAGGCGATTTGAAGCCAGCAACACCCAAGCAACGTGCTTTCGAGGTGATGAAAGTTGTGTGTAAACGCAACGTGCACATGGCGGGCTGCGGACAATTTGGCGGCTCACCCATTTCACAGGTGGCGAAATTCTCTTTCCCAAAAGAGGGCGACCCACCCTTCATGGTAGAGGTCACAAAAGGTGTTTACACCTTGGCTGTAAAAGCAAGAATTGAAATTGAGGCCCGAACCCGCGGTGGTATTACCTGGGTAAAACCATTGAGAGTGGAGGCCTTTGTGAACGGTTTTGTTAGCCTCACACCTCAAATTGGTTTGGGTATTAAGGCCAGCAAAGGTCCCTCAGCCGATTTGCGTAAGAAAATTTACGAATTTGATTATTCGAAGAATGCCTTACCTGCGGGCGCCCTGTATCGCGGCACGATTTCAATTGACGTTGGTTTAGAGCTGGCAGTTGAAGCTGCAGCAGAACTTGACGTTAGCCTACCCGTGGTAACGCGTTACGACGGTGCTTTTGCAGCGGGATGGGGCTGTCGTAAAAGCTTCCTGAGAGATTGTGTAAGCGGTGTTCAAGCAGGCATGAAAGTGGTGCCCAGTATTTTCTACACCGCCAAACTGGCATCTTCTTCGGTCAGTGGTACAGCTGAACCCTATCTGCAAGTGGCGCTTAACAGCGGTATTCGCGGCGTAGACAAAGACCTGTTCAAAGTTGCTGCGAGGGGATTTGTGCAAGCAGAAGTCAAAATTGAGGGGCCAACCATTCAGGTCAGCAACGAACCCGCAACGTTGTCGAGAGTGGGGCAAAAGTTCTGCCTGGATGGACAAGGCAGTGCTTCGGCAACGCTGTATGCAGGCGGCAGGGTGTTCTACGAAGTGGACACCACAGATTCACCCCTCGAAAGCCTTATCAAGTATCAATATAAATTTATTCCCTATGAGAAAAAATTTCATATTGCATCTTACGGGTGGGACTTCGCATTTGATACCAATAAACCCTTCCCCAAAAAAGACGGGGTGGGTATCAACCCAAGGCCGGTAATGGACGCCCCGACTTGCACAGGCACGTCAGCGAACAATGCGCCAGAATCCCGGATTTTTAAAGCAGGTGAATTCGAATTGTCTACGGGAAGCTTCTACATCACCAAAAACCGAAAGTTTGTCATGCAGGAAGATGGGAACTTTGTGGTGTATGAATACGACCCCGAGAAAAATGAGGAAGGACGCCCAAAGTTTGCAACTGGTACGAACGGTCTTAACTATCGCATCATTTTCCAACGCGACGGAAACTTGGTGATTTACGACCTGCGGGACAATCCGATTTGGGCTTCTAACACCAGCGGCCTGAACAATGCAACTTTGCACTTGCAAAGTGATGGAAACCTGGTGATTTACCGCGACAACAACAGTCCGGCCTATGCCACTGGAAGTTAAAACCAATACATAAACGCAGCATTCAAGCACTCCCGAGAGCAGTATTTCGGGAGTGCTTGATGATTGCAACAGATTGACATGTCACTTAGTAAGTTCACACGAATCGGATTCGATTCTGTTTAAGTAACAACATCACATTCAACCCGTTACATGGAGCCCACCATGGCTTTTCAACTCACCCGCCTTGCAGCAACGTTTAGCCTGTTTGCTATTGCAGGTCTGGCGCAGGCCGAACCCATACAAAACCAGTACATTGTTGTACTCAAAGACACCGCAACACTGACTCAAATTCTGGATTTGCCTATTGGCACTCCAGTTAAAAACCTGCTGGATCAAGCACAAGCCCAATTGGGCTTACCCAATCAACAAATCAATTTTCGCTATCAAAACGTATTCAAGGGTTTTTCGGTCAACCTGCCCGACCATGTTGCTCGCGGCTTGAACCGAAGTGGCTTGGTGGCGTTTGTTGAGCAAGACCAAACTGTGAAGTTGAACAACGAAGTGACCCAGAACAATGCCACTTGGGGCCTTGATCGTTTGGATACTCGCGAGAATGCGCGAGACATGCGATACACCTACTCATCCACAGGTGCCCAAGTACATGCCTACGTCATAGACTCGGGCTTGCGAGCAAGCCACGTTGAATTCCGGGGGCGCGTGGGCAACGGTTTTGACGCTACGATCGGCTCCGCATCGGGCGGCTTGTTAGGTGGCGGTTTTCTGGGCGGCGGATTTCTTGGTGGTGGCGGGCTGTTTGGGGGCTTGTTCGGCTCTCCCAGCTCCCCACCCCCATCCTCTGGTAATCCTTCGGATCCATTTGATCCATCATCCACACCCAGTGATTGCAACGGACACGGCACACATGTGGCAGGCACCATTGGCGGTACGCAGTTTGGCGTGGCAAAAAATGTGATTCTCCACGGCGTACGGGTGGTTAACTGCGCGGGCACAGGCACTTCGTCGTCAACCGTGGCAGGCGTTGACTGGGTATTACAAAACCACGTAAAGCCAGCGGTAATGAATTTAAGCCTGGGCGGCGGCGCATCCAGCGCAGTGGATCAAGCAATTCGTGCAGCTCACAACGCAGGCATAGTTACTGTAGTGGCTGCGGGCAACGATTCACGTGATGCATGCGAATTCTCGCCCGCCCGTGAACCTTTGGCCTTGACTGTGGCATCCACCGACCGCAACGACAGGCGTTCCTCTTTCTCCAACATTGGCAGTTGCGTCGACCTGTTTGCACCGGGCAGCGAAATTACCTCGGCCAGCATCAACAATGACAACGCTCAACAGGTATTGAGCGGAACATCCATGGCATCACCCCATGTGGCGGGCGCTGCCGCCAAACTACTTTCAAAAGGTATTGCACCCGGCAATGTGGCCACTGCCTTGAGAAATGAAGCCACTTCAGGCGTAGTGAGTGACTCAAGAAACACTTTGAATTTGATGCTTTACAGTCGATAACAGCCCAAGCATGGCCCAGTACAATCGCTGGGCCTTGCGCTGTTCAAGTCGCCCTTTCAGGGCAAATTCAACTCATAATTGCGCTGAATCACATTCCCAAATCCATCTTCCGCACTCACCAAATAAGAACTTGCTTTACCAATTTGATCCGGCGTGAGCGACAGCCTACGCTGTCCGTACACGCAAATGGGCTCTGGCTCCAAGCCAGTTGAAATACACACTGATTGCCTGCCCTCGGGCGTCACCAAGGTAATCACCACATTTCTTAAATTCGGTGTAGAAGCGTACTCGAAAAGGTTGGCCAGTGACTCGTTGTTCAACTGCGGGTAGCCTGCACCGCTGACCACTGCGGGTGCATCAATTCGAACTGGTTTGGAACGATTCACAAAATTGACTTGCCCAATTCGCTGGGTCAAGTCCATGAACACCTCACCAGCCTTTGAGTTCGCAGGTAGGCCGTTCACAAAATTACCAAACCCCACATTTTGGCAGTTGGCTCCGCCGGTGGCCATGGGATCGGGTTGAATCACCAAGATATTGGTGGTGGCAGAACACTGACCTTGCCCTGCACGCGAAACTGCAAACAAACTTGTTGTACCTGAACCTTGCGGGCTTTGTACCAACTCGGCTTTGGTCAAGTTCGAATTGACCAACTCGCCAAACGACGCAGGCTGTAGGCCAGGTGGGCTAACGGGTGCGGCGATAAATGCTCCTGATTCAACAGCAGAGGCTGGTGAAGGAAAACCATTGGCCCCAACCGTTTGAGTGATTCTGTCAATTCGCTTCACTTTGGCTGCAAACGGCTTGAAATAACCACCTGAAAATTTAAGTGGGTTGGTTTGTGCACTTCGACGCTCTACTTCAAGATCATAAAACTCTCGCCGAATGACCTGCGTAAAGTTCGAATTGCCAAAATCTTCAGCAAACCGTGTCAGTGGTCTTGAGAAACTTAAGCGGATCTGACAACGATCAAACAATGTGGCACTGTCTGGAAAGCAGCGAAGAATTTCAAAACCGGACACCGAGACCAAACCTGGGTTGTTGTACACCTGGGCAAAACTGTCGATGCGAAAGCCCTGATCATCTTGAAAGTCCTCATGCATGACATTGCCCAGATTACTAACCGACAAGTTGCCTGAACGGAATGCATTCTCAAAACGTTGCACCAATACAGATACTGCCGATGGGGACACGGTTTCAGAATCCAAAGGGCGTGGCAGCACTGCCCCGTTGAGTTGCGCTGGGTCTACTGAAACCTGTAAGGCCGGGTTCGGCTTGCTGCTAAGTACCAGCGAAGCGCCATCGTATGCAATTTGAACCAGATCAAACACAGCATCAATACCGGTAGAATCTGGGCGAAATGCCGCATCCGAGAAAAAGTTGACTGCCACTGGGGAAGGTATGTAATTGGCCAGAGCATTTTGTAACACCCGCGACAAACGCACAATTTCACTGGCAGTAATTTGCCCGGTGGCAAGTACCTGTGAAAGCGCAGTGGTCGCAGGCGTAATGTTGGCAATGCGCTGCCCTTGCAATACAACTGTACTTAATTCCTGGTCTGGGTTGGCTGGGTTGGTCGCGGTTACTTCCAGTGGAAAAGTGAACTGCGAAATTCCATTCAGGGTATACCTACCGGCTGAATCGGTACGAGCAGTGACCATAACCATGCCATTGCCCGCAGTGACAACTGCGTCTCGCACTGGCGCACCAGTAGCCACAAAGCCAGTTAAATTGTTCACAGCAACAGAACCACCCACTCCCGAATCACCACCGCCACCGCCGCCACACGACACCACACTTAGCGCGCAAAAGGAAACTATCCACAAACTTGCTGCCATTCGTTTCATTTGATTAATATCCATTTAATGTTTGGTGTGTTCATGTGGCTTTGACTTCTTCAAAAGAACCTGCCTGGACAAATCATTGATTTGTTCAAACCAATCTGTATGTGGTGCCAACTTGCATTGGGCCCAAGTGAAGCGATGTCGCAGTTCAAGCCTGCTCAACAATTTCTCCATGCGCTGCTCAACCTCTTCGGGGGTAGACCTCAGCAACAACACAAACTCATCACCACCGTACCTGGCCACCCACTCATGTTCTTCACAAAACCGGTTAAGCTGCTGGCCCAGTTCTCGCAACGCGATGTCACCAGCTGCATGCCCACCGAAGGTATTCAACGCCTTCAGATCATTCATGTCCACAAATACAAGCTGCGCTGGATCTGTCACGTTGGCGGATTTAACAGCCCTGCGTGATAGCAACAACAAGCTGCGCCGCGAGCGAACTCCAGTCAATTCATCCTGACCCAAGAGAAGCTCCAGCCTTTGAAGTTCATGTTTCAATACTCTGATTCGCCACACAGAGTAAGCAAGTATCAACAGACTGAATATGAGAACAAATAACATCGTCAAGCTTGCTTAGTACAAGAAAGGATTGGGTACCAGGGGCGGGGCCGCAACACCTTCTTCTTCCTGATCAAGATAAACGCGAAGATACATGCCAACCTTGAACTGCTGAAAATCGGAAGCATTGTCCAAACCAATCAAGCCACCAAGAATAACTTTGGGCGACAAGGCATATTCGACGGTACCAGCCAGGTTGTAAGCGAAACCATTTTCAGACCGACTTCCGTAATTGGGCCCAAGCACACCGGCAGACAGACCCAACAATCCAATTTGATCAAACGCGGCTTGGGCCTGTGATTGCAACAAAGCGCTGGTTGGAAAGTAGACGTTGGCATCTTCTTTAAAGGATTGGAATCCAAATGAGCCGCTAACACCGTAACTCAGCTTCGATTTCTTGACCCAGTACTCCATGGGCACTGTAATGCTGACGTAGCGCTGTGGACTGAAGTAGCCACCATGACCAAAAGTGAAGTAACTCAGGTTCTCGGAAAAACCAAACGTGTTTAAACCCAAACCAATCGTGAAACGTTCATCTTCTTCGTTGATCGCTTTGTAGTAAGTACCAAAACCCAGTTCGTTTTTCTCGTTGTCAGCTACATTTTCGCCATCGTATTGATACAGGCCTATGTAACTGTATAGGCCAAATCCATCCACCTCACGGGTTAAACCAACGCGCCCACCAGTAGAACTTACAGCACCCCATGCCAAGCCAGCTCGCTCATCTCGAGCACCCACATACGAAACGAGGCTGTCTGTGACAGGTCGCCTTGCAGCTTGAAATGTCACGGTGTAGTCAGGACCTATCGGTACTGAAAAACTCAAACCAAGCGATGCATCGGCTTTGTCAATATTGGTGGGGCGTGTTGCTGCATCAAATCGGAACACATCTGAAGCGTAAGCCACACCCACTTGGGCACCCGAATAATCTTGAGGACCAATACCTGAGTTTCCCTGCCCTAGGTTATTAAGACTGGCTGCGGGACCTGCACCAAATCGACTTGTGGTCGAAAAGTCATTGGGTACATCTCCAGAATTCAAGACGATTGGGGTCACCGACACAGTACCGGTTCCACCCAGAATGCTGCGCTTGTATTGCACTGGAATGGCCACCTCAGTCAGCTCACTCAAGCCCGATTCGCCCTGCTTGGAACGCACAAAAATACCGCCAGTACCCAAAGATGTTTGCGGCTTGACCAGTGAGCGCAGTTCATTTTGCAACACCGAAATTCGATCGCCAGGCGCATTTAAAGGCGGCGGCGGCACATATCCGCTGGATGGTGCTTGAGATGGGCGCACCGCAGGCGAAGTCAATGTGGGCTGGGGATTAAACACTGGCTGTGAATTGACCGCTGGGGGTGTAATAAACACCGGCTGCGTATTCACTTGTGCGGGTGCTTGTGCCCCACCTTGACGAAATGGATTGCTCGGAATTCGCCCTTGCTGAAGCTGCTCGGATGCAAACCCGGAACCCGTGAATGCGGGGCGAATTTGGCTTTGATCCGGGTTCAAGGAATTGCTGGTACCGGTCAATTTGACCTCGGCAGCCAAGGCTGCCTCAAAGTAACTTTGCGCACGGCCAGTGTCACCCGCAGCCCGGTAATATCGGCCAATATCAGCCAAAGCAATCGGATCATTCGGACGCAAGCGTTCGAGTGATACGGCCAGCTCTCGTCCGCTGCGGAATTCCTGGGCGGCGGCCGCGGCACCCAGAGCACTGCCCAACAAATTGGCATCAGAAGGTTTGCTGCTTAAAGCAGACTGATACAAACGCAAGGCTTCAGCATGTTTGTTGTCTGATGAATAAAGCCTGGCCAATGCGGCCAATAAATCAGGATCATTGGGAGTTTGCGCCAGCGCGGGTGCTATTGCATCATACGCCCCTGCCAGGTCACCTACGTTTCTCAGTGAATCCGATTGTTTCAGGGCAATGGCCCGGTTCAATTCAGCCAATGAGCGGTTTTGATCCGCGCTCAACGCACTGTTCTGCAAACGTCGAATCAACGATTGAAGCTCGGCGGTTTGATTCGTTTTCAACAGAACATAGCCATATTGAATGCTCTCGGCAGCATTCAATTCACTCAAGCTTTTTTGGCTGCGATACTGTTGCATCAATCGCGTGGCGTTGTTGATGTCACCACCTTCGGCATACTCTGAAGCCAGTTGAAGCATCAAATCGGGTTTGTCCGCTGCATCACGTTCCAATGAGGACAATAAACGCTGAGCGTCACTTTTGCGCCCCAGCTTGTTTAGTGTCGCAGCTTGATCCAGAACGGCGCGAAACTCGGTGCGCTGGGTCAATGCAAGTTGATCGGTGGTCAGTTCATCTTTGGGAATTCGAGCCAAAACAGCTGCGGCACCAGCGTTGTCGCCTATTTCAGAATAAAAAACAGCCGCGGCATAGAGAGACTCTTCAGGTACGTTGTCAATACTGGTCAATGGATCGATCAGCGCACGGGCCTCATCTTTTCTACCCTGCGCGTGATAAAGCCTGGCCAGCTCTACGCGGGCCCAAGGGTAGGCTGGGTTGAATGCCACTGTGTCTTCAAAATACTGCCTGGCCGCTGCCTCGTTGCCTTGACGCAACTCTCGCTTTCCACTTTCATAAGCGATGGCCGAACGCAATTTGTCCAGCCCGCCCACGCCAGCCACTATCGATTCTGGCATAGAGTCGATCAGTCGCTGTGCATCATCTGCACGCCCTGAGGCGGACAAAGTCAGAACAAGTCCCACACGGGCATCCGCGTTGTTCGGATTTTTCTGCAACAAAGCACGGTACAATTTTTCTGCGGTTTGAAAGTCTTTTTCCTCATAAGCAAGCTTGGCTAAACCCGCATCAGCCATCTCGGCACCGCCAGGTACTTTGCGAATTTCTGTGTAGGTTTGCTTGGCCTGCGCAAGCCGCCCCTGATTAAGCTGCGTTGTAGCTTGAATGCTCAACGACCCGATTCTTGAGGCGTTCAATGCCTCATTCCAACGCCCGCTTTTGTCACCACGCGCTGCCCGCCCCAGTAAACCTTCAGCATCTTTAAATCGTTCTTGCCTCAAACGCACAATACCCAAGCCACCCAGACCATCTCGATTGCCAGGCTCAAGCGACAGCAGTTGCTGAAAGTCTCGCTCGGCGACAGGCAGGTTATTGTTTTCAAGCGCCTGAAACCCAGAGGTGATTAAGCGACCACTGAGCGCTTCACGCTCAGCACCAGCATCCCGAACAGTTGGAGGTGCGGCAAATGTCTGTATGTCATCCAGCCGCTTGGCAATGGCAGAATCGTTTGGATTCCGATTCAGAAATGTGCGATAAAGCGATGCATCGGAGGGGCGTGCCTCCAACCAAATCAGGGCCTGACGCCAGGCTTGTTGCGCTTGCTGCCCAACCGATTGAGAAGCGGTTAGAGACGAGAGAATTTGAATAGACTGGCGGCGACTGCTTTCCCGATACGACAAGTGCTGAGCATAAGCCAAAGCATATCGATCATCGTTCGGGGCCGACTTGCTCAGCCCTTCCAACTCCCTGCGAGCCTCATCCCAACCAGTGCGCGTTGCGCCCAAAGTTTGATAGTACTCAAGTGCCAACAAACCGGTGGGGCGTTGCCCCGCAAAATACTCTTTGTAGGCTTTCACCGCCTCATCGTACTGTTTGCTTCGCGCAAGCGCACGGGCTGATTCAAGCGTAGAACCCGTATCGGCACGCCCAGAATCCAGAGCGCGTTCAAGTTGCGCGATCTGATTGCGCGAAGCCGAACTCGCCTTGAGTTGTGCAAGGTAACTGCGCGCTGAATCCACTCTCCCTTTGTTGACTTCCGCCAAGCCCATGCCCAACAGGGCCTCCGGATTTTTGGGCTCAAGCCTTAGCAGTTTGGTCCATGCATCTGCCGACTTGTCGTAGTCGCCACGCGACTGCCAAAATTTTCCCTGCTCTGTTAATGCATTGGTCACCGCATCTTGTGGCAACGCGGGGCTGGGCAGCAACGCTGCAATTGTCAATACCGACAACACTGTTCTTTTTGCTTTCAACATTTTTTATTCCAGGAAACTTGCAGTGCACCACGCTTATCGAATCGGTATCGGCCATCGACCCAGCCTTTCGCGTAAAGAAACAAAACCCAATCGTAATAACTCAGTTGAGCATAATTCTGATTTTTGAACTCCTGATGCTTTGCCTTGATTGCCAATAACAAACGCGAAAGTCGAAGCTCTTGCGCCAAGGGTTCAAGGGCGTAAAAAAAGCCCGGTGCAGCTGTTCCGTACCATATACCGTTGCTGGTATCAACGCGTTCAAGTGGTTCACCCAAACGATTGGACAACTGCATGTAGGCGTACACCGCTTGCATCAGTGCTTTTCTTTCTGGCTCATCGCGCGCAGTCAAACCAGCCCACAAGTAGGTTCGAATGGCATCGTAACTGCCCACATTTCCTTTCTCGATGTCTGCTGAAATTCCGTCTGCTTTCACGGTTACCCAGTCCGGCACGTAGCCCTTGGGTGCTGAATTCACAATCAATTGAACGGATAGTTCCGGCTGGTATTTCCAGAATGAATCAGAATGAGCCTCTGAAAGTTTGCGCATCAAAAACAACGGCAAGTAACTTGGGTTCATTCGATACACGCCGGGCCCAGGATTAAAGCCAACAGCACCGGGCAACACCATTCGGCCATAGCCGGGCACATCACCAGCCTCGTTGTCTCGAATCAGTTGCATCAAGGCAAGCCCTTTTTCTTTGTACTCCGGCATATTCCAAAGCCGGGCGGCCTCGAGCAAATTGTAGGCAATCCACAAATCCGAATCGGAAGCAGAATTTGCATCCAGCATGCCAAACTGGTTAGCGCGTACCCTGCCCCATTTCCACGCAGGCAGGCTTTGAGCAACACCGCCGGGAGCCAGGTTACGCTCTGTCCAGTCCAGCAATTGCTTGAATCGCACTTGGTCATTGTTCACAAGCGCGAAAAACATGGCATACGACTGTCCTTCCGATGTTGTAATTTGCTCGGGCGTGCTGAAGTCCACCACACGCCCATCTGCCTGCACATGCTTGGACTCAAATAGCTTTAATTCGGGCCAAGGCTTGGTGCACTGGCTAGACGCGAGTGCTTGCTGGGGGTTGGCGATCAGCACAAACCCTGCCACAAAAAGCACGTTCAAAAAACCAAGAATCATGAACGCTTTTCCAGTCTTCTCTGCGCTTTCTGTTTCAACACCCGGTTAAACACCACCGCAAACATCAGCGCTGCACCCAACAACAACACAAGGTTTAACCAAACAGTTCCAGACAGGTAATAACGAATCCAAGTCAAGATGGGCAAAGAACCGACCGAGTATGTTTTTTCGTCCAGCAGCGAGGTAACAGTGCCCGGTTTTGAATAAACCACACTGCCCCGAATTGCCTGAACATCTTCCGGTGAAAGCATGGCGTCAAGAATTTGTTTTACACCTTGATCCGAACCAACAATCGCAACCACTGAACGTTGGCTTTCAATCGGAGACTCGAACCCCATCATCAAACCTGCGGGTTCACTGCCCCGTAAGGAGAAAGAAGCAACTGGGGCAACCCGCTCGTCTTTCAAGGCAGGAATCCACCGATCAATAATTGATTTAAAACCACCACCTGTTTTCACCTGCCAAATCTGATCACTCAGGGTAATGGGCATAAATTCGCTCCATGCCTTGAAGGCAGAATCTGCCTCAAGGTTACCAAGCAGCAGCAAATCCTTGTCTTGAACTGTTTGAAGATCATTGGGGCGAATCAAGGAGAACCCGTATGCAGGCAAACCTGTGAGGTCACCAACTCGGCCCAACAGCCTGGACAAATTGCTCAGAGTGGCAGTATCTGATTGCGCAGGAATCACAATCGCTGTTTCAGACAAATCGGCAAGCCGCGTGAACGGATACCCAGCGTTAGCAAATGAGGCCAGTTCAGGCATGTGCATGAACTTCGGAAAACCTGAAATATCAATGTATGACTCTTTGTCGATTGCCGCCTGGATATTCGGAATTGGGGCATCTGCACATTCCCCTGCCTTGGGAACATCGAAATGGAAATACAACTCCAACTGACCATTCGACGAGAATGCTTCTCTGGGCACTTTCACCTTTGCATAGTCTGAAGAAATTGGTTTGCCTACCAAATTACGAACCCAGTGCTCTACCCTGCTTACCTCTTGTTCGGACCGCAGCGGAATTGCACGAATAAACTTTTCACTGAAACTGACATTCAATGTTGATTTGTCATTGGCCGCTCTCAGGGTGTATCTGTGCTTTAAATTCACAGGAATACCTTCAGCTTGCCAAAAGAAAAGATCGGGTGGCATGGTCATTGGTACACGGATCAAATCGGGATACTGTCCGGACACCTGGAGCCCGCCTGGATCGACCAAATCACCAAATTTTGTGGGGCGAGTGCTACTCACCCAACGTGGCGCATCGTAAGGCATCCTCGGACTTAAACCCACATTGGGATCAATTGTTACAGTGGTTCCGTTCAGGGATTGGGTGCCCAACACCAAAGCCTGTACCGCAGCTTTCAAATCACGTTCGTCACGGCCAGACACCACCAGCAACTTTTTACTCGCATCCCCAGGGTGAACCATCATGGTGAGTCGGGGTGCATTGGCCACTGGCAGATTTACCCCAGGCAAACTTTGCCCGGGCAACAAAAATACGATCGCATTGTTCTGAACAGGCAAACTACCAACAGACACGGGGAAAGAGTAACCACGGTAACTGGCCAAACCACCCAACCAGGATGCCACAGTGCCTGCTGCTTCAATGGTCGCATTGTTGGGAGCACCACCAAACACCAGCGGAACCACGGTAGGCAAGCGATCACGGGGATCGAAAAACGGGGCTGGCAACAAACTGAGATCATCGTTCAATGGCAGTGAAGAAGTCACCAAACGAAGCTTGCTGCTGTTGCTGACATTCAGCCACAAAGAACTGTGCGCAGGGTCTTCACAACCCAGAGTATAGTGCCCAATCAATTCCAGATTCAAGCGGTTGAACTGGGCAATTAGTCGAATCGGTATATCAATTCGTCTTTGGTTTGTTTTCCCCGCGTTGTCTTTGACCAAGGGAATCGATTGAACCACTTCACCATTCACAATCACGTTGAAATGCGACAAGTCCTCCAATAGAGCAGGTGAAAAGTTATAAATCAAATCGACGCTGGCATCGGTGACCACCTCATCAGCACGAACACTGAAAGGCACAGCAATTTGTCCATTCACACCCCGAATATTCAAGGCCTGCTGAAAACCCAACTGACGAAATGTGGCTTCGTGCTCCAACGCCAACGCAGGCTTGACTGGTAAAACGGATAAAAGCAATATCACCGGCAAACTCAATATGCCTCGGATAAAACAAGCACCGATGAAGGCACTAAATTGATTAAGCATCTTTGACTCTAATTCTTAGAATTGAGAAAACACGTTGTTTAAGACCAATCCAAATCCAACGAGGCAACTTTCTTAAAAGATAAATATTTCCAAACGCACCAATTTGAACAATGCTCCAAAGCGACGAAAGGGAAAGCTTTCTACTGGCCACAGCCCAAGA
>SXGT01650014.1_pt1 | contig 15765 bp, 11 predicted proteins | sample 3176221 | NCBI WGS metagenome assembly SXGT01 (sample SAMN11356862, study PRJNA531348) | freshwater metagenome | isolation source: freshwater sample F1-120 | place: China: Fuxian Lake, Yuxi | collected 2017-12-25
CGGGTCCGCCGCGGTGATGGAGATGTACACGGTGCCGGAGTCGACAGTGCACCAGGTGCTCAGCGCCAGCGGTGCCCAGCTGGTGCATAGCCGCTACAACCAGGCAGCCGGGCCGGACTACGTGAGCCCGGAATATTACGTCACCAAATAGGTCGTCCTCAGGCCTGGCTGCGGCATGAGAATCCTCACGGTTGCGGACTTTTTCTACCCGGGCGTGACCGGCGGCGCCTCCATCGTCATCTACGAGGTGATGCGCCGGCTAGTGGAGCGGGGCCACCAGGTGACAGCGCTCATCCGCGAGCAACCCGGAACCCCTGATTCCGTCGCCGGCATACAGGTCATCTCCTACACCCCTGCGGCAAAAGAAGTCCTCTACCCGCTCTCGGTGGCCCGCTGCATGGGGGCCATGACCCGCCTGCTGGCGTCCCAGCGGATCGACCTCGTCAACGCCCACCACGCCTTTTCTGGCCTGGCAGCCGAGCTGGCCCTCAAGCAGTATCGCGAGGTCCCCTCGGTTTTTTTCTTTCACGGCCCCTGGCACAAGGAAGCACAGGCCAAGGAGGGTGCCCTGCCCAGTGATGGTGGCAGCCAAGACGACCTCCCCCTCAGATACCGCTTCCGGCGCGCTGCCGATCGTTTTATACTCGGCGGTTGTGACCGGGTGGTGGGCCTGAGCGGCTACATGAAATCCGAAGCTGCGGCCATCTTCCCGAGTGTTGCCGACAAATTCTGCAAGATTCCGGGTGGGGTGGATATCGATCGCTTCCGGCCGGCTGCCGACCGCAACGCCGTGCGCCGCCGGCTCGCTCTCCCCGAGGAGGGGTTGGTGTTATTGACCGTGCGCCGGCTTTCCCCGCGCATGGGGCTGGAAGGCCTGTTGCGAGCCATGGCCACCGTGGAACGAGTTCGTCAGGACGTCACCCTCCTGATAGGCGGCAGCGGCGAATTACGGGGTCGTCTCGAGCAACTGATCGGCGAACTTGGCCTGCAGCGCACTCGTTTGCTCGGCTATGTCGCCGACGAGGACTTGCCTGCATTTTATCAGGCGAGCGATCTCTTCATCATGCCCTCCCTGGCCCTCGAGGGGTTCGGCCTGAGCACCCTGGAGGCCCTGGCCTGCGGGGTGCCGGTGCTCGGCACCCCTGTAGGCGGGACACCGGAGATCCTGAACGGGGTTCTGCCCGACTTCGTGCTGGCAGACGCGGGTGCGGAATCCCTGGCAGCCGGCATCCTGAGAACGCTGTCCCGGCTACCGGACCCCGAATTGTCGCTGCGCGTCCGCCCTTATGCCGAAGGGTTTTCCTGGGACCGGATCACCGATGCAGTGGAACAACTCTTTGCTGGCCTGATCGACCTGCGCCAGCGATGAAAATCCAAGGCTTATCCAACCATGGATTCTTCACTCCGGCCCGTTTGGGCGAGTACGTCCCGCTTGCTCTTTTCGCCTACATTTCCTTCGTACCTTTCTATTACCTCGAGCCCATCGCGCTGGGCACCCAGGTTCCCTCCTTCGTTTTCCTCAAATATCTCCCCCTCCTCCTCGTCGCCTTCCTCGCGGGTTTATGGCTGATTGGGTTGCGGCAACACCGGCAACCAGTGCGCCGTCTCGCCGCCGCCCCCTGGGGTGCCTTATACCTGGCCATCAGCCTGCTGAGCCTCTGCGGTGCCGCCTATCCCGAGATCGGGATAGTCAAATGGGGGTACTACAGTGCTACCGGCATGTTGTTCGGATGGATTCTAGCTCAGTTGCTAGACAGCCAGTACGCCGTACACCGCCTGGTTCGCGGCATAGCTTTGGTCGCCGGGGTATGCGCCGCCTACACCCTCCTGAGCCACTGGCTGGGGAAAGACTTGCTCTGGGATGAAATCAAACGCCAAAACAATCCCTATTATGGGGGCACCTGGCGGGCAGCAGCCCCCTTCGGAAACGCCATATCCACGGCCTCGTACATGAGCCTATGCTGTCCCTTCATCTGTTGGGAGGCCTGGCGCAGGGGCCCGCTCCAGCGCCGCGCGGCCTTCGCAGCGCTGGCACTGATGGCGCTGATGGTCACCTTGCTGTCGCAAAGCCGCGGTGGTTGGCTTGCCATTGGCACCGCAGCGCTGGTGGCAGGCCTCGCTCTGGCCTGGCAGGGATGCAGGCGGCAACCTCGGGCCCGCGTGGCGACGATTGTGCTCGTCGCCCTCCTTGCCCTGCCGGTGGCCTGGCAACTACTCCAGACCACGGGATTGCACCGTATCTTTGCCCCCCAGATCGCTTACATGGAACACCGCGCCAGTTTGTTATCCGGCTCCAAACTCGGCCAGACAGAGCACTTCCGCCTCGCCCAGTTCGACAATGTCGTCGAGATCTTGAGCCAACACCCCTTTCTCGGTATCGGTTTTGGCAACTTTACCCGTTATTTCGAGGACCACCGGGCGACGCTGTTCCCCGGCGAACAGAGTTCACCTTTCCATACTACCGACAATATGTACCTGATGTTTGCCGCCGAAACCGGCATCACCGGCCTCCTCGCAGCCATCGCCTTGTTGGCGGTCCTCCTGTGGCGGGTTGGCAGTACCTGGCATCATCTTCAGGGTGCCGACCGCGGGTTGTTAATGGCCTTTATGGCCGGTGCCAGCGGTTTTCTCGCCAATATGACCACCTGGGATTCCCTGAATGACCCCACCCTCCGTCTGGCCTTCTGGATGCTGGCAGGCGTGGCTCTCACCCTGTCTACTTTCACCAGCACCGGAACCACAGGGGCCACCGACCATTGACGGAGCGCCTCTGGATTGGCATTCTGGTCCTCGTCCCCCTCATGCCAAAGGTGGTCGTGGCCTATCTGGGAGGCACCCCCTTTTTCCTGGACGATCTTGCTCTTTTTTCCGCCCTAACCATCGCGGTGTCACGGCTCTTGCTCCAAGCATGTGTTACTGGGGATCTTCGCCTTACCCTTTCCCGCTTAGCGCCCGTTCTCGGACTCCTGATACTCTATAAGTGCCTAGTTCTGGGTATTCTCAGCCTCTACTTACCATGGACTAATCGATGGGCTATCGGGAAGGGCGTCTTGGTCGTTGAGGGGATCCTGGTAATCTCCAAATCGCTGGTTTTTTTCCTTTTGTATGTGTTGCTGTATTTCGCTCTGCGAAGTATGGAACTCATACGCTCCGTGTTGAATTTTTACCTCTTGAGCATCACCGTGGTGGTTGGGGTGGGGTTGGTGCAGTTTTTCGCTCTAGACCACCGCAGCCTGACCTCCACCTTCAGGAACATCCATGTACTCAGCGCGCCTACAGAGAGTGGCGGTTTTGGCTATAGCGATCCATGGACGGTTGCCAGTGGGGTAGGCCACGAGCACCTCGGTGGTTTTGCCATCCTGTCCGCATGTCTGCTCGGCGGGATGCTCCTGTGCCGGTGGCCGGGCGGGACCAAGCAGCGGACCCTCGCCGGTTTGCTTTGGATGGGATGTGTGTTTTGCCTGATCTTTTCGTCCTCGCGCGGCGCATGGATCGGCGGGGCATGTGCCCTGACGGTATTCGCTTGGTTCGCCTTTAAGAAAGGACAGCTCGATAGGCTGCTGTCGTTGTCCCTCCTGGTCGTGGGTGGATTCGTACTCTTGAACAGCGTCTGGGGTATCGACGTGATCGCCTTTGCAGAAGGTCGCACGATCGAACTCTTCAGCATGCTTTCGGGCACGATAGAGGACGACAGCGCCAGAAACCGGATCCACCTCTTCGGTGCTCTCTGGAACACCTTCCTATCCAGTCCTGTGTTCGGCTGGGGACCCGGTGGTGCCGGCCGTATTGCCGAGGGCCAACTGATCCGGGAACTGGTGGAGGGAGGGTTGCTGGGAGCGGGACTGTTCTCGTTTATAATGATCAGGACTGCCTATATTGCCTTGAAATCCTATCGCCTATCCAAGGACCCCATGGTTCAGGGCCTGAGTATAGGCTTTTTTTGTGGGCTGGCCGGCCTGCTCGGGCAGTCCTTTTTCACCGAACTTTTTATTTTGACGAAGATAGGCACTCCATTCTGGGTCCTCGCCGCGCTCGTACATCGGTTGTCCATCTTGGACCAACAAGGGTCCCCTGCTACATGAGAGTGCTGTTCATCACCAAACACTACCCCCCTTCGGAGGGAGGCATAGAACGTTACAGTCACTTGCTCTGTACCGGGCTAGTTCGCAGCGGCATTGAGGTAGAGGTCGTCGCGGCTGCCGAGGACCAACGCCATTCAAGTGCGGAGATGATCGATGGTGTCAAAGTCCATCGCCTGGGCACCCTCCTGGGATTGAGCGGTGCCCCGATCTCACCGGGTCTGCCGCGCTTATTGAGCCGCCTGGCTCCGCGCTTCGACCTGCTTCATCTCAACTTTCCCAACCCCTGGACAGAATTGGCGTATCTGTGTTTTGGTCGCCGGAAACAAGCCGTCCTGACCTACCATGGCGACATCTTTCGCCAGAAACTGTTCCTGCGGTTGTATAGCCCCTTTATCCACATCCTCATGCGGCAGATGAGTGCCATCATCGCCACCTCCACCAACTACGTGAACTCGTCCCCGGTACTCGCGCGCTATCGCGAAAAATGCCGCGTCATTCCGCTTCCGGTCGACACCGCGTCACTGCAACCGGTGGAAACCGAAGGTGTGGAGGCCATGCGAAGGCAGTACGGGGAATTTGTGCTCTTCGTGGGAAGACTCGTGTACTACAAAGGGCTGGAGCACCTCATCGAGGCCGTTGGGCTACTTCAGGATATCAGGCTTGTCGTAGTCGGCAGAGGTCCGTTGGAGGGCACTTGCCGGGACCTGGTAGCCCGGTTGAAACTCGATGCGCGCGTGACTTTCCTGGGAAAGATTCCCGACGAAGACCTCCGGGCTCTATACTGTGCCTGCCAATGTTTTGTGTTGCCCTCAGTGGCCCGCTCCGAAGCATTTGGCATGGTTCTGGCAGAAGCCATGGCCAGCGGGCGGCCCGTGATCTCCACCGAACTCTCCACCGGAACATCCTTTGTAAATCTGGACAACGAAACCGGTTTCGTCGTCCCCCCTGGCAACGCCGTGGCCCTGGCTCAAAAAATAAAATTGCTCTTCGAAAACAAAGAATTGCAGTACAAATTTGGCCAGCAGGCCCGGCAAAGAGTGGAGCAACTCTTCCGGCAAGAGATCATGATCGGAGACACCCTTAGGCTTTACAGAGAGGTCCTGGCTTAGCGCAGCGATGTACGTCGCCATCAGCGCCCTTTCGGTGAAACCGGACAGAACTGGGGGTGGGGAGACGGTCCTCAGGAACCTGGTCCACCACCTCCCGCTGGCCGATCCTGGTATCAGGTATTTGATTTTTGTCACCCAGGAAAATCAGTCCCTTTTCGCAGAGCATGGTTCCGCCCTAACCCTAAGGGTAGTACCCAACTGGGTTTGTTCACCAGCCAACCGGGTGCTCTATGAGTTGCTGGTATTGCCCTGGGTGGTGCGCCAGCGAGGAGTCGATCTCTACTTTTCTATCAATCAGGTTGCCTCACCTCTGTTGCCATGTCCGACCATAGCCTTCGTGCAAAACCTGCTCTACTATCATTACCGGGATTTTTTCCGGTTCTCTGGTTCCCGCCTGACAGCATGGATGGGAGCGGAACTCCGCAACCTCTACTACTCGTCGCTACAAGGCATATCGGTCCGCCGCGCGGTGCACACCATTGCCGTCTCCGAAAACGTGCGCCAGGAGGTCGCTCGTCGGGAAAACATACCCTTGGCGAAAATCACCACCATCCCCTTGGCCGTGGCTACCAAAAACACCGCACCCCTTCCAGGTCTGACCGCCAATCCGACCGGGGCGCGATCCCCGGGAACCAAGCCTTTCTTCCTGATGGTCGGGGCACTATCCCCCTACAAGAACATCGACCGGGCGATGGCCGGTCTGGCTCGGCTAAGGAAGGAAAACCCCAGCAGGGACCTCGAACTAGTTTTGCTCGGGCTGAATTCCCATGGCTACGAGCATCATTTGCGGGGCGTTGCTGCCGGTTTGGGGATCGCCCACGCGGTCCACTTCATGGGCTATGTACCCCACGACCAACTTGGGATGTGGTACCAGCAGGCAAGGGCGTTTTTGCTATTGTCTGCCTGCGAGGCGTTTCCGCTGCCTCCGCTCGAGGCGATGGCATGGGGCACGCCGGTGATCGCCTCCAATCTTTCTTCTGTTCCAGAGGTAGTGGGTGAAGGCGCCGTGATCGTCGACCCTTACGATACAGCACAGGTGGCAGATGCCCTGGGGAAAATGACAGATGACAACCATTTCCGCAGGACACAAATTGCCTCTGGGTACCGATGGGTACAGCGGTTTTCCTGGGAACAGACCGCCACCAGAATCGCCGCCCTGTTGCGTTTATGTTCTCAGAGAAGTCGATGAAGAATATCCTCTCCTTTGATGTTGAGGATTGGTTTCATATCCTGGATTTGCCAACCGCACCAGATATTGAAGCCTGGCACAGACTAGAACCCAGAGTCGAACAAAATCTATATGCCATTCTCGATATCCTGGACCTGCAAGGCACCAAGGCCACCATGTTTGTCCTGGGCTGGATCGCTGAGCGATATCCTCAGATGATCAAGGAAACCCACCGGCGTGGCCACGAAATTGCGAGTCACGGTTATGCCCATCAACTGGTTTATACGATGGCTCCTGACGCGTTCTTGAGGGATATAACAAAGACCAAGGATATCCTCGAGGACCTCGTAGGAGAAAGGGTACTAGGTCACCGTTCCCCTGGGTTTTCCATCACCCCTGAAACTCCGTGGGCCTTTGACGCACTGACAAAAGCAGGCTACCTCTACGACTCGTCCGTCTTTCCCGCCAGACGGGCACACGGTGGGTTCGTCGGGGCTTCGCTCCATCCACATCAACTCGACACCATCAATGGACCACTTACCGAGTTTCCTATCAGCATGGCGGCGGTCCTGGGGGCCAAGATCTGCTTTTCCGGGGGTGGGTATTTCAGGTTGTTCCCATGGTCCTTCATCAGCGCCAGGGCCGCGAAAGTGAACGCGGAAGGCCGCCCCGTAATCTACTATCTCCACCCGAGGGAAATTGACCCCCACCATCCGCGCTTGCCTATGGGTGTTTTTCGCCGATTCAAATCCTATGTGAACCTCTCTTCCACCGAAACCAAATTGCGGCGCCTCGTGCAGTCGCAGGTGTTGACCAATTTCAGGGACTGGCTCAGACTTGCTCCCCTTCCAATTGACCGTGCCCCCTCGCAGGTGATCCGCCAATGAGCGCCGAATCGTTTGTTATTCGCTACTACCGAGAAGGGGACGAAACAAAAATACTCCACTTGTTCCACGATGTTTTTGGTCCTGGTTACCGCGTGGAGGACTGGTGGTGGCAGTTCAGGGAAAACCCGTTTTCAAGACCGATCATTTGGGTTGCAGAGAACCAAGACGAGGTACTCGCCGGCCACTACTGCCTAATCCCGGTTCCCTATTACCATGAGGGCCGGAGCCTGAAGGCCGCGTTTTCGATTCTGAGTATGGTTCACCCCAATTTCCAGCGACGGGGCCTGCTGAAGAAGTTGGCCGAGGCGTGCGACAAACAACTTCGGGACGACGGAATCGCCCTGGGGCTCACTTTTTTGAACGACAACTCGCTTCCGGTGTATACCACGTACTTCGGCTGGAGGAAGGTTTTTGAGATCCTACCTGTTCACTTCCGGATCGTGGATGCGAGTGTGGTTCTGAGGCGTTACACCCCCCTGCGGTTCCTGCAGTGGGCCGGCGGCAAACTCGTCGGGCTAGCCTATTCCCTGATATCAATCCCCCCCTCCCTTTTCAAGAGGCGCGCTCGAGTCCCAATCGCGGAGCTGGCCGCTGTTGACGCGCGCTTCGACGAGCTGTGGCATGAGTTCTCGCAAGGCATCACCAGCGGCGTCGAGCGGAACCGCCAGTATTTGGCGTGGCGCTTTGATCAAAACCCTAAGAGTTACCGAATCTTCGCCGCGGAGGCGAACGATCACGTCAGGGGTTTTGTGATAATCCGGGAAGAGATCAAATTCGGGGTCAAGATGGGGTATATCGCAGAACTGATTTTCCTGGAGCAGGAAGTGGGGGTGGCGTTGTTGGCCTATGCCTGCCAGGTGTTGAAGCATTCAGGGTGTGGGATGATCACCTGCCTGTTCACGAATGCCGACCCGTACCGCGGGGTCCTCAGAACGAACCGCTTTTTGCGGGCACCAGGTTTCCTGATGCCGCACGGAATTCATTTTTGTGAGAAGAGATTTTCAGACGATATCACCCAAATGCCTGACCAAAGGGTCTATCTGAGCTGGTCTGACCACGATGTAGTCTAGACCGGAGAACCCCCCGTCAGCGGTGGAGATCACACAACAAGGCCCAGTACCTGGCTGTCCGGTAGGACCGGTCGAAATGGCGGGAAAAATACATGCGGATGGCAGGGTCAGCTGGTCTGCGTCCCCGCGTGATCTGGGTGTCCAAGAAATCGACGATTGCCGCGATCGAGTCCGGTGTAAAATGCACCCCGAGCCCCTGTTCGGCAAAAGTCTTCAATTCACTGGTTGGTCCCGCGATGGCCAGAATAGGTAACCCAGCTGCCATATAGCTGTATGTCCGCGTGGGTATCGCCAGGCCTTCCAATGCAGGGGAGAGCGTCACGATCCCCATATCAGCCAGGGCCAGATATTCCGAAAGACTTGTTCGTTCCTGATAGGCAATGAACCTGGCATTGGTGATCTGATTCATCTCCACAGCGGCCACCAAGTCTCTGCGCCGCACCCCTCCACCCATGAATAGGAATTGGATATCCTGCCGGTCTTTTAGGGCGCGCAGCAGTTCGATGAGGGCGTCGATCTCCTGGGCCAACCCCATGTTTCCGGCATAGATCACCGTGAATACGTCGCTGAGATTCAGGGTCTCAGCGAGGGCCCGCTGGGCCTCTTTGCCGGCTGGAGCGATTTTGTTGCCGTCCGCCCAGTTGGGGATAACCTCCAGGCGTTTGGGCTTTTCAACGATCCCCCGGATATGAGCCGCCATTTTCTCGCCGATGGCCACCACGGCATCCGCCTCCCTGAGCAATACCCTGTTGACGTAGTCGCAGATATTGAAAAACCACCCCGCCTTCAGGATGCCCAGCGCCAGAGCAGACTCCGGGTAGAGATCCTGAATGCCGTAGACAAACTGCCACCCCTTGGCCTTCTTGGCGACATAACCAGCGATGGCTACCAAGGGGGGATCGGTGAAAACGACAATATGGGTGTATCTCTGGGAGGGAGTCCTCAATATCCAACCCACCGCGAACAGGTAGAAAAACACGAAATCCATGGTTCGGTTCAGTGCATTGGTGCGGCCAAAGTGGGTAGCGGGTACGCGATAGAGATGGATGTCTTTAATCAGTTCGTTTCGCCCGGCGAGCGGCGCCGCCGCCTCGTAGCTCAGCCCGCCGGTCAAGACCGTAACTGCAGCGCCATGCTGGACCAGGTCCTCAGCAAGGTCGCTGAGCATCTGACCCGTCGCCGACATCCCGGCGAAGTACCGGTTTACCAGCAGCACCCGCAGGCTGCTTTTCCTTTCGGCCACAGAGGCCATCACTGCGCTCTCCTGCCTGCGGTCAAACACCTCGACCAAGGCCGCGAAGAAGTGCGATTGCCCCAAAGGCTCGGGATCCGACTTTGGGCCTTCGCCCCAAGCCAAAAGGACCCCACCCGAGCAGCGCAGTTGGAAGGTGGATATCTGCCCGGCACCCGCTGGCTGTCCCCACTCGCTGATGGTCTGGCCAGTACTAGACTGCTGTACCAGCCCGAGGTAGTCGAACTCACCTGCCGCCTGGCAGAGGAGAGCCCACCGCTTTTCTCGATCAGCGGTTGCCCCCATCTTGAAGGCAAAGGCTTGCCCAAAATGGTGCAGGCTTCGGAGGCGTAGATCCGACTGCTCCCTGTGTCTCGGAAGTGGAGCGCCGCGCAGCCGCATGCCCCCCACTAACACGAAAGGGATCAGCCCCATACCAAGCACTAGGAGCGCAATCCCTGAAGGCCCATTGGCGATCTGGCTTTGCAGCGCAGTAATAGCCAGGACAAAACCCAAAAAATACGTGCCTGAACTACCGACACTAGGGCGCAAGCCAACATCGTGGGACAGGTAGCCTATGATGCTTCCCATCAGCAGGCAGCACACCACAATAGTGCGGTACTGGTCCAGGAGGTAGGCAGCGGAAAGCAGGGAAAGAGTCAACAAGGCGGCAAGACTCATACACAGGTCATTGAGGTGTTTGAGCCGGTGGAACAGATCGACGAGATTGACTATCCCGACAATCCAGATTAGTGTAAGAGCCAAAACTCCCAAGCCGGCAAAAACGCCATCGGCGACAGGAATTATCTCCATCCTGAAGCCGTAATGATGGGCAACAACTGCGACGAGGCCCTGGAAGCCGAGCAGCAGAATCCGGTTGAGGTTCAGGAGGTCCTGTGTGAAGCCCAGTACCAGGATCAGGCAGGAGCAGAGGAACAAACCCCTCATCTGCAGCGGAACCATGTACATATTCTCGCTGACCTGATTCCTGAGCAGGAGCAGTAGGGATATACCAACGATAAATGGAACTCCCAGGGCCAATCCTCCCAACGTGGGCGAATGGTGTCCATCCTTGGACTTCACGCCGGAGAAAAGGCCGAGTCCCCGCGCTAGCCAGACCACCTTGGGCACCAGCCAGTAGGTGGCGAACAAGCTACACAGGAACAAACCCGTGTACGTCTTATAAGGCAGATCTCTGAGAAAGTCGATCATGGAGCAGGAAGGATTAGGGGAGGTTTCCCAAGTGGTCAAAGTTACTCTTAGATGCATCTCCCTGCAAGAATTACCTAAGGAGTTGAGCGCTTGAAAATTCTAGTCACGGGTGGGCTGGGCGTTCTCGGCCGTCCACTCACTGCGGAACTGGAACGCCGGGGCCATGAGGTATGGACCTGTGATCTACACCAGCACGGCCATGCCCGCTACCGTCGGTGCGACGTGTCGCATGCCCGACAGCTTCGTGAACTGCTCACCGAGCATGTCTTTGACTATGTCTACCACCTAGCAGCCGAATTTGGCCGGCACAACGGGGAAGATTACTACGAAAACCTCTGGTCGACCAATGTCATCGGCACCAAAAACCTGCTCCGCCTCCAGAACGAAGGGCGGTTCAGGCTGATTTTTTTTAGCAGTTCCGAGGTCTACGGGGATTACGCTGGTGTGATGGCCGAGGAGGTCATGGAGCATCACGCCATTCGCCAGTTGAACGACTATGCCATGACCAAGTGGGTCAACGAAATGCAAGTGGTGAATGCCGCCCAGATGTACGGCACTGAAACCGTGCGGGTCCGCCTCTTCAATGTGTACGGACCCGGGGAACACTATTCCCCCTACCTCAGCGCGATCTGCATTTTCTGTTATTGCGCGCTGATGGGATTGCCCTATAAGGTCTACCTGGGACATCACCGCACTTCGCTCTTCATCGAAGACGCGGTATGTACTCTGAGCAACATCGTCGACCACTTCCACCCTGGGCAGGTCTACAATATCGGCGGTTCCGAGTACCACGACATGAAAGAGGTTTCCGACCTCATCCTCGGTCTAGTGGGCAAGGCGGACGACTCAGTCAGCTACATTGAGCAGGAGCCGTGGACTACCCACGACAAGAAAGTTGATATCCACAAAGCCACCCGCGACCTAGGCCACCAGCCCCAGATCTCGCTGACGACGGGTATCGCTCAAACTCTTGAGTGGATGAAATCTGTCTATAGCAGGTGAGCGGCTCGTTTTAAGTATTCGCGGTCAGCACTTGTTACTCACAGCGGGCTTCCCTAAATTCTGTGCGTGGATGATACTGCCTTGTTCGCCTAAGTGCCAGGTTTCCCGATGAGAAAGCGCCTGCTGCTCGGGCCGGTCATGGCAGCCGGCGACCTGGTCCTGCTCGCCGGGACCTTTCAACTCGCCTACAAGCTGCGCTTTCAACTGCTCTTCCTCCCCGACCGGCCGGCTCCCCCTTTCGAGCTGTACTCGCAATTCTCTTTCCTGGTGGCCCTCATCGGCGTCCTCATGCTCCATTCCTCGGGGTTGTATCGCCCGCAACGCCACTCCTTTGGTCTAGAATCTTTCTTTTCTATCCTGCGGGCTGTGACCTTCACCTCCCTGATCATCATGGCGATGAATTTCGTCCTGCGGGGATACGTCACCCGGTACGATGTCGAAACCTACTCCCGGCTGATCATCTTCATCTCCTGGGGACTGAGTCTGGTATTCCTTTCTCTGTGGCGCTGGGGTATCTCGACGGCCCTGAGACAACTCCGCCGGCGCGGGCGAGGAATGAGGAATGTTGTTATCGTGGGTACCGATCCGGTCGCCAGAGGTTTTTTCCGCGCCATTCAGCAAAGTGCGGATTTCGCCTACCGCCCTCTGGGTTTTGTCGATCCTGGCAACACTCTTTCCAAGCAGGAGATAGCAGGGCTCCGGGTGTTGGGCCAACTGCAGGATCTCCCGGAGATCTTCAGAACACATCCGGTCCACGAAATCGTCCTGGCGTCCATGGACGTGGACCGCGAGACCGTAGCCCGACTCATCAAGGCGTGTGAACGGACAGACATCCAGTTCAGCATGATCCCGGGTTTCTTCGAGATCCTCACCCGGCAGATGCGCATCGAGGAGATTGCGGACATCCCCGTCTTCCAGCTCGAAGAGCGGATCTTCCAGCGGTGGGGCCGGTTGGTCAAGCGCCTGATGGACATCGGGGTCTCATCGGCGATCCTCTTGCTGTTTTCCCCGATCTGGGCGTTGGTGGCGCTGGCGATCAAACTGGAGTCAAAAGGCCCGGTGATCTTTCGCCAGGCGCGGGTGGGCAAAGGGGAGCGCGTCTTTTCTATGCTCAAATTCCGTTCGATGTACGCGGACGCCGAGAAACGCCGTGCAGAACTGGAGAAGGACCACCTGCACGCCGACGCCCTGCTCAGACTGCCGCGGGACGACCGGGTTACCCCGTTGGGCCGGTTCCTGCGCCGTTTCAGTATCGACGAGATCCCCCAATTCATCAACGTGCTCAAGGGGGAGATGAGCATCGTGGGACCCCGCCCCCACATGCCATCCGAGGTGGCGCGGTACAAAGACTGGCAGCTACGGAAATTCGATGTCCTACCGGGCGTCACCGGCCTGACCCAGATCAGTGGCCGCAAGGATCTGAGTCTGGACGAAATGGTGCGGCTGGACATTTATTATATCGAGAATTGGTCGCCCTGGCAGGATTTGCAGATCCTGCTCAAGACGGTCCCGGCGATACTCTGGGGCAAAGGGGCATACTGAGAACTTAGTCTCCGCTCACAACCCAGTTCTGCCCTTTTAGGTAGGTGGGGAAAGACGACGTGGGCGTGGCAGCCAAAGCGTGGATCTGGCCTTGGTGGTAGCGGAAATAACAGGTATTTGCCGGCAAGGTTCCCGCTGCTGGCAGTTCATGTGGTGTATAGACCCGCCATCCCCCTTTCCCGGTCTGCCGCTCCAGCCAAAACGCAACCGCTGCGCTGTTGAAGAATAGGGCATCTCCCAGCAGATCGGGGACGTCGAAGGCCAAGTGGGAACAGGCAAGCGGTTGCACTGCGGCTGGCAGCCCCTCCTCCAAAGCGCCAGCCTGCCGCCAGTCCTGATTCCTGAGATGAAGCGTCGCCACTAGCAGAAGGATTCCGCCAATCAGACCTGCTCTGGCCCCCAAGGGGCTGGGGCAGGTTTTCTGTTTCAGCCAGCAAAGGGTCTCTACCCCTAGGAGCGCAAACCCGGGCGCGGCCAGGTAGCCCAGGCGTCTGGGCCGCTCGTTCAGTATCAGGGCAGGAGCCAGAGCAATGATGGTCCACCCCCCCGCCAGGAGGACGTGCCTGAGGATATCGCTGTTGGGCCCCTGTCTGCCGCTGCTCCCGAAACGGCCAGCCGCCAGGTAGGCACCAGCCCCCGCAAACAACAACAGGGCAAGCATGAAGAGCGGCGTGAAAACCTCGAAGGCCGCGCCAGACCAGATCTCCCCAGGGCGGTAATTGAGGATCCGTCCCCCCACCGCACTGCCACCGCACAGCAGATAGAGGTAGTAGAACAGGTTGGTCACCCCGCTCTTGATCGAAATGCTGACCTCGTAATACCCTCCCCCCAAGTCAAGGATCGCCGAGCGCCAGTACAGGAAGGTGCCGATACTTCCCACGAAGAGCAGGGCGAATAGTATCCCATGGGCATGGGGCACCGGCCTCAGGCGGCTGTACACCATACAAATCATCGCCCACATCAAAGGCACAACGACCTGGTTCTCGTAACAGCCCAAACTGGCCAAGAAGACACCAAGGATCAGGAATATCCGCAACGGGACGGCCAGGGGTGGCTGCCTGAGGAGCAAGTAGAGGACGAGTAACCCTCCCGCACCAGAGAAAAGACTCATCTGGCCCCCGATCCAACTCACCGATTCCGTATTCAGGGGATGTAGGGCGAATACGCCGGCAACCGCCAGGCTCTTTTGCGGGTGCTCGGTGAACAGCTTGAAGATCTTGTACACTAGAATCGTGGCCAGTGTGTGAACAGCCAGGGAAACCAGATGGTAGGGCAAGGGGTGTAATCCAAACAGGGCGTACTGGCCACCGAAAAGCAACTCCGCCACTGGGCGAAAAAATCCGCCTGGCCAGGAATGTCCAAAGGCCTCCGGGACCTCCAGCCTGGCGCTGCTCAGCAACGCCAGATCGTCCTTGACAAAGAAAGCCCCAAGCGCCGGCAGATAGGCGATGACTACCCCTACTGCCACCAATCCCAAACCGATGTGCCAGGAGGCCCGATCCCTCGATCTGGGCAAACTGGTCATTGGACCACCGGAACCAAGCGCTCGCCGTTCCAGACCCTCACTTGCTTAAGCCTTTCAGGAGTCCCCATATCGATCTCCAGTCGGTTGGGTTCGTTCTGGTCATTGAAGCCCACGGCAGTGATGCGCGCACTGCCCTTGGTATAGGAGTACCCAGGCCCGGGGCGCAGCTGTTTGGAGAGCACCTCGATCGTCTCCAGGCGAAAGAACTCACCCGGCGATCCCAGCGCCAATTCGAACCGCTGTTCGTCCACAGGCGTGGCCCTTAGCTGCTCTCGGATCTCTGCTTTGCTGACCCCAACCAAGACCTCGACCTCCGCTGGATACCCGCGCAGGCGCAGGGCGCCAGTCAACCCCCAGTCGCCGCCGAACACCGGCGCTTCGCCCAACTCCACTGGCAGGTTGGCCAGGTACAGTTTCCCGGGCGACGCGGCAGCGGTGCGTATCACCTCGGTGACCATCCTCTCACCCAGCAGCCCTGCCTGTTTCCAGTGCCATTGCTGTCTGATGGAATAGACCGCCGACAGCGCCATCAAGGCTCCAAAAACGAGGCGCTGCATCTTTTGTTTTTCTAAGCTGTCCAGGAGAAAGGCCATCAGCAGGGCTGCTCCCACAGCGGACAGATAGGTACTCCAGGGCGAATAGAGCCGGAGGACGGGGAGCAGGGTGATGGCGACCCAGAGTGCTCCCAACAGCTGCGCCGCGCCGAGGCGGCGGCGGCTGTGCCAGAACCACCCGGCCACCAGTACTGCGCCCCCCAGCACCGCAGCCCACAACCAGGCCGGATTCGCCCGGAAAAGCGGCTTCAGCCCCTCCAGCCCCCAGGGGACGAAGAGTTTGGCGCCATAGATCGCCGCATTCAGGAACAAGCGCGCCGGATCGGTGTTGGTGTGCAGGATGCTTTCGGGCAGATGTCCGAACTGGAGGTAGCGGAACAGAC
>SXGT01485743.1_pt1 | contig 15764 bp, 13 predicted proteins | sample 3176221 | NCBI WGS metagenome assembly SXGT01 (sample SAMN11356862, study PRJNA531348) | freshwater metagenome | isolation source: freshwater sample F1-120 | place: China: Fuxian Lake, Yuxi | collected 2017-12-25
AATTCCGGCCTCCGGCGGGAACCCGACGAAGATAGTGAGCGTACCTTCCTATCTTGCCATGCCGACAATCAACATCGCAGGTTGCCCTCCGCATCCGGACTGGATGATCGGGACAATCGCACAGTTGCTCGCCGAGGATAAACGCGCCAGCGATTTCCTGGCGCGGTACGGCGGCGAGGAGTTTGTGCTGCTGTTGCCACAGACGGCACTGGAGAATGCAGTGCGGCTCGCCGAGAAAATCTGCGAGCGTATCCGCGTGCGCAATTTTCAGTTTCAGACACAACCCATCCGCCTCACCGTCAGCGCGGGTGTTGGCGAGATCGTGCCCGGACAGGACACGGCCGATTCGCTCTTCGAGCGCGTCGACAAAGCACTCTACCGCGCGAAAAACGAGGGTCGTGATCGCATCTGTGTGTCCGAGGCGCCTGCCCCGCGGGCCTGAGCGGTGGTTGAGCGGCGCGGCGCGGCGTGCCAGAATGCGCGCATGGCCGCGGCTGAACTGACAAAACGGGACGTACATCCTCTCCTTCCGCTCCGCCCGCGCGACGCGCACAAGGGCATCTTCGGGCATCTCTTTATTCTTGCCGGTGCCCGCGGATTCATGGGCGCGGCGCGCCTGGCGGGTCTGGCGGCCGCGCGCAGCGGCGTGGGTCTTGTGACACTCGGCGTGCCGCGATCGCTCGCCGACATCATAGCGACGGGCGCGCCGGAACTGATGACGCTTCCGCTTCCGGAAAATCGTGCAGAGTCGCTCTCCGCAGAAGCATTACGACCGGCTCTGAATTTCACCCAGGATAAACGTGCGGTCGCGCTGGGTCCCGGCCTGTCACAAAACGCCGGAACGCAAACCTTTATCCGCGAGTTCGTGGCGAAATGCACTGCGCCAAAAGTGATTGACGCGGATGCGCTGAATGCCCTCGCGGGACATACGAATGCGATCAACAAATCGAAGTCACCCAGCATTCTCACGCCGCATCCGGGCGAAATGGCGCGCCTGTGCGCATGCAGCACCGCCGATGTGCAAAAGGATCGCGAAGAAGTCGCAACACGTTTCGCGAAGGCGCATCGCTGCGTGCTGGTCTTGAAAGGACACGGGACCATAGTCGCGGGTCCTGAAGGTGAACTCTTCATCAACCGGACTGGAAATTCCGGCATGGCGACGGGCGGAACGGGCGATGTGCTGACCGGAATTCTGGGCGGACTGCTTGCCCAGGGGATGAAGCCGCTTGATGCGGCACGGCTGGGCGTCTACGCGCACGGACTCGCGGGCGATTTCGCCGCTGCGGAAAAAACCGAGCGCGGCCTGATCGCGAGCGACGTGATCGAAAAGCTCCCGGCGGTGTGGAGATACATCGAAGGGGCCTTCGAACCGTGAGAACGATGCGCGATATCGGCGAGACCGCGTTCATCGAGCGCGTGCAGAAGCACCTCGGCACGCGCGCGGATGTACTCGTGGGCCCAGGCGACGACTGCGCCGTCGTACGCACGGGTGACCGAACGCTGCTGATCACCTGCGATCTCTCGATGGAGGGCGTCCACTTCCGGCGTGGCGTCGTTTCTCCGCGCGAGATCGGCTGGAAGGCCGCCACTTCAGGACTGAGCGATATCGCGGCGATGGGCGGCGTGCCGCTGTTTATGGTGACTTCTGTCGCCGCTCCTGTGATCACGGACGCCGGTGAGTTTGAAGAGATCTGCGCAGGGATGGCGGCAGCAGCGGAATCCTGTGGCGCCGTATTGGTCGGCGGCGACACCGCAAAGTCGAGCGAGGGCATCGTGCTGGACGTTACCGTCATCGGCGAAGCGCCGGGCGGCCGCTATGTCTTGCGCAAAGGCGCGCGGCCCGGCGATTTATTTGCCGTGACGGGTTTCCCGGGGCGCGCGGCGGCGGGTCTTGAGGCACAGGAGCGCAAGATCGATGCTCCCGCGTTGATTGCCGCACACTACCATCCCATCGCCCGCGTACGCGAGGGGCAATGGCTCGCGCAGCAGTCCGCCGTGCACGCGATGATCGACGTGAGCGACGGGCCCGTGCAGGACGGCGGCCACCTCTGCGCACAGAGCGGACTCGGCCTTGCCTTCACCTCGGCAAGTGTCGCCATCGATCCGATGATTGCCGATATCTGCCCCAAGACCGGGCGTAGCATTCAGGACTATGTGTTCACCGGCGGCGAAGCCTACGAACTCGGCTTTGCGATCGCGCCCGAGGCCGCGGGCCCAGTGCTCAGCGCGTTTCGTGAGCAGTTCCGGTTGCCGGTAACCGTGCTGGGGCAGTTCAGTGACGCGTTCCGGGGCGTACTCATTGACGGAACGCCGCCGTCCGAGACCGGATACCTGCACTTCACCTGAAATCAGCGCTCCGCCACAAAAATACCCGAGATTCCGGCCGACCTTTGCGATTCGAACTCAGTTCACCCGGCGCTTGATTCACTTTCGCTCATTAGTGAATAATTATTCACTAGCGAACAAGGAGGCGATGCTATGCGAAGAACGGACGTGGGTGCGACGATGGATCTGCACATCGACATTGACGGCGTGCGGCTGGCGTATGACGACGAAGGCCAGGGACCCGTGCTGCTCTGCCTGCACGCCATCGGGCATGGCGCACGCGACTTCGCCGATCTCCGGCGGCGATTCAAGGATCAGTTCCGCGTGATCGCGCTCGACTGGCCCGGCCAGGGCAACTCGGAACAGGACCGCGAACCGGCGAGCGTCACCCGATACACGCGGCTCCTGACCTTGTTCGTGGAAAAACTGAATCTTGGCCCCATCATCCTGCTGGGAAATTCGATCGGTGGAACAACGTCAATCCGGTACGCGCACGAGCATCCGGAAAAAGTGGCGCAACTTGTGCTTGTGAATTCGGGCGGCCTCGACCGCGTCGACACAGTAACCCGCACGGTGACACGTATCATGGCGGCCTTTTTCCGGGCGGGCGCGCGCGGCGCGCGATGGTTTCCTCGCGCGTTCGGCATGTACTACCGCATGGTACTGCCGGAACCCGCGGCGCACGAGCAGCGCGAGCGGATCATAGCGAGTTCAACCGAAATCGCCTCCATCCTCGCGGAAGCCTGGCAAAGTTTTGGCGACGCATCTTCGGATCAGCGCGCAATGGCGCGGGCCCTGCGCTGCCCAGTGTTCGTGGCATGGGCAAAGAACGATCGCATCCTGCAGTTGAAGCGCAATCTCCCCGGGATTCGATCGATACACAATGTCCGGTTTGAAACTTTTCCCGGCGGCCATGCACCCTTTCTCGAATGTCCGGAGGAATTTGCGTCCGCACTCGCGACTTTCCTGGACGAAACCGCTACAGGCCGTGCTGCCGTCGCGTAGAGAAATCGGCAATACCCTACTTGGGAGAACACGATGGCGCGCCGCCCGGCCAAATCGAAATCCAGGACGTCATCGCGCCCGCGGCGCGGGACAGTCGAAGGAACGCGCGAGCGGCTCGTGGCGGCAGCCGCAGAAGAGTTTGCCACGGCCGGATTCGACGGCACGGACTCAACCAAGATCTCGACACGCGCAGGATACGCCGCCGGCACTTTTTACAAACACTTTGAAGACAAACGTGAGATCTTCATCGCGGCATATGCGCGTTGGGTCGACAACGAGTGGACCACTGTGCGCGAGGTACTCGGCGAATACGGCGATCCCAAGGAACGCAGCAAAGCGCTAGTTCACTTTTATCTCGATCTGCATGCGAAATCGCGCGTCTTCCGCGCAAGCCTGCGCGTGCTGGCGGCTACGGATGCCGTCGTGCGACGCGAGTATCAGGCGCAGCGGAAACGACAGTTGGATTGGCTAAAGCAGATCCGTGGTGGACGCAAGACTTCAGGACGCGAACGTGACGCCCTGTTGCTCTACACCCTCGAGCGCGCGGGAGATGCGTTGGCCGATGGCGAAGACAAGGTGCTGGGACTGAATCGCGCCGCGCTGGGTACGTTGATCGAAGATCTGCTTGAATCCGCGTTTCGCGACTAAAAAAAATCATTGCGACTTCGCTGACTCGACAGACGACTGCGGCTTTGGAACAAGCAGGCTCACGGCGTATCCCACCACGAAGCAAATAGTAAACGCGATACACGCGTTCATCAGGGGATGAACTTCGGGCGCGCGAATGACGAGACTGCCGATCTGAAAGGGACCAAGACGCAGGACAACAACGGTCAACGCGCTCGCGATGGCCCCCGCGATCACGCCTGTACCGTTCGCGCGCTTGGTGCAGGTACCGAGGACATAGATGGCCGCGAGGCCACCGCCGACCAGCCCAAGAAAGGCAAGGTAGGGCTCAAAAATGACCTTCCCCTTGAAGTAGACGGCGACGAAGAGCGCAGACGTCGTACCGATAACGCCGTAGACTGTCGTGAGGATTCGGGCGATCAGGAGTTCGCGTTGTTCGGAAGCATTCGCCGCAAACCTGCGGTAGATGTCGTTGACCGAGACGGTGGCGAGGCTATTAATGCTGCTGGCAAGCGAGGACATCGAGGCCGCAAAAACCGCGGCGATTAGCGCGCCCTTCCAGCCAAACGGAAAATGCTGCATAACGAATTGCGGGAGGATGGCATCCTTTGGCAGGTCGGAGTTCAGCTCCTGCGGGTGTTGGCGGTAGTACGCCCACAGGCCGGTTCCGAGACCGAGAAAGATGAGCTGGATCGGAAGCGTGAGGGCGGCGTTGGTCCAGGCGGCCTTGGCGGCGTTCTTCGGACTCGATGTCGTGAGGTATTTCTGCACAACGGTCTGGTCGGCCATCATCGGATAGGCGTTGGCAAAAATACCGCCGACGAACACGACAAGGATGGATGCCGTGGTCAAGTCGAGCGACCATGTAAACACTTCGAACTTATTCTGCTCGCGGGCAAGCCGGAAAACCTCGGACGGGCCGCCGTCTACGCCGGTGTAGACGAGCCACAACGCCATAAACGCGCAGCCGACAATGAGCACCGTCTGCAGCACATCGGTCCAGATTACGGCTTCGATACCTCCCATCACCGTGTAAATTGTGGTGATGATGCCCATGGTCAGAATCGAGTAATAGATGCTCATGCCCGTGGCCGTGTGCAGCACGATAGCGGGCAAGTACAGCATGAATCCCATGCGGCCGAACTGAAACGTGAAGAAGACCGCGACGCCATAGAAACGCGCGAAGAGATTGAACCGTTGTTCGAGGTATTCGTACGCGGTCGTGAGATTGGCGAGGCGCAGCCGCGGCAGATACACAAGTGCAACGAAGGGCGCGAGAAATAGCGTGCCTAGGTTGAAGATGAGCGTAGACCAATTCGTGTCATACGCAGTGGCCGGAATTGCGAGGTAGGTGATTGCGCTAATGGCGGTGCCGAAGATACTCAGACCCGCCGCCCACCACACGACATTACGACTGCCGAGGAAAATTACGTCGGTACTTTTGGCGCGACGGGTGAAGTAGGCACCGATGAAAAACTGACCGACGAAGAATACTGCGAGAACGGCGTAGTCGTGCCAGGTCAGGTGCGGCGTCATGAATAGTCCGGCTCGTTGCCGGGCTTCCACTTGATGTTGCAGCCGATCGAGGGCCGCTGGTTCAGGGGCGCTGGTTTTCCCGCGAGCACGGCATCGATCGCGCCGCGCAGATCCGCGCCCGTGACGGGAATGTTGTTGCCTGGGCGGCTTCCGTCAAGCTGTCCACGATAAACCAGTTTTCGATTGGCGTCGTAGAGAAAGAAGTCAGGCGTGCACGCGGCCTTGTATGCCTTCGCCGCGGCCTGCGATTCGTCGTAGAGATACGGAAACGTGTATCCCCGCGCTTTGGCTTCTTCGATCATCTTGTCCGGGCCATCCGCCGGATGCGATTCAATGCTGTTCGAACTGATAGCGACAATGCCGACACCCTTGGGCACGTACTCGCGGCCGAGCCGCGCGAGTTCATCGGCAACATGCTTAACGTAAGGACAGTGATTGCAGATGAACATCACGAGCAAGACCTTCTTGCCCGTAAAATCCTTGAGCGAATACGTCCGGCCATCCGTACCGGGAAGACGGAAGTCCGGCGCGGCCGTGCCGAGACCGGTCATCGTGGACGGCGTCAGAACCATGCGCAGCTTCCCCCACTTTCACGCGTGCGGTGCCCCGAAAAACTCTACCAGAGCGCCTGTGGCCGGGCAACGCCGCCTCAGGCGCCCGCGGACAAGGCCGCGCCTTCTCCCGTGCTTCGGCGATCGTAGCCGAGACGATCGAACGCGAATCCCCAGCGTTCCTCAACAAGTTCGCGCTGCCGCAGATCGCTGGAATACCGGTTGCGGTGGTGGCTAACGCGTGAAGCGAGGAATTTCTCCACGGGTCCGAGCGCGTCGGACCAGCCGCCAAGCTGGAGCTCGCCATAAATTCGTTCGACTTCGACAAGCGGATCGGCGACGAGGTCCTCATACCGAACTTCCACATGGTTTCCCGCCGGGATGTTGTCCCGCTGTTCCCAATACGCATTCATCACACGCGGATAAAAATCGAGGACGTACTCCTGGATACGCGCATCGGAAATTTCCTGCAGCGTGGTGACCTTGAGCACTTCGCGAAAAAAATGAAGGGTCGCGCGAAAGACATCGTGGGGGTTGCGATAAATGTGGATGAACTTCGCGTTTGGAAACATCTCAAGCAGCGCATCGATCCGGGCCGTATTCATTGGATTCTTCAGCACAAGACGGCGCCCGGAGAAGTTGATCGTGGCCTTCACGAGCAATTCGCGATAGGCCGATCGCCATTCAGCGGTTTCTTCGGAAGTCATTCCCCGCATAAGCGCGAACTTCGCGAAGAGCTCGGGCCAATCACTCGGGAAATACCAGCCCAGGTAGGCGGATTGCGGACACAGATGCGCGAGGGCGAACTCCTCTTCGGATGGATATGGCATGCGAATTTTCACGTTGTCCATGGGGCGCGTATCGGGCGCGCGCAACGCGAGCAGAGGCTGCAAGCTGCGCCGGCCTGCGAGAAACGCACCGGGGGCCAGCGTCTGGAAAAGTGTGACATAGCCGAACTGCGGATCTTTGGAGAAAATGCTGTGCAGCAAGGTCGTGCCGGAACGCCAGTGCCCGATGACGAACACGGGATCGTGGACCAACGGCTCGCGCCGGATCGCACGGCCATACACCATCCGTTCGATGGCGCCCATCGCGGTCATCAACGGACTGACCCACGCGATAGATCGAGCGCGATCGGCGAACGCGGCGTCGACCCTTGGGTGCAGCTTGCGAAGGCGCCGCCAGTGGCTCGATGGATTCAGGCACAGCGGATGGAAGACGTCGCGCGATCGATTCGTCTTCGAGATCATGGTCAGCTCCGGCGAACGGATCTCGTGCTGGGCACCTTGCCGGGCCCGCGATTGAATTCCCTGGTCGTTCATACAGGATCCCATCATCGTATTCGGCGGTTCCGCGATGCAAATATCCGGCGCCATCAGAAACGGCGGATGGCGGCCCGATCGGACCGCCATCCGCGTATCACTCCATCCGGATATCGTTCCCGTTTCAGGGCGCGCAACCGGATCCCATTGGCTGTTTAACCGATCATTACTCCTACCGGGATCGACCGGACGACCGCTCCGATCGGGACGGCCCGCCGCCCGCGCCACCATCTCCGCCCGACGAACGACCGGACGGGACGCTTTGATGCCCCACGGCTTGAGGCGCGGAGGACCGTGATTCGATCCGCGGCTGCGGCGCAGGCGCCATCTGTGGCGCGCGCTGCGGCTCGGGCCGTGAGTATTGCTGCTGACGATCATTGCTTGGCCGCTGAATCTCAGGCCGGCTGATTTGTGGTTGTGGCTGGGGCGCAGACCGGTACACGCGCTCCGGTTCTCCCTGCGGACGTGCAATCGGCTGCGGCTGACGTGCAGGCGCAGAGGGACGAGTGGACTGCGGCCGGATGATCTCGGGACGCGTGGTCTCTGCCACCTGCGGACGCGAACTGGTCGCACGCGGGCGTTCCGTCGGCGTATCGATGCGACTCGGCGCAGGCCGTCCGATATTCGGCTCACGATTGGGCTCGGCCGTCCGGCGAGTCGTGGTCGGACGCGGACGTTCCGTCGGCGTTTCTACCGAATTTGGGGCTGTAACGTCCGTGGAGCGGACCGTTCGCGTCGTGGAGCGTGTCTCGCTTGGGCGAGACGGATTGTCAGTGGGTTCCTGAACACTACTGTCGTTCGTCCTCCCGCTCGAACGCGGCGCGCGCGACGGAGGCAACGTGGTGATCGTGCGGGACCGGCTGCTGGTCGGTTCCTGGACTGCATCAGATCCGGATCGATCACGGCCGGTGCGTTCACGCGGCGTCGCATCCTGACGCACACGTTCCGTAGGCGCGGACGGACGATCCGCCGTCGAGCCGTGGCTCAGTGGCGCAGCGCCGCGCGCTTCGCCGTTGCCAAACGTGCGTGTGCGAGGACCACTCGCACGGTCGCCTACATTGTCCGGCACTCGCGCAACGCGCGTCGAACCCGGTTCCGCAATGCGCACCTGGCGCGTCGCTTCGCGGCGGGCAGACGGCGCATTCGGCACGTTGCCTCGCGAGCGGGCAAGCCGCACCGTGTCGCCGCCGTTCGAACGCGTCGGCTGACGCGCTTCGAGGACCTGCGCACGGTCGCGGGCACGGGTAGTACCATCGCGGGCGACAGTCGCGCCGCGGTACACACGCTCCGGCGCGAAAGTATTCACGCGATCGCCAGGCCAATGCGGCCGGCCGGAGTTCCGATACGGACTCGGGTCGGAGTCGATGCGCCAGTAGTCGCAATGGTTGTAGTGGTGGTGGTGATGATTGTCGTAAATGTGGTGATAGTCGACGAGATATACGCTGTGATATCCACCGCCATAGACGTGATAGTCGTACGAATAAGAACTAAATCCAAAGCTGAATCGGACGTCGCCGATCATAAAGCTGGAGTACGCACCATAGTGGACGGGGTAGCCGTACACGTCCATCGGCGCCCAGATGAATCGATCGCCGTAGTGCACCGTGTAGGCATAAGCCGGGCGATAGGCGCCGTGATAGCCCCAGCACCAGCCGTAACGCGGCGTGTAGCGCCAGTAACCGTAGTGTGTCGTCGTGTAGGCCCAGGGGTAATTATCCACCCAGACGTAGCCCTGCGCGGGCACATAGCTCCACGAACCGTAGCGGTACGGCACATAGTCGGCCACGGTCGGGCGCCAATACGGCGAGTTGTCGATGTACACCCATTCGCCGTAGCCATTGAGATCGGTGACGCCCATCGGAGCGACGCCGCCGGAATAAGACGATTGAATCGGCGTAGGCAAGCTGCCCTCCGCGATCGTACGCGCGCGAGAGCGGTTCCATGAGTCGAAAGCGTCTTCCTGGCTGCGATCGAAAACTGTTGCCGCAGAGGGCAGGAAACCGGGATCAATGAAGCTGCGTTCACCGGCGCGCAACTTGACTGGCGCGCCACCTTCAGAATGAATCGACGCTTCACCCCAGCGCACGGTGATGGTCGTCGCGCCTTCTTCCAGGATGTCAATGCGGACCTGCGAGTCCGGCGCTATTACAATCGCGCCAACCGGCGTGTCGAAAGTGACATCGCCATTGCTGCGGCGAACTCGTTGGACATAGAACGAACCCGTCGTCCCGCGGAAGAGTGCACTGGGCGGAGCTTCGAGCACATCAAGCTTGCTGCCGTCGGCAAGGCGCAAGAACGTCCCGCCGGAGAATTCGATTTCGAGCGCACTCTCGTCGTCCGCCCAGACCGTGTCTCCGGGCATCACGAGGCTGTTGACACCGGCGTAACTCCAGTCGGAGTCGTCTGCGCCTTTCACCAGGCCGCTCTGGTCTGTGTAGCTGATGCGGCCGTGCATGATTGTCTCGGCTGAGGCTGAAAAGGCCACAAGCGCGGCGCCAAGCGCCGCAAGAAGCGTCCCACTCACTGAGGTCGCGCGTACCATGTCTCGTCTCCCAGAAGCCGAACACCGAATGGACGGGGTGGCGCCGCGTAAGCGCTCTCGGCTAACACCTATATAGACGCGCGGCAACTCAGGCCATTCATTGCCCCACGGATTAAACGCCTCTGTGCGGTGGTGAATTGCACCAATATCGAGGAAATACATGGTAAACTGTTGACAGAGCGTATGTAACCCTTTCTATTTCAGGGGGATAAGGAAAGAAATCGTGTCCGCCGAAGTTTCGACCCATTTCTCAGCCGCCTTGTGCCCGGGCGATCTGCTCGCTGGCCGGTTTCGACTGGTCCGAATGCTGGGTACGGGCAGCATGGGAATCGTCTGGCTGGCCGAAGATCTCCAACTCGAAAACGAGCCGCTGGCGTGCAAAATCCTGCGTCCCGATTTGGGCGACCGCCGGGAATTGGTGGCGGATCTCAAGCGCGAGGTGCTCCTCACGCGCAAACTCCGGCATCCCAATATTCTCGCGTTGCACACTTTCTGGGAAACGCCCGAAGCACAGTTCGTGACAATGGAATATATCGAGGGGATGAGCCTTTCGGACGCCCTCTCGGAGCGGCGCGCGCCATTCACATTGGCGGAGGCTCTGCCTTGGGTGCGTGACCTCGCCGCTGCATTGGACTACGCTCACGAGAAGGGCGTGCTCCATCGCGACGTGAAGCCGGCAAACGTGCTGCTCTCGAAGGAAGGTCGGGTATGCCTGGCAGATTTCGGCATCGCGCGACTCGCGCAGGATCTCAATGACGCTCCAGAGGGAATGCAACCGGCGACCGGAACGATCTTTTTCATGAGCCCTGAGCAAGTCTCGGGCGGCCCCGCCGATCCGCGTAGCGATCTCTACAGTCTCGCGGCATCGGTGTACTTGCTGGTGAGCGGACTTCCGCCGTTTTACGAAGGCGAGATCCTCTCGCAAATCCAGGTACGGCCTCCCGCGCCGGTCGCGAATTTGTCCGAAGCCGTAAACCGTGAACTCTTGCGCGCCCTGAGCAAATCGCCAGCAAAGCGCCATCGCACTTGCGGAGAATTCTACGAATCGCTGCGCGTCGCCTCGGACAGTTCTATCGAACCGTTGCATGTGGATCGCCGCACGCGGCACGCCTGGGCGGGCAGCGCCCCGACAGTGGTCCTCGGCGATTTCGGTGTGGAGACGCGCCGGACACGTCTCGGCCGGCTGCTCGTCGAGCGCGGCTCACTCACGCAGGAACAACTGGCCGAGGCACTGATCCTGCAGCGGCAGTCGGGCGGCAAACTGGGTGCGGTGTTGATTCAACAAGGCCACCTGAGCGAATCAGCGCTGGCCTCCGTGTTGAGCGAACAGTTGCGCACGTCAACGACACGCGTGACCGAAGGTGAAGTCGATCCCGAAATCGCACGATTGCTCTCGCGCGAGACCGCCGAGAGGCATCTGACGCTGCCCATGAAGCGAGCACAGTTCGGCGTGCTCGTGGCCATGGCCGACCCGCTCGATATGGAAGCGCTGAACCGCCTCGAAGAGATTTTTGGCGAGAGTATTGAACCGATGGTGGCCACCGAGACCGACGTGCGCGCGGCGATCGCGCGGGTACACGGCGCGCAGTAAGGCCTGTCCCTTCTAGTCACGCCCGTGCGTGGCCCTCTCCGTTTGACGCAATTCCTCCGTTGCTCTACGATGGCGCGCCAATGGCGGAATTGTTCGGCGGAAAATAGAGGACCCATGAACTCATCCAACAGACTCAAACTTTTCGTAATGATGGTGCTGGAGTTTTTCATTTGGGGCGCGTGGCTGCCGCTGATTTTCGGCTACCTGCCCGGCCTTGGGTTTACCCCCGGGCAGCAGTCGCTAATCCTGAATGCCTTCCCGGTCGCGGCCATCGTCGGCATGTTCTTCAGCAACCAGTTTGCGGATCGCAATTTCGCCGCGGAGAAGTTCCTCGCGTTCAGTCATCTCGTCGGCGGTCTCGCGATACTGGGCCTGGCGTTCACGAAGGAGTTCTGGCCCTTCTTCGCATTAATGCTCGTCCACTGCCTTCTGTATGTGCCGACGCTCTCGATTACCAATTCCATCGTGTTTGCGAACTTAAAGGACTCCAAAGAATTTGGCCTTGTGCGCACCGGCGGTACCATCGGTTGGATTCTCGCTGCGTGGCCGTTCACCTTCATTCTCGTCGATTGGGAAAAAGTAAACGCGGCGAACCCCGAAGGAATCATCAAGTGGGTTGAGACCGTGCTCGGATCGGGGCTGACCGGAGACGCGCTTCAAGACGGCACGCGCTGGACCTATATCGTGGCGGGCATTGCGTCTCTGATGCTTGCGGCATTCAGCCTGGTCCTGCCGCACACTCCGCCGAAGCGCGCACAGCAAGGAGGCACCGAATCACTCGCCTGGCTCGAAGCCATGAAACTCCTCAAGCATCCCTTCGTGCTCGTGCTGTGGCTGGTGACCTTGGTGGATGCCTTCGTGCATAACTGCTACTTCAACTGGACGGGCGTTTTCCTGGGGACCACGACGGAAGCGGGCGGTGTCGGCGTTCCCGGAAACTGGATCATGCCCATCATGAGCGTCGGTCAGGTCGCGGAAATCCTGACGATGCTGATTTTGGCCCGCACACTGAAGGCACTCGGATGGCGGACAACCATGGTGATGGGAATCCTAGGTCATGCGGTGCGCTTCGGTGTATACGCCTACTTTCCTCAGACCACGGAGCTCATTGTGTTCGTGCAAGTGCTGCACGGTGTCTGCTACGCCTTCTTCTTCGCAACGGTCGCCATCTTTGTGGAGGATTATTTCCCCAAAGACGCACGGGCCAGCGCACAAGGTTTGTTCAATTTCATGATTCTGGGTATCGGTGCACTCGCAGCAAACACGATCTGCCCGAGATTGATCCAGGAGGTCTATACAAAAACACTGGAAGACGGGAGCAAGGTGACGGACTTCCAGGGGCTGTTCCTCGTGCCGTTAGTCTGTGCTGTGGTGGCCGCCGTGGCGCTGATGGTATTTTTCCATCCGCCCAAGAAAGAAAACGTGGCGCACTAGGGCCGGAATCAGCCAGATATTTCTTAGCCTGGACGTGTGAGAACGTAGTTTAAAAGACACGGTCTATAATTCTTGACAGCCAGCACAGCCGGTGGTGGTGTGATCACAGAGCGGCCCTAACAGGCCGCTCTTATACTTTTTCTGGTGACGGAGTGTAACCTAGTGAAGATGCCGGGCCACATGAGATACATCGTGGGCTGTCGGCGGTAAATCACACATAGGATTCCGTCTAATGAAAAACATTTATCTGCTTCCGCGCCGACAATTTCTCCGCGACGCTGCCTTTGGCGCGGCGCTTCTCGCGACTCCCGGCCTCTTCGCCGAGGAATTGCTCCGCACACCGCAACAGACCGAAGGCCCTTTTTATCCCGACAAACTTCCGCTCGACACCGACAATGATCTGCTGATCGTAAACAACGACCTTTCGAAGGCCGTCGGCGAAGTCACTCACCTCAGCGGACGCGTACTCGATTCCCGGGGCGATCCCGTGCGCAATTGTCTCGTGGAAATCTGGCAGTGCGATACCAGCGGCGTATACCTTCATACCGCGAGCTCAAGCACGGCCAAATACGATGCTCACTTCCAGGGTTTCGGCCGGTTTATGACGGGCTCCACGGGTGAATACTACTTCCGCACGATCAAACCGGTCGCGTATTCAGCCGGCAACGTGATGCGCACGCCACACATCCACTTCGCGCTGCACGCGCCGAAGCAGGAAAAATTCACGACGCAGTGCTACATCAAGGGCGAGCCTCAGAATGAAAAAGACGGCGTGCTGCGCGGGATTCGCGATGCGAAGGCGCGCGAATCGGTGATCGTGGATTTTGCGCCGATCAAGGAATCGCGCGTGGGCGAGTTGGCCGCGCGCTTCGACGTGGTGCTGGGCTACACGCCGCAAGCGTAAATCGCTTGGGCTGCGAGTATGGGCATTGAACCAACTATTTCGAGGAGAAACGCAATGAGGACCGGAAGACTGGCAAGGACGGCAATCGCCGTAGGCGTGGCAGTCGCCGCCGGATGTTTCACCGGCGCGGCCGTGGCGCAATTTGGCGGAGGCGGCGGTGGTGGCGGACGTGGCGGCCCGCCGCTGTATCCGGCGAAAGCGGCGGCAGCGCAGCAACTCGAAGCGGAAGGCGTGGCACATGACCTCGGCATTACGGGCGACGCCGTGGGCAAACTCGTGACGGCCTACAAGGCGAGCCGCGCGAGCCAGGGAAAAGCGATGGAAGATTTGCGGGCTACCGGTGCGCAGGGGCCTGAAATGTTCCAGCAGATGCAAGATATCAACACCGCGGAACGCGAGAAATTGCAGAAGGAACTGGACGGATTCCTGAAGCCTGACCAGTCGAAGACCGCGATGGCCTCGTTGGGAACCTACGCGCGCAATTGGGATCGTTTCGTCGATGTTGTCGCCAGCCTCGGGCTCGACAAGGAAAAGCAGTTCCAGGCACTGACGCTGATCAACAAATACATTGTCGACGTCGATGCGGCGCAGACGGCAGCGATCGCGGCGATGGACATTGAAGGCATGCGCGCGGCGTCACAGGAGCATAAGGCGACGCTCGACGCGGCGCTGAAGGACGTATTGAACGCCGACCAACTGGCGAAGTGGAACGAGGGCACGGCACGCCGCGGTGGTGGTGGCGGCGGTGGCCCTGGCGGTGGACCGGGAGGCGCAGGCGCTCCTCCCCCGCCTCCGCCAGCGCAAAACTGAATGGAATCGTGACGACCACAGCCTGGATCCCGATCGGGATCCAGGCCGTTTTTTGATCCGGCGAAAGCCGGGCTCGGAGGAATGCGATGATCCGCTGGGGAGCGATAGTGGCTGCTGTATTCGCGATGGGACTTGCAGCGGGAGTGCTGTTGTCCAGAGTCCAGGCCGGCGTAGCGCCTGAGTCGTCGCCGGTTACGCTTGCAACCGACACTACAGAGTTGGCAACGCTCCGCACAGAACTGGCGCGCCTCGAAGAAGATCGAGCGATACTCGCCGCCCGCAACGACGCGCTTGAATCGGAAGCCGAAGCCATGCGCAATGAACAGTCGATGATTGACGATGTACTTCTCGAAGCTGCGACCCCCGAAGAAATGCCGGAACCGACACAAACTGCCACACCGTCGCCATTCGACGGCGATCAGCGACGAGGCGACAGGCCTCAGCCTACTCCCGAACAGATGGCGGAGTTTCGCAAGAATTTCGAGGACCAGCAGACGCGGATGCAGGAACGCCTGACCGAACAGCTCACGGCCATGAACGACCCCAATGCGATTGAAAACTACAACACGCTCATGGCGTATCAGCAAGAGGAACAACAACTCCGGCGTCAATTGCGCGATGCAAAAACAGACGATGCGCGGGAAAAGATTGAAGCGCAGTTGCGCGACGCCCGGCAAGCCGCGCGCCAGACGCTGAACGATCAGCAGGACGCGATGCTGCAGCGCCTCGCTGCGTCGAGCGGGATCAAAAGCACAGACGCGCAGCAGAAGTTCATCAATGACCTGCGCGCGACGCTGGACAACCCCTTCTTCCGGATGGAACCGATGTTAGTCGGCGGAGGACCGGGCCGTGGTGGACCACGCGGCATGGGTTTCGGCGGACCGCGAAGCTCCGGCACAAACTAGCACCCGTTCCAGCGGCGGTGAGTAAGCTCCGCTTGCTATGCTGTACGAATGGACGAAGTATCCCCCACCCCCGCGCCGCATGAACGGCTGACGCTGGTCGGGCTGCCTTCAGAGCGCAAGAGTCCGGAAGAATTCCTCGCTGCCTTCGACACTTCGGGCGTGCCGTCGTCGCCCGGCTGCTACCTGATGCACGACGAGCAGGGCAAGGTGAT
>SXGT01693095.1_pt1 | contig 15763 bp, 14 predicted proteins | sample 3176221 | NCBI WGS metagenome assembly SXGT01 (sample SAMN11356862, study PRJNA531348) | freshwater metagenome | isolation source: freshwater sample F1-120 | place: China: Fuxian Lake, Yuxi | collected 2017-12-25
CCGAAGGTCGCAGGTTCAACTCCTGCCCCCGCAACTACTTTTGCTGGTGATGGCGCGCCGGCGCGAAGAGGAGCCGCGCTTGGCGAGTTCCCCGGGACCAGCGTCCCCGGGCACAACGTGCTTGGGCGCAAGCGACCTCCCCGATCTCTCGGTCGTGTACGTCGCATTCCGCAACCTGGCCGAGATCACGGGCTCGATCGCGAGCGTGCGCTGCGCGGCTCGTGCCGCAAGCCCGGAGATCTCCGTCGAGGTGCTCGTGATCGACAACGAGAGCCCGGGCGGGACCGCCGCGCTCGCCGGAGCCGACGACGTGCGGGTCATTCCGAGTCCCGGCAATCCTGGCTTTGCGGCCGCTTGCAACTTGGGCCTTGACGCAGCCCGGGGTACCTGGGTGCTCCTGTTGAACCCCGACACCCGGGTCCCCGAGCAGTCCCTCGAAGTCCTGCTTGCCGAAGCCGCGCGGCTCCTCCCGAGCGGGGCCGCCCTGTTCGGCTGTCGTCAACTCGGACCGGATGGTGAAACGGCCGAGACCGCCTACCCCGCCGAGGTCTGGCCGGGCCCCGAAGGGCTGCTTGCCGCCGTGCCGGGTCTGCGTCTCCTGATGCCTGCCCGCTGGCAGCGCGCCAAGGATCCCCGAACGCGGCGCGCGGCCCAGCACCGGACGCACGCCACGGCTGCGGTGCAGGGATCATTCCTGCTGGCGCCACGCCTGCTGCTCACACGGCTCGGACGCCTCGATCCAGATTTTTTCCTCTACTTCGAGGAGCTCGATTGGTGCGCGCGCATCGGGGCGCGCGGTTTCTCGGTGGTCCATCTTGCCGAAGCTGCGATCGAGCACACCGGCGCCGCAGGGCCACGCGACCCGACACGCCAGCGACAGTTCTACGTCTCCGAGCAACTCTTCGTGCGCAAGCAGCGGGGCTGCCTGGCCGCCCTTGCGGTGCTGGCCCTCCGGCAGACCGCGCACGTCCTGCGCCGAGAGCCCGCCCTCGGGCGCGCCGCTCTGGTAGGGACCTTCGCGGCACGCGTGCAGGCCGCTCTCAGCCCCACCCGAAGGCCTGGCTCACGCCCGAGCCCGTTGCGCGTGTAAGCGCCCCACGGCATGCGCCACGCCTGGCCCTGCTGGACCTCGGGCCGACAATCGGGGGGCCACTCCTGGTCAGCAAGGGCAGAGACGCAGTGCGGGCCTGGCCTGCGCTTGCCCGCCCCTCGGGCCGGGGCAGGCTCGCTCAGCAAGCGGTCGCGCCGAGGAGTTCACGGAACCCCAATACGACGCGCCGCGCACGCCACCGGTTCTGCCCTCTCAGTGCGCGGTCGCACCGAGGAGATCGCGAAACTCCCAGCTCTCGTCGCGTCGCACCCGGACCCCAACACCGCGCTTGCTCAAGCGGTCGAAGCGGTCTCGGATCCAGCCGAGCCCCTCCTCGCTGGTGCGAGCGGGCACCGAGACCTCGAGGCGAGCCCCCCGCCCGGCCCACAGGGCATCGGTGTAGAGCGTCTCGACCTCGTAGGGCGTCAACCAACCACTGCGCTGCGAGCGCGCGCCCTCAGGCACCGTGCGCTCGAGCGTGGCGCGGAACGGAAATACCTTCTGCTGGCTCACGATACCCCCCGTGCGTATGGGATCGGTCCCGATCTCCAGAGGCGTTCTCACGATCGAGCCCCTGAAGTGCGGAATCGAACCCGCAAACTAACGTCCCCTGAATGTTTCTGAAGCGCGCCGGTCGGCGCGTCGACCGACTCAGAATAGCCCGAGACGGACGGCGAAGCGAGCCATGCGGGCCCACTTCCGGCGCGGCACCCACGAAACCACCGGACAGTCGCCCCCGGCGTTCACGCCATCGGGCGACGGGCTCCCGAGCATCGCCTTGGTCGGGCTCGAGCCATCGCCCGCGGCCCGCGTCGTTGACGCCCTGGGCCGACGGCTCCAGTCGCCGGCACGACCAGAGGTGCTTCCTGTCGCTGGACCGTCCACCGTTGACGCCATGGGTCGGCGGCTCTATCCGCGAGGCATGGCTTGCCTCTTCTGTCGGATCGTCGCCGGAGAAATCCCGGCCGAGATCATCCGCGCCGACGCGGCAACGGTCGCGTTCCTGGACGTTACCCCGCTGGCCGACGGCCACGTGCTGGTGGTGCCGCGCGAGCACGCCACTCGGGTCGAGGATCTCTCGCCCGAAGCCGCCCGGGGGCTCTTCGACGCCGTGCATCAACTCGCGGGGCCGCTGCGCACGGCGCTCGGGGCCGAGGGAACGACCATCGGAATCAACGATGGGGTGTGCACGGGCCAGACGGTGCCCCACGTTCATGTCCACATCGTGCCCCGCCGGAGTGGCGACGGGGCGGGCAGCATCCACTCGATGTTCCCGCAGGGCAGACACGCCGACATCGCCATCGTCGCGACACGAATCCGCGCCGGGATCGGTTTGCCTTGAGCCCCGTTCGATGGCCTCTGCCCGTGCCCTCTGCGCCCCCTCCCGGCGGCCTTGGATTGTCTGCTCAAGGGGAACCGTCGAGGGGACTCCGCAGAGGTCAGACTTGACGATGCCGCGCCCCGCTCGGATCTACCAGCGGTGTCCGTTGCCTCAGGCGGTGAAGAGTTTCTCGGAGGTCGTACCGGCCACCCGCCCTCCGGCGCGGTCCGTGGCGGCTTCGCTCACGATGTCGCGACCGAAGCGTAGCATCTCGTGCAGCCAGGAATAGCGGAACTTGCCACTGCGTCCCGAGAAACGAAGGTTCTTGAAGCGCGACAGCCAGCCGTGCACCTCCTTCACCCTGCCCGCGTAGCCCTTCTCGAGCACGGGGTAAGCGTGCGACAGGCGTCTCACCGCCGTGCCCACGATGTCCCCGGGCCGGATCCAGCCGATTCGCTCGAGGTGCGGTTGCACCAGATCGACCACCGCGCGGTCGCTGTCCGTCCATGCGCCGTCGCTGGAATCGCAGGGAACCTCCGCGACCAGCGACGTGTAGCCCGGGGGAGACATCGCGCGGCTGCGATTCCGTGGTTCGTAGATGCGGGTGAACGGGAACTCGTCGGAGGGAAAGTACACGGTGCCAGCACCGTTGATTGCCGACCGCTTCAGGAAGAACGCCGCGAGGACCACGTTGCGGTAGTTCATGCCACCGACCATCGCCAGCACCGACGGCTCGACGGCCGGGGTCATAAATCTAAGAAAACTGTCAAGCGGAAGCGTGCTGACGACCTCGTCCACATCGACGCGACCCCGGCCGGCGATTTCCACCCAGGTGATGCGGTCGCCTTCATGGCCGATGCCGGTAACCCGCGAGTTCGGCTGCACAACGCCCTCCCCGCATTCCTCGGCCAGCCTCTCGACGATGCGGCCGTAGCCATCCCGCGGATAGAGGAAACGACCGTCGAGATGGCGGTCCTGCACCCGCACGCCACCCCAGGCTTCGATCAAAAATGTTTTCAGCCCGAGCCCCGAAAGACGCCTTCCCGCCACGTCCGGTGACAGCCGGTCGCAGGGCAGGCCCCAGAGCTTGCTGGAGTAGTTCAGCAGGAAGCGCTCGGCCACGATGCGCCCGTAGATCGCCAGCGCGAATTCCTCAAAATTCCCCGGCTCAGTGCGGCGTGCGACGCGGCCGGCAATCACCTGGGCCGCAGCCTGAGCGAAGCGCAGGACTCCCATCCGTCGCATCAGGTTCAGCGGCGACAGCGGAAAGTGGACCAGTGCCCCTTCGGACCAGATGTAGCTCGGCACTTCGATGAGCTGCAGTTCCTCGCCCATCAACGCGCGAACGTCCGCAGTGACCTGCGGATCCTTGTCGTGGAAGCGGTGCGCGCCGGAATCAAACCGGAAACCGTCGACCTCGAAGGTGACGCAGTTGCCGCCGACTCGCGGACCCGCCTCGAAGACCACGCATGGGATTCCGGCCCGGCGGGCGTACCAGCCCACCGCCAGGCCAGCGGGACCGCCACCGAGGACAATCAGCACGATGTGCCCCGGCAGGGCGCTGCGCCCGTATGACCCCGGCCACGAGCTCTGCGCAGGCGGAGCGAAGTCCACAGGGCAGGTCCTCCGACGACCACCGTGGCGAGAAAGAAGGGATGAAGCCCCACTTGGTATCGGTAACGCGGCAGCCCGAAGACGGCAAAGGCCGCCAGTGCGGCGAGGGCCGGCACCGCGAATCCCAGAAAGGCGCGGGCCGGATACCGGACGTTGCGCAGGCCGGGAAGGGCGACCAGCGCGAGCACCGCGAGCAGCGGACCGTCCAGCGTGAGAAGGATCGCCCACCAGCGCAGCAATTCGACGACGGTGCCGTGCTCAGGTGCCGCCTCGGCCTGGGCCGCGATTATTTCGGCGCCGAAGCGGTGCTGGAAATATCCTTCGGCCCACCTGCGGGCCCCGGGACTGTATGCCGGATTGGCGAGAACCTCGTCCCATGCACTGCGCAGGGGTTTGACGCGCCCCCCGCGATCTTCGGTCTCGACAAAGAATTCGGCAAGCAATCCCGATCGCTGTTTCAGGATCGTCCATGGATCCAGATCGCGATACGCCGCCCCGGCCATCCTGCCCATCTCTCGATCCGCGTCAGGTATCGTCAACCCCTTCGCCAGCAGTCCTCGCCAGACTCTGGTCACCAATTCCGGAGCGTTCGCGATCGCGTCATCCCCCGGCATACCGAGTTCCTGCGCCAGGCGAGCGCGACTGATCGTGTCGCTCCACAGGGCGCTGTAGAAGAGATGCCGTCCGCTGCTGACGGCGACGCGAGCTACGCCGTGAACCCGGTGGTTGTGGGCCAGCCACGGCGTCAATCCCAGTGCCAGCGCGAGCACGAACGCGCTTGCCCATCGCAGGTGGCGCGCCGGCGAACGAGGAACGACCAGCGACAGCGCGACGAGAGGCAGGACCAAGGCATCGTTCGCGGTGCGCAGCATCACCGCTCCCACCATCAACAGGCCTGCGGCCAGTGCGGCGGGAATCTCGAGCCGCCGGTTCCCCTGCAGCACCAGCCAAGCCGAGCCCCAGAACAAGGGAGTGCTGAGGACATCGGGCATCAGCAGGTGTTCCAGCCACAGCAGAGTCGGCGCGGTGACGAGCACCACCAGCAGCGCGACACCCGTCCATGGTCCTGCCCAGCGACGTGCCAGATCCGCGGCGGCCAGATAGCCGACCAACGCCACCATCGACTGCGTGAGAAGTACCGCCGGGAGCGACACATGGCCCACGAGTTGCCACACCACGTCCATGAACCAGGCGTATCCGGGGACGGCGTGCAGGCCGCCGCCGATCGTCGCCAGGTCGCGGAACAGCGGCGGCAGCGGCTCTCCCGCCCGCAAGGCCTCCGCACCACCGAGGAACTTCCAGGAGTCGCCGTCGAAGAACGGCGTCAGGCCAAAATGCACGGCAAGCCGGGAAGCCACGAAGAACGCCAGGGCAGCCAGCACGACCAGGCGCTGGGCGGGCCCCTGTGGCACCCCGGTTTCTGGATTGTTCGATGGGAGCGTCATTGTCGCCGTTGGCTCGAGGGCCACGACCTGCCTTGCTTGTCGGGCCGGCTACGGCACCCCCGATACTCTCCTCGCCGGGAAGCTTGACGGTGACAGAATACGTCACCGGAATCGTGGTTCAGAGCACCGGGGGCTCTCGCCCGGTCCGGGAGCCTCGCGACTCCCGGACCGGAGAAGATCAGAGCGCGCCGAGGACCGATTCGGCGCTCGAGACGCTCAGGCCGGGTCCGGGCTCGACCATCAACGACTCGACGAGACCGTCGCGAATCACCATCGCGTAGCGCTGCGAGCGCTCGCCGAGGCCGAACTTGCTGCCGTCCATGGTCAGGCCGAGCGCTCGTGTCAGTTCGCCGTTGCCGTCGCCGAGCATGCGGACCTTGCCCGCGGCACCGGCCTGCCGGCCCCAGGCGTCCATGACAAATGCATCGTTGACGGCGAGGCAGACCACCTCGCCGATGCCCTTGGCGCGCAGCTCGGCGGCGCGGTCGACATATCCCGGCAGGTGCTTGGCCGTGCAGGTCGGCGTAAACGCCCCCGGCACCGCGAAAACCACCACCCTGCGGCCGGCCGAGAGTTCGGCCAGCGAGGTCGGGGCCGGTTGCCCGTCACGCATCTCAATCACCTTGATGTCGGGCACTCTTTCGCCCTGTTTGATCGCCATTCTTCCGCCCTCCCCGTGGCTGTCCTGATTACCTGAGCCGCAAGCAGAGCGGCAGGCGCCCAAGTGACGCCGCCGCACTCACGCGCGAACCCGATCGGCGACACGCCGAATGCCTCGCGGCTAGCCGAGGCCCTGAGGCTTCTCAAGGCGAGCGCCCGCACCTGGGCCACTCCCGCGCGGCCCTGCGCCCCTCACCACGCTCGCAAGGCTGCGCCTGGTTCCACTCGACACGTCCGTGGGCTGATCGCCGTCACACAGGCTCGGTTTGGTTTGGCACTCAGCGAGTTGCGCCTGCCTCCGCTCGACACGCCGGGGACACTCTGAACCGGCAGAGCACCCCTTCTCGACGGAGCCGTGGAACCGGGACTCGGCCACCTGCGGGATCCGTGCTAGCCGGCGGCCATGAGCCCATCCCAACGCGAGACGCGGCCGCGAGATTGGTGGCGTAGGCTCACCCCGTGCGCGGCCGCGGCGGTCACGGCGTTCCTCCTTCTCCCCGCAGGCTTGGCGAGTGCGCTCCCCCCCCGCGCGCAAGCCGCGGCCATCCCGCAGAGCGCCCAGCCTGCGGACGCCGCAGCGCTGAACGAACAGGAGATCGAGAACGCCCGCGCGGCGCTCGCGGGCATCGTGCAGGAGGAGACAGTCGCAGGGGCACCGCCCGAGGCCCTGGAACGGGTGCATGAGAAGCTCCGCCGCGCTTTCCCGCGTGCTTTCTCGCAGCTCCGCGCCGAGCGCATCGGCACGAGCCTCCTCCTCGAATGGACCGGCCGGAGCCCCGGCGCCCCCTGGATGCTTTTGGCGCACCTCGACGTCGTCCCGGTCGAGAACGACACCGCGCAGAACTGGGCTCATCCTCCCTTCTCGGGCAAGATCGCCGCAGGCGCGATCTGGGGCCGCGGCACGCTTGACGACAAGGCCTCGGCGGTCGGCATCCTGGCGGCGATCGAAAGCCTGCTCGCCGACGGTTACGTCCCCAGGCGCACGCTGCTCGTGGGCCTCGGCGGAGACGAGGAAACCGGCGGCACCGGTGGCGCGGCGCAGGTCGCCGCCACTCTGCGCCAACGCGGCATCGCGCCAGAGTTCTTGCTCGACGAGGGTTATGCCGTGATCGATGGTTCGATCGTGGGCGTGAAGCCACCGGTCGCGATGATCGGGCTCGCCGAAAAAGGCTATTTGACGCTACGCCTGCAGGCGCGGGCCGAGGGAGGTCACTCCTCGATGCCGCCGCCGCACAGCGCCATCGGACGTCTCGCCCGCGCCGTGGTGCGCCTCGAGGAAGCCCCCCTCCCCTCACGCCTGGCCGAGCCCATGCGCTCGGGCCTCGCAGCTCTCGCGCCGCACATGTCCGGGGTCCAGGGACTCGCCCTGCGCGCCATGTGGTTGACATCCCCGCTGGTGCGCCATCTGCTCGAAGGCAAGCCCGCGACAGCAGCACAGATCCGGACCACCACCGCCGTCACCATGATCGCGGGCGGAGTGGCGGAGAACGTCCTGCCTGAGGAGGCCACGGCGACCGTCAACTTCCGACTCCTGCCGGGCGACACCGCCGATGGCGTCATCCATCACGTCCGGCGGGTCGTCGACGACGACGCCATCGAGATCGAGATCGCCACCGCCGCCAGTCGCGAACCGACCCGCGTGTCGAGTACCGAGGGCCTCGGTTGGGACGCCCTCTCACAGGCGATCGCCACCGTGTTCCCCGAGGCGGTGATCGCCCCGGGCCTGACGCTGGGGGGCACCGACGCCAAGCACTTCGAGGGCGTCGCCCGGCAGGTCTACCGCTTCGTGCCGATGCGACTCGCGCCCGGGGATCTGCCCCGCGTGCATGGACTCGACGAGCGCATCCCGCTCGCCAGCTTCGACGAGTTCCCGGCCTTCTACAGCAATCTGATCCAGGCAGTCGACGAGCGCAGCTCGGACGCTGCGCCTTAGGCCTCCCCGAGCGCGGCCCTACTGCCCCAGTACGTAAGCGAAGATCATCGGCGCGACGATCGTGGCATCGGACTCGATGACGAAGCGAGGCGTGTCGATCTCGAGTTTCCCCCAGGTGATCTTCTCGTTCGGCACAGCACCCGAGTAGGAGCCGTAGCTCGTCGTCGAATCGCTGATCTGGCAGAAATAGGCCCACACCGGAACGTCGGTCAGGCGCAGATCCTGATGCAGCATCGGCACAACGCAGATCGGGAAGTCCCCCGCGATGCCGCCACCGATCTGGAAAAAACCAATCCCGCCCCCGCCGGAGTTGCCGCGGTACCACTCGGCCAGCGCCATCATGTACTCGATGCCGCCTCGCACTGTGGTCGGCTGGCGCACTTTCCCCCGCAGGCAGTGTGCCGCGTACATGTTGCCAAGCGTTGAATCTTCCCACCCCGGCACGAACATCGGCAGATCTCGCTCCGCCGCCGCCACGAGCCAGCTGTTGCGGGGGTCGATCTGGTAGCTCTTCTCGAAGGTTCGCTCGCGAATCAGACGGAAGAAGAACTCGTGCGGAAAGAGGCGCTGGCCCGCACCGTCCGCCTCCTCCCACAGCACCTGCACCGAGCGCTCGACGACACGCATCGCCTCCTCCTCGGGGATGCAGGTGTCGGTCACACGATTGAGGTGGCGCCCGAGCAAATCCCTTTCCTGCTCGGGCGTCAGATCCCGGTAGTTGGGGATCCGGACGTAGCTATCGTGGGCTACCAGGTTGAAGAGGTCTTCCTCGAGGTTGGCACCGGTGCAGACGATCGCGTCGATCCGCCCGGCGCGAATCATCTCCGCCAGGCTGATGCCGATCTCCGCGGTGCTCATCGCCCCGGCCAGAGTCACCACCATTTTTCCGCCCGCATCGGCATGCCGCCGCCAGCCCCGCGCAGCGTCCACCATCGCGGCGGCGTTGAAGTGGAGGAAGTTGCGCTCCATGAACTCGGAAATAGGACCTCTCATGGGCGGCAACCCTAGATGGTGGCCGTCACCTTTTGAAGGTGTCGACGCGTTGCGGCCTGGGGGAGCACCCGATGCGTCGACTTCGGCCGGGCCCCGCGCTAGTCGCTTCCCCGGCCATATGGGCAACGGCACTCCGCCGTGATGCAGGGAGGACGATTCCGTCATGTCGAGCTTGGATGCCGAAGAACGTCTGCTGATCGACGGTGAGCTCCGCGCCGCCGAGGGCGGCCGCTCCTACCCGAACCGAAACCCCGCCACCGAGGAGACCATCGGGACGGCGGCCGACGCTTCCTGCGACGACGCCGAGCGCGCGGTCGCGGCCGCGCGACGGGCCTTTGACGACACCGGCTGGTCTCGGGATCTGGCCTTCCGCCAGCACTGCTTGCGCCAGCTCCAGACCGCACTCGGGAACACGCGGGAGGTTCTGCGCCAGCAGATCGTCGCCGAGGTCGGCTCACCGCTGGCCCTGACGTACGCGATCCAGATGGACTCCTGCATCCAGGACATGAGCTGGGACATCGACGTCGCCGAGCGCATCGAGTGGTCGCGCGAACTGCCGGAACACGAGTTCTTTGGCATGAAGAGTCTGCGCCGGGTTCTGCGCGAGCCCCTCGGCGTGGTCGCTGCCATCACGCCCTGGAACTACCCCTTCATGCTGAACCTCTCGAAGATCGTGCCCGCGCTGGCTGCCGGCAACACGGTCGTCCTGAAGGCCGCCCCTGACACTCCGTGGTCGGCGAGCTGGCTCGGGCGGATCGCCACCGAGCACACCGACCTGCCGCGCGGCGTCCTGAACATCCTGACCGCCGAGGAGCCGGCCGCGGTCGGCGACTTCCTGACGGCCGATCCGCGTGTGGACATGGTGAGTTTCACGGGCTCGACCGCCATCGGCAAGCGCATCATGGCGCGCGGTGCGGATACCCTGAAGCGGGTCTTCCTTGAACTCGGCGGCAAATCCGCCCACGTCGTACTTGACGACGCCGATCTCGTGACAGCGCTCCAGACGACGGTCATGGGAATTTGCACGCACTCAGGCCAGGGCTGCGCGATCAACACCCGCCTCCTCCTGCCGCGCTCCCGCTACGCCGAGGGCCTGGAGATCCTGACCGAGGCCATGCGCGGCATGCGCTACGGCGATCCGAGCGACATCGCCAACCTGATGGGCCCCTTGATCAACGCGCGCCAGCGCGATCGCGTGCTGGGTCTGATCGACGTCGGCCGCAACGCAGGCGCTCGCGTGCTCGTCGGTGGCGGAAGGCCGGCGCATCTGCCGCGTGGCTTCTTCGTCGAGCCCACCCTGCTCGCCGACGTCGACCCTCGCTCGACCGTGGCGCAGCAGGAAATCTTCGGCCCGGTCCTTTGCGTGATCCCCTACGACAACGACGACGATGCCGTCCGGATCGCAAATGATTCCCGCTACGGACTCTCCGGCGCTGTCTCGGGTTCACCCGAGCGCGCATGGAACGTCGCAGCACGGCTTCGTACCGGGACGATTGGTCTCAACGGCGGCATGTGGTTCGCACCCGATTCGCCTTTCGGCGGCTACAGGGAGAGTGGCCTCGGGCGCGAGCACGGCGTGGAGGGATTTCTCGAGTACCTCCAGACCAAGACCGTCGGTTATCCCGCGCAACCTCCGCCGGCCACGAGCCCGGCGTGAAGTTTTCACTCGACCTCGCGACCAACCGCGTTGCCGCCGGCGCGGAGTTCGCCTCGTTCGAGGGCATCTCGGAAATTGCCCGGGCGGCCGAGAACGCCGGCTACGGGGCGGCCTTCGTGACCGACCACCCCTTCCCGGTACAGCGCTGGCTCGAAGGCGGGGGCCACCACGCGCTCGATCCCTTCGTCGCCCTCTCGTTCGCGGCAGCAGCCACCTCGCGGCTTCGCGTCCAGACCAACATTCTAGTTCTGCCCTATCGTAACCCGTTCCTTGTCGCGAAGGCCGCCCTCACTCTCGACCTGCTCTCGCAGGGGCGCCTGACACTGGGGGTTGCGGTCGGCTACCTGCGCGGCGAGTTCCACGCGCTGGGAGCTGATTTCGAGGCCCGCAACGAGACGGCCGACGAGGTTCTGCTCGCGATGAAGCGCGCGTGGACCGAGGACGACGTGCACTTCAAGGGGCGAACCTTCGAGGCGCGCGGCAACACCATGCGACCGCGACCGGTGCAGCAACCCCACCCGCCGCTCTGGGTGGGCGGCAACAGTCGGCGTGCCATCCGCCGCGCGATCGAGCATGGCGACGGCTGGATTCCCTTCCCCAACACCCCGGCGATGGCGCCCCATACCCGAACTGCGGTTCTGGAATCGCTCGACGATCTCGCCCGCCGCATCGCACTCGCGCGTGAAGACGCCGCCGCGGCCGGGCGCACCAGACCTCTCGAAATCGCGTTCTCGCTCGATGCCCACACCGGAGATGGGCTCGCCGCCCAGGCCGCGTGCGACCGGGTCCATCGTCTCGCCGACCTCGGCGTGACCTGGCTCACGGTGGGTTTCCCGGCGGCTACCCGCGCGGAGTACCTGGTCAAGCTGGAGCGCTTCGCGCGCGACGTGATCGAGCCCTGCCGCTCCGCCCTGCCCGCCGCCTGACTACGAAGCGAAGGCACACCATCCAGCGAGACCTCCTGCTTCCACCGCTCGCCGGCCCGCGGCGTGTCGCCCAGCGAACGAGACGCTCGACGAGGTCATGCGTGACAGCGCCTCAGCCTCTCGCCGGCCCGTGGCGTGCCACCCATGCCCGGCTCAGCGCGCGCAAATCGGCATCGGCCGCAAAATCGAGCGTGGCACCCGGCACCCGCGTCGCCTCGGGGGCGACCGTGCGTCCGTAGGTGAAGCACGCACCGGTCGGCGCCCCGGGCACGTCGGTTGCGTGCCGGCAAGTGTCGAGATCATATTGACGCCCCAGCGCGATCAAGCAACTGCGCTGCAGGAGGAGAATGGCTTCGATCTGTTCATCACCCAGCTCCGGCGCGAGCCGCTCGGCGAAGGCGGCCCCGCGGCCGAGCGAGCAGCCTGCCCAGAGCTCGGGGCTGCGAATGCACAAACCTTCGATCTGCCACTCCACGAGGCCGTGACCATCGCGGGCGATGCTTGCGTGGGTGGGGCCAGTTACGGGGTCGGCGACAAATATGGAATAGACCGTGGAGGCACCGCCGCGCGCCCAGCGGGCGAGCGAGAGTGCGGCCACGTCGCGCAGGTGGGTGCAATGCCGCAGCCGCGTCGTGCGGGTCGCGACCGCGCGCGCGCTACCGCCCTCGACCGGACCGAGAAACTCGGCGAGACCGCCGATGGCACCGGGGCAGGTGCCCCACGGATAGCGGAGGGCTGCGCCGCGGGCGGCGACGACATGACCGGGCGTCACGTCGAACTCGGCGCGGAAGTGGTGGAAATCGTCGACCAGCTCGCCGGTGACGCGATGCTCGGCGATCTCCACGTGCAGCTCCCGGCGAAAGCCCCGCACGTCGGTCACGGGCCTCATGTCTTGCCGACTAGCACGTCGACGACAGCACGGAGGTCCATGGCCGCCGCGTTGAGTTCGAGCCAAGCTCGTGCCAGAGCCCGAAGCAGGACCGGGAACTGCATCGAGACGGACTTGCTGCACAGGAGTAGAGATCATGGCCTCATTCGAGACGATCGACTTCCAGACCGTGAACGGTGTCGCCTGGGTACGGCTGAATCGTCCCGAGAAGCTCAACGCCTTCAACACGGCGATGCAGCGTGAGCTTGCGCAGATCTGGCGCGCGCTCCGGCACGATCCGGATGTCGGAGCGATCGTCCTGACGGCGGCGGGCGACCGCGCCTTCTGCACCGGGATCGATCGCAGCGAAGCCCTCGGCAATGAGGCTCCGGCCGCGGATCGCTCGTCACCCGCCGCACGCCTGCTCCATTTCGATGATCCGGGGGCGAGTCTCGGACCCAAGACCAACGATCTCTGGAAGCCGGTGATCGCGGCAGTCAACGGCATGGCCTGTGGCGGCGCCTTCTACATGCTCGGCGAAGCCGACATCCTGATCGCCGCGGAGGATGCGACCTTCTTCGACCCGCACGTCACCTATGGAATGGTCGCCAGCTACGAGACAATCCAGATGGCCCAGCGAATGCCCTTCGGCGAACTCCTGCGCATGCAGCTCCTCGGTGCCCACGAACGCCTCTCGGCCCGCCGCGCCCTCGAAATCGGACTGGTCAGCGAGATCTGCCCCGCCGCAGATCTCGCCGAGCGCGCACGGTGGATCGCCGAGACGATTGCGGCACGCCCGCGCGAGGCCATCCAGGCGACGCTGCGCGCCGCGTGGTCGACGCGCGAACTGCCCCGCTCGCAGGCGCTGGCGCAGGGCTCGGCCTTTCTGGCCCTCGGCTGGAAGCCCGAGAATCTCGCCGAAGGGCAGCGTTTCTTCGCGCAGGGAGGGCGCGTGGACTGGAAGCTCAGGTGAGCCACACGGGGCCCGACGGATCGTCGCTCCAGGGCGACGCCACTGCCGCCGCGGCGAGACAGGTTCAGCCCGCAGCGATTCCGGCCGCAGCACCTGCCAGAATCAGCCAGAACGGATTGGGCCGACGCAGGATCAGCAGGGCCGTGGTTCCCGACGCGACGAGAAGGCCCACCCGCCCGCTCACGGCCAGACGCGCGAGCAACCACGCCCCGGCCCCCATCAGCCCGATCGCCAGCGGAGCGAGCCCCGCCTCGATCGACTCGCGCCAGGGCCAGTTCTCGAGGCGATGCCAAAGCCGATTGACGCCAAGCGCGAGCAGGCTCGAAGGCAGAAAGAAGCCGATTGTCGCCGCCAGCCAGCCGAGCGGTCCGGCTACCGCCTCACCGATCACCGCCACCATGGTCATGTTGGGACCGGGCGCCACCTGGCCGAGCGAATAGACCTCCTTGAAGTCGTCGCTCTGGAGCCAGTGATGCCGCTCGACGACGACCTTGTGCATCTCCGGCAGCACCGCCGAACCGCCGCCGATCGCCAGTACTGAAATCAACGAGAAACCCGCAAGAAGTGCGAGTACCCTATGGATTTCCTCCATCATGCGGAAGCTCGCGAGCTGGCCGAGTCCTTGCGCTCCGAGGGGCGCCGCCCCGAACCCGGCCGATGCAGCAGTACCGAGGCCCCGCCGATCCCGACGACGGCCCAGGGGAGCGAGACGCCAAGGCCTCCGACCGCGACCGCCGTCACTGCGACCAGGGCGAGATCGACCGGATCGGTGAGCTGGCGCCGCCCGATCTGCACGGTCGTCGCGACGATGAGGCCTACAGCCGCGGCCGCAGCACCGGCGAGCGCACGACCGACCACGGGCAAGTCTTGAAGCTCTCCCCAAGCCATCCCGAGGATCGTCACCACGATCAGTCCGGGCAGGATCATCCCCAGTCCACCAACGAGCGCGCCGCGCCAGCCGCGCAACTCGTCGCCCGCCAGAACCGCGACATTGACCGAGTTGAGGCCGGGCAGCGTCTGCGAGAGTTCGAGAATGCGGAGGAAGCCCTCGTCGTCGAACCAGCGCTCGCGCTCGACGAGAGCACCGCGCAGGTAGGCCACCACGCCACCGCCGAAGCTGGTTGCACCGATCTGCAGGAAGACCCGGGCGATCCGTGCAAGCGAGGGTGGCGCGACGTGCTCCACCTCACTCACGATTGCCCACCTCGTGCCCACCGTGACGGTACACCAGATTGGTCTTGGTCGTACCGAGGTAGAGCCACGGCGCAATGCAGTGCTGTGTCACGCGAAAGAACTCTTCGGCGTGCGCCAGCGTGGACTCGACGGCCGGGCTCAGCGCGTCGAAGCGAAGCTGAAAGCCAAGCTCCGCCACGATCGGCCCGCCGCTGTCACTGTCACGCCAGAGGGCAAGGCCCACCATGCCCTCCATCCCGTGCCCGAAGTTGATTCTTCCGAATTCAGTAAGCGACTCACTCACGGTGACCCGGTTGACGAGTGCAATGGGTGTCTCATGGGCCACGTCGAGCGAGGCCAGCACCGGAAAGAACTCCAACGCGGTGGCTGCCGAGAAAGCCTCGCCGAGCGGGGGCATGTCCATGATGCAGTTCTTGGCGTAGATATGCCGGATGGCGCCAACCCGCGTGGTCTCCGGCAGGATCTCCCGCTTGAACTTGACGCGGGAGCGAACGGAGATTCCCGGATGCACGTCGATCCCGGAGACGACCCCCTCGTCGGCATGTCTGAACTTGAACGTCAGCTCGTCGTGCGTGCGTGTCCAACCGTCCTGGTAGTGCGTGCGGCGGCGCAGGATGAAGTGGTTCTCGTAGAGCAGGAAATCTGGTGTGTCGTAGAAGAGGATGTCGCGCTGCCGGATCGGTGGGTCGCCCGGCAAGGGCGTGAACTCCACCTTCATCTGGTTGGCGGCCTGCTCGACGTGCTGCCAGAGCACGTGGGCCTGCTGCAAGCGACGCATCTCCTCCGGGCGGAGCAGGATCTTGAACTCCGCGTAGGCGACGCGATCCCCTTCCCGGCCCGCATCGCCACGACTCGCCGGGGAGCTCGACGACTCGGTCGCTGCCTCGCGCTCGCGGTGGTCGTGGTGATGCGAATGCTTCTTCTTGTCGGACGACATCTTCAGACCTGGTCCTTCCCGCAGGGGGTGGCGTGCCCTGGAATCAACGTGCCGCCGGAGCTGCTGCGGCCGGGGACCAAGTCAGACGGCGGCAGGCTGTTCGAGTGGAGCCGATGGGAATCGAACCCACGACCTCTTGAATGCCATTCAAG
>SXGT01836395.1_pt1 | contig 15761 bp, 13 predicted proteins | sample 3176221 | NCBI WGS metagenome assembly SXGT01 (sample SAMN11356862, study PRJNA531348) | freshwater metagenome | isolation source: freshwater sample F1-120 | place: China: Fuxian Lake, Yuxi | collected 2017-12-25
CGCGATCGCGAAGATCGCCGGCATCCTGCATGTGCAGGCGGTCCGCCGACAGCACGGGCTGCCGTGGATCTCAGCCATGCCCACCAACCTATACGGCCCAAACGACAACTTCTCCCCTAACGGTTCACACGTCCTACCTGCGCTGGTCCGCCGCTATGACGAGGCCGCAGCAACTGGGGCGGCGTCAGTGACGAACTGGGGAACGGGTACACCGCGTCGCGAATTCCTACACGCCGACGACATGGCCGATGCCTGCCTGCATCTGTTGGAGCACTATGACGGACCCGAACAGGTGAACGTCGGCAGCGGAACCGATGTCACCATCCGTGAGATTGCCGAGGCTGTCGCATCGGTGATCGGCTATCACGGTGAAACCCGTTGGGACACTGATAAGCCTGACGGCACTCCGCAGAAGCTACTTGATGTCTCCAAGCTTGCGCAGGCAGGCTGGTCGGCACGAATCAGCCTGCAAGAGGGTCTGGAGCGCACCGTCTCGTGGTATCGCGAGAACATCGAAATCCTACGCAACTAGGCGCCCGGGCGCGATATCGCCGGTTGCCGGCCGGATGGACGACCTTGCTTACGTGACACCGATACCGCCCAGAAAATCAAGAGCGTCCAGACCAGGGGGCGCACCGGAAAGTCCAGCGAATAGCGTGGTATTTCGGCGATCAGCGCCAGGGTCATCAAGTACATGACCGAGCGCCATGGTGACTCTGGCATTCGGGTCACAGCACGCTGCACGAAAGCGACGAAGACGCCCAGGCCGAAGAGCATTATCGGAACTGCAAGCACACCGAAGTCCAAATAGGCGTCGACGATCACATTTGATCCGACACCCCATCGAGCATGAGGGCCAAGAAGGATGTCGTTCAAGACATCGGCGCTCTGCAGATACGGTACGTCAGCGGGAAATATTTGCCCCCGTATAAACGGTATAACCCCAGCTGCTCCAATCACTTTGTACAAGCCATAGCCGTAGTCGATGGCTTCAGGCACCCGCGCTAGAGCGGCCCGCACACCAATTGTGGTGATATTGAAACTTGTATCGCCGCCGTATGAAGCGGCAGCCGCCCCCTCCCGGGAAAAAAAGTCCAACACAGAGCCAATACGACCAGAGCGGAACGCTTCGATGGCGTTATACATTGGAATCGCGATCACGCCCAGTGCGAGCAACAACCATCTTCCAGCGCGGAGCCTGAACGTCACCACGCCACCCACATAGACGATGGCGACTAGTAAGAACGCGTTTCGGTCCCCATTGAGTAGAAGGCGAACAGCCCAGGCTGCAGCAGTAAAGGCCGCAAGTGCGAGAAAGGTCGAACTTCCGGCATCCTTCGATGACGGCAGAATCCACAGCGCTACCGCGATCATCGAAAGCACTATGATCAGTAGATAAACTCCCTCGACCACCGGACTGGAATCAATCTGGCCGGCATAGCGGCCTTCGCCGGCAGCCCGCCAACCGAGTGTTTCGTACACCGCGATCAATGACACTTGTAGAGTGAATATGGGTATCGCTAAAACGTGGCCGGGAATGTCATCCAACCGCGTTGCCTGGCGATCTAGTTCTTCCACGGAGGTTCGGCTTATGCCTAGAGCCCGCACGCCAGCACTGAAGGATATTGTTCCAATCAGTGACAAGATTATTGCTTGATTACACTCATCAACATATGTGTTCTCCAGAAATGCACTCTGTGAAACATCGTAAATACCTAGCAAATGAAGTTGGTAGGGGTAAAAAAATATAAGGTAAGCAAAGAACTGGAACAGGAACTCCGCCGTTACAAAGGTGGGTATCCCGCGGTAAATCACAGTAGGACGCAAGACCGAAGCTGCGATTATCAGGTATTGCGCGACGACGCAAATCCATAGGACCATTGAATCCGCACCCGGTGGAACCACGGTATATACAGCGAATAAAGCGAGAACCACGAGCGCCGAGCCTATTTGCAAACTAGCACGCTGATTCGCAGGCGTCGCCCTCTTCAGAATCTTCTGCATAGTTAAATCAGCGCCGTTCATGCCAGCGGATTTGGAGCGCCGAGCTTGAAAATATTTGGCGCGCGGGTTTTGACTGCATTTCGAGTATCAACAATCAAGCGTGCGTGAGACACCACTTCAGCGAAATCGAATGCCGTGTGGTCAGTCAGCACGACTACGCAATCTGCGTCAGCGACTGCCGTGGTCGAGTAGGGCACGGACGCCATGTCGATGCCGCTCTTCCAGTGCCCCCCGTCGATATAGGGCACGAATGGGTCATGATAGCTAATCAGTCCGCCTTTTTTCAGAAGTAAGGACATTACGTCTAGGGCAGGCGATTCACGAACGTCGTTGATATCGCGCTTGTAGGCGACACCCAACACTAAAATGTCGCTTCCCTTGATCGATTTTCCATGGCAGTTAAGCGCATCTGCAATCTTCTCGACGACGTGCTGCGGCATCGCTGCGTTGACTTGACCAGCGAGTTCAATGAATCGCGCTTCGAAGCCAACTTCCTTTACCTTCCACGAGAGATAGAAAGGATCAATGGGAATGCAGTGTCCCCCAAGCCCGGGACCGGGATAGAACGGCATGAACCCGAATGGTTTGGTTGCTGCAGCGTCGATAACTTCCCAAGCGTCTATCCCGATTCGTTCACACATCATCGCAAGTTCGTTGACCAAACCGATATTAATAGCCCGATAGGTGTTCTCCAAAAGCTTCACCATCTCAGCCGCACGTGGCGAGCCTACTTGAACAACCTGCTCGATCGACGCTCCATAAAGCGTTGCCGCCAACGTCCCGCAGTCCGCTGTCAAACCACCAACCACTTTTGGTACATTTCGCGTATTCCACTTTTTATTTCCTGGGTCGACCCGCTCGGGTGAAAATGCCAAGAAAAAATCTTCGCCACCTTTAAGCCCAGTTTCTTGCAAAATAGCGAGAACGACTTCCTCCGTCGTGCCCGGATATGTTGTGGACTCGAGAATAACCAACATACCCGGTCTAAGGATTTTCTTGACGAGCTTAGTAGCTGAGATAATATACGAAAGATCTGGGTCTTTCGTTTTGCGAAGTGGGGTAGGTACGCAAATATTGATGGTATCTAGATCGTGCGCCGCATCGATGTCTGAAACGGCGATGAGTCTTCCATCGTCGACGAGCGCTTTCACCGTGGCGGACGGTACATCTTGGACGTAAGACTCGCCGCGATTTATCGCTTCACATTTGCGCTCGTCCACGTCGAACCCGACTACCGTGAAGCCGCCGTGGCCAAATTCTGCCGCGAGCGGCAGACCTACGTATCCAAGGCCGATGACGGCGGTTCGAGCGGTACGCTCAGATAACTTTCGGTACAGCTTGGATGCTCTTGGGCTGGTGAGCATGGGAATGTTCGTCATCCAGGCAATTCCTAATCGATTAGGGAAGTGAAAAGTTGGAGAGATACTTGGTCACCGGGGGCGCGGGCTTCATCGGCTCGCATCTCGCAGAAGCAACCATCGCGCGCGGCCATGAGGTACGTGTGGTCGACGATCTTTCGACGGGCCTCCTGGAAAACGTTCCTTCGGGCGCCGAATTCGTAGAGGGCAACCTCACCGACCCCGCGGTTGCTGCCGCAGCTGTCCGCGACTGCACGGTCGTTCTTCATCAAGCAGCCATCCCATCAGTACCCCGATCGATTGCGGCGCCGCGCCCTTCGCACGAAGCCAACATCGACGGCACTTTCAATCTCCTTGTGGCCGCACGCGACGAAGGTGTGCGACGGTTGGTGTATGCAGCATCATCATCGGCCTACGGCGATACTGATGTGCTGCCTAAGGTCGAGACCATGCCTGCGAGCCCCCGTTCTCCGTACGCTCTACAGAAACAAGTAGGCGAAGTCTATTGCCAGTTGTTCACGAGATTGTACGGCCTTGAAACGGTTTCAATTCGGTACTTCAACGTTTTTGGGCCCCGGCAGCACCCGTCTTCGTCCTACTCTGGCGTCCTGTCTCTCTTCGTCAAGGCGGCCCTTAGCGGGCTGGCTCCGACGATCTACGGGGACGGCGAACAGACCAGAGACTTCACGTACATCGACAACGTCGTAGACGGTGTGCTGCGAGCGACCGACGCTGCGGCAGCAGTTGGTGAGATCATCAACGTGGCCGCAGGGGGACGCATATCGCTCAATGAGGCTTGGACGGCACTAGATTCGATTGTTGGACCTGTACAAAATCCACTCTATGAGTCAGCACGTGCTGGAGATGTCCGCGATTCGCAAGCAGATATTGGCAAAGCCGAGCGTTTGCTGGGCTATCGACCGCTAGTCCCGTTCGACGAGGGTCTGCGACGCACCGTTGATTGGGCGAAGGGAAGTTCCTACGCATAATTCTGCCTCGAGTTTGGTTAATCGGTCAGGTCCGCCCAGCGCGGAACCTGCGCCTAGGTCTGAACCAACGTCCCCGGCATGGGGACGAGGCAAACCTAACGTGTGCGCGCGTGACGGAGCCGATCACATCGAGCCCGGCATACATGTACGGTCTTGTGAAATCAACGAGCCGCGCCACAGTACGCCCAGCATCGGCGTCAGCCCACGAAGGTCATGATGAAGGTCTGCTTCTTTATTCCGAGCCTCGGCGACGGCGGCGCACAACGCCAGTGCATCGCGCTGCTAAATCAGCTGCAACTTCAGCACAATGTTGATCTGCACCTGATTCTCCTGGGGACAGGTGTACACGACGACAGTCTCGACACATCCCGCGTGAGAGTCCACCGTACCCAAGTGCGAAACTTCGCCAGCCCTTTCGCGTTCGCCTTCGTGATTCGGACGCTGCTGCGCGTTCGTCCTGACGTCCTGATATCTTGGCTCCACCCGGCGGACATATGGGCATATGCAGCGACTCGGCTGGTACGCGGTGTTCCCTGGGTGATTACCGAGAGGGGCTCGGTCTATCCCAATACTGTCGTCTTCAATCTGAGGAAGCGGCTTGGTCGGCGCGCCGCGCTAGTTGTCCCTAACTCTATTGCTGGAGAGAGCCTTTGGCGGTCGCTGGCGCCCCGTGGCCGAGTCCAGATGATTCCCAACATGACGATCCACCCAACGTCTACGACTGTCGCCTTCGACAGATCAAAGTCGACTGATTGCCTCTATGTGGGACGGCTCGAAGCAGAGAAGAACATCGTCGGCGCCACTGGGGCGTTTGCCGAGTTCGCCGCAATACAAGAAGACGCAAGACTCCTTATCGCCGGCGAGGGATCAGAAGCCGCGGAAGTGTCGCGGATAGCCTCGGCCCTACGAATACGGGAACGCGTCGACATGTTGGGGTTTCGTCGCGACGTCCCAAGCCTGATGTCGCGTGCCCGCGTCTTCATATCACTCAGCCACCATGAAGGCATGCCAAACGGAGTGATGGAGGCGATTGCTGCAGATCTGCCGGCGGTCGTGTCCGACCTACCTGAACATCGTGCCCTACTGGGCGACTCGTATCCATTCTACGTCGATACAGGAGCCTCAGATGAGATTGCAGCGCAGGTGATCCGTCGAGCCTGGGATCAGGCGGGCCGTAATTCCGACGATATCTTCGCATTTGCCAAGGCAGCGCTAGCGAAGATGACCCCTAACAGTGTGACCGAACAGTACCTACGCGCGTTTGCGCGCGTAGCGAGGGAGAGCGGCAGGTCACGGGACGGGGGCGCAGAGTGAGACAGCAGCGTTGCGAAGAGCCGAGTTGCTTAGGATAAGCAGTGCATCGCCCGTCGGTATGCCAATAAGTTGACCATTGCGAACAGGTTCGATGGCGCACGAGGAGGAGATCGCACGAGTGGACGCTGGCACGCGCCGCAATTTCGCGGCCTACTACGCCAACTTTATCGTTGTTGCGGCCGTCGGCTTCATCGTGAACCCGCTACTACTTGGCGCACTCGGGCCCGTGATGTTTGGTGTGTGGAAGTCCCTGCAACGCTTTCTAGACTTCGCGACGGTGGCAGATGGCCGGGCGTCTCAGGCGCTCAAATGGATTGTGGCAGGCCGGGTTAGTCACCCCTACCTAGAGCTTCGGCGAGATGTCGGTGCTGCAATTATTGTGTGGTGCCGCTGGTTTCCAGTGGCCTTGTTGGTTGCGGCAGGAGTTACCGTCGCCATACCCTTCCTCGTCAAAGGCATCCCAGAAGACACAAAGGCTATCGCGTACGCTGCGGCCGCTGTTCTGGCGGCGAATACGCTGCTTGCGGGCCTGTTGACTGTGCCGGACTCCGTACTCATCGGCGTTAACCAAGGATATAGGTCGATGATGGTGAACACAGCCACTGTCCTCGCAAGCAATGGTGGCATGGTCGTAGCAGCAATAGCCGGTTTCCCACTGTGGTCACTCGCCGTCATAGTGTTCGCCTGCGCCGTGGTCAACGCAGCCATCAATGTAGTTGTCGCCAAACGCTTTGTTCCATGGTGGGGAATCGCCAAGCCCACGACTTCCGACTTGCGACGGGTTTTCGGTTATAGCACATGGACTTTGGGCTGGGTTGCCGTCGACAAACTGCTGCTCGCTACCGAACTAATAATCATCAGCGCGACTGTCGGTGTTATCGGGGTAACGCAGTACACGTTCACCAATTATGTGATGCAGTTCGTCACTTCAATTGCATTGATCACTGCGAGCGGATTCATGCCTGTACTGGGCGCCTTGCTCGGAGCATCTGACGGCGTAGCTGCAGCCGAGAGAGCACGATCAGTACGGCACCTGGTCGTTGGGGTCGCTGTGTTGGGCGGGAGCGCCGTACTCGCGTTCAACGGGACATTCGTAAATCAATGGGTCGGAGAAGACCAGTACCTCGGCAATACGGTGAATACCTTGCTCGTCGTGGCCGGACTTCAACTTGCCCTGATCCGCGTCGACGGACAGATTCTCGATGTAACAATGAGGATCGCCCCAAAGGTGCTATTCGGCTTAATAAGCAGCGTGGGTGGAATTGTCGCAGGATGGGTTTGCTTCGCTACCACCGACAGCCTGGTTACAGCACTTGTTGCCGTGATCACCGTCCGGGCGGTTAGCAATCTCGCTTTCCCAATGCTGATTGCTCGCGCAGTTCCCGGTTCCGCACTGCCATTTCGCGCTTTGATCTTGGCGGTCCTTTTGCTATTTGCCTCCGCTGGGGCAGGACTACTTATTCAGGCAGGCGAGGCTCCGTCTGCGGTTGCTCTCGGGGCATGTTGGGTCGGCATCACAGGTGCCGTGGCCTGGTTTGGGCTGATTCCCCGCGGGATGGTGCGTGCTTTGCTATCCCGTGAAGAAGCGAGTTGACCGTCGGCATACGTTCTATTGCCGATGGTCCGTACCTGGGCACGTACATGACTTTTTCGCTCGCGCGTTCAGAAGGTGCCGCCACGATCCATCCGTATTAATTACTATAGCGTCGGTGGACGATTCAGTCGCCAACGTATCGAGTTGGCCAGACGCCTCGATTCGCCACCGTTGAGGAGAGGGGGTCGGGCTTGCTCAGTCGCGTCGCGATTGGCTAGCCGCGCCACATATGAGACTGAAACACGAGCTGCGACATGTTGTTCAGCGCTTCGGCATCGACATCGTCCGCTATCCCCTGCACGACCCGATGGCCCGCATCGTCCAGTTGCTCAACCACCACCGGGTAGGTTGCGTGGTGGATGTCGGCGCCAACGATGGCGGGTACGCCACAACGATCCGCGGGCTCGGATACACCGGCCGCATCATCTCGTTCGAACCGCTGCAACGTCCATTCGAAGCGTTGCAGCGCAAGGCTGCCGGTGACTCGAACTGGGACGTGCTGCAATGCGCGGTGGGCGACATTGAGACCGCGGTGACCATCAACGTTGCGGGTAACGACGGGCTTTCGAGTTCGGTGCTCCCGATGCTTGAGTCGCATACAGCGGTGGCTCCTGAATCTCGATATGTCGGCACCGAAACCGTCGAACAGAACCGCCTCGATGTGATCCTCCCGGACCTGGGCGTCGACCCAGATCGCCGCACGTACCTGAAAGTGGATGTCCAGGGTTACGAGCGGGCTGTGTTAGATGGCGCAACAGGACTATTCCGATCCGGCGCGATCGTCGGGCTGCAGCTGGAACTGTCCTTGGTGCCGTTGTACGAAGGTGCGATGACCTATAGGGAAGGCCTCGACCGCGCCGAGGCGCTGGGAATGACCTTGATGGGCCTCGACCCCGTCTTCTCCGACCCGAAGTCCGGTCAGCTGCTACAGGCCGACGCCGTCTTCTTTGCCGCGTGACGGCTCAGCGTCACGCCGATAACAGTGGACCCGGCCCGCGACGCAACGTTCGACTCAGCTTGATCGGCCCGATGCCGCCCCCGGTCGACGGTCAGTCGATCGTCATGAGCCATATGGTTTCCCGACTTTCACCGCACTTTCTCCACCTGCGGGTGGCTGACACCACCGAACGAGCCTCCGGCAGCTGGCGGCGGCCCTTCGTCAAGCTGGGTCGGTCTGCGGCCGCTTGGCGTGCGATACCCGGTGCGGACGTGGTGTACATCGCGGTCAAGGCCGATCACGGCATGTGGTTGACCACCATCACGGCGGGTCTGGCACGGCTGGCCCGAACGCAGATCTTTCTTCACCACCACTCGTACACCTATATCCGGGAACGTAAGCCTCGGATGGTCGCCCTGGCTCGCATCGCCGGGCCCGTTGCACAACACATCGTTCTGTCCCAGTCGATGGCACAAGACCTTCGATCCATCATGCCGGAAGTTCGCCGCACGTTGATCATCGGCAATGCTGCTCTGGTGGACCAGACACTCTTGGATCTGCCGTTGAAATCGGATGCCGACCAGCTTGTGCTGGGACATCTGAGCAACCTGTACTTGGACAAGGGAATAGCCGAGGTGGTCGATCTCGCCATTCAGCTGCACGCCCGTGGCGTCCCCCTCCGCCTGATCGTCGGGGGGCCGCTCGTCGACACAGAAGCGAAGCAACACCTCGACCGCGCCGCCGACGAACTGGGCGAGCGGTTCGAGTATCGCGGGCGTCTTGTCGGCGAGAGCAAGCGGACGTTCTTCGAGGAAATCACGCATTTTCTTTTTCCGTCGAACTACGCTCACGAGTCGGTGCCGCTCGTTCTCTACGAAGCCATGGCCGCCGGCGTCGTGTGCGTGTCAACGCGAACAGGATCCATACCTGAACAACTGGCGGACAGCCCGGGAGTCCTCGCCGACTCCAAGGACTCTTTTGTCGAGGAGATGCTCCCTGTATTTCAGAAGGCTGCAGTCTCGACCGCTACGTCTCAACAATCTCGACAGGCCTATGTCAGAGCGCTCGCGGCTGCCAACCAGGACCTTGCACAGTTCATTTCGCAACTCGGCGAAAACTAGCGGCGCTCCGTTACAAGCGACCCTGCGCCAGGATGCCAAAGGTGTTCACGGGGAAGCGCTTTTCGCCGAACGCATGGATTCGCGGTGACTGCGTCGAGAAGTAGCGGTCTATCTCGACGTCCTTGAACCTCTCCTGAAAGAGGTCGTGCAGCTCAGAATCGTCGACACCGTCCCGGACCACGTGGTATTCGACAAGATCGGACGGCTCTGTTTCAGAGTAATTTCCGCGGAGCCTGCGCCACCGCGTGGCCAATCCTCTGCGTAGCTCACCTTGAGTAAGCCGCCAGGCGAAGTATGACCCCCACGATAACGCACGGGCCCAGCGTGTCTGGCGCGGATACCAGAGCGGGTCCTGAAATGTCACCACGGCACCTCCCGTCCGGAGCACGGTGTCACACAACCTGGTGATGACATCAAGATAGTCGGGAATGTGGTGAATCACCGAGATCAGCAAAATCACGTCGTATTGGGCGTTCTCCCGGAATGGAGCATTTCCGTCGGTGTCGTAGAGCACCCGCACGGCTGGGTTGTCATAGAACTTGTCGGCGAGATAGTCAGCGCTGGCCTTCGACATCTCGGTGATGGCCGCGGAACCACCGGCGGCAAGCACGGTGTCCGTGAAAGAACCATGTCCTGCGCCGATTTCGAGGACGGTGCAATGACCTTGCCTACGTTTGACGTCCCGGACGACACCGGCGATCCGCTCATCTATGCGCTGGCGGAGGGCTGTGTGCCGGAGGTGTGGACTTCCCACGATGTAGTTATGGCCGTCCCCGTGCGACACGTCTTGTGAATCTTCCACCGCACGAAGATGTTCATCGTCCAACACAGTCTGCGATTCCCCATTCCGAGCTTCTGCCATCGCTCTACTTTCTCGATTGATACGCCGCACGACCGACTTGCTGATGGCACCTACGGGTGGGGTCATCCTGCAACAGAGCTCGCGTTCGCCACGTTCTCGACGCTTACGCCGGCAACCTCCCGCACTACGCGCTCGAACGCACCGATCGCAGCCTCAGCGGTCAGGCGTTCCCGACAGAAGCGGCGTGCAGCTGCGCCATAGACGTCGGCTTGTTCCGTATCGCACGAGATCTGAAGAGCAGCACTGAGCAGCGCTTGCGGATCTCCGGCCGGCACCACCACCCCCGCTTGGGCCTGCTCAATCTCGCTGGCGGTAATTCCGTCGATTTCGGTGGCCGCCAATACCGGGCGGGCCGCGTCGAAGTACGATGTCAACTTGCTCGGCACCGCCATGTTGGCAACACCGGGTAACTCGTTGACCAACAGACAATCCGCCGCGGCAAGAGCACTTCGGTAATCTGCATCGCCGAGTGGATCTATGAATGTGATTCGTTCGATTCCGTGCGCGAGATCTTCCAGGCGCGATCGATCACTGCCATCACCAACCAGAACGAACTGGATTGGCTCCGAGCACGCATCTGCCAATCGTGCTGCCTCGACCACGTTGTCCAACCCCTGTTTCGCACCCATATTTCCGGTGTGTACCACCAGGAATCGGTCGGTTGGCCAGCCGATCGCTGATCTCGCTTCGAGTTTGGTCATTGCTCGCGAAGGCTTGAGGTGAGTCCAGTTGCGAATGATCGTGATGCGTTTCGGGTCGACGCTCATTTCCCGTTCGATATAGTCCCCGAATCTTGGGTGAATCACCACGACGCGGTCAGCTGCTCTGAGAACGCGGCGTTCGACGAACCTGGTGATCTTGGCTGAAAACCCGCCGCCTTCCTGCGTTTCAGCCATTCCGAGGGTGTATATATCCTGAACCCAGACCACCAGTCCAGGACGCGACGGCGTCAACCGGATTCGCAAAGCCGCGAGTGCGGTTGCGAACAGCGCCGGAGACACGGCGACGACGACGCCGCTCGATGGCAATCTGCTCAGAATGATTCTCATCCCGAAGCTGAGCTCGGAGAACAGCCTTCGCAGACCACGCGGCGGCCGCGGAATGTAGTGGCGCAGACGACGAACCGCTACGCCGTCGATGACATCAGAGCGCTGCCACTGGCCATACCCAGGACGTACCCTCCATTCTGGATAGTGAGGGTGCGCCACAACGGCGTTGACCCGGTGAGCGCGGGCCGTCAGCCCCGCGGCCAGTGCGCCAGTGTAAGGGGCGTTGCCCGTTGTCTCCGGTGGATAGTGAAGGCTCAGAATCGAGACATGTACGTCCCCAATGGATTCGGAGGACTCGATCTGCGAATCGACCCGAATATAGGTATCTGTCACGTTGTAGTCGGCCCCTCTTGCTGGCTCAGTTGGCTATCGACCGCGGTAGAAAATGACTTCGCGGAATGTCCTAAAGATGATCTTGATGTCCAACCAGAGCGACCAGTTCTCGATATAGAAGTTGTCGTAGCGGGCCCGGTCGGCGATCGACGTATCGCCACGTAGCCCGCTGACCTGGGCGAAGCCCGTCAGCCCCACCTGAACCCGGTGCCGGTGGGCGTACCGATCGAACTGTGTCGAGAACTGCTCGACGAAGTGCGGGCGTTCCGGGCGCGGGCCCACCACCGTCATATCGCCGCGCAAGATGTTCCACAGCTGCGGCAGTTCGTCGATCGAGGTGCAACGCAAGAATTTTCCGACCGGACCAACCCTGCTGTCGGCGGCAACGCTCCACTGCGTCTGCGATTCGGCTTCGTTGGCCGGCCGCATCGAGCGGAACTTCAACAGTTCGAACTGCTTTCCGTCGCGCCCCACCCGGATCTGGCGGAAGAGGATTCCGGGCCCGCCTTCGAGTCGCACAGCCAGGGCTGCCGCAGCCAGCACCGGCGACAGCACGATGAGTGCCACGGTCGAACTCAGGACGTCGAAGACGCGCTTGATCAGCCGCGCGGGGCCCCTAAGGTTCGGATTCCTGATCCTCATGATCGGGATCGAACCGATGTGATCGGCCTGCCCGGTCAGGGTATGAAAGTGGTGCATGCGGGGGACGACCAGGAGTTCCGCGTTCACGCATTCCTTCGTGCGCACAGCCTCTACCAGTGCGTGCTCATCGAAGGCGCCGTCCGCCACCAGCACCGTGTCAGCGCCTCTGGTGACCACCGCCATGTCGAGATCGGCCAGTTGGCCGAGTCGCGGCGCGAACGCTTCGGCCTGGTGGTGATCGCCGTCGTCAACGAATCCGTCAACAACGAGCCCGTACTCACGATGTTCAGACAGGATCCTCGCCAGTTCGGCGGCCACCGGCCCCCCGCCCACCAGAATCGTGTGGTGGCGCGCGATGCCCGAGCTTCTGCCCATGGCGCACAACCTGGTGGTGAGCACACGACCGACAATGACCAGCGCGACAGCCTGGCACGCGGTCTCAAGGAAGATCTGGACTTGTTCCTTCTGGTGCAGGAATAGGACGACAGTCGAAACCGCTGCTACTGCCGCCAATAGTCGTGTGACGATCGTCGGCAGTTCATCAAGCACACTCAGATGTAGCGGCGCGACGTACCGACCGCCACCGGTGAGCAACAAGGTGCCCAGCACCGCCATGGTCAAGGTCGTCAATAGCTGGGGCGGCCGCCACGCGAGCGGCGCCATCATCATGACGAAGTCGACGGTGGGAACGACCATCCACGCCCGCACCCGGCTGAGGTATGGCACCACGCGGAGCGCGGGTCGCTCACGTTGACCAACCTGTCGCCCGGAAGCTGACGGCAGTGTCTCAGCAGCCCTCGTATCAACCGCCGGATTAATTGGAAAGCCCACCAATAATTGGGCCGTTTCCAACGCGGTCGGCCCGGCGCTACGTGTGACAGCTAACTGCTCTTGACGCGCAGACTGCGTCGTTGGGTCCACTACGCCGGTCATTGCAAAGCCCCCTGAACGCTGGCAAAGAAATTGACCCCATCGTCAAGCGGCAAACCTGTGCTGGCAACGCGAATCAAGGTCGATCTATGCGCTGCGGCTCCAGGGTCATCGTCGAACCCCGTTGGCCTGTACGCCGCGACTGATAGCACCGAGCCCCCTGAAGCACGTTCATTCCATTTGCCAGACCGTGTGACGATCACGACTCTAAGCCCCCGCAGATCGGCATTACTTCAGCACCCCGCTCTGCACAGACGATTAACCCTTGAACAGCATGTTATCGCCCTGGTGCGACCCTGTCTGGCCCGTTTGGCGAATTTTCTCAGTATTAACTGCAAGTACCGTCAATATCGACTTTGTGTCAGCCATCTGCCCAGCTAGACGACATTTTTTTGCATACATGTCAGCCACAAAGCGCCAGATCTACCCCCGCCTGCGCAATTCGCCTATTTCTGCGCCGATGCCGCCTTTCAAAGTTTGCTGATATGGTTCGATTCGGCGAGCAGATCCGGATGGCAACGTCGCCCCCTCAGACCAGAGAAGGGCACTCAGCCGCTCCAGCTAGGCAGATTCTGCGAACCAGGAGAATATTTCAGCAAACTTTTGCGCCTTGCCGGAGCCTGGGTGTGAGCGGCAGCCGGGCCGCCTGTGCGGCGTGGATCTCGACACGGTGCGGACCTCGCCACCCGAAGGTGCCGCTACCGTTGCTGGCGTAACAGCGGCCGTACTATTGGGAGGATCGGTAGCCGGTTCCCGGAATTTGCCAGAACTGAATGCCGGTGACGCTCCTCTACGCCAGCTGCGCCGCGCACTCAAGGGCGCGGATACTAGAGAGGAGCTGCGCCGGAACCGTACCGTCCAGACAGCTGCTGATTCCCCTACGCATTGAGGAGCTGACCCTGCAAGTCCTGTTCGTGTGCACCGGAAACATCTGCCGGTCACCTACCGCGGAACGCCTCGCCACCGCATACTGCACCCGAACTGGGATCAACGGTCTCACCGCGAGTAGTGCCGGCACCCGCGCCGTCGTCGCGCATGCCATCCACCACGACGCCGCGGCCACACTGGCGAATCTCGGCGGAGACTCCTCAAACTTCGCTGCGAGACGCCTCACCCGGAAAGTTGCGGCTACTGCTGATCTCATCCTGACGATGACCAGAGGTCACCGCACCAGCGTTCTAGAGGTCGCACCGCACAAACTCCATCAGACCTTCACCTTGGCCGAAGCGGCGCGTTTGGTCACCGAGTGTGGGGCACGGCAGATTGACGCTCTCGCTAATTTGCGCTCACAGTTAGCCGGGGATGAGGACCTGGACATTCTGGACCCGATCGGCCAGAGCCCCGACGTCTTCGCAGCCGTCGGCCAACAGATCGCCGATCTGCTGCCACCGGTGCTCGAACTTTGCCGTCCCGAGTGACCCCCGACGCGCGCCCTTCGCGACGCGACGCCAGGCATCCTCCGCGTGTCTCGATTCCGGCCTCGCTGGCGGTCATCGCTCTGCTCTATGTGGTCGCCGCGCTGATCGCGCGCACCGTCCCGCTGGCCAACCTGCCCGCCCTGGTCGTCGCGGCGAGCTTCGCGTACGTTCCGCTGGTCGCCCTCGGCGCGGTGATTCTTGCCGCGCTGTGCCGCAAGAAACTGCTCTCCATGATCGGCATCGTCCTGCTGGCGATGTCCGTGGCCGTCCAGGTGCCCTGGCATGATCTCGGGCGCACTTCTGGCACCGGCCCGCCGAGCGCCGAACTGAGGGTGCTGTCCTCGAATATCCAGAAGGGCGAGGTCGACCCGACGGCGTTCATCAATCTCGCCGTGGACAGCACCGACATCATCACCGTCTCGGAACTGACCGCCGAGGCCGTGGCACGGTTCCGGGAGGCCGGCCTTCGCAAGACCTTTCCGTATTCGATCCTCGTCCCCCGCCCGGGCGCCGGCGGCATGGGCCTGTGGAGCCGATACCCACTGACCGCCCTGGCGCCCTCGAAGTACGGCAACAACTTCATCGCCGCACGCGTGCGTGTCCCCGGCGTCCGGGACGAACCCGTGGTCGCCAGCGTGCACCTGGTGTCCCCGCTCGCCGCCGGCGCCAACACCTTCGCGCAGTGGAACCACCGCATCACCGCCGCCAAAGCCGAGTTCGCGGACTACGCCGAAACCGCGGGCCCAGCCGCAGTGATCATCGCCGGCGACTTCAACGCCACACCCGATATGCGCCAGTTCCGTGACCTCCTGGACGTCGGTTACCGCGACGCGGTCAACCAGACCGGAGCGGGCTTCTCCCCCACCTATTCACCGCACCCCGCGATCCCGCCGCTGATCACCATCGACCACGTGCTGACCCGCAACTCGACGGCGCAGTCGATCCGCACGATCGACATCCCGGGCACCGACCATCGCGCGCTGCTGGCCACCGTCGCGGTCCCGCTGGACCCGTAGAAACACCGAAGCCCCGCCACAAAGGGGCGGGGCAACGGGGTTGAAACTCTCGGTCAGGCTAGGCCTGAGCCTCCTCCGTGAAGTTACGGGTGACCGCCGGGTCGACCGGGATGCCCGGGCCGGTGGTGGTGGAGACGGTGACCTTCTTGACGTAACGCCCCTTGGACGACGACGGCTTGGCCCGCAGGATCTCA
>SXGT01895390.1_pt1 | contig 15760 bp, 18 predicted proteins | sample 3176221 | NCBI WGS metagenome assembly SXGT01 (sample SAMN11356862, study PRJNA531348) | freshwater metagenome | isolation source: freshwater sample F1-120 | place: China: Fuxian Lake, Yuxi | collected 2017-12-25
GGCCGGGGGCCCGCAGCACCTCTGGCGCGCCGGCGCGCCGCAGATGGCGTCGTGGCTGCGCGGGGGGCCCGATGATGCGGCCCGCGCGCTCCGCGCGCGCGACGCATTCCGGGGCGCGGAGGCACGCGAGGCCCTGGCGCGGGACGGAATCGCCCACGTTCCGATCACCGCCCCGGGCTACCCGGGGCGGCTGCGTGACGTATTCGACCCGCCATTCGGCCTGTTCGGCATCGGGGCCGTGGGGCCGGCGCTGGCGCGCGTCGCACAGGGGCCCGCCGTGGCGATCGTCGGCAGCCGCCGTCCCAGTGGGGCGGGTCGGCGGCTGGCCACGGAGATCGCGCGGGACCTGGCCGGACGTGGCGCCGTGATCATCAGCGGTCTCGCCCGGGGCATTGACGCGGCCGCACACCAGGGGGCGCTCGCCGCCGGGGGCATCACCATCGCGGTGCTCGGGTCAGCGGTGGACCGGGTTCATCCCCGGCACCACGTCGGTCTCGCGGGGCACATCGCGCAGGAGGGCGCGGTCATCAGCGAGTACTGGCCCGGAACCGATGCCGCGCCCTGGCGCTTTCCGGCCCGCAATCGCATCGTCGCCGGGCTGGCCGATGCCGTCGTCGTGGTCGAGGCCGCGTCGCGCTCCGGGGCACTCATCACGGCCGATTTCGCCATGGAGAACGGCACGCCGGTGCTGGCGGTGCCGGGCTGGCCCGGCTCGGAGACGGCCACGGGGTGCAATGCCCTGCTGCGCGCCGGGGCGGCTCTGTGCGAGGGGGCCGATGACGTGGTGCACGAGGTGCCGCACCGCGCATGGGTCGCCTCCCCGGCTCCCGCATCGGCGACGGGGGACGCGGCCCGGGTGCTGGCGGTGCTGGCCCGTGAGCAGGCCGGGGTGGACCGCATCGCCGTGGCCACGGGCATGGCCCATGCGGATGTCGCGGTGGCCCTGGTGGCGCTGGAGCTGGACGGGATCGTGGCCCGCGAGGCCGGGGGCGTATTCCGCGCGGTGTCCGGGCGGCGGGGCCGCGCCGGCGGTGGCTGAGCCCCGGTTAGCGGCCGGCGGCAGCGGTTGCGTAGCGCCCGAGGATGCGCTCGGCGCTGCCGGCCACCGCGGGCCGGAGGTCCTCCGGTGCATAGAGCACCGCCTCGCCACGGTGCTTGGTGATCTCCTGCACCAGCCACTCCTGGCTGGCGTAGGGGATCTCGGCGATGATCGAGCCATCGGAGAAGCGCTCGACCGACGGGTGCTCCTCGGCCAGCCAGCGGGCGACGGCCGGACTGCACCAGACCCGGGCGATGTGGGCGTGCGGCCCGGTCGGGGACGCGGGACCCCAGGGCTGGTACGGCACGGCCGGCACCTCGGGACGGCGCGTGAACGTCTCGCCCAGCGCCGTGGCGCCACGGATCCGGTCGAGCCGGAAGGTGCGCTGCTCACCGGCCCGTCGGCAGTGGGCCACGAGGTACCAGGCATCACGGGCGTTCATCAGCATGTGCGGCTCGATGGTGCGCGTGGTCACCTCTCCGCGCGACTCGTTCCAGTAGTCGATCTCGAGGACCTGGTCCTCGCGTACGGCACGGGCCAGCACGGCCCCGACCGTCTCGCTGGCGGTCTGGACCGTCCCGAGCTCCACCCCGGTGGACGACTCCTTGCCCACGGCGTCCTCGACCTTGCGGCGCGCCGACGCCAACGACTCCTCTCCCACCAGCGGCAGGCGGCCGCCCACGAAGTCGAGGGCCCACAGGAGCGCCTTGGCCTCGAGCGGCGACAGGCGCGCCGGGCGCGAGAACTGGTCGCCGTAGACCTCCTTCTGCACCACGACCTCACCGTCCTCCACCTGGGCGAACAGCGCGTAGCAGCCGCCGCCGAAGTTGATGAGATTGAGGAGGGTGAGGTCCTCCTCGAGGGCGTCCTGGGTGAGATTGAGCTCGGCGCGGAGCTCGGCACACGGGACCTCGGCCTCGTAGGAGCGCCCGCAGGCCGCCAGCAGGCGCGTCATGAGGGCGAGGAGCCGCGAGATGCGCTCAACGGGTACCACGCGCTCGGAGGGGTCGTCGGACGCCTCATCGGCGGCCACGGACTCGGCGATCCGGGGCAGGGCCTTGGCACGGCGCTTCGGCATGGTGGAGTGCCGGGTGCGCAACTGCTCGAGGGCGGCGATGGCGGCGTCGCGCAGCCCGGGGGGTTCGACGACCGCGGCCTCGGCCCCGAGGCCGAGCACCCACGAGATGAGTTCGCGCTCGCCGCCGTACTCGGTGCGGAATACCGCCGACCCATCGGGGCGCCCCTCGATCTCGCCCTGGGCGCCGAACATCTGGTCGACCCACCATGCGATGGTGGGGGACACCTCGATGACCGCGGTTCCCACCGGGTCGGCGAGCTGCCACGGCGCCCGGTCGCGGTACCGCGAGAGATCGACCTCGCGGGGGGGCGGGAAGTCATGCTCGGCGCGGGTCTTGAAGGTGATGCGCCCCTGTATGCGCGAGAGGCGGAAGCACCGCAGGTCCTCGCGGTCGTGGGCGAAGCCGACCAGGTACCAGTTACCGGCCATGTACAGCAGGCTGTAGGGGTCCACCTCGCGGTCGCCCAGATCATCGCGCCCGATCGAGTAGTACCGGAAGCGGATCGTCTTGCGGCGGCTGATGGCCGACTCGACCTTGATGAGGTGGCTCGACACCGCCGCGGTGTGCCGGCTGCCCAGCAGGTTCACGGCGACGGTGCGGGCGGCGTGGTCATCCAGGGGGCTGGGGCGGCCCAGGGTCAGGTGCTGCAGTGCCAGCCGCAGCGGTTCGGCGTACGCGAACTGGCCCTCCAGCAGGTACAGGCTCGTGTGCAGGGCGCTGAGCTCGGCCTCGTCGAACTCGATGGGCGGCAGGTAGTAGTTCTCGGGCGGCATCGCGTAGAGGTCGCCCTGGAACGGATCGTCGCTCGGGCGCTCGACGGCGAGCTTGAGTCCCACCCCCTCCAGCTCGGAGCGGTCGGAGTAGAAGCGGCGCAGGAACGCCTGCTCGCTCATCCCGCCGTAGCCCTCGACGGCCTCGTGGATCTCCTCGGCCGTGACGGGTCGCTGTTGCGCCATCAGGAATGCGACCAGCGAGAGCTGCCGCACCAGCTTGTCGTCATCCCTTTGGCCCAACCGGCCTCTCCTTCGACTGCGGCGCACCGGGGATGCTAGCCGAGCGGAGTGCCCGTGCATGCTCGGTGGGGGCGCGGATTCTCGCATGTGGAGCCGTGATTGCCACATTCGCAACTGTGGGCTGCGGGGGTCCGGTCCACGTGTCCCCCCGCTCGGGCCAGGTCGTCTCGGTGCTCGACGGGGACACCATCGTGGTGCGTGGCGTCGGCACCGTGCGGTATCTGGGTATCGACGCGCCGGAGCTCCACCATCCGCGCAAGCCGGTTGAGCGCTTCGCGGCACGGGCCGCAGCGATGAACCGCCGTCTGGTCGCCGGGCGCACGGTGAGGCTCGAGACCGACCTCGAGGAGCGCGACGCCTACGGGCGCCTGCTCGCGTACGTCTACGTGGGGAGGGTGATGGTGAACGCCCGCCTCGTGGCGGACGGTGCCGCCGAGCAGTTCCCATTCGAGCCGAACACCCGCCACCGGAGCGAGTTCGCCCGGCTCGAGCACGAGGCCATGCGTCAGTGGCGCGGGCAGTGGGGCCCGGCGGAGGGCGGGCCACCGTGGGGGACCCCGACGGGGGACCGCTGAGGAGGCGCCCCTCGGGCAGCACGGCGATGGCGACGACGACGGAGCCGCAGCGAGAACGCCCGAGCCGCAGCGAGAACGCCCGAGCCGCAGCGACGACGACGGAGCCGCAACGAGAAAGCCCGAGCCCCAACGACGACGACGGAGCCGCGGCAATCCGGCGTCCGCCCGGATTGCCGCGTGCTCAGTACCGGGGGTGGCGGGGTTTCCGGGGTTGGGGCCGGGCCGGGGTTGTACGATCGCGCCCATGACGATCCTCGAGCACGACTACGGGGTGCCGTCCGATGACGAGCTCGCGCGCCTCGTCGGGGCGGCCACGCCCCATTTCGCCCTGCAGATCCGGGACCGCGTGCTCGCCTACCGCGACGCCCTGCCCGAGGGGCATCCGCGCCGCGCCGACCTCGACGCCCAGGCGGTCCGGCTCGTCCGTCTTGCCGTGGACGGCGCGGGCGGCCCGGGTGAGGTGGCGGACCTGCCGGCGCGGCCCTCGCTCGTGCTCCCCGGCCGCGGCCGGGGCTAGTGCCGACCCCCCCCGGGGGCGATGGGGCGCACGACCTCGGCGAACGTGCGGAGGATGCGCGCGGTGAGGCCCCAGACATCCTCACCCGCCAGTGGGTACCGCAGCGTCGTGCGGTCGGGTCGTGCCGGAATGCGGCGGTCGGCGTCGAGCACATCGGCGATCCGCACCTCGATGATGCGCGCGATCTCCGATTCCTCCGGCAGCATGTCGGGGCGCCCACCCGGGTGGTGGGCCACCCAGGGGCTCACGGTGAAACCGCTCGCCGTGGTGTGGACGTCGTCGAGTGGGCCGAGCACGGTAAGGGAGGTTGCGGGGATGCCGATCTCCTCGTCGGTCTCCCGCAGGGCCGCGGCCAGGAGCCCGTCGTCGGAGGACTCGAGGCGCCCACCCGGGAGCGAGACCTCCCCCTTGTGATGGGCCACTTCCTCGGAACGCTTGGTGAGGATCAGGCGTCCCTCCCCGTCGCTGTCGAAAAGCACCAGCAGCACGCCGGCATCGCGCCCGGACGGGTCCAGACGCACGCGCGGCCGCGACGCGAGGACCGCGGGCAGCCGGTCGGCGAGGGCCGCGGCGGTGAGGGCCCCCGTCGGGCGCGGCGCATCTGGAGCCATGGGCGCCAAGTCTACGTTGCCGCCGCGTGGGGCCGGTGATGAGCGGGGGACTCGACGTCGGACGCCTGGGCGGCGCGATGGCGGCGGCCCGGGGGGCGGCCGAGGGAATCGCCGGCCGCCCGATGGCCGGCCTCCGCGTCGTCAGCCCGGGCACCGGCGGGCGGGCCTGGCTGGTGGCCTTCACGGGCCCTGGGTTCCTGTGCCTGGACGAGGACCTGTGCCCCGTCGCGTCGCTCACGAGAGTGCGTGATGTGGCGCAGGCGAGTCTCGCCCTGGAGGTGGTGGAGGATGCCCTCGACGCGGCGGCGCTACGCGCGGTTCGGCCCCATGTCGAGATGCTGGCCCCGTGGCACGGCCAGTTGCCGGCGGCCACCGGGGCGCTCGGGCGGGCCGCCGCCGCCGCCGATGCCCTCGCCGACTGGAGGGAGTCCCCGACCCGGATCGTGGCGTCGCTGGTCGAACTGGACCGTGCGGTCGGCCTGCAGGGCCGCGCGCACGCCGCCTATGCCACGTTCGTGGGTGTCACCGAGCCGCTTGTCGCCCGCCAGGCCGATCTCGACGACGACCTGCTGGCGGCGTTGGCGGGGGTGGAGCGGGTGGCCGGGAACGCCGGCCTGGGCACCTCGCTCGCCGCGATGATCGGAGAGGGGATGGGCGGAATCATCGCGGCCGCCGACGAGGTGGCGGCCGCCCACCTCACACCGTTGCGCTGACGTCGGCGGCCCCGCCCCACCTCACGCCGACGCGCTGACCTCGGCGCCCCGCCCCTCACGCCGAGGCGCTGACGTCGGCGGCCCCGCCCCACCTCACGCCGACGCGCTGACCTCGGCGCCCCGCCCCTCACGCCGCCGCGCTGACGTCGGTGGCCCCGCCCCCCTCAGGCCGCTGCGCTGACCTCGGCCGCCGCCGCGTCGGCGTCGGGGTCAGCGGCGCTACCGGCGTCCGGTACGAAGCCGCACCCGATCAGTGCGTCGATCCGCGCGAGGTCGGCGTCGGGGAGTGGGGGCAGGCCGCTTGCCGCGGCGAACTCCGCGAGTTGCTCCTCGCCGTGAATGGCCGTGACCACGGATGCCACCCCCGGGCGGCCGAGCGACCACAGGATGGCCGCCTGTCCGAGGCTCCACGGGCGCCCGGGGGAATCCAGGAAGCCCAAGGCCTCCACCCGGCGTAGGCCCTCGCGCAGCCCGTCACCCGAGAGGTGCGCGCGCGGGTCACCCGGCGGGAACGTCGTCTGGATTGAGTACTTGCCCTCGAGCAGGCCCCAGCAGTGGGGCCCGCGGGCGATCACACAGGCGCCCGCGGCGTGGGCGAGCCCCGCGAGTTCAGCGCCGGGCTCGTGACCGAGGATGCCCAGTTCGACCTCGAGCACGGGGAAGCGGCCCTGCCGGATGAGCCGGCGGCCGTCACCGGGCCGGGAACCCCGAAGGACCGTGGCGCTCCACGCGCGCACGGTGCCCTCGGCCGTGAGACCATCCATCACCCGCAGCAGGGCGTCGTCGGCCAGCGCGCGGCGCGGGGGGTGATGCAACGCGCAGATGTCGATGGCGCCACCGAGGCGCCGGGCGGAGGCCTCGACGGCGTCACGGATCGCCTGCGGCCGGAAGTCCTGCGGCAGCGGCCGCCCGGCACGGGGCGGCCCGGAGTGCTGCCATGCGTAGCCCACCTTGGTGGCGATGACCACGCGGTCGCGCCGGCCCGCCAGCGCCCGCCCGAGCACGTGCTCGACACGTCCGCCGCCATCGCGGTCGGCGGTGTCGAACAGGGTGACCCCGCGATCGTGGGCCGCATGCAGCAGGCGCACGGCCTCGTCATCGTCGTGGTCACCCCACCACCCCGTGGCGAGGGGGGTGGCCCCGAATGCAACTTCGGACACGCGGATGCCGGTGCCCGGGATCTCCCGGTAGCGCATGGGCGGTGAGGTTACGGACGCCTCCCGACGGCGCCCCGCGGGCCCTGCCGGCGGTGGTGCCATGGGTGCCCCGCGCCTCCGGGTACCCCTGCAGTCGTGCGGCCCGCCTCGCGTCGAGCCGCACAGCGACGACGAGCGGTGGCCGTTGCCCGCGGTGCCCATGAGCCGTGGGGCTACCTCGCGGGGCCTCGCGCACGTAACCGGGGGCGCCCTACGCCCGGCGAACGACCGTGTAGTTGCGCATCAGTGCGATCACGAGCGCGGCGAGCGTCGACGTCGCGTAGATGATCGCCACGCCGGCCAGCACCCGGCCGGGGATCGCGTCCCCATCGGTGAGGATCATGGGCCAGGCCATCCCGAGGAAGATCAGGCCGGTCACGTCGCTCACATAGGAGACGATCCGTGGCAGGCGGAGGTTCGGCCCGGTCACGGCACGGATCAGCACGATCGCGACGGCCGCGATCACCAGCAGGACCGCGATCATCAGCACGGCCCGTCCCAGGCCTTCGGCCGGGTTGGAGGTCCAGATCAGGATCCACACGAGCACCGCTTCAATGGCGGTCAGTGTGACCATCGACCACAGCAACGCGGGCCGGGGTGACAGGGCGGCGGGAACGGCGAGCAGGAACGCTGCACCGAGCACGAGCACCGAGATGAGGGCGCGCGTCACCGTGTCGTCCCCTCCGGCGAACACGATGCCCAGCCCGATCAGCGCGGCGATGATGAGCACCACGAGCAACGCGCGCAAGAGCATGATCACCGGCGTCACGGGAGCGCCCGTCGCACTCCTGCGGATGGGCGCGTGCAGCCTCAGCGGGCGCCGCCCGCCCTGGCCGCTGGCACGCGCACTCGGATGCTCATGCCCCCATCATACGGGTCGACGCTTTAGGTGCCCGGTGCGTCGGGATTGTCCCGTTAAGCGTGCCCGCGCCCGGACCCAGGGGGCGCGGGCGGGTTGCACCCGGATCCGCGGGCGCGGATGTACGGGATGACCGCCCCGTGCGACCGGGTAGGGCCCTAGTCGTCCGCGGTCGGGTCCTCGGGCTCCAGGAGGAAGGCGATGAGGTCCTCCACCGTGAAGCGGCCGGCCTGCATGGACGCCACCAGCCCGTACACCGTGGCCGAGTGCGGTCGCTCCAGGACGTAGTCGCGGATCGCGGTGTTGCCCCGGGTATCGATCTCCGCCAGCGCCTGCCGGCCGACGGCGGTTGCCACCACGCCCGATCCCTCTACGTCCACCAGCCCGGCCGTCGAAAGCGACTTGGCCGCCGTGGCGATCTCGTCAGGATCCGCGTGGAGCTCTGCGGCCAGAGCGGTGACGGACCGGACGTCGGGCTCACGGGCGAGCGTCCGCAGCAGAAGATAGGAGCCCGACGACAGCCCGGCGTCCATCACCACCTGGTCCAGCACGCCGGCGACCTCGGCGAGCAGTTGCAGGTCATCCGCGTCGCGGTACACGCCTAGGGGCCGTACCGGTGGGCGGGTGCGGGCGTGAGCGCGTCGTACGCGGCTCCCATCCAGATACGTCCGGTCACGCCACGGTCATCCAGGGTGCGCAGTGCCGACCGCACCACGCCGGCGACCGCCCCGCGGCCGTGCGTGCTGGCCACGGTGAGCGCGAAGTCGTGGTCGGCGCCGGGGGGGCCGGGGCGCCCATTCGCGCGAGCGAGGGCCACGCGCGCGTCCGCGAGGCGCAGCGGGTCATCGACGGTCAGGTGGCATTCGACACGGGCCCAGTCGGGCGCAAGGCCCGCGATGACGGCGTCGAACTCATCGGCGTACGGCACGGGGGCAGGCTATCCCAGGGTCAGGGCGTCGGCCACGGCGTGCGCGCGTGCCGCGAAGGCGGCATCGTCCAGCACCGGCGCCGGGGCGGGAAGGTCGAACGCCACCTCGATCCAGCTGCGGCACCCGCGCATGTCGGGGTTCATCCCGAGCACCAGCGCCGGGTCCACGCGGTGCACGCGGGCCACGATGACCATCAGGGGGTGCTTCGGCCGCCAGTTGAGCCGCTGGGCCGCATAGTCCGGCCCCAGGACATGGAACGGGGAGAGCGCGTCGAGTTGCTCCTGCTCGGTCACCTCGTGCACGTCGGCGACCGCGCACCACGCGGTGAGGTCCACGCAGTCGGGCTCCTCGGTGACGGCAAGGGCCGCCGGGTAGGCGGCGCGGGCCCCCGGGGTCAGCAACCCGGGACGCTGGTGCACGTGGGTGGGCAGCAGGAGGAACTCGCGGTGGGGCACGTCGAACCGCTTCTCCCCGATGCCGCCCTTGCGCAGCATCACGATCTGGTCGCCGGCGAGCATGGCGGCGATGACGGATGCCCATTCCTTCAGCGCAGCGGTTGGCACGGGCGTGATCGTAGCGGCGCGCGTCGCTACGATCACGCCCCATGATCGACGCCATCCTCTCCCGCGCTTCCGAGGGCGAGCGCATCACCGCCGATGAGGCCGTGCACCTGTACGCCGCCGCTCCGCTCGCCGATCTGGGCGCCGCGGCCGCGGCCGTCGCCCGCCGTCGCCACGGCGACGAGGTCACCTACAACGTCAACGCCTACCTCAACCCCACCAACATCTGCGTGGTGGGATGCGGGTTCTGCGCGTTCGCCGTGTGGACCGAGCGCGATCCCCGCGCGTATGCGTACTCGGTGGACCAGTTGGTGGATCACGCACAGGCGATCTCGGACCTCGGCATCACCGAGCTCCACATCGTCGGCGGCATGACCCGGGAGTACACCCTCGCGTACTACGAGGACCTGTTCCGCGAGCTCAAGGCGGCGCTGCCGCACGTCTCGCTGACCGCGCTGACCGCGGTGGAGGTGGAGTTCATCGCGCGGATGGCCGGGGTGACCCCCCGGGAGGCGCTCGAGCGGCTGATGACCGCAGGCCACGACTCGATGCCGGGCGGCGGGGCCGAGGTATTCAGCCCCCGCGTGCGCACGATCATCGCCGATCGCAAGGTGCCGGCGGAGGTGTGGCTCGAGGTGCACCGCGACGCCCACGCACTGGGTCTGCCCACCAACGCCACGCTGCTGTTCGGGCACTTCGAGACGCCCGAGGAGAAGGTGGACCACCTCATGCGCCTGCGCGCCCTGCAGGACGACGGCATCGCGGCGGGCAGCGCCGCGCGGTTCCAGGCGTTCATCCCGCTGCCGTTCCTGCCCGGCAACACCGACTTCTCCTACCTGCCCGGGCCCTCGCGGGACGAGAAGCTGCGCACCATCGCCCTCTCACGCCTGGTGCTCGACAACATCCCCCACATCAAGGGCCACTGGGTGATGCTGGGCGAGGACATCACGCAGGAGGGCCTCTCGTACGGTCTGGATGACCTCTCGGGCACCCTCGTGGAGGAGCGGGTCGCGCACGCCACCACTGTGCAGACCCCTCTGGGGCTCACGCAGGAGCGCATTGCCGAGCTCATCGCGGAGGGCGGCCGTACCCCCGTGGAGCGCAACACCACGTACGCCCGCGTTCACCGGGATGCCGTCCCGGCGTAGCCGGGGCTACGAGAGCGCCCGGCGGCGGAACGCCGCCGCGGCCACCACCGCGAACAGGGCGCACCACGCGAGTGCCCAGAGGACCGTGAGCCACGAGGCCGCGGGCACGATGACGAGGTTGCCGTTGATCTCGAGCGGGGCACCCGCCACCCCGGCGTCGCCGCGGGCCTGGAGGTCGCTGAGCATGGGCGAGGTGATCGCCCGCGGGAGGATGAGGTAGAGCGTCGTGATGAGCCCGGTCCACGCGGTGCCGATGACGCCCTCGTCGACGGCCGCCATGAGGTTGACGAGCGACAGGGACGAGACGTAGAGGGCGATGGCCACGATGCCGGATGCCACGGGCCCGAGCGCAACGCTGCACAGCCCGGCGGCGGTGAGCACCAGGGCCATGTTCCCCAGCATGGCGAGCCCATGGACGGCCAGAGCGCTGTCCGCGCCCTGGCCGATGGCGGCCGAGCCGATGGCCGCGATGACCATCCACGCGGCGAAGATGGCGATCAGGGTGGTCAGCCGTCCTGCGATCCGCCCGAGGGCCACTGTCCCGCGTGGCGTGCCGGTGGCGACCTGAAGCCCCACCCAGCCGCCGTCGGCGTCGCGGTTCACGGTGCTCGCCCCGAGCGCCGCCGCCAGCACGAGCCCCGCGAGCAGGTACACCCCGGCGGCCCATGAGCGCATGGTGTCGAGGCCGGCGGTTCCCCCGCGCCCACCTGCCACCACCGCGCCCGCGATGATGACGGCCGCCCCGATGGCAGCCACCGCGAGGACCCACCGGCGCCGGCGGATGCCGCGGGCCTCGACGCGGGCGATGGTGAGCAGCGGGATCATCCGGGGGCCCCGTCGGTGAGGTGGATACTCGCGCCGAGGACCGCCGGAAGCCCGCCCGGGTCGGCGGACGCGGCCAGCACCGCCGCTCCGCGCGCCATGGCGCGGCGGATTGCCGCGACCGTCTCCGGGAACTCCCACGGGTCGTCCAGCACGAGCAGGTCGGGCTCGCCCGTGAGCGCGCAGGCCAGCGCGGTGCGCCGGACGTCCTCGATCTCGAGCCCCTCCACCCTGCGGTCGGCCTGCTGCACCCCGGCCTCCGCGATGGCGCGCGCTGCCCCCGACGGGCCATGCCCCTTCAGCGCCGCGACCATCCCGACCACCTCGCGGGCCGTGAGGCCGTACCCGAATGGCCACGACGGCGGAGCCCAGCCGATGCGGCGCAGCGCCGCGGGATCGCCAGGGGGCGCTCCCAGCACGGTGATGTCGCCGCCCGGACCGGCGAGCCCCAGCAGGGCCCGCAGCACGCTCGACTTGCCCGCGCCGCGGCCACCGGTGATGAGCAGGCCGGCCCCGGGGCGCAGATCGATGGTCACGCCACTCACCGCGAGGACCCCGCCCCGCTGGTAGCGGACCTCGATTGCCCGGGCGCGCACGACCGGGCCCGGCGGTGGGGGCGCCGGCGGGGTCAGGCGATCCGCTCCAGGCGGATGGCCTCCTGCGGGCAGTCATCGACAGCCTCGCGCACCGCGGCGGCGAGCGCGGGGTCCAGCACGTCGTCGGTGGCCGACGACAGGTTCGTGTCGTCATCCACGTCGAACACCCCGGGCAGCCGGGCGATGCACACCCGCGTCCCCATGCACAGGTCGTGGTCCACCGCCAGGCGGTAGCGCTCGCCGTCAATCTCGATCTGTGCCATCTCAGCCCTCCCGGATGATCGCGAGCACCTCATCGCGCCGGTGCTCCATGTCGGCCTCTGAGGAGAGCGACTCAAGGTTGAGGCGCAACAGCGGCTCGGTGTTGGAGGGGCGCACGTTGAAGTGCCAATCGTCGTAGGCAACGGACAGGCCGTCGACCTCGGCCTGCCGGCCGCCCGCGTAGCGTGCCCGAAGGCGCGCGATCGCCGCCCCGGGATCCGCCACCGTCGAGTTGATCTCGCCCGAGATGTGGTAGCGGCGGCGCAGGTCGGCGACCATCTCGGAGAGGGTCAGCTCGGAGGTCGCGAGGATCTCAAGCACCATCAGCGCGGGGATCAGGCCCGAGTCGGCGAAGGCGAAGTCGCGGAAGTAGTAGTGGCCGCTCACCTCGCCGGCGAAGACCGCGTCCACCTCGCGCATACGGCGCTTGACGAAGGCGTGGCCCACGCGGTACTCGTCCGGCGTGCCCCCGGCGGCGAGGATGGCATCGCGCACCGCCCACGAGGCGCGCAGGTCGTACACGACCGGGGCCGGGCCGACCCGGCCGAGGATGTGACGGGCGAGGAGCGCCGTGAGGAAGTCCCCCGCGACGAAGCCGCCCGCCTCGTCGATGAAGAAGCAGCGGTCGGCGTCACCGTCCCAGGCGATCCCGACATCGGCCCCGTTCGCCACGACGGCCTGCTCGATGAAGGCGCGGTTCTCCTCGAGCAGCGGGTTCGGCTCGTGGTGGGGGAAGCGGCCGTCCGGCTCAAGGAAGCACGGAACGGCGTCGATGCCGATGCGCTCGAGCACCGGGGGCAGGTACACCCCGGCCATTCCATTGGCGCCGTCGAGCACGACCTTGAGCCCGGTGATGGCGGCGGGGTCCACGAACGTGAGGCAGCGGTCCACGAAGCGGGTGAGCAGTCCGTCGTCCACGGACTCCGATCCCTCCTCCACCGCTGCCGGCCCCGGCTCACCGGCCAGGGCCAACCGGCCGATTTCCGCGATGCCGGTGTCGCCCGAGAGCGGCAGCGCCCCGGCGGTCACGAGTTTCGCGCCGGTGTACGCCGGGGGGTTGTGACTGGCCGTAATGGCCGCGCCGGCGTCGTAGCCGCCCTCGTCTACGGCGAAGTACACCATCTCGGTGGCCGCGAGCCCGAGCGCCGTCACATCGGCACCCATCGCGCGGGCGCCGCGGATGAAGGCGGCGCTGATGCCGGGCGACGACAGCCGCACGTCGTGACCCACGGCCACGCGCGCGGCGCCGGTGACGGCGATGAACGCCCGCCCCACACGCTCCGCGCCCTCCTCGTCGATCTCCTCCCCGTAGAGCCCGCGGATGTCGTAGGCCTTGAAGACGCCGGGAACGAGCGTCACGCGGCGAACCCGGGCTTCAGTCGCGCGTAGGTCTCATCGAGGGCCTGGGGCATCACGCGGAGGTCTCCGATCGTCGTCATGAAGTTGGTGTCCCCGGACCACCGGGGGACCACGTGCAGGTGCAGGTGGTCCTCGATGCCGGCGCCGGCCGCCGAGCCCTGGTTCATGCCGAGGTTGAAGCCGTGCGGGCTCATGGCGTCGGCCAGCACGACCTGGGCACTGCGGGCGGCCTCCATGATCTCCGATGCCGCGTCGGGGGCGAGGTCGGTGAGCCGGTCGACGTGGGCATAGGGGACCACCATGAGGTGACCGGTCGCATACGGGTACGCATTCAGGATCACGTAGCAGTGGTTGCCGCGCGCAAGGATCAGCGTCCGCGCGTCGTCGCCCTCCGCGGGGAGGTCGCAGAACAGGCAGCGCGGCCCCGTGAACCGGTCATCGTGCTCGTCGGACACGTAGGCCATTCTCCACGGCGCCCACATGATCCGCCGTGCCCCCGGCGGGTCTACAGCCACTTGCGCTTGCGGAAGTACCAGAGCACGCCGCCCGCGAGGGCCACCATCGCCACGAGGAGGACGATGAACGAGGCCATGCCGTTGTGCGCGAAGGGCAGCGCGTCGATGTTCATGCCGTAGAAGCCCGTGATCAGCGTGAGCGGCAGGATGACTGCCGACAGGATCGTGAGCACCGCGAGCATGTCGTTGAGGCGGTGGGTGATGACCGCCTCGTTGGTGGCCTCGAGCGCCTCGGCCACCTCCTTGTAGTTCTCGAGCGAGTCCCAGATGCGCTCGTTCTTGTCCACGATGTCGTCGAAGTAGAACTCGAGGTCCTCGGGCGCATAGCGCTGCACGGCGCGTTCGAGCATGCGCAGCGTGGGGCGCTGCGGCTTGATCACCTTGCGGTAGTTGATGATCTCCTGCTTCACGTTGGAGATGTCGCGCACCAGCTCGCGGCTCTCGCCTTCGAAGATGGCGTCCTCGAGGGTGTCCAACTTGAAGCCGATCTTGTCGAGGATCGGGAAGCAGTAGTCGAACATCTGGTCGACCAGCGCGTACAGCAGGAACCCGGACCCCTTCGACATGTGGTCCATGCGCGCATCGTCACGGGTCTCGCATCGCGACCACAGGGCCGAGATGGGCTTGAGCGGCTCCTTGGGGATGGTGATGAGCAGGCCCGGACCGATGAACACGTTGAGCTCGGTGGCCTGCAGGCGCCCGGTGCGCTTGTCGAAGCGTGGGAAGTGCAGCACGAGGAACACGTAACCGTCGTACTCGTCGATCTTCGACCGCTGACGCCGGCGGGACAGCACGTCCTCCAGGTCGAGCGGGTGGAAGTCGTGGTGCGCGGCCAGCCAGTCCGTCTCGGCCTCGGTGGGCTCCTCGATGTTCAGCCACGTGAGGCCATGGGCCTCGAGGCACTGCACATCGGGCCGATCCCGCTCAGGGGCGACCAGCGCGGAGGTGGTCCGCTTGGATGAGCGACGGATGTTGGGAAGGCTCGCCATCGTCGAGTCCCCTCGTCGCGGTCAGATACGGCACGCACGGCATCCGGGAAGTGTATCGCGCGATCGCCGTTCGCCGGGCTACTGTGCCGGGCGTGTCGCACGAGCAGCGCATCAAGTTCTGCGGGGTCACGCATCCCGCGGACGTGGAGACCTGCGTCCTGGCGGGCGCCTGGGCCATCGGCGTGGTCATGACCCCGCATGGCCCGCGTGCGCTGGATGTGATGGCCGCGCGCGCGGTCATGGCCGAGGTGCCGGATGGCGTCGAGCGCGTCGGGGTATTCGTGCAGCCGGATCCCCGGGCGGTCGCGGGGGCCGTTCGGGAGTGCGACCTCACGCGCGTGCAGGTGCACGGTGTCATGGATGTGCAGGCCGTGGCGGATGCCGCCGGCGTGCCCGTGACCCTCGCCATCGCCCTCACCGGTCCCGCATCGATCGCCCAGGGCGACGCCGCCGCGTGTGACCTGGTGCTGTTCGACGCCGCGGTTCCCGGCGCCCACGGCGGCACCGGCGTGCGTGCGGACTGGGGGCTGCTTGAGGCGCACCGTCCCGCGCGCCCCTTCGCGCTGGACGGCGGACTCACGCCCGAGGTCATGGGCGCCGCGGTGCGGCGGGTGCGGCCCGACGTGCTCGACGTGTCGAGCGGGGTGGAGGGCGATGAGGTCGGGCGCAAGGATCCCGGCCGGGTCCGCGCCTTCGTGGCCGCGGCGCGCGAGGCGGCCATGGAGGCCGCTGCGTGAGCGTGGCCATGCGGTTCGGGCCCTACGGCGGGCGGTACGTGCCCGAGACGGTCATCGGGGCGCTTGATGAGCTCACCGGGGCATACGGGCGCTACCGGGACGACCCGGACTTCAAGAGCGAGCTCGGGGGGCTGCTCCACCACTACGTCGGCCGCCCCACGCCGTTGTACCGCGCGCGCCGGCTGGAGGAGGCCTGGGGCATCGGCGATGGCCTGTGGCTCAAGCGCGAGGACCTGTGCCAC
>SXGT01799211.1_pt1 | contig 15759 bp, 11 predicted proteins | sample 3176221 | NCBI WGS metagenome assembly SXGT01 (sample SAMN11356862, study PRJNA531348) | freshwater metagenome | isolation source: freshwater sample F1-120 | place: China: Fuxian Lake, Yuxi | collected 2017-12-25
GGATCGAGAATGAGACCCCATCGACGGCCTTGCGGTAGTCGACCACACGCTGGAGGACTCCTGCGCGCACCGGGAAGTGGACCTTGAGGTCGCGCACCTCAAGAAGTGGTGGAGTGGTGGTCGCTGACATGCCGTTACCGAAGTGGAACCTCGAAATCGCCCTGCGTTCCATCGGGAAAGGCGATCGACAGAACGGTCACCAGTCGGCCGCGCCCGTGCGAGAGTTCGTACAGCCGCCCCAACCGCACATAGAACTCCTCGAGACTTCCGATGGCATGGCCGCCCATCGCCACAATCACCGCACCCGCAGGGATCACGCCGTCAAGCTGGCTCCCCTGGGCAACCGCATCGACGAGCACGCCGCGCTTGAACGGTGCGCCGCGCGCGCCGCACGCGGCTTCGTTCGCGGTCACGAGCCGCTCGAACCCGAATCGGCGCAGCGTGTCGGCGATCTCTCCGGCATCAAGGCGCGGATCGCGCTTCGCGAGGAGCACGCTGACGGTGACGGCCTCGCCGCGCCCCTCCGCCGGCACGGGTCGCCAGACCTCGAATCGGATCGCTTGGCCGGGCGCGCGCATCCCGATGAGCGAGTACACGCGCTCGGGCTCGGTGGCGCGGATGTCATCGATGGACACGATCACATCGCCGCTCTTGAGTCCCGCGCGCGATGCGGGACTGTCCGGGGTCACGCGTGTGATGATCGCGCCGTCGGCTCCGTAGTGTTCGACGGCGCAGCGAAACGCCGCGTCGCGAAGTTGCGGCGGGATGAGCGAGGCCAAGGGTTGGACCGAGATGCCGGAAAAACCCTTCTCGACTTCGCCCTTCTCGATGAGTTGTGCGACGACGAACTCGATGATGTCCATCGGGATCGCGAGGCCGATGCCGCCGAACTGCCCCTGCCCAAGCGAACTCCCGCGACCCGTCGCGATTGCCGTGTTCATGCCGATCACTCGGCCATACACATCCGCGAGCGGACCCCCGGAGTTTCCGGGGTTGATGGCCGCGTCGACCTGAATGAAGTTCTCGTAGTCGACATCCGAGAGGCCCGCGCTGCGCCCGACCCCTGAGACGATGCCGGCGCTCATGGAAAATCGGAACTCGAAGGGCGATCCAAACGCGAACACCATTTCGCCTTGTGTGGGCATGTCGAGCGACCGCTGCGCAGGCGTGAGGTCATCGGCCTCGATGCGCAGAACCGCGATGTCGGTCTTTAGGTCGAGACCAATCAAGTCGGCTTCGACGATCTCTCCGGAACTCAGTTGCGCTTCGATGCGGTTGGCACCGTCGACAACATGCGCGTTCGTCACGACGTGACCGTCGGGGTCGTAGATCCATCCAGAGCCCGCAGTCGTGAAGGTTCGCGGTCCGGAGCGGCTTGCCTGCAGGCCGCTCGCGTGCAGCGAGACGACCGACGGCTCGACAGCCGACGCGAGATCTCGCGTGGCCTGGTTGAGCTCCTCAAGCACCGTGGTCTTGCTCAGGCGCGTTTTCGCAGCCATCATCTCGGCGTCGATGCGAGCCTTCGTCGACTCGCGCACGAGCCTCGGCGTCACGAAGAGAACCAGGAGCGCAGCAACCGCCACGATCGCTGCGGGGACAAGCGTCTGGATCCTCATGCAGGTCGTCCCGCGGCGGACCCGCCGCGCCCCTCAACGGCCTCCAAGAACTCGGAGCGTTCACGGTCGCTCATCGCGTACGGGTGCGCGCCGAGGTCTCTCGTCGACACCCGTTGCCTCCAGCCCTGCGCCGCCTGCGCAATCGCGGTGCCCACTTGGGCCCCCGGAGCTGCAAACGCTGGCTGCCAAGGCGTCATCCCGAGAAGATCCTGCAGCACGATGACCTGCCCGTGACACGACGGACCCGCGCCGCAACCGATGACGGGAATCCGAGACTCGCGCACGATCGCATCCGTGACCTCGGCGGGCGCCGCCTCGACGAGGAGCATCGTCGCGCCAGCCTCGGCGAGCGCGCGCGCATCGTCGAGGAGCGCAAGCGCCGCCGAAGCGGTCTTGCCAGCGGCGTAGTAGCCGCCCTGCAACTTCGCGTGCTGGGGACGAGATCCAATGTGTGCAATGACCGGAATCCCAGCGCGTGCCATTTTCGCCACGAGCGGTACGAAGGAGCGGTCCACTTCAAGTTTGACAAGGTCAGCCAGGCCCTCGGTCATGAAACGACCCGCGTTACGAATCCCCTCGGCATCATCGGCCTGATAGCTCATGAATGGCATGTCAGCCATGACGAGCGAGTTGGGCGCGCCGCGCTTGACCCCCGCGGTAATGGCAATCAGGAACTCGAGCGGCGTGTGCATGGTGCCGGGGAACCCGAGGATGACTTCGCCCGCGGTGTCGCCGACGAGCAGGATGGGTATGCCCGCGGCCTCGAGCCATCGCGCGGTCGTCGCGTCGTAGCAGGTCAGACACGCGAAGGGCTCGCCCTCGCGCACCATCCTGGCAATCGACCGCAGCGTTGTTGCGGGGGTACAGGTCGCCTTCGGGGAGCCTGACTCACGAGTTTGCGGGATGTGTGGTGCGGACATGTGCGGGGTGGCTTTCGACGCGGTCAAAGTAGCAGTTCACGCCTCGGGGGCGCCAGCCGCGAACCGTCCGACCGATCCGCGGATCGGATTGAGAACGGCATTGTCGCGACCGAGCACAAGAAGGTCGGCGATCTCGATGGCCTCGCGGAAGGACTCCTGCGCCCGTTCAAAATCCTCGCAGTTCGAGAGGACTCGCCCCTGCTCGAGGTGATCCTGCGACGCAATGGCATCCCCTGTGATGAGGATCGTCGTCGAAGGCGTCGCCAACAGCAGTCCCGTGGTCCCACAGGTCACGCCCGGCAGTGGGAAGAGATCGACTCCCTGGCCGAATGAGTCCGGCGCATCCCTTACCTTTTTCGTTTCCTTCAGCTGCGCGCGATCGGACTCCGACATCCACCACGCCGCCTTCGCGAAGAGCGCGATGCCGAGGTAGTGCGACGGATCGCGGCTCGTCAGAAAGACATCGGTGATCGCGTCGGGCACGACATTCGTTCTCGACTGCATGCGTGGCAGCAGGATCTGCGGCGGCAGCGACGGATTCACGATGATCTTTCGGTCGCCGACCTCGATGAGCGTGGTCGTCGCGTGCGCCTCGCGTGCGGGCGCGCGCTCGCCCCAGAGTGGGTTCGCGCCCAGCGTGCCGATGGAGATCACTCTGAACTGCACCATCGCGCTGCCTCAGTCGCTCTGGACTTCGATCGCGAGCCGCTTGAGCGGCCGCGCCGGGTCGGCCATTCTTGCGCGGATCGCGTCGACGACACTGGAAGGCACGAAGGGGCGAAGTTTCTCGCTCGAACCCCCGAAGGCCGCAATCTGTCGGATAAGGCTTGAACTCAGAAAGGCGTACTCCTCTCCGGTGACCACGAAGACGGTCTCGATTGCGGCCACCTGCCGGTTTGTGATCGCGAGTTGACACTCGCTAGCAAGATCCGTGACATGGCGGATACCGCGGATGATGCCTGCCGCGCCGAGGCCGCGCGCAAAGTCGACCGTCAGGCCCGAGTAGGTCGCGACGGATACTCGCGCGAGGTCGGGCTCGCGTCGGACGATCTCGCCGACGAGCGGCTCGAGGAGCGCCACTCGTTCCTCGACCGAGAAGAAGTCCGCCTTGTCGGGGTTCCGTCCCACGGCAACAACAACTTCGTCGAACAGGCCGCGCGCGCGCGCGAGGACGTCGAGGTGCCCGAGCGTGACCGGGTCAAACGAACCGGGGTAGACCGCAAGGTGGTGGCGGGCGTGGGAGACGGCCATGCACCAAGTCTAGGGGGCGGACTTGCGGCGAAAAACTTGCTCAAGTCACTTGCGTGGGACTTCGGGAATCCAATGATGTCCGTGCGGTCGCGGATGTGCGCGGCCTGAGGAGGCGGATGAGGGCACCGCAAGGAAGCCCGCAATGGACAACCCTGGATCGGCCTCGACTCGGAACTGCCTCCCCGAGCGAGGCCTTTTTCATTGTGACGACGCGCGAGCTTGCGCGGCTCAGGCCGGCGCCGGCAGCAACTGCCCGAGGATGGCGCGGAAGTTCTCGCCAAACACAAAGTTGTGTTCGGGAAGTTCGATCCCCGACATGTTCTTGTCGACATGGCTGAACAGGATCTCGGCCCGACCAATCTCCACCCATCCGCCCCCGCGATGATCGAACCGACTGATGGTGCCAAGTGTCGACGCGCCCGCACCGTCGATGCGATCGATTGTCGCGTCGTAACGAATCGACTGGCCCGGGGCGACGTCGCTATCGAACGACGCATGCGTGACCTTGGCGAGGATCACCTTCTCCGAGAAATTGCGCACGCTGCCGACGAGGATTCCCGCCGTCTGCGCCATCCCCTCAAGCATGAGACTCGCGGGCATGATCGGCTGCGCGGGGCCAGCAGCGTCGGCATCGAAGTGCTGGTGGAGATGTTCTTCGGCGAGGCTGACATTCTTGATCGCCACGAGCCGTCGGTGCGGCTCGTGTTCGAGAATGGAATCGATCCAGAGCCAGCGCATGCGGCGCTCTAGGCGGCCGGCGTGGACTGCAGTTTCCGACTGACGAAGTCGACGAGGCTGCCGACCGTGAACACCTCAGACACCTTTTCCAGACGCGGATCGGCAGAAAACCCGGAGAAATCCACATGCGGCATGCGCGCCTTGAGCAGCGCGAGGCCGTCCGCGGTCACCTTGCCGTCCTGCACGAACTTCGGGTCGTTGATGTTGTCTGGGAACAGCTCACCCGGAGCGATCTTGAAACCGAATGACTTCTCCAGACGGAACACAATGTCGAGGAAGTCGATCGACTCCGCGTGAAGGTCCGTTGTCAAGCGCGCGGTCGGCGTGACTTCGTCGTCATCGACCCCGAGCGCATCCACCAAGACTTCGCGCACCTTCCACAAAACTGTCTCGCGGCTCATCGTCAATGCAAACCTCCTCGTGGACTCATCGGACTCCCGCCGGCGGCGCCGTGCGGATGGGTCGCATTGTAAAGCGACCGCTGACGGCTGTGTCCGTCGCGGCCGCTGAAGCGGACACCCCGCGCAGCACCGTGCCGATGGCCTTGAAGGACACGCGGCCGTCCTCGTGAGCCTTGTCGAGTGTGACCTCGCACCGCAGGGCGTCCCCAGGACGAACGAAACTGCCGTACTTGAGCGCCCGGACTTCGCCGAGCACCATGCGGCATGGCGCACCGGCCGTCCGCTGCGCGAGGACGAGCCTCGAGGACTGCACAAGAGCCTCGAGCATGAACACCCCCGGAAGCACATGGAACCCCGGGAAGTGGTCCTGCAGGTACTCCTCCGCAAGGCTCACATTCTTTAGGGTCACGGCGCACTGCGCGCTGCATTCGAGGACTTGGTCGACCAACCGAAAGTGCATGTTTCCTAAGCGTAAGTGATTCCCCCGCGCCTGTCCTGCCGATGTCCTGTGGATGGCACGGAAACCGGCGTCGGCTGTCTCACGCCCCAGCGGCGATGCCAAGGAACTTCCTGCGGCCACCGCGACTCGAAAGGTCCTCTGGCTCGCCGGAGCCGCGGCGTGGGTCTATCTCTTCACGGCGCTCGCGAGTTTCTCAACGACTGACTGGCCGAGCCACACTGTCGCCACGCAGACCGTGCCCCCTGCCAACCTAGGCGGCACCGTCGGTGCGGTCCTTTCTTACGGGCTCTACGAGGCACTCGGATTCGGCGTCTGGATGCCGATGCTGTGCGCCGCGTACGCACTCGCCGTGATCGCAAGCGGCCGCGCCATCCCGCACCCGATTGTGCGCTCGATCGGCGCGCTTCTTGCGATGCTCGGCGTCTCGTCCCTGCACGCGCTCTGGTTCGCCGGCGTCGGCTCGCTCGCCGGTGCCGAAGCTGGGCTGCTCCCTGGATGGATGGCGGACCAATTGTGGGTTCGGTTCGGTCCCATCGGATCGAGCATCTGGGTGCTCAGCGGATGCCTGATCGGCTTTCTAATGGCCATCGATGAGCTTGTGCTGGCGATCCCTGGCGCGCTCGTCAAGGCCGCGAATGCGCTCGAACCAGTGTGGGCTTTCGACTACCGGGGCTTCATGGCACGACATGTGTTCACGCGCCCTGAGTCCCAGTTGCAGCCGGCGGTTGCCGTCGGCGGGTGTCTTGATGGGGCGGAGCTTGAGGCTGAAAAGGGAGGCGCGGAAGGCGCCCTGGCCCGTCGCCGCCGCCTGCTGCAGCAGTCGCGGCAGGCGGCGACGGCGGCCAGTCTTGGGACTGTGATCGAATCGGAGGAAGGCGCCGAATCCACTGACGCGTACCCGATCGAGGCCAAGGGCAGCGAGCCGACGCAGGCCGAGCCCCCCGCGCCCGTTCGCGCGGTTCTCTCGAACGAGGACCTTCGTTCGCGCATCGCCAAGATGCCCGTGCGCATGACCTGTTCCGAGAAGATTGTTGCACGGGATCAGGACATTCCGCGCGATGTCGACTACACGGGCTACAAGTTCCCGACGCTCGACCTCCTCGACGATCCCGAGTCGAACTTCTCGCAGCGCATGGAGGTTTTTGTGCGCGAACAGGCGGGAATCCTGACGGAAACGCTCAGGATGTACCAGCTCGACGGCGAGGTCGTGGGCATCGAGAGCGGCCCCGTGGTCACGCTCTACTCGGTCGAACTCGCGCCGGGAACGCGCGTCGCGCGACTCGAAACCGTGGCCAAGGACCTCGCGCGCGCCCTGAGCGCTCCCAACATCCGAATCATTGCGAACATGACGGGGAAGACCGCGGTGGGCATCGAAGTGCCCAACCGACAGAAGGAAAAGGTCCGACTCAAGGAGCTCATGTCGGGCGGCCAGGCCGAGGGGATGCGCCTTCCCATGTTCCTCGGCAAGGACAGTTCGGGCGAGCCGCTCGTGCTCGACCTGACGCGCATGCCGCATGTGCTCATCGCGGGCACGACCGGCTCGGGCAAGAGCGTTTGCATGAACTCGATCATCATGAGTTGGCTCTACACCAAGAGACCCGACGAGCTCAAGCTCGTGCTCGTCGACCCCAAAATGGTGGAAATGAGCCAGTTCTCCGACATTCCGCACCTCATGGCTCCCGTCGTCACCGACATGAATCAGGCAGCCGGGATCCTTGAGTGGACGGTCACAAAGATGGAAGAGCGCTACGACCTCTTCCGCCGCTCGGGGGTGCGCGACATCGCGGGGTTCAACGGTCTCGAAGAGTCGGAGCTCTACTCGCGCCTGGGGCTGACCGACGATGTCGAGCGCGCCCGCGTGCCGAAGAAGCTCCCCTACTTGGTGTTCGTCATCGACGAACTCGCCGACCTGATGCTGACGAACAAGGAGGTCGAACTCCACATCGTCCGCATCGCCCAGAAGGCTCGGGCAGTCGGGATTCACTTGGTCTTGGCGACCCAGCGACCGCAGGCGAATGTCGTCACCGGCCTCATCAAGGCGAACATGCCCTGCCGCATCGGCTTCAAAGTCGCCAGCGGCATGGACAGCCGGATCGTCCTCGATCAGAAGGGCGCGGAACTGCTTCTTGGACAGGGTGACATGATGGTCTTGACGCCTTCGAACAGCGAACTTCGTCGCTCGCAGGGCACCCTCGTGACCGACGGCGAGACCCGCAAGGTGGTCAATTTCCTCAAGGATGTCGCCGGCCCGAGCTTTGAGCAAAGTCTCCTTGCCGTAAGGACTTCCGTGCAGGGCGACCCAACTGAGGGCGGCGAGATGGACCCCAACCAGCGCGACCCCCTCTTCGACAACGCCGTCGAGATCCTGATCGAGACCGGTCGCGGCTCAGTCAGCCTGCTGCAGCGTCGGCTCGCCATCGGGTACGGGCGCGCATCGCGGCTTGTCGATCAGATGTCGATGGCCGGAATCCTCTCCGACCACAAGGGTTCCGTCGCCCGCGAGGTGCTCATCTCCGCTGAGGAGTGGGCACGCATGCGCGCGATGGAAGCTGGCGATTCGGGTGACTCGTCGGACTCATCCGAACCCGCTCGAACGGTCGAACCCATCGACGAGACTTGAAATTTTTCGTGTTGGCGGGCCCCTGCGCCCTTGCGGACGGCCGTCCATCGTGTGTAATGACACCCAACTTGTGATTGGACGGGCCCTAGCTCGGCTCGAGACGCCCCGAACGGATTCCCGGCGCTCGACACTTGACTAAGGAGACGAGCATGGCCCACCAAGGAAGGGTGTCCGATGGCCTCCACGCAGCAACCCGCGACCGCTCCAACCTACGACCTGCGCCGCTTCGATGGCAGCGTGCGCAAGGGACTCACGCCAATGCAGATTCGTGCAATGGCGACCGCCGGCGATCTCTACACAGATGACTTCCTTACGCGCAGCGGGTTGACCCAATGGCGCAGCGCTGCCGCGCTCGAAGGACTGCCCGTGCGAAAGCGCGTGCCCGCGGCGCGGACGGAGTTGAAGCCTGCGCTTCCGGCGCCTGCGGGGCCGACGGCAGGAGAACTCGCGGCGCTCAAGGACCAGCTCGTGGCGGCACTGGCCGCGCGGGATTCGCTTCGCCAGGACCTCGCCACCGTCGAGACCGAGCGCAACGGCCTCGTGACCACCTGCGAAGCGCTCACGGCGGAACGAAGTCGAACGAGCCGAGAGCGCGACGATGCCGCCGCGGCGCGGCTGAGCGTCGTAACCGAGCTCGAGAGTGTGCGGATTCAGCTGCAGCGCACCGTCGAAGATGTCGAGGTGTTGACCGGAGAGGGCGCGGCCCATGAGGCGGCACTCGCGGGAATGACACGGAGGGTCGGTGATGCCGAGCGCGAGGTCGAGCAGATTCGCGACGCGGCAAGGCGATCAGCGGCGTCTGTGGAAGCCGCGCACCACGAGCGCGTCGCCACGCTGCTCGAGCGGGCGGAAACGGATCGGCGCGAGTCGGCACTGGTCTTCGAGCGCGACCTCGCGGCGATGCAGGGGCGCGTCGACGCCTTGCGCCACGAGCTTGAGACCCACCCAGATTCGGGCCTTCGCGTTGAGTTTGATGCGCTTTCGAGAGAACGAGACGCAGCACTTGCGCGCGCGGCCGACGCGAGTTCGGATCGCGAAGAACTTGTCGCGGCCCTTGGGCACGCGCAAGACTCGCTTCGCGTGTCCGATGACCTCCGGCGCGCACTCGAAAAGGGTGCCGCGGCAGCGAAGGCGTCGGTGCACGATCACTCCGCCGAGGTTTCGCAGTTGAAGGCCGCGATGCACGCCCTTCAGACCCAGCACGCGAATGCGGTCCAACGCGCCGTGGCAGCTGAGGAGGCGTCCGTCATCGCCGCTCGCGTGCAGGACGAGGCGCGTGGGTGGGTGGCTCGGGCCACCGAACAGCGCGACGCGGCGATCCGCACACGCGATGCACTCGCTGCCGAACGCGATGGCGCCTTCGCGGAGCGGGACGCCACGCGACTGGCCGTCGGGGCCACGCAAACAGACCTCGTGAAGGCGCGCCACGAACTCGACGCGACGCTCCGTGACGCTGCGTCGCTGCGTGACGCGCTCACGGCGCAGACAAGCCGCGCCGCCGGACTCGAGGGAGCCCTCGCCACGGCGCAGGGGCATGGAGCGGAACTTGAGACGATGCGCGATGAACTCGCCACGCGCTGCGAAGGACTCCACTCGGAACTTGCGGCGATGCGCGAGAGTGCGGACGCGCTGCGCAGCACCTGTGACGACATGCGCACTCGCCTCGACGAGTCAGCCGCAGCGCACGGAGCCTTGGCCGGCGAGCGCGATGCTTCGCGCGCTGAGTGTGCGGCGATCGCCGACGACCTCGCGCAGGCTCGAGAGGCATCGACGGCGGCGGCACAACGCGCGATTTCTATCGAGCGGGAACTCGCCGCCGAGAAGGGGAAAATCGTGGCCCGCGACGAACTCATCTTCCGCGAGTCGCTCCGCACGGAGGAGCGTGAGTCGGAGATCCGCCGACTCTCCGGCGCGATCGCGGGACTCAATGCCGACCTTGACGGCGAACGACGGCGAGCGGAGGATGCGCTCGCTGGGGTCGCTCGACTTCAGAGCGACACGGCGGCGGCGCGGGCAGAGGCCGAGGCCCGCAGTGTCCAGGTAGCTGAAGCTCATTCCGATCTCGATCGACTGCGCAAGCTTGAGCACGCCGCACGCGCGGGCCTTGCAGCGTCGAGCGCTGAGCGCGACCAGATCGCGTCGGCGCTCGTGACCGCGAACGCTGAGATCGTCGCCCGAGAACAGCAAGCTTCGGCGGAGCGAGGCCTTCGTGAACAGGCGGAGGCGAGTTCGCGCCAACTCCTCGCGAGCTACGAAAAGCTCGCCGACGAGACGGCACGGCGCATCACCGACCTCGAGGTCAAGCTCAACGAGTCGGCCCACTTCGCGTCGTCCATTCAGATCCGCGAGGAGCACGCGCTGGCGTCACTGGCAGAGGCGCACGGGCAGGCGAAGGTCGTCGCGCAGAAACTCGCGAATGTCGAGGAGCAGCGCGCGGCCGTCGTCCGTGATCGTGACTCGTTCGCCAAGCAGGCCAAGGCCGAGGCGAGCGCTCGTGCCGCGGCCGAAGACAAGATCAGTGGCGCGAATGAGCGGGCCGCGAAGGCGGAGCGCGACGGCCGCCACACGATCGAACGGGCCGTGCAAGCAGCGATGATCGCACTCGGGGGCTCGAAGCAGCGGCTCGACGAGGACTACGCGAAGTCGCGCGCCGAGATCGAGGTGCTCGAGCAACTCGTGGCAGAGTCCACCCAGCGCATCATCGCCGCCGGCGGCATCGTCCCGGGCATTCCACTCATGCCGCGTGAAGCGGTGGCCGCGGCCAAGGCTGCTGCGGACGCGGCGGCACTCATTGCCGCGCAGAACGCCGCGATGCCGCCTGCCACACCGAAGCCCCAGACTCCGACGCGAACCGATGCGCCGACTCGACCCCAAGGTCCGCCAGTCACCTTTCGCATGATCGACACCGTGGCGGGCGAAGCTGGGTCGGCCCGAGGGGCTGCGCGCAATGGCGGTGCTCAGCATCCGGCTCCTCCATCGCGCGCCGCCGCAGCACCGACGCTGGGCCGTTTCGGTGGTCAGCGCGAACGCGTTTCGCAGCCGACAACTCGGTCCGAAGGCGCCTCGGACGACGATTCCAGTTCCCCGCCCGGAGAACGAGGAAGCGCACCACCAGAATCACCGCGGACTCGCCGCGCTGTCGCGTCGCTCGATGCCCTTTGGATCGACGACCACGACGCCAACCACACGGCCGAGATGCCGGTGAACAGTGCGGCTCTCCTTGCGCTCACGGCGCTCGGGGTGACGGTCACGGGGTCGCTCGCGGCGATTCCAGACTTTCTTCGTCTCGATCTGCGCGGTGCCTTCGTCGGGATCGGGCTCTGGATCGCCGCCGCCGTCGGTGCCGTCGGACTCGTGCAGGTGGCGGCGTGCCGTTGCACTCCGATCCTCGCGCGGCGCATTCCGTTCCTCGGCGCCTTGCTGGCAATCGGGGCGCCGCTCGCGGGACTTCTCGGCAGTGCTGTGACGCCGGTGGCTGTAGCAGCGATGTTGTGCATCGCGGCCATGCCATGGGTCGTCGCCTACGCGGCATGGCCCGACATGCGCCTCCTCGCGGCACTTTCTCGGGTGCCGTCTGCGGAACACTCCGCGAGTGTCTTCGACCGCCGGGGGGCGTGGGCCGCCAGGATCGCTGCGTTCTTATCGTTGGCGTCGGTGGCGATGCTGCTCATGCCTGGAACCGGTGGAGGATCGCGCGGTGTCGAGGCGGTCGGCAGCGTGGGCGCTGCGCTCTTTGGACTCAGCGTCGTGGTGCTCTCTCTGATCCCAGCGTGGCGTCACACCGCGGTGATCCCGGCGTGGGGTGCGACCATGGTCGCTCTCGGGAGCGCGATTGCGACAGCGCACACCCCGTCCGCCCAGCTCCACCTCGCCTTGGCCGTTGTTGGATCCTGCGCGGCGGCGAGCGTGGCGGCAGCGTGCCGCAGCGAGCGCGCACGGCGAATGCTCGTCGAACTTGCCGACCACGAGGCCCCCGCACTCGTTGCGCACGAACGCGTGTTTGGGGCGACGGCGATGGCTGCGAGCGCGGTGCTGCCCGTGGTGGCTGCACTGGGCGCGTGGAAGCTCACCCTCGGCCGATCGCGCCGCGCGGAGAGCCAGCTCCGTTCGCTCGTCGACTTTGAAGTGTGGGCCGGCATCCTCATGTCGATTGCACTCCTCGCGGGCCTCGCGGCTCCTGTCGCCGTCGGATTCTCGCCGCTTGCAGGGATCGCGATCGCGCATGCCGCGATGTGCGTTGGTGCAGCGTGCTCCATCGCGATGGATCGATTCGTGCGCTTCCCCGCGCCAATGCGGCTGCTCTCGTGCCCGCCGCACGGACTCGAGTTGCCGGTGCCACTCGTGACAGTGCAACGCACGGCCGCCCACTCACCGCACCGACCCATTGCCCACCCGTGCGCGACGCCCGGATGGGCGCTCATTGATGTGGTGCTCGGAGTCGCCGCAGTGTGGCTGATGACGCGCGATCAGGACTGGGCATGGTCGATCGGTCCAGCGATGGGGCTCGCTGCATGGCTCCCGTCATTCGTTGCCTCGCGCACGCGCCATCAAGACGCGCTCATCATCGGCATGCTCGCCTCGGCCATGCTGGTAGGACTTGCCTTCATCGGCCTGATCACGATCGATGGCGCTGCCCCGCAGAGCCATCTCATCCTTGCGGCGATCGCAGGGGCATCCCTGGGCATGTGGGGACTGCTCCTCGCGTGGGCGATCGCTGGCGCGCGGCACATGGCGACATCCGCGCGCGGCGGAATCGACGCACGGCTCGATGCCTCGGGAGATCCCGCGGCGCCCGAGGAGTGTCCGATGACGGTGAGGGCGCGCGATCAGGCGATGCGCCGCATCGCCATCGGATGCTGCGCGCTCGCCATGGCGGCAGCGGCAGTCGATGGACTCCAGCTCGGTGGTGGTGCGGTATGGGGAGGACCCGCGATCGGCAGCGCGATCGCACTCGTCGCCACCGCCGTCGTGGCCTGCATGATCGCACTCTTGCCGCTTGAGCGGCTCATGCCGCTGGCCCGTCGAGTTCGGGCCGCCCTCTTTGCTGTCGCGGCGATTGCCGCGGTGCCGCTTGTCCTTGGCGCAGCGGCGCACGGTGTCTTGGACACGATCCGCGAATTGCCGTTTGCCATCGCCGCATCGACGCTCACCTTCGTCGCCGGTGCTGTGCTCTCTGGACTCGTGATCTGCGCACCGCGCGCCTTCACGAGACCGTCACGCGCCGCTTCATCCTCGCACCGTTTGCGACAACCCAACCCGCAACTCCAAGGAGCATGACATGAACCCCGAGACCATCCGCACAGGCATCGACGCTGCGATCGAACAGGCCGAGAAGGGATGGCGAGAGGGAGGCATCCCCATCGGGAGCGTTCTGCTTGATGCGAGCGGCGCCATCGTCGCCCGCGGCCACAATCAGCGTGTGCAGTCGGGCGACCCCACCGCGCACGCCGAAGTCGACTGCATTCGAAAGGCCGGTCGCCGACGCGATTGGCCGCGACTCACGCTTGTCTCGACGCTGTCACCATGCCCGATGTGCTCGGGCACGGCGATCCTCTTCAAGATCCCGCGCGTCGTGATCGGCGAGAACCGCACCTTCATGGGCGCCGAGGACTGGATGCGCCGCTGCGGCATCGACCTCACACTCTTGGACGACCCACGCTGCGTGGCGCTCATGGAGCGGATGAAGCGTGAGAAGCCCGACCTCTGGGCCGAGGACATCGGCGAGTAGTTCACCGAGGTACGAGCGTCACGACGCGAGCGTGGCGCGAAGCCCGCCCACAAAGTGCTCCACCGGCGCATAGCCGATGAGATCGCGCGCGCGGTCGATGGACGCGAGGCTGTCACGCACATCACCCCGACGCGTGGGTTCGAAGCGCGCTTCAATCCGCAGACCCAGGATCCTGTTCATCTCCGCGAGAAGGTCAAGGAGCGAAAACTTCGCTCCACAGCCGATGTTCACGACTTCGCCTGAAAGTCCGCGCGCGGCCGAGGCGGCGAGCAAGTTGGCGTGCACCGCGTTCTCGACGAAGGTGAAGTCGCGCGTCTGCAAGCCATCGCCGAAAATGGTCGGAGATGTCCCCTGCCGCAGCCACGCGGCGAACCTCGGAATCACGGCGGCGTACTGCGAGTCGGGTCGCTGCCTCGGACCGAAGATGTTGAAGTAGCGAAGGCTGATCGAGGAGATTCCGTAGCAGGTGCTCCAGGCGCGGCACAGGTGCTCGCCCTCGAGCTTTGTCACCGCATAGGGCGACAGCGGATCTGGCGACATCGTCTCGATCTTGGGGAGCGTCGGTGTGTTGCCGTAGGCCGAACTCGACGCCGAGTAGACGACACGACGCACCTTGGCCGCGCGCGCGGCCTCCAGGACTCGCATCGTGCCGGTGGCGTTGCACTCTTGGTACTTCGCTGGGCTCTCGAGTGACGCCGGGACCGACCCGAGTGCCGCGAGGTGAAAGACCACTTCAGCGCCGTCGAAGGCTTGTTCGAGCGCCGCCGCATCGAGGATGCTGCCCTCGACGAGTGTGACTCGCGACGAGCACCCCTCGAGGTTTTCTCGGCGCCCATTGACGAGGTTGTCGATCACGGTGACCCGCGCACCGAGCGCATCGAGCCCTCGACACAGATGCGAACCGATGAAGCCCGCACCCCCCGTCACACACACCCTCCGGTCGCTGAACTTCGGTCGGTGCTGGTCGAGCCAGACCAAAGGTTACGTCGCCTTCCACGCGGCCTTGAACGACTTCATGGCGGCCATGAACTTCTCCTCAAGACCCTTGAACGAACGCGCCGACTCAAGCTCGGCGCGCAGCGCTCGCTGGGATCCGCGGAAGTAGTCGAGGAGGTCGCGCTCGAACTGCGGCACCTTGTCCTTGGCCACATCGTCGAGGAACCCCTTGGAGCCAGCGAAGATCGAGACGCACTGGTCGATGGTGTCGAACGGTGTGTACTGCCCCTGCTTGAGGAGTTCGACCATGCGCGCGCCGCGCTCGAGCTGCCGAGTGCTCGCGGGGTCGAGTTCCGTGCCCAACTGCGCAAACGCCTCAAGCTCACGGAATGCCGCAAGGTCAAGCCGCAGCGAGCCGGCGATCTCCTTCATGGCTTTGATCTGCGCGGCACCGCCCACGCGGCTCACGGAGATACCGACATTGATGGCCGGTCGAACGCCTGCCGAGAAGAGTTCGGGCTGCAGGTAGATCTGCCCGTCCGTGATCGAGATCACATTGGTCGGGATGTACGCCGAGACATCGCCCTCCTGCGTCTCGATGATTGGGAGCGCCGTCAGCGACCCGCCACCGTTTTCCTTGGAGAGCTTGGTCGAACGCTCAAGAAGGCGCGAGTGCAGATAGAAGACATCGCCAGGATACGCCTCGCGACCGGGCGGACGACGAAGGAGCAGCGAGAGTTCGCGGTACGCGACGGCTTGCTTCGAAAGGTCGTCGTAGACGCACAGCACATGCTTGGGGCCCGTGTACTTGGCATCCTTCCCCTTCCACATGAAGTACTCGCCCATCGCGCACCCTGAGTAAGGGGCGATGTACTGCATCGGCGGCGACGAAGACGCGCCGGCATTGACCACGATCGTGTAGTCCATCGCGCCGTGCTTGCGCAGAAGGTCAACAACACCGGCGACCGTCGAGTCCTTCTGGCCGACAGCGACATAGATGCACACGACCGCATCTGGGGTGCCCCAGTACTGCTTCTGGTTGATGATGCAGTCGAGGCAGATGGCGGTCTTGCCCGTCTTGCGGTCGCC
>SXGT01164047.1_pt1 | contig 15757 bp, 19 predicted proteins | sample 3176221 | NCBI WGS metagenome assembly SXGT01 (sample SAMN11356862, study PRJNA531348) | freshwater metagenome | isolation source: freshwater sample F1-120 | place: China: Fuxian Lake, Yuxi | collected 2017-12-25
AACGCCGTGAGCGCGCTCATGGGCGCCGCGTACGGCTCGTGCGGCGAGCGCTGCATGGCCATCCCGCTCGTCGTCGCCGTCGGAGACGCCACGGCCGACGCTGTGGTGGCGGGGCTCGCGGCCGAGATCGCGAAGATGAAGGTCGGTCCCGGCACGGACGCGCGCAACGACATGGGCCCGCTCGTGACGAAGCCGCACTTCGAGAAGGTGAAGGCCTACGTCGACCAGGGCGTGAAGGAGGGCGCCACCCTCGTCGTCGACGGGCGCGGCATCAAGGTGCCCGGCCACGAGAACGGCTTCTTCCTCGGCGCGTGCCTCTTCGACCACGTGAAGCCCGAGATGGTCATCTACCGCGAGGAGATCTTCGGCCCTGTCCTCGGGGTCGTGCGCGTGAAGACGCTCGAGGAGGCGATGCGCCTCATCGACGATCACGAGTACGGCAACGGCACGTGCATCTTCACGCGCGACGGCGAGGCCGCGCGTTACTTCTCGGATCACATCCTCGTCGGCATGGTCGGCGTGAACGTGCCGCTCCCCGTGCCGGTCGCGTACCACTCCTTCGGTGGCTGGAAGCGATCCCTGTTCGGGGACCTGCACGCGTACGGGCCGGACGCGGTGCGCTTCTACACGAAGCGAAAGACCATCACGCAGCGGTGGCCCTCGGCCGGCGTGCGCGAGGGCGCGGTGTTCTCGTTCCCGTCCGTCAAGTAGCGGACGGGAGGACGCTGAGAGGGGCTTGCGCGGGCAGCCCTCCGGGCGCGAGCTCCGTCATGCTTCCTCTCCGCAACGGCGTGCTCCTCGCGGTCCTCGCGCTTCTCTCCTGCGCACCCGCGTGCTCGACGTCCTCCCCCTCCACGCTCGCCGCCGCCGCCGCCGGCACGACCCCGCCGTCGACGCGGCGATCCCGTCGCTGGCGGACGCCTCCGCTCCTCGCTCCGAGGCCTGCCTCGCGCAGGACGCGAAGCCCAGGCGGCGCTCGACAACGCGCGGACGAGCCCGAACGCGATGCTGGTCGTGCGCAACGATGTGTGCGAGACCTCCGTGTACGTCAGCGGCGACGCCGCGAACGCGACGACCACCTCGCTGTGGCGGATCATCCTCGGAGACGTACGCGCGCCGTAGCGTGTCTGCGGTTCTGCCGTCCGCTGTCCGCTTTTTCCCGCGCGCAAACGTGCTAGACTGCGCGGATCCGATGGTACCCCACTCGAGGCCCCTCACCGCGATCCTGACCGCGTGCGCGTCCGTGGTGGCGTGCAGCGGCGCGACCACCACCCCGCCGCCGCCGAAGAAGGCGCCTGCGCCCGAGGCGAGCGTCGTGTTCCCGGAAACGGCCGTGCCCGCGGGCCGCGAGTCCACGCAGTGTGTGGTGCTCCGGCTCGGGAACGAGAAGCCCGCGCACATCGGCTCGATCCGGAACGCGCTCGGGGACGGCTCGCACCACCTCATCGTGTATCGTGTCGCCGACACCGTCGAGCAGCGCACGCCCTTCTCGTGCAAGCCGTTCGCGGACACGCTCGACCCCGAGCGCGGCTCGCCGCTCATGATCACGCAGAAGAAGGAGGACACGCTCACACTCCCGCCGGGCGTCGCGTTCTCGATCGACGCCAACCAGATGCTCCGCCTCGAGATGCACTACATCAACGCGTCGCCCGTGCCGAGGATCGTCACGGCGAAGTCGACGCTCGTGCCCATCTCGGACGATGACTTCAAGGACGAGGCGTCGTTCCTGTTCATCGGCAACCCGGACATCAACATCCCGCCGAAGTCGCAGGCGAAGCTCGGCCCGACGTTCTTCGTCGTGCCCGAGGAGCTCGCCGGCGTGAAGTACTTCGCGATGACCGGCCACGAGCACGAGCTCGGCACCAACGTTCAGGTCGCCGCCGCCACGAGCGCGAACGACCCGGGTCGCATGGTGTACGACGTGCCGAACTGGAGCTGGAGCGAGCCCAAGACGGAGGTGTTCTCGGAGCCCTTCACCCTCCCCAACGGCGGCGGCTTCCGCTTCACGTGCACGTGGAACAACACGACGGATCACACGGTCCGCTTCGGCGAGTCGGCGAACGCCGAGATGTGCTTCTTCTGGGCGTACTACTACCCGAGCCAGGGCGCGCGCGTGTGCATGCACACCGCGCGGCTCAACGCGCCGGCCGGGAAGGACATGTGCTGCCCGGGCGACGCGCTGTGCGGCTTCGCCAAGAGCCTCGGCTCGCCCAAATGAAGCCGGAGGCCCACCCCGTCGGGTAGGCCTCCAGCGGCGGATCGAGCGCGGACCGCTCGGTCAGCCCCGCAGCAGCGCGAGCGCGAGCTGCGGAGCCTGGTTCGCCTGGGCGAGGATCGCCGCGCCGCCCTGCGAGAGGACCTGCTGGCGCGAGAGGGTCGCTGTCTCGTCGGCGACGTCGACGTCGCGGATGCGCGAGTTGGCGGCCGACATGTTGACGCGCATCGTCTGGAGGTTCGAGGTCGTGACCTCGAGCCGGTTCATCGCGGCGCCATAGCGGGCGCGCGACGTGGCGATGCGCGTGAGCGCCCCGTCGACGACGTCGATCGCCGCCTGCGCGTTCGTGGCGGCGCCCGAGAGCGTGGTCGACATGGAGAGGAGGGACGTGAGCCGGAGGCCGCCGAAGGTCACCGTGAGCCGGTCGGCCGTGACGTTGTTGATGCCGACCTGGAAGGCGATGGCCGCCGACGCACGGTTGACCAGCATGACGCCGTTGAACTTCGTGTTCGACATGATGCGCGCGACCTCGAACTGGAGCTGCTTGAACTCGGTCTCGAGGTAGTCGCGGTCGACCGCCTGAAGGCTGCCGTTCGACCCCTGGACCGCGATCTCTCGCATGCGGCCGAGGATGCCGGTGAGCTCTCCGAGCGCGCCTTCCGCCGTCTGCGCCATGCTGATCGCGTCGTTCGCGTTACGCTCGGCGACCACGAAGCTCCGAATCTGCATCTTCATGCTCTCGCTGATGGCGAGACCGGCCGCGTCGTCCTTTGCGCTGTTGATCCGGAAGCCGCTGGACAGCCTGTTGAAGCTGTTCGCCAGCATGGCCTGGTTGCGGGACAGGTTCTTCGCGGTTTCGAGCGCCGCAATGTTCGTCTGGATCAGCATGGTGACATTGACTCCGGTGATTCGGTGGGGTTATGCGGGCGTGGCTTCGCGTGGCGGGGACGTTCGTTGTGGGGGTGCGCGAGCTTGCCGCGGTTGCGCGGGGAGAGCATCGCGAGCTTGCGCCCGAGCTCCCGGGCACCGCTCGATACGACGTTGGCGAGTCTCTCCTCGTGCTCGAGCGCACGATCGGCCGAGACGCGCATGTCGAGGTCGTCGGCCGGGGCGCCCCGGTCGAGCTCGCACATCTCCGCGTAGGTCCAGCCGTCGAGCAGGGGGACCGCGGCCGAGGCCGCGCGGAGGAGCTCCTCGGCCTCCTCGACGCGGCGCCATGCCGCCGACACGCGGCGCGGATCGTCAGAGACCAGGGCACGACGCGCGGCGCGGACGCTGCGGACGAGATCGGTCGCGCGCGACTCGACGACGCCGAGGAGGCGGCCCTGGGCGCGGGCCCAGCGGGCGAGCGTCGCCGGCGGCATGGGGGGAATCGCCTCGCGCGCGGCGGCGGCCAGGTCGTCGGGCCCGATCCGGCGTGGTGACAGCTCGTCGAGCACCTCGCGGAGCGTGCGCTCGCGGAAGCCGCGGATCGACGAGCCGCCCTCGGTGGCGTTGACGAGCGCCGTGTCGCTCCCCGCGAGGGCCTCGCCGAAGACCTCGAACCAGAGGCGGAACGCGTTGAACGACGGCGTCGACGCCACGGTCGCCTCGGGCTCGCCCCAGGCCGGGACCATGAAGAGCTGCTCCTGCTTGGGTGCGGCGCCGAGGGTCGACGCCGCGCGTACGGCCTTCACCGTGTCGTTCCACTCGTACTCGACGGCGCCGTCCCCGATCCGGACGGCGCAGCCGTCGAAGGGGGTGTCCTTTGCGTGCGTTGCGCCGCCGGTGTACGCGAGATCCTGGCCGACGAGCACGATGGGCGAGCACCCGAGCTCGTACGCCAGCGCGAACGCCACCGTGGAGACGCTTCCGCCGACCAGCACGCCGGGGGCGCCCGTCAGCTCCGCGATCGGCGAGAACTGCCGGATACCCTCGTGGAACGGGAGCAGGTGGCCTGCCGAGAGGTCGACGCTGGACGGGTGAGCCGTGAGGCTCGTCGCGCGCACGACGCGCGACAGGAACGACAGGTCTGCCATGTGCTTCGACAGGTCGAGCGCCTCCAGGCTGACCAGCACCTGCGGCTCGACCCCGTGCCGATCGAGCGCGCGACCCGCGACGTCGACCGCGAGCACCAGGCCCTTCTCGCCGGCCTCCCGGAGCAGCTCCACGTTCCGGTCGAGCGACGGGCCCGCGCCCACGATGAACGCCGGCACGTTCTTGTACCTGGCGCGCAGCGCGAGGAAGGGGCTCGTGCGCTCGAGCACGTGGAGGTTGTCGAAGAGGTGCTCGAGCCAGTTCCTGAACCGGGCCTGCCGGGTATTCTCGATGATGTCCGTATCGGCGAGGAGAACGGCGATGTGCTCGTGGAGCTCGTCGAGCTCGGCCCGGTAGAGCTCGGCGTACCCGGGGGTGACGACGAGGTGGCACGACCCCTCCTGCACGAGCTGGGGCCACACCGCGTCGAGCTCCTCGAACGTGGTCACGATCGTGGAACCGCCGAGGTCGGACGGTCCGAGCTCGAGGACGCTGCGGAGCGTGCCTGGCTCGGGCTCGAACACCAGGATGGGCGCGGAGCTGCGGGCACGGACCTCGCGCACGGCGTGGCCCAGGCCAAGGCCGAAGATCACCACGAGCTTCGCTCCGTTATCCTCGAACTTGCCGAAGGTGCGCGAGAGCGCGCGCGCGTCGGGCGGCGCGCCGACGATCTGCCCGTGGACCCGGAGCGACAACGTGCCGTCGTCAGCCGCCACGACCTCGGCGCACGGGTGCGCGTCCAGGACGGCCCGGCGCGTCTTCTGGCCGAGGCCCAGCGCCTCGACGTTGCTCCGGAGGAACCGCTCGGAGAACGTCACGGCTCACCTCCAGTGCCGGGCGCATGGCCCGGCGCGATGCGAACGACCTGCGAGAGCTCCCCGAACGCGCCGTCCGCGTCCCCACCCGCGTCGACGAGCAGCGCCTCCTCGTCGACGCTGGCGGCAGCGGCGAGGCGGTTCGCCTCGACCACGGCGTCGAACACCTCGCCGCGCGCGACGCTCTGGTCCTTCGGCGCGAGGATCGCGAGCCGCACCGACGAGCGGTGGATCTCGGCGACGCTGACCTCGACCGTGCCGACCACGATCCGTTCGCCGATCCGTCGCGAGAACATCAGCATGCCTCACGGCGTTGCAAGCCTCCTGCCAGCGCCCAAGCGACCCGGCGCGCGTCGCTCAGAGCTGCTGCGACGACATGGCGAGGATCTGCCGTGTGACGCCGATCGCCTGCTCGATCCGCTGCTGCAGCGTCACCAGCCGCGAATAAGCTGCGGGGAGGTCCGCGTCCACGAGCCCGTGGAGCGTGGCGGAGAGCGAGGTGACGACCTCGGCGTGCACCGCGTCGGTCACGTCGAGGCGCGAGAGCGTCATGCCGATGCGCGCGCGCGCGTCTACGACCTGACGGTGACTCGCGTCGATCGAGGCGAGCGTGGCGGCCACCTGGTCGGCGTCCCCCGCCTGGAGGGCGGCGTCGAGCGTGTCGAGCGTCTTGAACACGTCCACGCCGCCGGCTGCCGTGAAGGCGGAAGCGCCACTGGCGTTGGCGCGCACGGTCGACCCTGGCGAGATCTCGACGTCGCGCGGGAGGTCGTTGCCCGTGAACGCGCCGAGCGCGGAGAACGGCGGAGTGGCCGTCTGCGTGCCGCCGAAGAGGAACCCCTGCGCTCCCTTGGTGTTCGCGAGCGAGACGAGCTCGCCCTTCAGCGTCGCCACCTCGGTCGCGAGGAGCTTCCTGCCGTCGTCGGACATGGACTCGCTCGACGCGGACATCGTGAGCTCCCGGATGCGGGCGAGGATGTCGGTCGCCGAGGCGAGGGCCGACTCGGACAGCTCGAGGTCGCCGCGCACGTCGCGGATCGTCTCACCGAGGGCTTTCGTCCGGTCGATGCTGGCCTGGACGCGGACGGCGCGCGCGGCCGCGACGGGGTCCTTCGACGGCGTGATCAGCCGCGCTCCGGTGCTCGCCTCCGTCGCGGCGTCGTGGTGCTCCGCCTCGAGCCTCTGTAGGTTCGCCATCGCGGCGTCGGTGCGCATGGCTGTGGAGATCCGCATCCGTCACCTCACAGATCGCGCATCAGGCCAGCGAGGAGGTCGTCCGCCGTCCTGAGCAGCTTGGAGCTCGCCTCGTAGGCGCGCTGGTACTTCGTGAGCGAGATCATCTCCTCGTCCATGTTGACCCCGCTCGTGCTCTCCTTCATCGCCTTGGCCTGCGCGAAGAGGGAGGTGCGGAGGTCGGCCTCGGACGACGCGTCGCGCGCCATCGCGCCCACGGAGTAGACGACGTCGGAGTACGATTCGAGCGCCGTGCGGGACCCGCCTCCCGCGATCTTCGCCGACGAGAGCGCGGAGAGGAGCTGTGCGTTCCCGCCGTCTCCCGCGAGGGCCGTCGGGGCGCTCGCCGCGGCGACGCGCTCGGGGCGGCCCGCCATGTTCGCGTCGAGCGCGAGGGACCAGGCCGCGCCCGCGCCCGGCGTGAACGAGAAGAGGTCCCTGCGGCCGACGCCGTCCAGGCCGTAGCCCGCCTGGTGTTGCGTGTTGATCGCGCTAGCGATGTCGGTCGCGAGCGCGTCGAGGCTCGCGGCCAGCTTCACGAGGTCGTCCTCGCGCACCGTCTTCGCGGCGCCGAGCGTGCCGCCGCCCACAGTCGAGGTGATGTCCCCCGGCGGGCTGCCGTCGGCGGAGGCGAGGATCTGCATCGCGCCCGTCGGAGAGGCCTGGACGGTCAGGGTCGCGGCGATGTCACCCTCCACGAGCGTCGTCCCCCCGCCGCGCACGACGAGCTTGCCGTTGCCGTCGGTGATCACCTGCGTGTCGACGCGCTCCGAGAGGCTGGCCACGAGGTGGTCGCGCCGATCGCGCAGGGACGACGCGTCGCCGCCGGAGCCCTCCGTGGTCGCGATCTGCGCGTTGAGCCCCGCGATGTCGTGCGCCAGGCCGGTGATCTCGCTCGCGATTCCCCGCGCCTGCTCGAGCAGGTCCGCCCGCTTCGTCGCGATACCTGCCGCCACGCCCCGGACCCGGGTCGCGAACGCGTCGGCGCGAGAGAGCACCTCGGCGCGCACCACCGGATCGCCGGGGTTCTGGGAGAGACGCTGGAACGACCCGAACATCGCGCCGATCGAGTCCGAGAGGCCCGTCCCCCCGACGTCGTTCATCAGCGCCTCCACGTCCGCGAGGTGCGCGCTCCTGGCGTTCGCCCCCGCGGCGAACCCAGCCGTGGAGAAGTAGCGCGCCTCCGCGAAGCGGTCGACGGCGCGCTGCGTCCCGAGAACGTCCACACCGCCGTGGGGGCGCCCCGCGAGGAGGGCACTGCGCCGCGCATAGTCCGGCGTGTTCGCGTTCGTGACGTTCTGGCCCGTCAGGTCGATCGCGTACGAGTACGCGAGCAGCCCGCTCTGCGCCAGCCCGAGGAGGTTCTGGATGCCCATCTCAGCCGCTCACGTCCACGCGCAGGGGTGGCGGAGTCGCCTTCGCCCCGCCGCCCGCGTCCAGACTCCCGAGCGCCGCACGGACGCAGTCCCTCGCGTGCGCGAGCAGCACGTGGTTCTTCACCGCGGCGTCGCGGACCGCGCCGGCCAGCGCCTTCTCGGCCTTGGTGGGCGGCGTGGTGAATCCGCCGAGGGCGCTCGCGAGGCGATCCTTGCGCGTCGCGATCTCCTCCATGTCCTCGGCGTCCATGCGCACGAGGGCGAGGCGCTCGACCTCCAAGAGCTCGAGCAGGCCGCGCAGGGTCGCTTCGCGCGATCCGAGCGCATCGGCGAGAGACTTGTCGTGTTGCATGAAGAACCTACCTCGCGCCGCGCGGCGCCGATCGTGTTACGCCATCTCGTCGAGGAGACCCTCGGCGATCCGCTTCGGATCGACCTTGAACTCCCCGCGTTCGACCATCGCCTTCAACGCGGCGATCTTCTCGAGGTCGACGCCGTCCTCCCGGAGCGCCCCGGCGCGCGTCCGGGCGAGCTGCCTCGCCTCGCCGGAGAAGCTGGCGGTCGCCGCCTCGGGGCTCGCGATCCTGCCGCGCCCCTTGTCGGTGGCGCGTCCGGCTGTACCCTCGCCGCGGCTCGGGGCAGTGGCGACGTTGGTGTACGCATCGAGGGCGGGGTGGCGAACGCGCATGACGATCTCCGGCTGGGATGGTTGAGTGCACGGACCGTGCCTTGGACGCCGTGTGGGTGGGGCACGCAGGTTGGAGGCGTGGGCTCTTGCTGGCCCACCCGAACGGCCCGCGCTCTCGGGGCTTTAGGGCGCCTCACTTCTTTTTCTGTTCGGCCGCGTCGAGCGACTGCAAGATCTGGTTTTGCAAGCCGATTCCGCCGTGCTCCGAGAGCACGTCGGCGAGCGAGTCGGTCGCCATCTGGAGGTAGCCTGCGTTGGGACCGCTCTTCGCGCATGCCGTCTTCTGGAGCGAGGCGAGCATCTTGCGGAGGAAGATCGCCTCGAACTGAGCGGCGGCGCGCTGACGCTCGAGGTCGGCCGGCTGACTCCGGCTGGCCGCGGCCGTCTCTGCGGCGGTGAGCTTCGGGGCGAGGGTGGCGTCGACGGACTTCACTGGACGACCACCTGGGCGCGGAGGGCGCCTGCGCTGCGCAGCGCGCCGATGATTGTCGCGAGCTCGAGGGGGGTCACGCCCAGCGAGTTGAGCGCCTGCGCGACGTCGGCCAGCGAGGCGGCCCCGCCCACGTACGACATCGTCGGGTTCAAGCCGTGTGAGTCGTGCTGGATGTCGGTCTGAGGCACCACCTGGGTGTTCCCCCTCCCGAACGACTGTGGCTGCGAGACGAGGGGGGTCTCCTTCACGACGATGGTGATGCCGCCGCTCGCGATCGCGACCGGCGACAGCCGCACGTCGCCGCCGGCCACGATCGTCCCGGTCCGCTCGTTGATGACGATCCGCGCGGGTGGAGCGACCGGCACCTCGACCTCGCCGATGCGCGCGAGGAGCTCCACGGCTCGGGCTTCCTCGCCCTTGGCGAGCCTGACCTCGACGCCGCCCGAGTCGACCGGGTGGGCGATCTGGGCGCCGACGGCGTGGCTGATCGCGGCGGCCACGTTCTGGGCCGTGGCGAAGTCCTGCTGCCGGAGCGAGAGCGTGAGCACGCCCTTGTCGATGTACGTCGTCGGGATCTGGCGTTCCACGATTCCCCCTCCCGGGATGCGCGCGGCGTTCGCGCTGTTCTTCTGCACCGACGCGCCCGCCCCGGCCGCGGAGTACCCGCCGAGGACGATGCCCCCCTGCGCGACGGCGTACACCTTCGAGTCCGCCCCCAGGAGGAGCGTCTGCACGAGCACGCCTCCCTGGAGCGACCGAGCGTTGCCGATCGACGACACCGTGACGTCGAGACGCCCACCCTGCCGCGAGAACGGGGGGAGCGTCGCGGTCACCAGGACAGCGGCGACGTTTCGGAGGCGCACGTTCTGGTCGATCTGCACGCCGAGGCGCCGCATCAACGACAGGAGCGACTGCGCCGCGAACGGCGCCGACACGTCGTCGCCCGTTCCGGCCAGGCCCGTCACGACGCCGTACCCGATGAGCTGGTTGTCGCGCACGCCCACGACGTCACAGAGATCCTTCACCTTGTCCGCGCGTGAAACGGACGGCGAGAGGAGCACCGCGAGGGCGAGCATCGCGGCGGCGATCCAGCGGCAGGAGGGCCTCAAAACGGGTTCACCGAGTCGATGAGCTTCGCCATCCATCCTCGCTCCTGCTGGTCTGCCACGTCGCCGCGGCCCGTGAACTCGATCTGCGCGTCGGCGATGCGCGACGAGAGGACCGTGTTGTCCGTCTTCACGTCCGCCAGGCGGACGAGCCCCGAGACGTAGAGGTGGTACTCCTCGTTGTTGATCATCACGACCTTGGTGCCCTCGATGTAGAGATCCGCGTTCGGCATCTGGCGCGCGACGCGCACGGCGAGGCTCCCCTGAAGCGCGCCCTTGCGGTGCGTCGCCCCGTCGCCCGCGAAGTCGTACTGCGACGCCATCGCGAGGAGCTTCGTGGGATCGACGTCCGGGTTCATGCGCTTGATCGCCGGGGCGAGCCCGAGCAGCGCGTCCATCCCCGCCTCGCGCTTGCTCTGGCGGGAGAGCTTGGTCGTGGCGTCGCCCTTCGCGTCGGCCTGCTCGTCGATCCGGATGATCAGGATGTCGCCCACGCGGAGCGCGCGCGTGTCCTGGAGGAAGCCCGGAGCGGCCTCGCTGAAGAGCGAGCCCGACTCGGGCCGCGCCGAGGCGTCGCTCTGGGCATACTTGCCGACGTCGTAGTGCCGGGTCTTGGGCGTGTACGCCTTGATGTGCGAGGGCCCGCACGCCGAGACGAGAGGGCTCGCGAAGAGCAGCGCGAGGAGCCTGGCCTGTCTGCGGTTCATGTGCCCTCCACGAGGACGGCCTCTTCCCGCGTGCGGAGCCGTGCGCGGTGCGACCGGCCGTTCGCGGACACCACGCGGAGGATCTCGCCGATGTTCACCGCGTCCTGCGCGACCCCGCGCGCCGTGATGCGCAGGCCGGCGCGCTCGACGACCACGGTGAGGGGATCGCCCTTCTTCACGTCGGTGACCAGCGCGCTCTCGCTCACGTCGAGGGTCACCGTGACGGGCACGCGCGCCGCGATCTCGCGCGACGTCGGGCTCACCAGCGCGAGCACGAGGGGGACCTTCTGCTCCCCCTTCTTCTTGACGATGGAGAACGGCGGGGGGTCGTCCACCACGACGCCGGGCGGCACGACCAGATCCATCGGCGTCTCCACCTTCACCAGTCGCGTTCCGCGGGGAGCCGCCCGCTCCAGGGGCTCCCGGGCGATGCGCGCGAGCTCGTCGCGGCCGATGCGCCGCGACGGGGCGGTGACGCGCACCGACGAAGTCATCGCCAGGGCGCGTTCGCTCTTGCCCGCGCGGCGGATCGCCTGGACGACGTCGTCCCTGCCGACGAGCCGCGATCCGCCCGGGGGCGGGAGGGCCCCGAGATCCACGTCTGCGAGCTCCGGCGGCGCGCCGGGAACGACGTCGCGGACGAGGACGCGGGCGCCGGAGACCACCCGCGCGATCTCGGCGCGCGCCGGCACGGAGGACCCGAGCAGGGTCACGAGGGCGAGGGCACAGGCGACGACTGGCTTCTTCATTGGTCTACCTGAGCTGCGTGGCGCTGCGGAGCATCTCGTCCGCCGCCGTCACGACCTTGGTGTTGATCTCGTACGCGCGCTGCGCGCCGATGAGCTGGATCATCTCCTCGACCATCTCGACGTTCGCGTGCTCGAGGCTTCCCTGGAGCAGCGACCCGCGCCCGTCGGCCCCGGGCGCGCCGATCTGCGCCTCACCGCTGGCGGCCGTGGGTACGAGCAGGTTGTGGCCCACCGCCGCCAGGCCGGCGGGGTTGACGAAGTGAGCGAGCTGGATCGTACCGAGCTGGGTGGGCGCAGCCTGCCCCTTCTGCGTCGCGCTCACGATGCCGTCGGCGCCGATCGTCACGCCTGTCGCGTCGGGCGGGATCGTGATGGGCGGCTCGAGCGGCATGCCGTCTCCTGTGACGAGGCGGCCCTGGTTGTCCTGCTTGAACGTGCCGGCGCGCGTGTATGCGGGCTGCCCGTCCGGCTGCTGGACGACGAAGAAGCCATTGCCCTCGATGGCCAGGTCGAGCGGGTTGTTCGTGGGGCGGACCGAGCCCTGTCCGTACAGGCGGGTCGTCGAGGCCAGCCTCACGCCGCTCCCGACCTGGAGCCCCGTCGGCGACTGCGTCGTCCCCGAGGTGGGCGTGCCCGCGCCGCGCAGCGTCTGGTAGTAGAGATCCTGGAAGTCGGCGCGCGACTTCTTGTATCCCACGGTGTTCGCGTTCGCGAGGTTGTTCGAGACGGCGTCGAGCTGGGCCTCCTGAGCGGCCATCCCTGTCGCGGCGGTGTGGAGCGATCGGAACATCGGAGCCTCCTTGTCCACGGGTGATCTGTGCATCCGGGATGCCACACGTGCCTTTCGGCTCAAGGAGCTTCGTTTTGTGCCGTTCAGCCGTCGGCGGAGCCCGCGTCGCTCGCCTCGACCGCCACGTCGCCGGACATCCCGGCGTCAACGGCGGACCCCGTGTCGGGCGTGACCCCGGCATCGCTCCCGGGGGAGGGGATCGCGCCGTCGGCCGCGGTCGCGCCGTCGACCGCCGTCGCGGTCGCGCCGTCCGGCGAGCCGTTCTCCTGCGGTCCGGGCGTGACGCTCGATCCCCGCACGCAGACGCCGCTCGAGCACATGGCCTGGGCCCCGCAGTCGGAGTGGCGGAGACAGCGCGTGTCGTCGATGCACGCGGCGAGCGCGACCGCGGCGGTCAGCGCTCCCGCGAAGAGGCGCGCCGCGAGGGCGCCCCTCACGGCGAGCCCGCGCCCGCGCGCGCCGTGGTGGAGTCCTTCTGCGGTGCCGGCGCGAGCAGGGTGGAGAGATCGGTGCGCACGCCCACGGTCAGGTGGGCCCAGGTGAGGACCGACCCATCCGGGAGATCGGTCCCGAAGGGGAGGGCCGAGATCGCGGGTTCCGCGAAGATGGCGATGCCCAGCTTCTTGAGGGGTATGGCGAAGTGCGCGCCCGCGGTCCCGCCGAGCGCGACGTGCGGCGCGAAGATGCCCGTGCCGCCGCCGAAGACGGCGAAGCGTGGCGAGATCCAGTGGCCATACCGCACCTCCGCGCCGGCCGCCGTGTGCGGCTCGAGCTCGACGAACCCGACGATCCAGAGCGCGTGCCTCCGGTCCTCCTCGTTGCGCAGATCGATCGACGCCCGCACGCGCGTCCGCGCGCGCCTGAACACGGTGTGCCCATCGCCGGCGTCACCACCCTCCACGCCGCTCGCGACGCCCATGTCCGCACCCATCTCCTGGGCGGCCGCGGCGGGCGACCAGCCGAGACCGAGCAGCGCCGCCGCGAGGGCGATCGCTCGCCGTCTCGCGCGGCTCACGGCTCCCTCCCCGCGGCCTGCTTCACCACGACGACGACGTCGACGCGGCGGTTCTGCGCGCGGCCCTCGGGCGTCGCGTTGGGGGCGATGGGGGGGTGCTCGCCGTAGCCCGCGGCGGCGAGGCTCGCGGGGTCCATCTCACCCGACGCGATCAACACGGCGAGGACGCTCATCGCGCGCGCGCTCGAGAGCTCCCAGTTGGAGGGAAAGCGCGGCGTGTGGATCGGGACGTCGTCCGTGTGGCCCTCGACCCGCACGGCCACGTCGTAGGTCGCGAGCTCCCGGGCGATCTGGAGCACGGTGTCCCGGGCCTCGGGCTTCAGCGCCGCGTCGCCCGCCTCGAAGGCCAGCGCCTCGGGCAGCCGCAGCACGATCTCCCCCTTCGCCTCGGAGAACCCGAGGCCCGCGAACTTGGGAGCTCCCTTCACCTGCCGGATGAGGTCGCTCTTGATGTCGCTCTTGCCGCCCCGGTGGCCCTTCTCCTTGCCCTCCCCGCCCGCGCTCTTGCCCTTGCTGGCTGCCGCGCCCAGATCCTCCGATCTCGCGGCCTGCGGCATGAGCCCTCCGCTCTCGTTCTTGAACACCTGCCAGGTGATCGCGTTCGAGAAGGCCTCGCTCAAGCGCCCCACCTTCTTGCCGTCCACCTGGGACACCGCGAACATCACGACGAAGAACGCGAAGAGGAGCGTCACGAAGTCGGCGTAGCTGACCAGCCAACGCTCGTGGTTGACGTGCTCCGGGTGCTTCTTGGGCCTCGCCATGGTGTGGTCCTCGGGTAAAGCAAGCGCCGTTCCGCGTGGCGCGTTGCGCTACGCCGCGGCCTTCGTCGCCGAGGCGCCGGCTCCGTCCTCGTCGTGCGAGCCCATCGAGGACAACCGCTCCTTGATGACCTTGGGGTTCATACCCTGCTGGATGGCGAGCGCGCCCTCGAGGAGGAGCTCCTTGATGCGCATCTCGCCGCGCGTGCGCTGCTTGAGCTTGCCGGCGATCGGGAGGCAGAGGATGTTGGCGAACGCGACGCCGTAGATCGTCGCGACGAACGCCGTCGCGATGCCCTCGCCGACCTTGGCGATGTCGGAGAGATTGCTCATGACCTGGATGAGGCCGAGCACGGCGCCGATGATGCCGACCGTCGGGGAGTACCCGCCCGCGGCCTCGAACACCTTGGCGACGTCCTCCGCCTCCTCCTCCGCGTGGTGGATCGACGCCTCGAGCGTCTCCCGCATCGCGTTCGTGTCCGCGCCGTCGACGGCCATGGTGAGCGCGCGCACGAGGAAGGGGTCGCTCGCCTTGGGCACGATCGTCTCGAGCGCCAGGATCCCGTCCTTGCGGGCGATCGTCGCATACCTGACGATCTCCTCGACGAGCCCATGACTCGGATCGCTCGGCTCCTGCAGGGCGCCCTTGACGCCCTTCATGGCGCGGATGAACGTCTTCAGCGGGAACTGGATCATCGTCGCGCCGATGGTCCCGCCGATGACGATCATGAACGCGGTCGGCTGGAAGAGCGCCTGGATCTTGCCGCCCTCGATGAGGTCACCGCCGACGATCCCTACCGTCGCGATCCCGATTCCCAGAAATGTCGCCTTGTCCATCTGAGCTCACTTCCCGCCGGGTGGCGGCTTGGATGACGTCGGGGGTTTGCTCCACGACGGGCGCGGGAGCGCGCGTGGCTTCTCGTCGATGATCCCGTTATCCTTGGGCTTGCCGCCGCGGAGGCGGGCCGTGATGTCGGTGACGGTGCCGGGACCGCGGTGGATCGACCGGCGAAACTCGACGACGCGCCGGATCAACGTGTCGAGATCCTCCCTCACGACGATCTTGTCGCCGCCGATGAAGGACACCGTCGTGTCCGGCGTGACCTCGACCCACGCGACGAGGTCCGGATTGATCGCGACGGCGTGGCCGTTCAGTCGCGTCAGCACGATCATGAGGCGCGCCCGATCACGCGGCGGCCTTGAGACCGGTCATGCGCTTGCGCTTCAGCATCTCGACGAGCGTGGTGCGGTTCAGGCCGAGGAGCCTCGCCGCCTGGTTCTTGTTCCACCCCGTGCGCTCGAGGGCCTGCCGGATGAGGCTGTTCTCGAACGAGGCCACGGCCGCGCGGAGGTCCATCCCCGCGTCCGGGAGCTGCGCGGTCATGCGCGGCTCGCCCCTGAGTCCGCAGATGCGCGAGGGGAGGTCGCGCGGTTCGACGGTGTCGTTCTGGCAGAGGAGCACGGCGCGCTCCACCGTGTTCTCCAGCTCGCGCACGTTGCCAGGCCACTGCCACGACACGAGGAGATCCATCGCCGCCGCCGAGAGGCGCACCCCCGAGCGGCCGACCCGCTTGCCCGCCTCCTGGAGGAAGTACGCCACGAGCTCGGGCACGTCGCGCGGCCGGTCGCGGAGCGGCGGCACCGCGCGGTGGAGCACGTTCAGGCGGTCGGAGAGGTCCTCGCGGACCGTTCCGGCGGCGACCGCCTCCTCGACGTCCACATTGGTCGCGGCGACGATGCGCACGTCGGCGCGGTGCGTCCGCGAGTCGCCGACGGGCGAATATTCGGGGGACTGGAGGACGCGGAGGAGCTTGACCTGCACGCTCAGCGGGAGCTCGCCGACCTCGTCGAGGAAC
>SXGT01690190.1_pt1 | contig 15757 bp, 12 predicted proteins | sample 3176221 | NCBI WGS metagenome assembly SXGT01 (sample SAMN11356862, study PRJNA531348) | freshwater metagenome | isolation source: freshwater sample F1-120 | place: China: Fuxian Lake, Yuxi | collected 2017-12-25
CGCCCCGACGCAGCCGGCCGATCTTAAGGGCCGACGGGTTTTCCAGGAGCTTCGCCGCGCGCTGGCTCAGCGCCACCTCCTGCTCGACCTCGCTCGCGCACCCGACCGCCCACAGCGCGAGGAACGGAACCGCGGCGCGGCCACCCCCGCGCAACAGACGGCGCCCGCCGCGCCACGCGATCGGCGTCCTGGGCAGCGACTGGCTCGGCGTCAAGGTCGGCGTCAGCATCGCGCCAAGGTAGGTGTCAAGCCGCATCGGGTCACCGCTTCACCGCTTCGGGGAGCGGCGTGGCGCCGTCGCGCCGGCTGGCGCCGTCGCGGTGGTTCGCGTCGAGGCTTTGGGTTCGGCGACGACCGGGGCGGCCTCGACGGCCCATAGCCACGAGGCGCCGCCGCGCACCTCGCGCGCCACCAGCGCGAACCACGCCGTCGGCGCCACAGCCGGCGTCATGGGAAAGTCCTTGGCCCATGCCGAGCTATAGAGGAGCGGCGTCCCGCCAGCGCAGGCCCACCGCGCCAGCTGGTCGAGGTCGGCCTGGGCCTCAACGGCGCGTCCGAGGCGGTGCAGCGCCAGCGCACGCGCCACCGACGCCTCGACGAACCAAGCGTGGCTCTGCTGCTCGTCGCCCGGCCGCCAGATGCGCCAGTCGCCTGCCTTTCCGCCGAGCAGCTGGTCAACACGCAGGAGTACCGCCGCGGCGCGCTCAGGGCGGCCACGCGCCAGCTCAAAAAGGGCGGCCCACGTGCCGGCGGCGTCCAGCGCCACCACCGCGTCGACGCCTGCGGGTCGCATGCCGCGGGCGTAGACCCCAGCCTTGGGCATCCAGAGGTGGGCCTCAATCGCGGCAGCGATCGCCCCGGCGTCGAGGTAGTCACCGGCGTGATCGGACTTTGCCGCCTCGCGCAGGGCAAAGTAGGCGTCGATATTGTGCTCGGTGCTGGCCCAGTCGACGACGTGAGCGGGCTCAAAGCGTGCTCCGTCCTCAAGCCAGCGGCCGCGTCCGCCACGCAGAAGACCGGTCCTGGCGTCGCGTTGGCCGCGTAGCCAGCCCCCAGCGCGCCGCATCGACGCGACAAAACGCCCAGACGCCGTATTGGCCTCGTAGCGCGCCATGGCGAGCAGCACCCAGGCGACCACACCTGTCCGCTGGTAGCTGGCGTTGTAGAAGGTGTCGTCGGTGATGGCGAACGAGAAGCCCCAGGCGCCGTCTGCGGTCTGCAGCGCCGCCAAGGCGTCGAGGACCTGCCGAGCCGCGCTGACGTCGCCCTCGTCGAGGCGTAGCAGCGCGAAGAGTGCGTTGTCATAGACGAAGCTGCGGTCCGCCATGCGCTCGATGCCCGCGGGACCGCCCGGCCAGCGGCGAGGCTCGGGGTAGCTGCGGGCCGTGGCACAGTCGGCACAACGCAGCGAGGGCAGCGCCACAGCGGTGCCGTCAGCGCCGACGTCGTAGGGCGTGCGGTCGACAAAGGGCGCGGTAGTCAAAGAGGCGCTGGCCTTGGGCGCCCACACCGATGAGGCGGCGTGACAACAGCGCTCGCCATGCGGCAAGGTCGGGTCGCGTTGTGGCGCGCCGCAGGCGGTCAGGCACGCCAGGGCGGCGACGCTGCACAAGAGGCCAGCCCAACCGCGGCCTGCCCAGAGTCCCTCTGCGGGCCCGCGGCGTTGCCAGTCGGAGATGGATGCATCGCCGCTTGCCGGCTGGCGCGGGCGGTGGGCGTGGGCGCGCCGACAGCGGCTGGCCGTGGCTGGCGCCTTGGGCGCCCCCTCAGCAGACGCGGGCTGCCTGCTGGCGTCGAGCGGCGCGGAGGTCGCGCTCAGCAAGGGCCGCAGCAGGGAAGGCGGCGGGCGCTGATCGGCTCGCGGCAGAGGTGACGCTGGCAGGGAGTCCACCGGACACACCGCGGCTCGACCTTCGCCCCTCAGCGTGTCGCCTCGAAGAGCTTCTCCATCGTCGGCACGTAGATCTGCCACGTCAGGCGCATGTCGTCGTGGATGAGGCCCGCTCGCGACATCCACTTGCGAACCGTCGTGATGCCGCCGAGCCAGGGCGGATCGAGCGATGTCTCTTGATCGGCGTAGTCGCCCGAGAGGTAGCCGTAGGTGAAGGCGTCGTCGTGAATAATCGCGGGGAACTCTACGGGAATGCCGAAGTGATTCAGGAGCTTGCGCCCTGCCTCCGTCGGCTTGAGCTCGTAGCGCGCGCGGACGTCCTCTTCACGTTCAGCGGCGACGACGTCAAACCAATACAGGTACGGCAGCTGCTGATCCTCATAGTGCAGGACCATGGGCGTGCCGCGGTCGACCTCCAGCCCTTGGCGCAAGGCCAGCACACGCCCAGACTCGTGGATGAAGATGAGGCCCGGGCCGACGAGGTCCCACTTGCGCTGGAACTGCGCCTCCCAACGCTTGCGGATCCACTCCGCGATCTCGCGATAGTCGGCGAGGTCGTGCTGCCAGCGACCGATCCAGCCGGTCCAGCGCAGGTGGAGCATCTTCTCCATTCGCCGCCGGACATCGCCGCTGGTAGGGCTAGCGAAGCTATTGAATTCGCAGATCAATCTGCCGCCCGCGCGGACGAATCGCTCGACCACCGCGACCTCAGTCTGGTTGAGGCCGCCATAGATCTTGGGGTTCAGCTCGAGGTGCTCGACGGGGTTGCGCTCTTCGGCGTAGTCGAGTCGGTAAATGCCATAGGTGTCTGCGATGTAGAGCAGGTCTTTGTTCTCGAGGTCGGTGTCTTTGAGCTCAGTGACCTCAGCCGTGGCCGGGTCGTAGCCGACGTAGTCGCGCGTCTTCGACCACAGCAGGCGCCCCTCCTGGGTGCGGACCTTGGCCTGGCTGAGCAGCCACATCAGGCGGGCGTGCTCGCGATAGTTGGTCAAAGGCACCGTCTTGTCGACGACTTGCACCCGCAGCTCGTGGCTCGGCTTGAGCAGCCAAGCGATGGGCATCGCCAAGAGCGACGCCACGAGGAGCGTCGCCAGCGCCGGGATGACCCAGGCGGCGCCGCGGTTGCGATCTTGGCTCTCGCGGAACCCTTGGCGGGTCATGCGGCCCCAGGCCTTCTGACCGAGCAGGAACTTGAGCAGGCCGCGGACGCGGTAGCCGAGGACGAGCTGGCGGTAGCCGAAGTTCTCGAGCACGGCGACGCTGAGCAGCCGAGGCAGGTCACCGCGCTGGCGGAAGAACGACAGCGAGAGCTCTTCGACCAAGATGCCGCCAAGGCTGAGCAAGAAGCCCGAGAGCAGCGCCAGGACGCCGAAGAGGCCGGCGAAGAAGGGCTCCATCATGCCGCCGACGACCGTCAGCAAGAGGTAGACGTAGCCGGCGAGCTCGATCAGGGGGCCGAACAGCTCAAAGAACCAGAAGAAGGGTGTGACGAAGAGGCCGATGGTGGCGTAGCGCGGGTTGAGCGTCATGCGCTTGTGGCGCCACAACGTGTCGAACAGGCCTCGCTGCCAACGGTCGCGCTGGTTGCCGAGGATGCGCAGGGAGTCGGGCGCCTCGGTGAAGGCCACGGGGTCGGGCAGGTGGCGAATCGCCCGCGACTGCAGCCACTTGGGCACGTCGTGGCGGAGCCGCGCGACCAGCTCCATGTCCTCGCCGACCGAGTCCGTAGCGTAGCCGCCGGCCGCGACGATGGCCTGACGGCGGAAAAGGCCGAAGGCGCCCGAGACGATGAGGTTGCCGCCAAGGCCGTCCCAGCCGAGGCGACCGACCAGGAAGGCGCGCATGTATTCGACGACCTGAAAGCGCGCCAGCCACGACTTCGGCAACCCGACCTCGACCACGTTGCCGCGCTCGATCGTGCAGCCGTTGGCCAAGCAGAGCGTGCCGCCGACGCCCACCACCTCGAGATCGCTGAGGAAGGGACGGACCAGACGCAGGAGCGCGTCGGGGATGATGAGCGTGTCGGCGTCGATGGCGCAGACCAGGGGGTAACGCGCGGCGTTGACTGCGCAATTGAGCGCGTCGGCCTTGCCGCCGTTCTCCTTGTCGATGACGACGAGGCGGCGGTTGATGGCGGAGCGGTAGGTGGCGCGGACAGGCTGGCACTTCAGATCGATGCGCATGTCGATCGGGACGGCCTCCAGCGCGAAGGCGGTGCGCAGCTTCTGCAGCGTCTGGTCCTTGCTGCCGTCGTTGACCACGACGACCTCGTGCTGTGGGTAGCGCAGATTCAGCAGCGCGCGCACCGACTCGACGACGTTCTTCTCTTCGTTGTGGGCCGGCAAGATGATGCTGATCGGCAGCGTCGCGCGGCCGCGCAGGCTCACGGCCTCGGGGCTGCTGCCCTCTAGGTCGCGGCGGACGCGGATGACACCGAAGACCGCAGCCACGAATTGCGCGATGTAGCCGGCCGTCAGGGCGACGAAGTAGGCCAGCACGAAGAGGTTCATCACCTCGATCATGCGCCCTCCGTCGCCAGGCGGTGCTCGGCCAGCGCCGAGGATGCGTTCTCGTTGCCTCGCGCCGCCGCCTCGCGCAGCGCCGCAGTGCCCTGGGCGTCGCAGCGGGTCAGGGCCAGCGCCGCGTTGTGGCGGACCCATTCGGCGGGGTCGTCGAGGAGCTTGGCGATCGGCTGCGCTGCGCCGTCACCACCGAGCTTGGCGGCCGTGCTCACCGCGGCCGAGCGGACCTCCCAGAACTCGTCCGTCAGGGCGCGCAAGACGGCGGGGAGCGCTTCGGGCTCGTCGAGCTCAGCGAGGCCACGGAGCGCCTCAATGCGGACCTCGACGTCCTCGTCGGTGACGGCGTGGATCACCAGCTCGAGGGCGCCCTCGACTTGGCTCCGCCCGAGCGCGCCGACCGCGATGAGGCGCAGGTCGGCGTCGCCCGTCCGGCTGGCCTCGGCGAGGTCTTCCACCGGCATGGGGTCGGTCGCAGCCAGGGCGTCGATGACGCGAGTCCGGGCCAATCGGCCGTCCTTGGCGATGGCAGCCAGCGAGACCAAGCCCTCCTGGGCGCGGCCGAGGCCGCACAGCGCCTCAAACGCCGACAGCCGCACGTCCCGCAGGGTGTCGCGCACCAGCGAGTTGAGGACGTCGGCCGGGTCGGCGAGCGCGCGTGCCTCGCGGATGCAGCGGTTTCGCTCCCAAGCCTGACGGCGGGCAGCAGCCGCGCTGACGGCGCCGAAACCGCTCTCGATGAAGACCCGGGCCAGGGGCCGCGCGTGGTCGAGGGTCACGAACTCCGCCAGCTCGGTCAGCAGTCGCCGGCCGCTGTCGGGGCCGAGGGCCCGCACGATGGCGACCACGCGGAGGTGGGCTTGGTCACCCTCCTCCTCGGTGAGCTGCGGCATGAGGTCCGACAGCTCGCGGCGGGCGCGGTCGTAGCGCTGCTCACGGCCGATCGAGCGTCGTCGCATGAAGAGCAGCGCGAACAACGCCGAGAAGACGATGAGGACCTCTATCGCCACGATGATGAGGACGATGAACTCTGTCGTAGTGAGGCGTTCGAAGTTCACAGCCGCACCCTCGCTGCGAACGCCAAGTCGTACCACTGGTTGCCGAGCTGTAGCATGTGCAGCGCGGTGCCCATGAAGCGAATGCCGAAGCGGTGGTTGAACCAGTGGTCCCAGCCGACGACGAGCGACACGGAGGACTCGTCGGGGGCCGAGAGCGTGCGGTTGGTGAAGACGACCTCTTGTCCGACGTAGAGCCAAGCGTAGAGGGCGTCGCGCACGTCGAAGTCGAAGCGGGAGCGCAGGTAGAAGGTGTGGCCGACCTGCCCAAGCTCGGTGATGCCGCTCTCTGGGCCCGTGCCGCGGCCGACGAAGAGATAGCCGGGCGTCAAGGTCAGCCGCCCGAGGTAGATCGGCAGGTAGGGCCCGATCGACCACAGCGCGGCGATCTCGTACGTGGCGACGCGGGCCCAGAGGCCGAGCCCGAACTTGCCGAAGTTCCACGCACCCTCTGCCCAGACATCGACGGGCGGCAGGTAGCCCCCGGTCTCGGGCGCGACAAAAAGCCGGACGTCGCCCGAGAGCTTGAGCACCTCAAAGAAGAGCCAGGCGAAGGCGCCGTATGCCGTCGAATTGACCGTCGTACCGGCGGCGCCGCCCGAGGTGATGGTCGTGGCGCGCTGCTCGCCGTAGAGGCCTGCCGTCAGCGTCAGCTGGCGGCTCCAGCGGTAGCCCCCGGTCAGCTCGGCGCGCTGCCAGAGGTCTTCCTTGTAGAGCGAGAGACCGAGCAGCCCCTGCGCCAGCCAAGGTCGCTCCGACAAGGTCAGCTCGCGATCGAGCTCGTCGGGCACCTCCATGCCAGGGCGCACCTGTCCGCGCGCCAAGTCGGGCCGATCGATCTGCATGTAGAGCGCGATCAGCTTGACCGCGATGCGGACATCGCCGTCGCCGCGCAGCTGCGCCTCTCGCCAAGCGCGAATCGCTCCGGGCACATCCTGGCGAGACTCGCGGATCTGCGCCACCAACCGCAGCGCCTCCGTGTCGCGTCCGTCTGCCTTGTAGACGCCAACCGCGACGGCCTCTGCCTCTTCGCCGCGGCCAAGCCAAAACAGCAGCCGCGCGCGCTGCATCTGGACTTCGGTGTCTTTGGGGTAGCGCTGCAGCACCGCCTCTGCCACCTGCAGCGCCAGCGCCAGCTTCTGTTGCAAGATGAGGGTGCGGACCGTAATGGCGTTCAGCGCCAATCCGGCAAGGGGGCCGGCGGTCGCAGCCTCGGCGCGTTCTCGCGGACCACCGCCGCCGTCCTCTGCGGCCGGTCGGTCCGGCGGCGCCTCGACCGTTGGCGCGGCGGGAGGCGGCAGCGTCGGGTCGAGCGGCGCGGCGTCGTCGGAGGGTCGGGCGACGGGCGGCGGCGGTCCTTCGGTCTCCTGGGCGAAGGCGTCGCTGCTGGCAGCGCACGTCAGGGCCAGCAGCATCGCCCCGCACCACATGGTTGCCGCCAGCGCCCTGGAGGCATGACCACGGAAGCGAGGCGCGCCGTTCCAAGCAAAAAGCCGACTTCGCCGCAGGCACGACGGCGTGTCCATGGGCTGAGTTGAGGTCACCTTGAGTCGGGCTCCGGCTGGGACCGCGGTCCCACGGGGAATTTCTACCACCAGATGGGCCTGCGGCACAAGGGCCCCGTCCATCGTTGGCCGCCGGCGGTCCCGCCATCGGATCCGGAATTTGCGGCGGATTTACTGCGTGCGTGCGCGATCCACGCCGGCCGTCGGCGCCCGCGGTCGCCAGGGAAGCGCGTTAGGCTCGGCTGCCAGGCCCGAGGGGGCCCTCTCTCTCGACCCTCGAGACGCGACCGATGATGACGGGCCTCGTCTCTCGCCCACGCATTGGGCGGACCGTCGGCGCCCTCGAGCGGGACCGAGTGACGCTCTCCGTGTCTTGCCAGCCGGTGCCGCGGCCAAGTGGGCGCGACTCCAATCGCGGTCCGGGCCCTCTTGGCCCGGAACGTCGGCGCTCAGGCGAAGCCGGCCCGGCGCAGCAGCTCGAGATCGACGCTCGCAGGTGACGCGGCGGTCGGAGCGGCGGCGAACGTGGCGAGGCGCCGGATATGCTTGGCGATGATGTCCGTCTCAAGGTGGACCCGCTTGCCCTGGCCGCCGTCGAGGAGTTGGGTCCACTGCGCCGTGTGCGGGATGATCGTGACGCGGAGACCGCCAGGCCAGACCTCGTTGACGGTCAGTGAGACCCCGTCGATGGCGATCGAGCCCTTCTCGACCACCTCGGGCTCGAGCGCGGCGGGCACGGCGTAGCGAAGGTCGGTGGCGTCGGCGCGCGCCTCGATCGCGTCGAGGGTGCCGAGGCCATCGACGTGGCCTGTCACCCACTGGCCGCCCAGACGGTCGCCGAGCCGCAGCGCGCGCTCGATGTTGACACGGTCGCCGCGCCGCAGAGCGCCGAAGCCAGTGCGCGCCATGGTCTCGTGGCTGACGTCGAAGGCGACCTCGACGCTGGCGCCGCGCTGCGCCATGGCGACGGCGGTCAAGCAGACACCATTGACGGCCACCGAGTCGCCGAGCGCGACCGCGGGCCGTCCGTCACCCGCCAGCTTGGCGCGGACGCCGATCCGGGCGCCGTCTTGGCCGTGGCCTTCGACCGCGACGATGGTGCCGAGCGTCTCGATGATGCCTGTGAACATCTGGGTCTCCTCCTCTGATCTGCGCTCTACCGGTCTTTGCGACGCCTCGCGCCCTGGGCCCGGGCGATGGCTGCGGGCGCGCCTCTGCGCGGACCTAACGCCGCCGCGCTGAGAGGTGCAAATCGGGCCCGAGGCGAACGACTGCATCGACCTCGAGCCGCACGGCCTCGCCGATGGTGCCCACGCTGAGCCCAGGCCACAGGCCGACGCCGCGACCGAGCAGCAGGGGCGCCAGCATCAGCTCAAGCCGATCGACCACCCCGGCGCGCCAGAGCCCAGCGGCGAGCGTCGCGCCGCCCTCGCACAGCACCTCGTGCTGCCCGCGCTGGCGCAAGTCGCGGAGCACCGCACGCAGAAAGGCGACCGTGTCGTCCTCCAACACCCCTTCGCCCGTGGCAGGCGCGGCCGAATCGCCGCTCGCAGGGTCGTCGTGGACCGCGTCGATCCCGACCACCTCGACCCCGCGCTGGCGCAAGGCAGCGGCCTCGGCGGTGTCGGCGCTGGCGCCGCTGGTGTAGAGCCGCGATGGCCCGAGCGCCGGATCGCAGAAAGCCGCCTCTGGTGGCGTCCGCAGCCGGCGATCGACCACCACCCGCAGCGGCGGGTCGCCCGGTGCGCCGAGTTCGCCGCGGGCGTTGAGGCGGGGATCATCTGCCAACAGCGTGCCGCTCCCGACGAGGACGGCGTCGGCCTCGGCGCGCATGGCGTGGACCCGCGCCCGCGCCAGGGGGCTGGTGAGCCAGCGCGAGGAGCCGTCCTGGGCGGCGGTCTGGCCATCGAGGCTGGCGGCCATCTTGAGCCGCACAAAGGCGCGCTGCTCGCGGACGCCGACGACGAAGCCCTCGATCAGCCTCGCCGCGCCCTCTGCGGCCACCCCCACGGCGACCGCGACGCCAGCCGCACGCAGCCGCTCAAGCCCGCCGCCAGCGACCGGGTGCGGATCGCGGACGGCGACCACGACCCGGGCGATTCCGGCCGCCAAGAGGGCGTCGACGCACGGCGGCGTCCGGCCGTGGTGGTTGCAGGGCTCGAGCGTGAGGTAAGCCGTGGCGCCGCGAGCTGCCCCTGGGCCGAACGCAGAGCTGGCGGCGTGCAGGGCCTCGATCTCGGCGTGTGGGCCACCGCAGCGCTGGTGAAAGCCCAGGCCGAGCAGCGTGTCGCCGCGCACCAAGGCGCAGCCGACGCGCGGATTGGGCCGCACCGCCTTGGTGCCGAGGGCGCCGGCGTCGATGGCGTGCTGCATCCAGCGCAGGTCGTCTGCGTCTTGACCAGCGGCTGCGGCGCTCATGGGGCTGGGCCGGGGTCAGGGGCGGCGCCGGCCTCGACGGCGGGCGATGGGCCAGACTCGGCGACGACGTCCTCCGCGGCCCGCTCGCCTTCCCCGGCGTGCGCTTCGGCGTTGGGCTGGGCGTCGGTCGCCTGCTCCATCAGGGCGTGTCCGCCCTCGCGGGCGAGGACTGTGACCTCTGCCAGCATGGCGCCGATGTCGGCGAACTGCCGGTACACGCTGGCATAGCGGACGTAAGCGATGGGGTCACAGCCGCGGAGGAAGTCCATGACCCAGCCGCCGATCTCCGAGCTCTGCACCTCGGACGGTCCGCGCTCGGCCAGGCGCTGTTCGACGCTGCGCACCAGCTCCTCGACCGCCTCAGCGGGGACTGGCCGGCGGTGGAGGGCGGCCTGGACGGCGGCGCGGAGCTTGTCGCGGTCGAAGCGCTCGCGCGCACCCCGCTTCTTGACGACCAGGACCGGGGCCACCTCGATGCGCTCGTAGGTGGTGAAGCGGTGCTCGCAGGCGTCGCACGCCCGTCGGCGACGGATCGCGTCTTCGCGCGGCGTCAGGCGCGAGTCGATGACGTGGTTCTCGAGGCGATTGCAACGCGGACAGCGCACGGCCTCACCTGTGTCCGCACGCCGCGTGAAGCTACGCGGGGTGGCTGCTGGGTGTTGGCGTCACTTGAGGGTCCAGGCCGCGCTGGACCTGGCGCTCGATGGCAGAGATGCCATCGAGGCGACGCTGGTGGCGGGCCTCGAACGGCGTCGTGAGCCAAGCGTCGACGCAGGCGAGCGCCAACGGCGACGCCAGGAGCCGCCCGCCGAGGCAGAGGACGTTGGCGTCATTGTGCTGCGCGGCCAGCGAGGCCGTCGTCAGGTCGTGGACCAGCGCCGCGCGAACGCCTGGTACCTTGTTGGCGGCGATGCTCATGCCGATGCCGGTGCCGCAGATCAGCACGCCACGCTCGACCTCGCCCGACGCCACCTGGCAGCCGACAGCGCCGGCAAGGTCAGGGTAGTCAGCGCTGGCGCCCGAGGACGGGCCGCGCTCTTCGACCGTGTGGCCTTGGGCGCGCAGATGCGACACTACGGCCTGGCGCAGCTCGACGGCGGCGTGGTCTGAGGCGACGGTGAGGCGCATGGCTGCGACTCCGGGCCCGCGACTATGCGCCGGTTTCGGCGTCGATCGCGCTGCTGAGCTCGATCACAGAGGCCACGATCTGGCGCTTGCGATACTGGCCGCAGGCCCCGCAGACGTGGTGCGGCCGCACGGGCGAGCCACAGTTGCTGCAGACACCGATGGTCGGCGGCGTGATCTTGTCATGCTGCGCGCGCCGGCTGAGCTTGCGGGCGCGGGACATGCGCTTCTTTGGGACTGCCATCGCTCGATCCTTCCGCCGCGGGCCGCGTACTGCACCCCGGCACACCACCTGGTCGCCGGAAGTTGGGCGGCCATGGGGCGCGGGACTCTAGTGGCGACAGCCGCGCCTGTCAACGGCCTATTGGCTCATGGAGCCGGACGCGAGCCCCAGCGGCGGCGCGGTGGCCTGGAGTCGGTGGCGCGACGGCGGCGTGCCTGCGCGGTGGCCGCCCAGCTCAGAACCCCGTGGTGGCGCCGAGCGAGTGCAGCGCATGGGGCGCCACTGACGCCGGGCGCGGCGGGGGGCGGCGCAGACGCCGACGACAGTGGCTCGGCTGGCGCCGGCCCCGTCCAGTCGTGGTCGCTGGCGGCGCTCGGCCGACTTGCGCTAGCCTTGGGCATCGCGCCGGCTCGCTTGACACCTCAGGTCATGGCGCCGGAAACTTAGGCCGCGGCCTGCTAGGCCCTGCATCGCAGTCAACGTCGAGGAGCCCGCGTGATCACCGAGCACAGTCGCTTTCAGCTCGAAGCCAGCAAGCTCGGCCGCGACGTGGTATTTCAGGTGACCGTGTTTCAGAAGGAGGAGCGCCGCCGTCGCCGCCTGTTCGCAGCGACCCAGTGCTCCGATCCCTTTCACTTCTTGATCCAGTTCATCATCCGCGAGGCGCCCGACTTCGACACGCTGCTCAGCCGCTTTGTCGGCCAGCTCGAGCACCGCGGCTTCGAGGCCCTGCGCATGCGGATGCGTGGCGACGGCAAGTGGGAGCCTTGGATGCCGGTGCCCCGCTTCGGCGGCGCAGACACCCCCGAGGCGGCGGCGGCGGCCGCGGCGCGGCTGGCCGAGGTCCGCGGCGGCAACCGTGCCAGCGTCCGCGACGCTGACGACGGGGAGTAGGTCGGCCCCTCGGGCGCGTCGATTCCCACAGCCAAGCTTCAACCGACGACCAGCTCGACGCCGAGCGCGCTGCCCCTCTCGGCCCACGGACGCCCCCGCTCCGTTGCCCGCGCTGGTCCCCCGACCGCGCTGGCCCGGTGACGAATGGGGCCGAGCGCGGGCGCTGGCCCGCTGGCGGCTATTCAGCTGGCGGCCAGCGCCGCGCCGAGCGCTCGGGTCCATGGCAGGCTTCGCGCCCTCGTCGAGCCGACGGATCGCGGTGGGCGCCGCCGCTCGGTCCGGGGCACATGAGCCACACGCCTAAGAGCGATCGCTGCCTAGCTCCGCCGCTTCGGCCACCAGGGCCCACGGCTGCTCCCCCGCCAGGTAGGCGTCGAGGGCGCGGCGCCGAAAACGCCGGAGACCGCTAGCGTCGCGCACGGTCAGCCGACGAGCGTCAAAGAGCTCTGCCAGCGGGATCAGATGCTTGCGGGTTAGGCCCAGCAGCTCTTTGAGCGCTGCTGTGTCAAAACCCTCTGCCGCGGCGAAGGTCTCAAAGGCGGCGGCGGCGGCGGCGGCGAAGGCCCTCGCGCCGAACGCGACGTCGCCGTGGCGGAGCGCCCGCCCGCGCTGCACCTCCAGCGTCAGCGCCGCCTCCAGCGTCGCGGCGTCGGCGGCGTCGACGGCGCCTGCCAGGCCGGAGAGCTGCTCGCGCACGGCCTCCCAGAGCGCCGCGCCGGTCGGCGGCGAAGAACCGCCGGCCTCGAGGGCGGCGACCAAGGCGTCGCGGAGCGCGAGGCTCGGGCCGTGGCTGCGCATCAGAAAACCGGGGAGCGCCAGCTCGACGGCGCCCTGGCTCGCGGCGCGCAGCGCGCCCCGCCTGATGAGGCCTTGCGCGATGGCGTGGACGCTCTCGACATCGAGCTGGGCGCCGAGGCGACGGGCGAGCTCGGCGGGCGTGGCGCCGGCGCGCTCTGGGGCCTCCTGGTGCAGCGCCGCCATGCGGTCGAGCAGCAGGGCCTCAAGCGCAGCGACGGCCTCAGGCGTCCACAGCCGCTCGCGGGAGGTGAATTTCCGCAGGGCGCCGCGCCCCAGCGTGCGCTGCAGCGCCTTGTCGAGGCGGCCCCGCGCCCAGGGCAGTCGGAGCGACAGGTCGGCGGCTACGACCCCGGCGGCGCCGTGGATGGCGACCCTGGCGACCAGCGCGGCGTCATCATCGGCGCTAGCGACGGCCTGGAGTTGGCCAACGACCACGTCGTCGTCGAGGCGGTGGCGCGGCGGGCAGGGGTGCAGCAGGCGCCCGCCGGCGACGGTGCGGCCGTGACGAGCGTCATCGTGGCTGCCGCGGAGAACGAACCGATCACCGGGCGCCACGGCGATCGCGGCGTCGAGGTGCAGCTGCGCCACGCCGGCCTCGCCTGGCGACAGCCCACGAGCGGCGGCGGTGCCGAGCGGCGTCACGGCGCACTCCACGCGGGCGGTACCGAGGTGGAGCATGAAGCGGCTGCGGCGGGTGAGGGCTGCGGGGCTGTGGTCGAGGACCTCCAGCGCGACGTCGAGGCGATCGCTGACGATGACCGCTTCGGAGGCCGCGATCACGGCGCCGGCGCCGACATCGACCGCCCCGGCCCCAGCGATCTGGAGCGCCACCCGGCCTGGGGCGACGAACGCCGCGGCCGACTCGCCGTGCCGCTGCAGCCCACGCACGCGGACCGGCGTCGCCCCGGGCATCAGGGTCAGCGCGTCGCCCACCGTCACCGTTCCGCCGAGCGCAGTGCCCGTGACGACTGTGCCATGGCCGGGCAGCACGAACGCGCGGTCCACTGGCATGCGGAACGGCCGGCCCCGCAGCGTGGCGTCACGGTCGCGCAAGACCCGCGCGCCTAGCCTGCCGAGCGCGGCGCGCAGCTCCCCCAACCAAGGCTCCGGCGGACGGTTCGAGAATCGCACCACCTCAGCGTCGTGCAGAAACGTGTCACGGCAGAGCTCGCCGAGCTCGAGCTCCAGGAGGTCGAGCAGCTCGGCGTCAGCGAGATCGGCCTTGGTCAGCACCAGCAGGCCGTGGCGGAGCCCCAGCAGGCGGCAGATCGCGAGGTGCTCGCGCGCTTGCGGCATGACGCCCTCGTCGGCGGCGACGATGAGCATGACGGCGTCGACGCCGGCGGCACCCGCGATCATGCGGCGGACAAAGCGCTCGTGCCCGGGCATGTCGCAGAGGCCGACTAGCAGGCCGCCGGGCCCAGCGTCCTTGAGGCTCAGCGGCGCGAAGCCGAGCTCGATCGAGATGCCGCGGCGCTGCTCCTCCGGCAGGCGATCGGTCTCGACGCCGGTGAGCGCCCGCACCAGCGCGGTCTTGCCGTGATCGACGTGGCCGGCGACGCCGACGGTGAGGGCGATCGCGTCGGCGCCGGGGTCCATCGCAACCTCTCTCGCGGCGCCCGCGGCGTTTGACCCAAGGCAGCGCGCCGCCACTGGCCGCCTAAGCCTACGGGCCCCGGCCGCCAGTCGGCAACCGCCACCCCTCGACACGGCGCATTGACAGGCCAGGAGATTGCCGGTGCGATCGAGCGTGTCCACGGCGTCGCCGCCGGTCGCGGCGACCCTGGCCTCTGCCGAGCCTCCCTGCATCGGAGCGATCCATGACGAACCCCGCCCCGCGCGCCGCGATTCTGCTGGCGGACGGCTTTGAGGAGATCGAGGCGATCACGCTCGTCGACGTGCTGCGACGTGCCGACATCGACGTGACGTTGCTCGGCGTGTTCGGCCTTGAGGCGACAGGCGCCCATGGCGTCCGCGTCGGCGCTGACGCGCAGCTGGCCGACATCGGCGACCTCGCCTTTGACGCGGTGGTGTTGCCGGGTGGCATGCCCGGCGCCAAGCACCTGCGCGATCATTCGGGCGTGCAGGCGTTGCTTGCGCGGCAGTCACAGGCCGGCGGCTTGCTGGCGGCCATCTGCGCAGCGCCGATGGCGCTCGGCCGCGCCGGCGCGTTGCAGGGCCACGCTGCGACCTGCTACCCAGGCTTCGAGGACCAGCTGATCGGCGCAACGGTGCTCGCGCAGGCGGTCGTCGAGGACCGCCAGGTCGTGACGAGCCGCGGTCCGGGCACCGCGATCGCCTTTGCGCTGGCGCTGGTGCGCCGGCTGCGCGGCGAGGGCGTGGCGGCGAGCGTGGCGGCGCAGCTGCTCGTCGCCGGGTAGCTCGTCGAGCCCGTCTGGACCTCCTCGGCGTGCCAACGACGGGTCGCCAGCCCGCCGAGGGCGCGCTGCGGCGGGGCCTCGGCGCCGACTGGCGCGCGCTACGTCTCCCGAGGCGGAACGAGCGGCCACCGCCGACTCCTTGGAGCGCATGGATCGAGCGGACCGAGCGGACTGAGCGGGCCGTGTCGGTCAGGCTGCCGCCGCCGACGGCGCAGCGATGGCCCGTCGCCGAGACCGCGAGGGAGCCTCCGCTCCGGCGGAGCTCGCCGATGCGACCGAGCGATTTCGTCGGCGCCACGTGGCGCGTGGCCGCTGCCGGGGCCTGTGGCGGCGTCGCGGCTTCTCGACGGCCCCCTGATCTCGCCTCCCAGGGTGCCTCTGGCTACCGCGGTGGGCGCGGCGGCGGGCTGAACACGTCGGGCGTCGCCGTCGGCTAGCGTCAGCGCCAGCGCCAGCGCATGATGGCGGCGATGCAATTGGCACCGATGACGCCCGCCCCGCTGTCTGGCCTCGGCCTTGCGGCGCTGATGGCGCTGGCGATCGTCATCCGCGTCGCCGTGGGTGTCGGCGACGACGGCCTCGGCGGCCAGGATCCCTGGGCCTATCGCGAAGCCGCGCGTCAGGTGACCGCCTGGTGGCGAGGGGTCGGCGACGCCCCGCACGGGCTGTTCTGGCCCCTCGGCTATCCAGCGCTGGGCGCTTCGCTGGCGATGGCGCTGGGAGTCGATGAGGCCACCGCGCTGCGCGTCGCCTCCCTCATGCTCTCCGCCGCGGCGGCGCCTCTGACGGCGGCGCTGGTCCATTCGGTGCTGCCGAGCGGCCGGTTCGGCGCATGGCTGGCCGGCGGCGTGGTGGCCGTCGGCGCCGCGGCGTCTCTGTCGGGCGCGGCGGTGATGGCCGATGGCCCGATGCTCGGCTGGCTGGCCCTCAGCGCCTGGGCGACGGCGC